>Ga0163152_10002837_pt1 | contig 23620 bp, 25 predicted proteins | sample OliLakLV19MP8IB2_FD_148635 | JGI IMG/M metagenome (GOLD analysis project Ga0163152, IMG submission 148635) | Freshwater microbial mat bacterial communities from Lake Vanda, McMurdo Dry Valleys, Antarctica - Oligotrophic Lake LV.19.MP8.IB-2 | ecosystem: Environmental > Aquatic > Freshwater >...
CGGGACGCGGTCCGCGCCCCGACTCGCGCGGCCCGCGTCCCGATTCTCGTGGTCCGCGCCCCGACTCGCGCGGTCCGCGCCCCGACTCGCGCGGTCCGCGCCCCGACTCGCGCGGTCCGCGTCCCGACTCGCGCGGTCCGCGCCCGGATTCGGGTGGCGGCGAGCGTCCGCCGTTCCGCCGTGACGATCGCGGTGGCCGCCCGCGTCCCGATTCTGGCGGTCCGCGCCCCGACTCGCGCGGTCCGCGTCCCGACTCTCGCGGTCCGCGTCCGGACTCGCGCGGCGGTGATCGCCCGCAGAGTGGTCGTCCGCCGTTCCGCGGTCGCGACGATCGCGGCGGCGGCGCGCGTCCCGACTCGCGCGTTGGCAAGCCGGCGGGAGGCCCGCGTGGCAGCGAGGGCCGCGGCAAGAACGCGGATCCCGACGCGCCCGTCCTCTTCATGCGGACGCGCAAGCCGTGGACCGACCCCGACGCGATCCCGCTGCGCCTGAACGTGGTCTACGAGGACGCGGACGTGCTCGCCGTCGCGAAGCCGGCCGGCATCAACGTCGCGCAGGAGAACGAGGGCGAAGGCCAGACCTCCGTGCAGACGCAGGCGAGCGAGTATCTCGAGAAGCGCGGCGAAGCGACGGCGCTCATCGGCCCGCGCGCGCGCCTCGTGCACCGCATCGACAAGGACACGTCGGGCATCGTGCTTTTCGCGAAGTCCCCGCGCGCGCAGTCGTCGCTCGGCGGCGACTGGGAAGCCGGCAAGGTCGAGAAGGTCTACGACGTGCTCGTGCACGGCGTGCCGGAAGCGTCGGCCGCGGTCATCGACAAGCCGATCGGCCGCGATCCCGACAAGAAGGCGCGCCGCGCCGTCGGCGGCCTCGACTCGCAGGAGGCGCGGACGCGCTATCGCGTCGTCGAGACGTTCGGACGGTTTTCGCTTCTCGAAGTGCGGCCGCTCACCGGTCGCACCCACCAGATCCGTGTGCACATGAAGTCGATCGGCTGCCCGCTCGCGATCGACGAGCTCTACGGCGAGGGCGGCCCGACGCCGCCTGCGATGAAGCGGCTCACGTTGCACGCACGTGCGATCACCTTCACGTCGCCGTCGAAGGGCAAGCGCATCACGATCGAAGCGCCGCTCGCGGTGGACTTCGCCGCGTGCCTCGACGCGCTCCGCGGCCGCGCCTCCAGCGACGCCGCCGACGCCGACGCCGACGACGCCGACGACAGCTCCGACGAGTAGTCGGACATACTCCAGGACTTACTCCAGGGAGTCTCTTCACTTACTCCGCGCGGGAGAAAGTGAAGAGACTCCCCGGAGTAAGTCTCAGAAGAAAGTGAAGAGACTCCCCGGAGTAAGTCTCACGCTCTAGCCGTGGGCGTTGAGGTAGCCGGCGAGCGCTCTCGAGAGCACGCCGAACACCGTGGTCCGCTCTTTTTTCGCGACGTGACGCACGTCCATCGCGAACTGCACCGCGAGACGGATCGCCGGAACGGGGCCCGCGATCGACGGGAGCCCGCGCGACGCCGCGTAGCGCGAGACCGGGTCGGTCTCCCACTCGACGACGGGGCGCGTCGCCACGGGGCGCGCGCGCTTCGAACCGTGTGTCGTGTACGGAGGCAGCACCTTCTTCGCCTTGCGCGCGCGCGTGCGCACGGGCAGCGGGTCGTGGTCGACGATCGCAGACGCGCCGGCCGCGTCGCCGCGCGTCTCCTCGATCAGCGTGTCGAGAGTGCCCTTCGGAAGTCCGCTCTTGCGTGCCATCGATCAATTCCTCCCCAGGAACTCTTTGCCCATCGCGCGGTAGTCGTCGGAACCGGCCGAGTCGGGCGCGTATTCGAAGATCGTCTTGCCGTGGGCCGGCGCTTCCGCGAGCGCCACGTTGGGACGGATCACGGTCTCGTAGACGAGCTTCGGGAAATGTCCTCGCACCTGGTCGAGCACGTCGCGATCGAGGTTGCGCCGGAGATCGCAGCGCGTCGGCACGATGCCGGTGACGGCGAGCTTCTTGTTGAGGCGCTTCTTCACCATCTCGACCGTCTTGAAGAGCCGCGTCATGCCGTGCAACGCGTAGAACTCGGTCTGCAGCGGCACGAGCACTTCGCGCGCGGCGACGAGCGCATTCAGCGTGAGCAAGCCGAACGACGGCGGCGCATCGATCACGGTGAACGCGTAGCGGTCGGCAACGCCCGCGAAGGCCTCCTGAAGGATGCGCTCTCGCCCGACAACGCCGGCAAGCTCGAGCTCAGCGCCCGACAAGTCGAGATCCGCGGGAAGGAGATCGAGGCGTCCCGCCTTCTTCTCGCGCGGGATTTCCACGAGCGTCGCGGGCACATCGATCTCGCCGGCGAGCACCTGGTAGATCGTCTTCTCGCGAACCTGCTCCGGCTTCACGCCGACGTGCGCGGTCGCGTGCGCCTGCGGGTCGAGATCGACGAGCAGCACGTCGTGTCCGGCCGCCGACAGCGCAGCCGCGAGATTCACGGCGGTCGTCGTCTTGCCGACACCACCCTTCTGGTTCACGACGGCGACGCAGCGTGGCTTCAAGGGCACCTCCGGAGGGTGGACGGATCAGCGCAATCGCCGCGGCGGCAGGCGAGTTGAACTGCGCTCGGTTGCCGCCGCTCGCGCTGATCGAGGGAGGCGGACAAAATCACGTCGCGCCGCAGTGTGTCAAACGCGCAGGCGGTTCGTTGCGCAGCGGGTCCGGGAGCGCATACGATGGCGGTCCATTGGGCAAGGCGATCCGCAAGAAGGCCGCGAAGAAGGGCGGCGCGAAGAAAGCTTCGGGGAAGCGCGCCGCCGCGAAGAACTTGCGCGCCCTTCCGGGCGGCAACGGCTTGTCGCACTCCGAGCTGCTCCTGCTTCGCGATCTCGACGAGTTTGCGGACGAGCTTCTCGAGGAGTCCGCGCGATCGCGTCTTTCACTGCGTGCGACACTCGAGCGGTTCCTTCCGGCGATCGCGCAGAAGATCGGTTCCGTCTCGGCGTTGTTGCACACCCGTAACGAAGACCTGCTTCCGGAGCTTTTCGAGTTCGGCGGCTGGACGAAGGGCGATCGCGAGACCTGGACGAGTCCGGAGCTGGCCCCGGTCGGCAAGACGGAAGACGGCAAGCGCACGGTGATCGCGCAGCTCCTCGACGTCGCCGGCGAGTCGGTCGGCACCTTCGCCTTCGCGTTCGCGGGCGACCGGTCGGCCGACGCCGCGATCCTCGCGCGACGCATCCGCGTCATCGCGGAGGAACTCGACGGCGTGCTCGCCGCGATCCAGCTCGCTGCCCTGAAGCAAGACGTGATCCTGCGCGTTCAGCAGTCGCTCAAGAACCTGGTCTTCGAGCGCGGGGTCGACGACGCGGTCTTCGTGCTCCAGGGTGCGTTGCCACTGCGCGACCTGGTGATCGTCTATCACGACGATGCGGCGGTGAACGCCAGCTCCGCCGTGCGGTATCGGGTGTATCTCGATGGGACGTGCACGGCCGATTCCGAATCGCACCCCAACGCGAAGCTCGCCGATCTCATCGCGCGACGTGGGCGCGACCTTCTCCTGGATGCGGGGACCGCGGAGATCCAGAGCGCGCTCTCGCTGTCGGCCGCAATCGAGACCGTGCTCATCAGCGGCATCACCAGCGCCCGCGTCCTCGGCAAGATCGAGGTCACGTCGGTCTCCGGCCTCTCGACGTTCGGTCGCGATCTCCTGCGGGTCTTCGCCGAGTGCATCAGCCAGCGCCTCGTCGACTACAACCGCGAGCGTCGTCACCTCTCGCAGTTCTTCTCGCCGCAGGTGATCAACGAGCTCCTTCGTGACGCCGCCTACAACGAGCGCTGGCTTTCGCCGCGCACCGACGAAGTCGCGATCGTCTACGCCGACATCAACTCCTTCACGAAGATCTCCGAGCAGGTGCTGCTCGAGCCCGGAAAGATCGGCCGCTTCGTCGATCGCTGGTCGCAGGGTGCCGTGGACATCCTTTGGAAGCACGGCGGCGTCTTCGACAAGATGGTCGGCGACTGCGTCATCGGCATCTTCGGTCCGCCGTTCTTCCGCAGCGACCGCGTCAGCCGCATCGCGTCCGCCGTGAAAGCCGCGCGCGAGATCCTCTCGTTCACCGTCGGTCTCGAGCACGACTCCGAGCTCGCCTCGATCGTGAGCAGCGGTGTCGTGCCCGGACTCGGCGTCGCCGTCGGCATCAACCTCACGCCCGCGAGCGTCGGCCTCTTCGGCCCGAACCAGGATTTCACCGCCTTCTCGTCCGGAATGAACCAGACGGCACGGCTCCAGTCGCTCGCCGGCTTCCGCGAGATCCTCCTCATGGATTCCGCGCGCGACTCGGTCGTGCAGGCGAACGATCCCGCGCTCCGCGACGCGACCTACGAAGGTCCCGCCGAAAGCCCGGTGAAAAACGTGGCGAAGCCGCTGCGGTTCTACCGGGTCAAGTTCCCCGAGATGATGAAGAAGTAGCTCGCGTCTGCTAGGGTCGCCAGATGGCGAGCATCTACGCAGACCGCCGCGCGCGGTTCCTCGAGCGCATGGAACCCGGCTCGGTGGCCCTCTTCCCGACCGCTCCGGAAGCGCGGCGCAGCAACGACACCGAGTATCCGTTCCGCGCGGACTCGGACTTCTTCTACCTCACCGGCTTCGACGAGCCCGAAGCGCTCTGCGTCCTCGCGAAGGGACGCCCCGGCGTCGCGTTCACGATGTTCGTGCGCCCGCGTGACAAGGAGCGCGAGACGTGGACCGGCCGTCGCGCCGGACCGGAAGGCGCCCGCACGAATTTCGGCGCCGAAGAGGCGTATGTGTGGGGCGATCTCGATACGAAGATCCTCTCGCTCGTCGAGGACGCGACCGCCGTCTACTGGAACCTCGGCCGCTACTCCGACATGGACCACCGCCTCGCCGGCTGGCTCAACGCGATCCGTTCGAAGCAACGCCAGTCGCTCGCGCCGCGAAAGATTCTCGATCCGGGTCCGATCGTGAACGAGATGCGCATGATCAAGACGAGCGCGGACCTCGACATCCTCCGCAAGGCCGTCTCGATCTCCGCGGAAGCGCATCGCGAAGCGATGACCTTCACGCGGCCCGGCGTGAAGGAGTACGAGGTTCAGGCGGTCGTCGAGTACGTCTTCCGCAAGAACGGCTCGCAGGCGCCCGGTTACAACTCGATCGTCGGCAGCGGCGCGAACGCGACGATCCTCCACTACGTGACGAACCGCGAAGCCTGCAAGGACGGCGACCTCCTGCTCGTCGATGCGGGCGCGGAGCTCGACGGCTTCACTGGCGACATCACGCGCACGTATCCCGTGAACGGCACCTTCTCGCGGCTGCAGCGTTCGCTCTACGACGTCGTGCTCGAAGCGCAGAAACGGGCGATCGCGGCGGTGAAGCCCGGCGCGACCATCCTTTCCATCCACGAGATCACGGTGCAGGCGCTCGTCGAGGGCATGGTGAAACACAAGCTCCTCGAGGGGGACGTCCCCTTCAACCTCGAGAAGGAGACCTACAAGAAGTTCTACATGCACCGCACCAGTCATTGGCTCGGCATGGACGTGCACGACGCCGGCGACTACATCTTGCCCGGACAGCCCGGAGCCGCAGGCGCCCGGGGGGGGTCCGGGGGCGAAGCCCCTGGAATCCATGCAGCGGCCGCGCGCCAGCGCAAGCTCGAGCCCGGCATGGTCCTCACCATCGAGCCCGGCCTCTACATCGCGCCCGACGAAATGCTGCCCTCCGATGCGGATCCCGCGATGCGCGGCATCGGCATCCGCATCGAGGACGACGTTCTCGTCACCGGTTCCGGCAACGAGATCCTCTCGTTCGACTGCCCCAAGGACCCCGCGGAGATCGAGCGGACCATGGCGCGCAAGACGATCTTCGCGTGAGCGAAGACCTCTCGAAGGAGATCGACGCGGCGCTCGAGCTGGCGATCTCCGCGGGACGCGTCGTCCTCGAGAAGCGCGGCAAGGCCGCCGTCACCCAGAAGGCGGGCGGCGAGCCCGTCACCGAGGCGGATCTCGCGGCGAACACGCTCATCGTCGACGGGTTGCACGCGCGGTTCCCGTCCGACGCGATCCTCTCCGAGGAGCTCGTCTCGGATCCCGTGCGCCTGAAATCGAAGCGTGTGTGGATCATCGATCCCATCGACGGCACGCGCGAGTACATCGACGGCACGAACGACTTCGCGGTGCAGATCGGGCTCGCGATCGACGGCGTGCCCGTTCTCGGCGCGGTGAACCAGGCGGCGACGCATCGCCTCTTCTGGAGCACGCTCGGCAACGGCGCGTGGCTCGACGACCCGCGCACGAGCGCGCGCCGTACGAAGCGGCTCGCCGTCACGAAGGAAACCGATCCGGCGCAGATGCGGCTGACGGTGTCACGCTGGCACCGCTCGAAGAAACACACGGCGATCCAGGACATCGTGCGACCGCGTGAGGTCATTCCGGCCGGCTCGATCGGCGTGAAGATGGGCCTCGTCTCGAACGCGGAGGCCGACCTCTACCTGCATCCGAGCACCCGCTGCGCCGAGTGGGACACGTGCGGGCCCGACGCGATCCTTCGCGAAGCGGGCGGGGCCGTGACCGACTTTTTCGGGAAGCCGCTCCTCTACAACCAGCCGGATCCACACCACCCGCTCGGGGTCGCTGCCAGCAACGGCGCAGCCCATGCAGCCATCCTGGCAATGCTCGACCAGACGGTCCGCAACTTCGGCTTTCTTCCGCGATGATTCTTCCGGATAGGATCCGGGCATGGCCACCAAAGTCTCCGAGATCCTGAGCTGGTACAAGAGCGACAACCCGGGCGTGCTGAACAACCTCGCGCGCCTCATGAACCACGGGAAGCTCGCGGGCACCGGCAAGTTCGTGATCCTCCCCGTCGACCAGGGCTTCGAGCACGGCCCCGCGCGCAGCTTCGCGCAGAACCCGGCCGGCTACGACCCGAGCTACCACTTCCAGCTCGGCATCGACTCCGGTTGCAACGCGTACGCGGCGCCGCTCGGTTTCCTCGAGGCGGGCGCGGTCGAGTTCGCCGGGCAGATCCCGACGATCCTCAAACTGAACAACCACGACGTGCTGCAGGACGAGAAGGATCCGCTCGGCGCGCTCACCGGATCGATCGAGGACGCGCTGCGGCTCGGCTGCTCCGCGATCGGCTACACCATCTACCCCGGCACCCTCGACCGCCGGCTCCAGTACGAGCAGGTGAGCGAGCTCATCCGCGAGGCCAAGTCGGTCGGACTTCCCACCGTCATGTGGGCGTATCCGCGCGGCGGCGGGCTCTCGAAGGCCGGCGAGACTGGTCTCGACGTGACCGCGTATTGCGCGCAGATCGCCTGCCAGCTCGGCGCCCACATCGTGAAGGTGAAGCTGCCGACGGACCACGTCGAGCAGCCCGAAGCGGCGAAGGTCTACGAGAAGCACAAGATCGCGAAGGCGACGCTCGCCGAGCGCGTGAAACACGTCGTGCAGAGCTGCTTCAACGGCAAGCGCGTGGTGATCTTCTCGGGGGGCGCGAAGAAGGACAACGACGAGGACATCTACGCCGAGGCGAAGGCGATCCGCGACGGTGGCGGCTTCGGCTCGATCATGGGACGCAACGCGTTCCAGCGCGAGAAGCCGGACGCGCTGAAGCTCCTCTCCAAGGTCATGGCGATCTACAAAGGCGAGTAACGCCGACGCGTTCATTGGCTGAAGGGGTGAAGTAGACTGCAGGCGTGAACCGCGAAATCACGCTCATCCGTGGCGATGGCATCGGTCCGGAAGTGATCGGCGCGTCGCTCGAAGTGCTCGATGCGCTCGGCTGCAAATTCAAATGGGACGAGCAGCTCGCGGGCACCGACGCCATCGCGAAGACCGGCGCCCCGCTGCCACCGCCGACGCTCGAGTCGATCCGCCGTACGAAGATGTGCTTCAAGGGCCCGCTCGCGACGCCAAGTGGTGGCGGCTACAAGAGCGTGAACGTGACGCTCCGCCAGGAGCTCGACCTCTTCGCGAACGTGCGCCCGGCGAAGACCGTTCCGGGCGTCGCGCTGTCCCGCTTCGACGACGTCGACATCATCATCGTCCGCGAGAACACGCAGGGCATGTATTCCGGCATCGACCACTGGGTCGACGCGGAGCACACGATCGCGGAGGCGGTCAGCGTCATCACGAAGCCCGGCTCCGAGCGGCTCATCCGCTTCGCGTTCGAATACGCGCGCAAGGAAGGCCGCAAGAAGATCACCATCGCGCACAAGGCGAACATCCTGAAGCTGACGTCGGGGCTCTTCTTGAAGACGGCGCAGGAAGTCGCGCCGCAGTTCCCGGACATCGAATACTCCGAGCTCATCATCGACAACTGCTGCATGCAGCTCGTGAAGGATCCTTCGCCGAAGCGGTTCGACATGATCGTCACGACGAACCTCTTCGGCGACATCCTCTCGGATCTCACCGCGGGCCTCGTCGGCGGACTCGGCCTCGCGCCGGGCATGAACGTCGGCTACGGCGTCTACATCTTCGAGGCCGTGCACGGCACCGCGCCGGACATCGCCGGCAAGGGCCTCGCGAATCCGACCGCCACGCTGAACGCGGCGGCGATGATGTTGCACACGCTCGACATGCCGAAGGAAGCCGCGCGTCTCGAGAAGGCGCTACGGGTCGCGATCCAGGATCCCGCCACGCGCACGGCCGACCTTCCCGGCGGCAAAGCGAACACCGCCCAGTTCACGAAGGGCGTCATCTCGCATCTCTGATGCAGCTGACCGCCGAGGAACTGCTGAAGTCCGCGCTGGCCGCGGCGTTTCCCGAACGCGGCTCGGCGCTATATCGCGAAGTTCGCCGGTGGTTCGACGACTCGCGCGCCTCGAAGAATCCCGCCACGATCCCGCCCGACGACGGCGAGCGCCGCTGTGCTCTCTGCGATCGCCCCGGCTCCGCGATGCTCGCGATCGTGCGGATGCTCCCCGCGACGAAGCGCCTCAAGCCCCGGTTCCAGATTCCCGGCGCCGATGCCCCGCTTGCGCCGCCTCCCGGCGCGTTTCACGCGTGCAGCGCGTGCCTCTACGGATACGCCGATCGCATGGCGGAGTTCGGTCCCGATCCATCAGCCTGGCCGCACCCCGACATGGTGCTCACGGATGCGCGACGCGCACTCGCCGCCGAAGGCTCCGAAGCGGCCGCCGCGCTCGCCCACGAGATCGACGAGCGCCGCGAGCGAACCGCGCCTCGCCGCGCCGGCACGGTCACGTGCCAACTCTGCGCGAAGCGCCGGGTCTCGATCGCGGGTCCGCGTGGACGAGTCTGTCTCGAGTGCGTGGGCGGGGCGCACCGCCGGCTCGCCGAGCTCCTCGGAATGCTCTCGCGATTGGGCAGCCGCTGACGCCATGTGGTAGACGGCTGCGCATGACCAATCAACCGACCAAAGGCGTGAACATCCAGATCCAGGCCGACGACGCGACGAAAGAAGGCGCCTACGCCAACCTCGCGATGATCGCGCACTCGCCCGAGGAGTTCGTCCTCGACTTCATCTTCATCGTGCCGAATCCGCCGTTCGGGAAGTTGAAGAGCCGCGTCGTGATGAGCGCGGCGCACGCGAAGCGGTTCGTCCGCGCGCTCGCGGAGAACGTCGCGAAGTACGAGCAGCAGTACGGAACGATTCCCGAGACGAACACGCCCGTCCCCAACGGAACCGTGAACTGACGGCGGACGCCGTCAGATCGACATGCAGAAGGAGCAGGTCTCGGGCGCGAGACCGTGCGGGCAGCGTCCGGTCGTGGGATCGACCCGGATCAGCGCGAGCTTCTGCTTCAAGGTGAGCGGCTTGAGCACCTTGGCGGGCGCCGCGGCGGGCGCGGCAGCCGCGGCGGGCTTCGCTTTCGCGCCGGGTTTCGCCTTGGCAGCCGGCTTCGCCATCGCGGCCGGCTTCTTCGCTGCGCTCACCTTTTTTGCGGCCTGCTTCGTGGCCTTCTTTGCCATTCGTGCTGCAAACGTACACCGACATGGCGGTCGGTTTCCAGCTACCCCGGTACGAGGGCCTTGACCTTCGCCAGAAAGCTCTTCAAATGCAGGGGTTTGGAGAAGTAGCCGTCGATCGGCGCGGCCCCCAGCTCTTTCGCCAGCGAGTGCGTGATCGCCGTGATCACGAGGATCTTCGCCTTGGGGTCCATCTTGCGGATCTCTTCGGCGAGTCGGATGCCATCGAGCTTCGGGACGAGCAGATCCGTGACCACGAGGTCGAACGGCTCCTTCGTGAACGCCTTGAGGCCTTCCGCGCCGTCGGCCGCGGTCGTCACTTCGAAGCCCGCCTCGCCCAGAAGATCGCTGAGCATCTCGCGGATCGGCGCGTCGTCGTCGATGCACAGCGCGCGTTTGCTCACAGTTTCCCCAGGAATCGCGCGGCGACGAGACCCATGATCACCAGCCCCACGAGAACCGCCGCCCACAAGAAGAGCGGCGAGTTGTCGATCGGCGGCTCTGGTTGCGACGACGGCGCCATGCGGCGAAGCTAACGCACATGACCACCGATCGCTATACCCGCATCGTTCTCACCGTGATCGCCGCGAGCCTCGCCGTCGACGCGGGCTCGCGTTTCTTCGCCATCCCGAACGCGTATGCCGCCGGCGAGATGAAGTGTCGGATCGAGGACGTGGTGAAGGTCGAAGGCACCATACAGATCGACACCTTCACGAAGGCCATCACCGTGAAGGTCCCCGACACGGTCATGGTCAAGCAGCTGAAGTAGTCAGGGCTCCGGCAGCGGCGACGCCGTCCGCACGAGATTCTCGACGTCCGGAAACATCGCGGAGACCAACTCGACGGCGCCGATGTCGTCCGGCGACACGACCGTGCCCTGGAGTACGACGCGGCCGTCCTGCAGCGACACGCGCACACCTGGAGGAAGTGGCGGCGTGGCACGCTGGATGCCCTCCGTCGCCGGATCGAGCACGATCACGTCGAACACGATCCACCGCCGGTCTTCCGCATCCCGCGCCACGTAGAGCGCGGTACCGGGCGCGATACCGACGAAGAGCGTTCGCCGTTCCTCGGTCGTCGCCTGCATCACCTCGCCGTCGGACGAAGACGACTTCGCGATGCGGAACGGGTGCGGCGCGAGCACGAACGTCCCCGGCAGAAGCGTCACGGTCCAGCGCTCGAACGACGGCGAGTCGGCGGGCACGAGGTCCGGCGCTCGCCGTTCGACGACATCACGTCCGGCGCGCGCCAGGGGCACGACCCCGAGTAGGAGCGCCAGCAGCGGAACAGCGGTGCGGACCACCCGACCAGTGTACTCCGGTGCTCAGCGCGGCGGCTTCCCGATCGCCTTCTGCCCTCTCTCCGGAGCCTCTTTGCCGTCTTTGCCCTCGGTGCGGATCTCGCGGATGAGCTCGCCGATGCGCTTCTCGAAGTCCATCTGGAAGCGGTAGTACCGCGCGAGCACGACGGGATCGAGCACCGGCTTGAGTGCGGCGTATTCGTCCTCGGCGATCTTCGCGAGATCGCGGTTGGCGCTCATCGCGTCGTCGAGGTGGGTGGCGATCACCTTCTCGTCCGGCTTCGCGGATTCGAGCTGCTCGCCGATCGCTTTCATGGCGTCCCACCGCGCAGACGTCGCCGTCCGCCGCCGCTCGTTGAACGGGCGAAGGAGCGGGAACACCTTCTCGGCCGACTTCGAATCGAGCTGAAGCGCCTCGGTCAATTTGCCGATGCGAATGGTCTCGAGCTTCTCCATCACCTTCGCGCGGCGCTCGGGATCGGGCGCCTCCCCGTCACCGCGCGCGGCAAGCACCGCCGACGGGAGCGACAGCGAGGCAAGAACTACGACAAGTCGGATCGTCGGGATTCGCATGGCAGGCTCCATCAGGTTTCGAGAAGCTCGAGCAACTCGTCGAGCTGGTCGGAAGAAAGATCGTCGAGGTCGGCCCCGTCCTCTTCGCCGACGAGCCGCTCGCCGAGGCGAGCGAGGTCGTCGGTGGCGAGCCCCGCCATCGCGTCGGACGCGGACGGGACGAACGCATCGCCGATCCCCTCGGCGCCAGGCGACGCGAGGAGCGCCGCGAGCTGCGCGTCAGGATCGGAAACCGTGGCGGTACGGGGCATGTTCACCGCGAGAACCACGAGCGCGGCCGCGGCGAGAGCCGCCGCCGCGAAGCGAGGCACGCGAGAAAAGAGACTCACCACATTCGTCGTGGCCGGCGCCTTCTTCGCGCGCGGCTTGGCCGCGACGCTCGCGCTCACGCGCGACGCGAAGCCGGCCCAGTAGGGCGCTCCGGGATCCTTCACGCCGCCGAGGCCGTCCGGCGATTTCTCGGCGTCGAGCACCGCGAGTACCTCGCGCATCTCCGCTTCGTCGGCGCGGCAGGCCGCGCACTCCGCGAGGTGGCTGCGCACGTCGGCTGCATCGACGCCGTCGAGCTCGTTGGTGACCCACTCCGCGAGGAGCGGCTGCACACGATCACATCCGGTCATGGCAACGCCTCCTCTCCGCCGCCGAGAAGGCGCACGGCTTCGCCGATACGCTTCTTCAGGTTCTTCACGGCGAGGTGGAAGTTCACTTTGGACGCATTCTCCGTCGTCTCGAGTGCCGCCGCGATTTCCTTGAACGCCAGGCCCTGGTAGACGCGCATCTCGACTGTCGCGCGCTGCCTCGGCGGGAGCGTGGTCACCGCTTCGCGAACCTTCTCGAGGATCTCTTCGCGCTCGAGGCGCTCGGCGCCGACGGCCTCCTCGACGAGCTCCGGCGGGTTTGCCGTGTCGACGAAACGCTGGCGGTCGCGATGGTGGTTCCGGCAGAGGTTCATGCAAATCCGGAAGAGCCAGCTGCGAAACGCGCAGCGCCCTTCGAAGTCCTCGAGGTGATCCCACGCGCGGAGGAAGGTGCGCTGTGCGATGTCGTCGGCGTCGTCATGGTCGCGAAGCATGCGGACCGCGAGGCCATACACCGGCTTCTGGTGCAGTTTGACGAGGGCTTCGAAGGCGCGAACGTCGCCCGCCTGGGCTCGCTGCAGCCACTCGCGCTCGTCGTCCGCCACACCTTCGTTGGACACCGCTGTCGTCCCGATTCACTCGTGTACATGGGATGCCTCTACAGGAGGACACCGCACGACGGGCGCAGGTTAACTAGTCCTTGGTGATGTGGAACTCGACGCGCCGATTGATGGATTTGCCCTCGTTCGTGCGGTTTTCACCGAGAGGGCTCGTCTCTCCCAGACCCACCGCCCGCATGCGCGCGGGCCCGACGCCGGACTTCGCGAGGTAGGCGCGGACCGAGTCCGCACGCGCCTTCGAGAGAGCGAGGTTCGCCGTCGCGGGGCCGTCGGAATCGGTGTGGCCCTCGATGCGGACTTCCATCGTCGTGTTTTCGCGCATCACCTTGGCGACCTCGTCGAGGATGCCGAACGAGTCGGCGAGGATGATCGCCTTGCCGGACGCGAAGTGGATCGTCTGCTTGAGCTCGATCCGTTTCGTCTCTTTGTTGATGACGATGAACTTGAGCTCGGGACAGCCCTTGTTCGTGACCGGCCCCACCTGGTCGATGCAGTTGTCCGCGGAATCGACGACGCCGTCCTTGTCCTTGTCGGGCGGCGGGCATCCCTTGAACGCCGCGAAACCCGGAACGGTCGGGCACTCGTCGTTTCCGTCGGGAACGCCGTCGTTGTCCGCGTCGCGCACCGGGCAACCGCGATTCGCGAGCGGGCCGACGTCGCCCGGGCAGTCGTCCTGGAGGTCGGGTGTGCCGTCGCCGTCGCTGTCGATCTTCGTGACGTCCGGAGTCGGCGTCGGCGTCGCGGGCGTCGGCGTCGGCGTCGGCGTTTCCTTGATGATGACGACCGGCGTGGGCGTCGGCGTGACGAGGATGATGATCGCCGTCGGCTTGGGCGTCGGCGTGAGCACGACGACGACCGTCGGCTTCGGCGTCGCCTTCACCACGATCGCCCGGCTGCAGTTCTTCGCGCCGCGCTGCGCCGCCTTCGCCATCCGGAAACCTTCTTCCAGGTGGTCCTCGGCGCGGATGTAGTCGCCCTGCTCGATCTCGATGATCGCGAAATCCATCTGCGCCTGGCTCTTCGCGAACTCTTCGGGCGCGCAGTCTTTCGCCCCGAGCTCGGTCGCCTTCGCGATCTCGATCTTCAGCGCGTCCTGCCGCGCGCGCACGTTGATCGGATTGCCGCAGGCGGCGAGCGCGGCCAGCGAGAGGAAAAGCGCGACGAGTGAAGCGGATCGAAGTCTCATTTCGACTCGTCGTCAGGGATGGGCGTGGCGACGGGCGAGGTCTCGCCGGCCGCGACCTTCGCGAACTCGAGCGCCTGCTTCGCAAGCTTCTCCGAAAGCTCGAACTTCGAGTATCCAGCCTCCTCCTTCGCCTTCACGTAGTACTCCTTGGCGAGGGTCAGCTCGTACGGCCGTTTCTTCGCGGCGTCAGCGACCTCCGCGACCTGGATCGCGTTGCGCGCCTTGAAGAGCGCTTGCGTCGACTTCGACGGGCCGCACGCCGCGAGGAGAAGAAGGCCGGAGACAAGGGCGAGACTGCGGAAGACTCGAGAGCGCGTCACTTGTGTCGATTCTATTGAGCGCGAAATTCGATAGCAAGCGAGGGTGTTTGCGCTCCGACCGCGAGGGGTCCGTCCGTGTCGTCGGACGCAAGGCCGCGCGCGAAGGTGACCTGCACCGGGACCGCGATCGCGGCGTCCTTGTGGCGATCAGAAAGGACGAGCGTGTGGACGCCTTTCCCGAGTGAAACCGGCGTCGCAAGCACGATCATCACGCCCGGCAACCCGCGCTCGTCGAGCCCTCGAAACTCCGCGGCGATCTCCGTGAGAACCGCCGTCGTGCCGTCGACCCGGATCTTCAAAAAGTGGGTCGCCGAGACGCGCAACCAGCTCTCCGCGGCAGTGCGCTCCTCGCCGGCGAGCGTCCCGTCGCGATCGCGATCGAACTGCGCGCGGACCTCGGTCGCCTTCGCGGGGTCGACGGAGTAGTCGACCGCGATGCGGATTTCCTTCTGCGACACCGAGATCAGATCGAACTTCGGCGCGGCGAGGTGATGCGCGTGCGCGGCGGCGCTTGTGAGCATCGACAGGAGGAGAGCGGTCCGTTTCACAGGCCCGGCGCCGTCCATCCATCGCCGGTGCGATCGAGGTAGATCGGGTTCGTGTACGCGTAGACGTCCGAGCCCGAGATCGGGAAGAGGTTGCCGGGCCCGGTGACGACGACGACGTAGAACGCGTCGATCGCCGGCGCGAGCGCGAAGTCCTCGTCGCTCGTGTAGGCGCCGGACGCGAGCGCGGGCGTCACCGAACGCGTCGAGAGCAGCACGCCGTTCTCGTAGACCTTGATGGTGTCGTAGGGCGCCCACGCGGGTGACGCCACGTGAACGGAGAGCGTCGCGGCGCCGCCGCCGCCCGACGCGTCGAGCGTGTCGCCGAGGCTCGCGGTCGCCGCGCCGCTCGAGGCGGAGGTCACGACGAACGGTCCGGACGAGACGGTAACGCGCCCCTCCTTCATCGCGGTGACGAAGACCGCGTCGGTGACCGCGAGCGGATCGTCGGTGCCCACGCGCACCAGGGTGCGCGGGTAGCCGGGGTCCCAGGTCTCGTGCGAATCGGAGACGCCCACCGCCGTCATGCGCACGCCCTGTTTCAGGAAGGCGAACCAGTCGACCATCGTCGAGTCGGCGCCGAGGTCGATCTCGCCATTCACCTCGATCGTGTCGAAGTCCGTCGCGACCGTCTCGTCACCGAGTCCGGTCACCGGATCGAAGTCGATCGAGCCCAGATAGCCCTTCCCGTTCGAGCCGCGGGGGTGGTTCATCTGGACGATCCGGTCGCCGCCGGGAATCGCGCGTACTTTGGTGATGAGCTCATCCGCGGTGAGATGCCGGTTCTCCGTCGTGTCGAACCAGAAGCGCGTGCCGTCGTGCTCGCGCGTTTCTATCGACGCGGCCGGCATCGGGTACGCGTTGAAGTGTCCGTAGAGCGGAATGGAGATCTCGTCGCCCTCGAGCGCGTGCAGGAACGAACCGAGACCCTGCGACGCGATCGCGGGCGCGAGGGTCATCACGCGCTCGTGATCGGTGAGCGCGACGTACTCGAGCCCCTCGGCCGCGAGCGAGAGCGCCCGCTCTTCCAGCGGCACGCCGGAGTCGCGGCTCTGTACGGAATGGAGGTGGTAGTCGCCCGCGACGAAGCCGGGCGTATCGACGACTCGCGTGAGCGCCGCCTCGTCGTCGAGCGTCAGCACGCCGGCCGCCGTGAGCGTGGCCGTCGTCTGCTTCGCCTCCCACTCGGGACCGCGCGAAACGAACGCCGTGTAGGTTCCGGGAGGCGCGACGATCGGCACCTCGACCGTGCCGCCGTAGAGCCCGCGCGCCACGATCGACCCGCCGGAGACGAGCGTGACCTTCGCCGGCATGGCCGTCGCGTCGCCCGCGTTCGTCGGGTCCGCGAGCAGCGTTCCAGTCGCCGGCACGAGGAAGAGCGCCTGCGCGGTCTTCCCCTTCTTGATCGGCACCTCGAGCGGCTCGCCCGTGCCTCCGATCGACTCGACGGTGGCTTCATACGTCCCCGCGGGGAGATTCACCGCGAACGCGCCGCCCGCGCCCGCGCGCATGCGCGTGACGAAGTCGTCTTCGCGATCGCCGTCGGTGTCGACGCCCTTCGCGCGAATCGTGACGAACGCGCCGGGAACCGGCGAACCCGTGAGGTCGTTCACGATCCCGCTGAAGAGCCCGGTCCCCTTGCCCTGCACGCGCGCCACTTCGCTCGTGACCGCGCCGAGATCGGTGCCGATCACGAGACGGCGCCGATAGGTCTTCGACTTTTCCGGCGCGATCTCGAGCTCGCCCATGATCGCGAGGAGCTGCGCCGCGTCCGCGAACGGGATGTTCAGCTCCGCGTCGGGATCGAGCGGCATCCACGCGTATGCGATGCCCTGCACGACGCCGCCGATGGTCCGCGTCGCGTCGCCGCCGAACCACGTGAACGTCCCGGTCTCTCCGGGGCCTCCCGGCGTTCCGAAGGGATCGAGGCCGGTGCCGAACAGCAGCACGTCGAAGCACTGAACGAGCGTCGTCTCGTCCTCGTGCATCGTGACTTTCGTCTCGACGAGAAGCGACGACGCGCCCGCTTCGAGCGTGTAGGTCGTTTCCAGATCGGCGGCGACCGGATTGGTGAGCCCGGGCAGCGAGGGGAAGAGCGGGAACTGGAAGCCGGTGCCGGTGACGCGCACCGACGCGCGCGCGACGGCGCACGGCGCCGCCACGTCCGGGTTCGCGCAGCCCGCGTCGACGACCTCGACCGTCGGATCGGACGCGAGCGTGATCACGTTGAGCGAGGGGAACGTCTCGCCGAAGAGGTCGTAGCCGCCGGCCGCGCCGGTGCGCGTCACGTCCGCGTCGAGGATCGAGCCACCGTAGAGGTTGAACCCGGGCGCGTTGCCGGCAGCGCCGATGATCACGCGTACGCGATCGTTCTCCAGGAGGAAGTCGCCGACGCGCCCCTCCGCTCGCGGCCCGCCGATCAGCTCGGCGGCGCTCGAAACGACCTTCGCCTGCGTGAACCCCTTCTCCGGGGAGCTCCTCGACGACTTTCCCGGACAGCCCACAACCGCGAGCAACGACAAGAGGATGGCGGCTCGGAGACGGGGCATGCGTGCATGGTAAACCGGGGGCTTGCTTGACTCGCCTTCTCCTAGAGGGATAACCTTTTCAAGGACATGCCCCCCGACGACGGCGACAAGACCCTGGTGCTCGGGGACACCAAGAAGGTCCGCGAGGTCACGGGCGAGATGCCCTCGAACCTCGACGTGATGGTGGTCGTCGTCGAAGGCAAGGACATGGGACGCGAGCACCCGATCATGAAGTCGAAGGTGATCGTGGGTCGCGACGGCGGCAACGCCGACATCCAGATCGTCGATGCCGGAATCTCGCGGCAGCACGCAGAGATCTCCCTCGACAAGACGAGCTGGTACCTGCGTGATCTCGGTTCCACGAACGGCACTCTGAAGAACGGCACCAAGATCGTCCGCGCCACGTTGCGTCACGGTGAGAAGTTCAAAGTCGGCGAGACCACGCTGCAGTTCCTCTGCGAAGAAAAAACGCAGAATCAGGGCGGCGGCAAGGTCTACGAAATCGACGAAGAAGGCTGAAGGGATCCCGCGTGCCGATGAAGATCACATCTTGCGGGATCACCGACGTCGGACAGAAGCGTCAAAACAACGAAGACAATTTCCTGATCAACGACGAAATCAACCTCTACGTCGTTGCCGACGGAATGGGTGGCCACGTCGGCGGTGAGTTCGCGAGCCAGATCGCGGTCACGACGATCGAGGAGGTCATCCAGAACGTCGAAGTGGATCCCGAAGCGACGCGGCCCGACTGGGGAGCGCTCGGGAGCCAGGTGGCGATCTCCGGCGAGAAGTTGAAGTACGCCATCCGTCTCGCGGGAAAACGCATCTTCGATCGCACGAACGACGAGCCCGAGCTTCGCGGCATGGGCACCACGACGGTCGCGATGCTGTTCGATCAGAACAAGGTCTTCCTCGCGCATGTCGGCGACAGCCGCGCGTATCTCGTCCGCAACGGGACGGTGATGCAGGTGACGGAGGACCACTCGCTCGTGAACGAACAGATCCGTCTTGGCCTGATCACGCGCGAGGCGGCACGCAACCACAAGCTCAAGAACATCATCACGCGCTCCGTCGGCTACCAGGAAGACGTGGAGATCGACACGATCGTCCGCCCGACGGAGAAGGGTGACCGCTACTGCCTCTGCTCCGACGGTCTCTCGAACCTCGTCGACGAGAACGAGATCATGGATCTCGTCGGCAACTCGCCGTCGACCGAGATCGGCGCGCAGCGCCTGATCGATCTCGCGAACAGCCGCGGCGGCGACGACAACATCACGCTCATCATCGCCCAGGTCGACGAGCTCGACCCGGAAGCCGAATACACGCAAGAAGGCACCGGCACCGCGAACATCGGGACCATGACCGGATCCTCGACCCTGAATTCGCCGGCAACCGCCGACGCGTCCAGGAAATAGCCCTCGTCGTTTCCATGACCATTTCCGCGGCGAGGGGACGCGGCGGAGAAAAATGCCATCCGTACTCGTCGTTCATGAGGACGCCGGCATTCGCGCGAGGTTGCTCGATGCGCTCGCGCGCGCGGGCGTCGCTGCCGCCGCGCTGACCGATCTGGAGGGGGCGCTCGATCATCCCCAGGTCGCGCAGGTGCGCGTCGTGCTCGTGGACCCGGTGCTTCTCGAGCAGTACGAGTTCGATTTCCGCACGCAGATCGGCGTGCGTGCGGGGTCCGACGACATCGCGGTCATCGCGCTCGTCGCGATGGCCGATCCGGCTCGCAAGAAGCAACTGAAACGCCACGAAGCGATCCTGCTCGAGCGCTCGATCGACGACGAAGAGTCGCTGCTCGCACTCGTCGCGAAGCACTCCGCGCCCGTGCCCGGTTCTCCGCCGGCAGACCAGACGACCGATCCGGGCGCGAGGCGCAACACGATCTCCAGCCTGGGGCGCATCAGCGTCGAGCGCGTCCATCTCGACGACGGCGGACTCAACGCGCCGCTGTCTGCGGGAGGCGAGGCGCCGATGGTTCTCGTCGTGGAAGACGACGAGGCGTCGCGCGGCTTCTTCTCCACACTGCTCGAACAGCGCGGCTACCGCGTGCACGCGGTTGCGAGCGCGACGAGCGCGCTCCGCTTCCTGAAGCGGGACCAGACGGTGAAGCTGATCGTCAGCGATATCGACATGCCGCAGATGGACGGCTTCGAGCTGAAATACGCGCTGAAAGAATCGAAGATCCCGTTCATCGCGGTCGCCGGCAACGACTCCGCCGAGCGCCAGCACCTCGCGAAGGAGCTCGGCATGGTCGCGCTCGTCGGCAAGCCGGTGCAGGTGAAGCCGTTCTGCGAGCTCGTCCGCGGCGCGCTGCTGGCCTCCCCCTCATCCTGAGCGAGGCGGCGCAGTCGGGTCAGCTCCGGCGCCGAAACACGAGCCCGTCCTCGTCCTCGTAGAGGAGCTCCCAGCGCCCGCTCGCCTTCATCGCGGGCGCGAGCTCGTGCCAGTGAAAGCGCCGCTCGAGAATCGCCCACTCGATCTGCCGGCGATCGAGCGCATCCTCCCAGTCGCCGCGAGCGCCGGAGATCTGCAGATATTCGTTCCACACGTCGTCGGGAAAGATCCAGATCCGCGCGTCGACGAACGCCGTGGTCGCCGGCAACCGCCAGACGAGCCAGCCGCCCCACTCCATCGAGTTGAAGAGCGGCCCCTTCACGCCGTTGGCCTCGGCCCACGCAGTGAGCGCGACCGGCGTATCCGGCGTGAAGCGCGCGGCGACTTCGGCATCACCGGAAACGCCGCGGACTTTCACCCACGGCGACATGCCGACGAGGATCGAGATCCAGAACCCGAAGAACACGATCGCGAAGACCGGGTTCAGGCGGCGCTCGGGAGGCGCCTGTGCCAGCGCCGGCGTGGGGGACAAGAGCCGCGCGAACGCGATGGGCAGCACCATCCCGGTCCACACCACGTGGCGGATGGCGGTGAGCGCGAGAAAGACGAACGCGAGCATCGCGGGGACGTCGCGGCGGGAAGGCAGTCGGCGGCGCAACGCGACGGCGAGCCCGATCGCGATCACGCCGAGGAGCAATCTCACGCCGCACGCATCCGTGATCGTCGTGCGCTGCCACTCGGAGAGCCCGCGGGCGGCCGGGCTGCTCGTGTTCAGCGCGACGTAGATCCAGATCGAGACACCGTAGGGATTGATGCACGCGGCCGCCGCGACCGCTCCCGCCGTGAGGAGGTGCGCGCGGCCCTCCCCGTGCAACAGCGAGCGCACCACCGCGCGCGCCCACTCGCGCGGGCTGCGCTCGGGCGACGCGTCCTCCCATGCGGCGCCGGCGGCGACGCACACGGAGAGTACCGGCGCGATCGCGAACGAGCCGTGGAGGTTCGCCCACACGACCGTCATCGCCGCGGACACCGCGCCCGTCACGAGCGTCGGGCGCATCGTCATCGCCATCGTGGCGTACGCGGCGAAGAGCGGGAGCGCGAAGAGCTGCGGGCGCATCCCGAGGTTCTGCACGACGAGCAACACCGAAAGCATCGCGCCGAAACCTGCGACCGCAGTCGAGCGCCCCGCGCGGCGCGCGCCCCACGCGGTGAGCAACACGGTCCCGCACACGGCGCACGCGAGCGTGAGCTGCAGCGCGCCCCAACCGCCGATTCGCCACAGCTCGTAGAAGAGGCGCTGCGACGCCCACGTGCCGTTGAGGAACGGCTCGCCGTCGACGGTGTGCGTGAACGCGTCGACGTCGGCGAAACCGCCTTGCTCGGCCATCTCGCGGCCTTGCGCGAGGTAGATCGCGAGGTCGTTGGTCGGGATCGAGATCGATTCGCAGAAGAGGAAGAGCAGCGCGCCGCACGAGAAGAGGAGCAGCTGCGCGAATGTCGGCCGGGCGCTCCCCGCGGCACGCCGCGCGCTTCGCGCGATTCGGAAGGGCAGCAGTGAATTCAGGGCGCGGGCTCGGAACGCGGCAATCGGGTGAAGTCGTCGAGCTCGAAGATGACGGTGGGGTCGGTCGCGCCGTCGGGAAACATCTCCACCTTCGCGATACCGCCCGGAACCGTACGCACGAGATAGAGGTGCCAGTTCCGCCCAGGCGTCGCGATCACCGCGTGACGCGCGCGGAACTCGCCGGCGGGAACGCGCAACACCTCGTTGCCCAGGAACGTTCCGCCAGCCGCGGTGAACGACGCGTCGCTGCCGGAGCCCGCAATCGCCGCGCGCGAAACGAGGAGCTGCTGCATGGCCTCGTTCTCCGCGAGCACGTCGTTCGGCAGCGAGAGCGCAAGCCGAGCCGCACCGACGCCCTCTCGCTGGATCTCGACGGTGCGGCGATTCCCGGAAGGATGCCCGCCCGCGATCTTCCAGTGCTCCGGCGTTTGCGGATCGACGACGCGCGAGACCTCGAGGATGCGCTCGGGAAAATCGGGCGAAGTCACGATCCAGACGATCCGTTCACCGGGCCGGATCGGGGGATCGTTCCAGAACGAGCGTGGGCCACCGAGCCCCAGCGCGATGAGCGTCTTTGATGTATCGATCGGCGTGGGCGCCGGGGTCGGCGACGCGGCTACCGGAGTCGGCGTTGCGCCGCCGCCCGTCGAACCTCTCGGCGCGCAGGCAGCCGCAGCGAGCGCGAAGGCAAGCGCGAACGGCGCGATTCCGGCGCTTCGAAGTGACCGCATGCTCGACGACGAGTGTACCGCCGAGACCTCCTACCGGCGCGAAAATGGCGGCACGTTCGCCGCATCGAGAGGCGGTAGAATGACGCCTCTTCGATGGCCTCCCGCAAGTCCACCACGTCGATCCAGCAGTACGCGGACTGGACCACCCTTGGCACCGGAGGGATGGCGAAGGTCTACAAGGCGCGCCAGGAGAACCTCGAGCGCGACGTCGCGATCAAGGAACTACGCCCGGAGTTCGCGCGCGACCCCGGCATCGTGCAGCGCTTCGAGCGCGAAGCGCGCTACTCCGCGAAGCTCAAACACGAGTCGATCGTTCACATCTACGACTACGTGAAGGAGGGCGCCTCCCACTACATCGTCATGGAGTTCGTGGACGGCACCGACCTCGGCCACATCCTGAAGCAGGTCGGCCCTCTGCCGCCCTCGATCGCCGCGATTTTCGCGGTGCGCATCGCGCTCGGACTCGAACACGCGCACAAACACGGCGTGATCCATCGCGACGTGAAGCCGGGCAACGTCCTCGTTTCGCGCAACGGCGAGGTGAAGCTCTCCGACTTCGGCATCGCGAAGGACCCGCTCAATCCGTCCGACAACATGACGCGCACGGGACAGGCGGTCGGCACGCCCTCTTACATGAGCCCCGAACAGATCGTCGGCGACCCGATCGACTTCCGGACGGACCAGTTCGCGTTCGGCATCCTGCTCTACGAGCTCCTCACGGGCGAGAAGCCGTTCAAGGCGGACACCGCGTCCAGCTTGCTCGAGAAGATCCGCACGCAGGGTTACGTCGACGTGCGCAGCGCGAAGAGCGGCGTTCCTCGCGTGCTCGCGAAGGTCGTGCGGCGCTGCCTGAAGAAGGAGCCGAAGAAGCGCTTCGCGTCGACCGACGAGATGCGCCGGCTCCTCGAGGGCTGGACGCTCCGGCAGATTCGCATTTCGCCGGAAGAGTCGGTGAAGGACTGGCTCTACAAGTCGGGCGTGTTCGCGGCGGACAACACGAAAGTGGTGCCGCTCGGCACGACGAGCGTTGCGACGCGGCGTCCGATGCGCGCGCGCCTGATGATCGCGGGTGGCGCCGCGCTCTTCGGGGTCGCGGCGTTCGCCGCCGTGCCGATGGTGTGGAACGGCGGAACCGAACTCCCCCTGCCGACACCCGAGGGCCCGCTCGCGTCGCCGACGTGGAGCGCAGCCGTCGAGCCGTCGCCGGACATGAGTCCTGTTGCCGCGGAGAGCCCGCTTTCGTCGCCGACGTCGCGTCCGCTGATCACGCCGAACGAGACCCCGGTGCCGTCGCCCTCTCCGACGCCGACCGCGGAGCCGACTCCGTCCCCAACCGCGACCCCCACGGCTGAGCCGACCGCGACGCCCACGCTGACTCCGACCGCAACGCCGACCGCAACGC
>Ga0163152_10002840_pt1 | contig 23613 bp, 16 predicted proteins | sample OliLakLV19MP8IB2_FD_148635 | JGI IMG/M metagenome (GOLD analysis project Ga0163152, IMG submission 148635) | Freshwater microbial mat bacterial communities from Lake Vanda, McMurdo Dry Valleys, Antarctica - Oligotrophic Lake LV.19.MP8.IB-2 | ecosystem: Environmental > Aquatic > Freshwater >...
CCGGCGACGGCGGCGACGAGCTATTCGGCGGTTACGACCACATGTTCTGGGCCGCGCGCGTACGCCGCGCATCGGAGCGCTCGCCGGCCTTCCTGCGCCGCATCGGCAGCGCGGTGCTGGCCGGCGTCGCGCCGATGACGCCGACGGCGCTGGCCCAGCCGGCGCGGCGCGTGCGCAAGGGCCTCGAGCTCTCGTTCTGCGAGCCCGTCGAGCAGTTCCGCCGCCTGCGCGCCCTGTGGAGCGTGCCCGAGATCGAAGACCTGATGGGCCAGCCGATCGAGCTGCTGCCCGAGCCGGGTCCATCGCCGTCCGAGATCGCGCGTCTCGCGCCCGAGGAGCTGGCGATGCACGTGCTGACCCAGACGTTCCTGCCCGGCGCGATCCTGCGCAAGGTCGACCGCATGAGCATGGCGGCGAGCCTCGAAGTGCGCGTGCCGCTGCTCGACCTGCGCGTCGTCGACTTCGCGCGGCGCCTGCCGCTCGACCTGAAGGTGCGCGGACGCACGGGCAAGCACCTCTTGCGCGAGGTCGGCCGTCCGCTGCTGCCGAGCGCCGTGTACAGGCACAAGAAGCAGGGTTTCTCGCTGCCGCTGCAGGGCTGGTTCACGCCGGAGTTCTGGGACCTGCTCGAGAGCTGGTACGAGCCCGGCACGGCCGCTAGCGGACTGTTCGAGCGCTCGCACCTCGCGCGCACGATCGCCGAAGGACGCGCAGGCGGCGCGCACGCAGCGCTGCGCAGCGAGTCCAGCGTGGCGACGCGCGCCTGGTGCCTCGCAAGCCTGGCGCGCTGGATGGAGCGCTTCGGGGTGCGCGCGTGAGCCGACGCCCGCGCATCCTGCTCGTCGGCCCGCTGCCGCTCGAGGGCACGCCGATCGGTGGCACGCAGGTGTCGTTCGCCGGGCTCGTGCGGCGCGTCCAGGCGTCACAGCGCCTCGAGTGCGAGGTCGTCGACACCTCGCGCCACCTCGCCGGCCGATCCGGCTGGTCGCGCGCGCCGGGCGACGTGCGCACGCTGACCGCCACGTTGAGGGCAATCGCGCGGATCGGCCCGTCCTGCGACGCGGTCGTGTTCAACGCGTCCTCGGGCGGCACGCTCAAGGCTGGTCCCTTCGTGTGGGCCGCCGCGCGCGCGATCCGGCGGCCGTTTGCCTTGCGTGTCTTCGGCGGGGATCTCGATCTCCATCACGAGCGGGCCCCGGCCTGGCGCCGGGCCGCGGCCGAGCGCACGTGCCTGAGTGCACCGCTGGTCCTGCTGCAGACGCGCCACCTGTGCGAGCACTTCGCGCGCCTGGGCGGCGTGCGCTGGTTGCCGACCACGCGCGACCTCGCGCCGCAGGAGCGCGCTCGGGCGGCGGGCTGCCGCAGTTTCCTGTTCCTCTCGCAATTGCGGCGCGAAAAGGGTCTGGCGGAGGCGCTGTCGGCCAGCGACACGCTGCCGGCCGGCGCGTCGCTCACGCTGCACGGTCCGACGACGCCCGGCACCGCCCTCGAGGACGGGCACGTGCGCGCGACGTTCGCCGGTCCGGCGCGCTCCGATCAGGTGCCCGCGATCCTGGCGCGGCACGATGCCCTCGTCTTCCCGACCTGGTACGAGGGCGAGGGCATGCCCGGCGCGGTGATCGAGGCGATGCAGTCCGGCCTGCCCGTGATCGCCTCGCGCTGGCGCTCGATCCCCGAGCTGGTCGTCGACGGCGAGAACGGGCTCCTCGTGCCGCCGCGCGACGCCGGCGCGCTGGCCGAGGCGATGCAGCGCCTGGCAGGCGACGCGCGGCTCCACGCGCGCCTGGCCCAGGGGGCGCGCGCGACGGGCGAGCGCTATCGGGGCGCAGCCTGGCATGTGCACTTCGAGAACTGGATCGAAGCCCTGGCGCGCGACGGCGGGATCGCGGCGGATGCGGCGCACGAGGCGGCGTGAAGCCCATGCGCATCCTCTTCCTGACCGACAACTTTCCGCCCGAGACGAACGCGCCGGCGACGCGCACGTTCGAGCACGCGCGCGCCTGGGTGCGCGCCGGACACCAGGTCACGGTGATCACGTGCGCGCCGAACTTCCCGCGCGGGCGCGTGCACGAGGGCTACTCGAACCGCTGGCGCTCGCGCGAGCGCGTCGAAGGCATCGACGTCGTGCGCGTGTGGACGTACATCGCCGAGAACAAGGGCTTCGTTCGGCGCACGCTGGATCACATCTCCTTCGGATTGAACGGCGCTCTGGCGGCGCTGGGAGGGCCGCGTCCGGACGTGCTCGTCGCGACCTCGCCGCAGTTCTTCGCGGCAGTCGGCGGCTGGGCGGCGGCCAAGGCGCGGCGCGTGCCCTTTGTGTTCGAGCTGCGCGACCTGTGGCCGGCTTCGATCGCCGCCGTCGGAGCGCTCGAGCCGGGTCGCGTGCTGAATGCCCTCGAGCGTCTCGAGGTCTTCCTCTACCGCGAGGCTTCGGCCGTCGTGGCCGTCAGCGAGGCTTTCCGGCGCGACCTGGAGCAGCGCGGCGTCGACGCGCAGCGCGTGCACGTCGTCACGAATGGCGTCGACCTGGCGCGCTACACGCCGCGGCCGCGCGACGACGCGTTCGCGCGCCGTCTCGGGCTCGAAGGGCGTTTCGTCGTCGGGTACCTGGGCACGCACGGCATGGCGCACGCGCTCGAGAAGGTGATCGACGCGGCCGAGATGACGCGCGACCACCGCCGCATCCGCTGGCTGTTCGCGGGCGACGGCGCCGCGCGCGCGGGCCTGATCGCGGAGGCCGCGCGACGGAGCCTGCGCAACGTCGTCTTCGCGCCGCCGAGCCCCAAGGAGGACATGCCGAGCCTGTGGTCGTGCTGCGATCTGGCGCTCGTGCACCTGAAGAGCACCGCCGTCTTCGAGACCGTCATCCCGAGCAAGATCTTCGAGGCGATGGGCGCCGGCGTGCCGATCCTCCTGGCCGCGCCCGAGGGCGAGGCCACGTCGATCGTGCGCCGCGCCGGCGCGGGAGAGTGCGTGCCGGCCGAGGATCCGCGCGCGCTGGCCGACGCGGTGGTGCGCCTGGCGGACGACCCCGCGCGGCGCGAACGCCTCGCGCGTCAGGCGCGCGCCGCCGCGCCGCTGTACGACCGCAACGTGCTGGCCGCGCGCATGCTCGAGATCCTGCAGTCCGTGTCGCTGGGCCCCCACCGGCTCGCCGGGTCCGAGGCCGAGGAGGCGACCGCGAAAGCGGGCTGACCATGTGCGGCATCGCAGGGATCCTGGGCGGAGAAGCACCGGTCGTGGAGCGCATGGTGGCGCGGCTCCTGCACCGCGGCCCCGACGCTTCGGGCGTGCTCGAGTTGCCCGAGCTCGGCCTGCATCTCGCGCACACGCGCTTCGCGATCCTCGACCTCGACCGCCGCAGCGACCAGCCGTTCGTATCGCCTTGCGGGCGGTTCGCGCTGAGCTTCAACGGCGAGATCTACAACTACCTCGAGCTGCGCGAGCGGCTCGTGAGCCGCGGTGTCGTCCTGCGCACGACGTCGGACACCGAGGTGCTGCTGCAGTGGCTCGTCATCCACGGCACCGCGGGCATCGCCGATCTGGAGGGCATGTTCGCGTTCGCGTTCGTCGATCGCGCCGCGCGGAGCCTCCTCTTGGCGCGCGATCCGATCGGCGAGAAGCCGCTCTACTACACGTTCCCAGTCGGAACTGACGCGCCGCGCTTCGCGTTCGCGTCCGAGCTGCAGCCGCTGCTCGACGTGCCCGGGGTCGACCTGGCCCTCGACGAGGACGCGCTGGCGGACTGGCTGCGGTTTTTGTACACGGCCGCGCCGCGCACGCTGTACCGCGGGATCCGGGAGCTCGCGCCCGGCTGTCGACTGGAGATCGACCTCGACACGCCGGACGACCGGCCCGTGCGCACGTACGACCTGGAATCCCGGCTCGTCCCCTTCCAGGGCGACGCGCATGCGGCGGCCGCTGCATTCCGCTCCGCGCTGCTGCAGAGCGTGCGCCTGCGCCTGCGCAGCGACGTGCCGGTGGGCGTGTTCCTGTCGGGCGGGCTCGACTCGAACTCATTGCTCGCCGCAGCGCGCACCGTGCAGCCGGGCATGCGGCTCGAGGCGTTCACGGCGCGCTGGTCGGGCTCGCGCGAAGCGTCCGCGCGCGACGAGAGCCTCGACGCCGCCGCGGCCGCGCGTTTCCACGGCGTGCCCCACCACGCGCTCGAGTTCGGCGAAGACCGGGGCCTGCCGGCCGCGATCGAGCGCGCGCTGCACCTCTTCGGCCAGCCGTTCGGCAACGCGACGGCGCTGGTCGCCGACCGCCTCGCCGGCGAAGCGTCGCGCCTGGGACGCGTGTGCCTCCTGGGCGATGGCGGCGACGAGTGCCTGGCCGGATATCCGCGCCACCGCGCGCTGCTCCTGCACCGGAGGCTCGCGCACGTGCCCGGAGCGCTGCGCGGGATGCCGGCGGCGATCGCCGACCTGGTGCCCGAGCGCGGCACGGCCGCGACGACCGTGCGCCGCGCGCGTGCGTTCCTGCGCTCGCTGGGCCGGCCGGCGGGCGAGGCGTTCCTGGACTGGACCGGCTACGTGGACCAGGCCGGGCTGGAGCGCGCGCTGGGATCGCGCGCGCGCAGCGGCTTGCACGCCGAGATGCTGGCCTTGTTCGAGCGCCACGCCGACGATCCGATCCGCGCCGCCGCGCTGGTGGACATGCGCTCGTTCGTGCCGTTCAACCTGATGCAGAGCGCAGACCGCACGGGGATGGCGCACCCGCTCGAGCTGCGCTGTCCGTACCTCGCGCCGCCGCTCGTGGAGCTCTGCCTGTCGATGCCGGCGCGCGTCAAGGTGCGCGCGGGTCGCACCAAGCCCGTCCTGGTCGATGCGTTCCGTGCGTCGCTGCCGCCGGGCGTCGTCGGTCGCGCAAAGAAGCCGTTCAACCCTCCGGTGCGGGGCTGGTTGACGCGGCATGGCGCTGAGCTCGAGCAGATGCTCGTCGGTCGCGGCGCGCGCGTGAGCGAGGTGTTGTCGCCGGCGTGGGTGAGGTGCGAGGTCGAGAGCTTCCGAGCGGGGCGGCGGGATAACTCCACGTTGTTGTGGGGCCTGGCGACCCTCGAGGGGTGGTTGCGCGGAGTGCCGCGGCCGGCGGTGGCGCGTGCGGACGTGGAGGTCGTGCGCGCGCCGCTGCCGGCGCGATCGGCGGTTCGGGCGGCTTGACGACCGGCAGAGCGTGCAGCGGCGCATTCGCTTCATCGAGACAGCAGACGAGCGCGGAGGCCGGCTGGATCCGCTTCGCTCGAACTCTGCCCAATCAACCTGCGGCGCCCGACACTGACACCCGTCCTGACCGCGCGATCAACAGTCGTCCCTTGCCGAGCTGTGTTCGGCGGCGGCACCGAACGCCAGATCACGCTCGAGCTGGACTCTTGAACGCAGGCCTCGCGCGTTCACCCGCCCCCGCGCGCAGCGGCGCAGCAGCCCACTCGATCCGGCGCGCCTGAACTTTGCTCAATCAAGTCGACCGGATGGCGCGCGCTCGTACTGCTTGCGCACCCACGCACGATTTCCTCGCCAACAACTGCAACTCATCTCGCGCCCGTTCGTCTCTTGGATAGGAGACCTTGCGATGAAGCGTCCGCACCAGAACGAGCTCGACTTTCCCCAGCACGGCGGCGCACGCCCGGGATCAGGGCGCAAGCGCGTCGCCGCGCGTCCGACCGTTCCGCACCGTGCGCGCACCCAGTTGAAGGCGCGGCATCCGGTGCACGTCACGCTGCGCGTGCTCGAAGGCGTGCGCAGCTTGCGCAGCCCGCTAGCCCACAAGGCCCTGCTCGACGCCTTGCAGTCGGGCTGCGATCGCTTGGGCTTCCGCCTGGTCGAGTACTCGGTGCAGACCAACCACCTGCACGTGATCTGCGAGGCCGAGGACCGCGAGACCCTTTCGCGCGGCATCCAGGGCATGTGCGTCCGGATGGTGAAGCGCTTGAATCGTCTGTGGGGCCGCAAGGGAGCGCTGTTCGCGGATCGCTACCACGATCACATCCTGCGTACGCCACGCGAGGTCCGCAACGCGCTGGCCTACGTGCTGGGCAATGCCTCGCACCACGGCATCCATCACCCGGGCGGCATCGACCCGTGCTCCTCCGCGGGCTGGTTTCACGGGGTGGCGAAGGCCCTCTCGCCCCTGGCTCGAGCACAGACATGGCTGCTCACGATCGGGTGGAAGCGTGCGGGGCCGATCCTCGCGCGGTAAGCGCAGCTCGCGCTACCGCGCGTATCGCAGCTTGCCCGGGGACCAAGCGAGCAACGTGCGTTCGTGACCGGCCACCGACCGTCACGGTACGCAGCAACCTGCGGCGCGGGCTCGCAGTGCATTCGATCCTCGCTGCACCCGCGACGAGGATTTCTTCAACCGCTCTTCGCTTACGCACGATCTCGCACAGCGGGTCGGCGTGGCGCTACATCGCATTACCCGGCAGGAACTCGTGCTGATGCAGGCCTTCGCCACAGCGCCTCTGCCGTGTCTTGATTGGGTAGAGTTCCAGCGTCCGCCAGCGCGAGGCATCGCCAGCCGGCCGCGCGACCCCCGCAGAACTCAGGCCCTCGCCACGACCGGATCGACGACGACACCGACCCGATCCGGCGTCAAGCTGCGCAACCACACACCCCCCACGCACGGCGCACCCCCGTACGTCACCACGAGCTGCTTCGTCGGCAGTCGAATGCCAAAGTCCGGGCACCACAAGGCCTCGACGACCGCAATCGGGCTCTCCGACACCAGCCGCGCGATCGCGCGCCCGCGTCGGATCGTCACCACGCCGTCGGCGTCGGTCGTCACGCGGCACTCGGGATGCAGTAGGAAGCGCGCGCGCGCGATCTGTCCCGCCCCGCCCTCGACGCGATCGTCGATGCGGATCTCGTGCGGCGTCGCGCGCAGCGTGCGGCGGTGCATCGGCTCGCCGGGCAGGTGCGCGAAGCCGTCGTGCGTCCCCTCGAGCACGAAGCCCTCGGCCGTGACCTGCCAGCGCGTACGGCGCACGCGGCAGCGGCGGCCGACGCGGAAGCTCGACCAGAACTCGCACTGGTCGTGGTCGTCGAGCGTGACCGTGTTGTGGCTTTTCGTCGCGCGGGCCATGTCGCGCATGGCGCCCGGCTCGTACTCGAACACGCCCGCGTCGACGATCAGCCGCTCGCCCGCGACCGTCCACTCGAAGGCCAGCGCGTCTGCGTGCCCGTGCGCGGGCAGGTGGTCGGGACCGATCGCGCCGCAGTCCGCCAGCACGTAGCTCTTGCCGGCGCGCGCGCCGTAGTAGCCGGCCGATTCCAGTCCGAACACGGGTCGCACGATCGGCGCGCGCTGCAGCAGGCGCGCGTGGACGTCGAGGATCTCGCGCGTGGCGTAGGCCATGTGCAGGCCGCCGTCGTTGAACAGGCTGGGCGCGCCGTCGGGGTGCGTCAGGTCGGCCAGGGCCTGCACGGCGCGCTCGAGCGCGCCGTCGATGCGGTCGCGCAGCGCGCCGGCGTGCAGGATCGCACGGCATTCGAGCAGGTCGGCCACGACCTGCGCGTGGTAGGCCGGGCTGCGCTCGAAGTGCATGCCGTCGGGCAGGATCTGCTCGTCGATCTGCTGCTCGAGCACGGCCGCGGCGCGCCGCGACCAGCGTTGGGCCTCGGGGCCGTGGAAGAACGCCCCGGCCCACAAGAGCGCCTTGGCGTTCTTGAGCAGGTGGTTGCCGCCCAGGTCGAGCTCGAGGCCGTCCTCGAGCACGCGGATCTGGTCCGCGATCGAGCGTTCCAGCCGCGCGCGGAACTCGGCCGGCACGCGGCGCCGGCGGCGCGCGGCCTGCTGCATCCACACGACGGCGCGGATGGAGATCACGAACGGGTGCCACGCGTCGCGCGTCGCGCGATCGCGGTCCGGATGCACGCGCGCGATCCAGTCGAGGACGGCGCGCTGGAACGCCTCGTCGTCGAGCGCCTCGAGCCACTGCATCCCGTGCAGGTGGAAGAGCATCAGTAGCGGACGGGCGGGGATCGACTCGAGCCGCCAATCCATGGGGTGGCGCAGCGGGATGCTCGACTGCTGGAGCTCGAGATCGATCTCGTCGGCCTCGCCGTTCACAAGGCTCAGGCGCGGGCGGAAGAGTGGCTGCGGCGGGATCGCGGAGACGTCCGGCGCCGGTCGCGGCGCTCGCGCGCCGAACAGCACGTTGGGACCGAGCTTCTCCGCGAGCGCACGCAGCGCCAGTCGCTGCGCGCGCCGCGCGAGCTGACTCGGCTTGTGGTGCCGGACGCAGCGCACGAACCGCAGGGCCCGGAACATGACCACGCTACGCCGCTCCGAGTCGGACGGACGAGAGGGACGACAGGCGCGCGCCCAAGAGGTCGACGATGCGCTCGGCCGAACGTCCGTCACCGTAGGGGTTCGTGGCGCGCGACATCGCGGCGCGCACGGCCGGATCCAGGACGACCTCTTCGAGACCGCGACGCACGGCCGTCGGATCGGTGCCGACGAGCTTCACCGTACCGGCCTCGACCGCCTCCTGGCGCTCGGTCACGTCGCGCGCCACGAGCACCGGCTTGCCTAGCGTCGGTCCTTCCTCCTGGATGCCGCCGGAATCGGTCAGGATCGCCGTCGAGCGGTCCATGAGCCACACGAACGGCTCGTAGTCGAGCGGGTCGATCAACACGACATTCGTCACGCCTTCGAAGGCCGCACGGACCGGTCCGCGCACGTTCGGGTTGGGGTGCACGGGCCACACGACGAGCCAGTCCCCGTGCGCCGCCGCCGCGGCCGCAATGCCCGCGCACAGGTCGCTCAGGCCCTGGCCGAAGCTCTCGCGCCGGTGAGCCGTGACGAGCACGATCGGGCCGGGCCAGCTGGACGCCAGCGGCGTGAAGAGCGGGCCGAACGACGCGCTGAAGTCCTCCGCGGCGCGCGCCGTCGTGCGCGCGCGCATCCAGCGCAGGGCGTCGAGGCCCGTGTTGCCGGTGACGTGCACGCTCGCGCCGTCGATCCCCTCGCGCAGCAGGTTCGCGCGCGCGCGCCGCGTCGGCGCGAAGTGGAGGTCGCTCACGGCGTCGACGCACAGGCGGTTCATCTCCTCGGGGAACGGGCTGGCCAGGTCGCGCGAGCGCAAACCGGCTTCCACGTGGCCGATCGGCACGCGCTCGTAGAACGCGGCCAGCGCGGCGGCGAAGCAGGTCGTCGTGTCGCCGTGCACGAGCACCATGTCGGGCTTCTCCGAGCGCAGGATTCCGCGGGTGCCCAGGAGGACCTTGGCCGTCACGTCCGCCAGGTCCTGCCCCGGAGCGCCGATGCCCAGATCGTGGTCGACGTGCACGCCGAAGAGGTCGAGCACGGGTCGCACGAGGTCTTTGTGCTGTCCGGTCACGCACACCCGGCTCTCGAAGCGCGGCTGCGTGGCCAGGAGGCGCACGAGGGGCGCCATCTTGATCGCCTCGGGCCGCGTCCCGATGACCGACAGCACGCGCGCCTTCACAGGTAGATCCCCCGCGTGTCGATCAGGATCTTCTCCTGGAGCGCCTCGCGTGGTACGCGCTTGAAGCGCTTGTGGTCGACCAGCACGAGCACGATGTCAGCCTGCGCCAGCGCCGTCTCGAGCGGCACGATCTCGAAGTCCGGGTGGCTCTTCACGTGCGGCTCGACGACCAGGAGGCGTCCCACGCGCAGAGCCTGCAACGCGTGCACGATCTCGACCGCCGGCGATTCACGCAGGTCGTCGACGTCGGCCTTGAACGACAGGCCCAGGCACGCGATCACGGGATCGCGCAGCTTCGCGGCGCACTGCTGCACGCGCTGCACGACCCAGTGCGGCTTTGCGTCGTTGACCTCGCGCGCCGTGCGGATCAGGCGCGCCAGCTCGGGCGCTCGATCGACGAGGAACCACGGGTCGACCGCGATGCAGTGCCCGCCGACGCCTGGACCGGGGTTCAGGATCTTGACGCGCGGGTGTCGGTTCGCGAGCCGGATCAGCTCCCACACGCTGACGCCCTCGCGCGCGCACAGCATCGACAGCTCGTTGGCGAAGGCGATGTTCACGTCGCGGAAGCTGTTCTCGGTCAGCTTGACCATCTCGGCCGTGCGCGCGTCCGTCGCGAGCACCTCTCCGCGCACGAACGCCTGGTAGAACTCGACGGCGCGCTCCGTCGAGGCCGGGTTGATGCCGCCGACGACGCGATCGTTCTCGACCAGCTCGGTCAGGATGCGGCCGGGCAGCACGCGCTCGGGACAGTAGGCGACGAACACGTCCTCCCCCGGCTTGTGGCCGTGCTCGGCGAGCACACGCGCGACGACCTCCTCGGTCGTGCCCACGGGGCTGGTCGATTCCAGGATCACGAGGTTGCCCGCACGCACGACCGGCGCGATCGCGCGCGCGGCGGCCTCGACCATGGAGAGGTCGGGCTTTTTGTCGGCGCGGATCGGCGTGGGCACCGCGATGACGAAGACGTCGGACGGCTGAGGCGTCAGGTGCGCGCGCAGACGCGCGCCGTGCACCGCCGACTGCACGAAGCTCTCCAGGTCCGGCTCCACGATGTGGATGCGTCCCTGGTTGATCGTGGCCACGACCGCGGCGCTCGTGTCGACGCCGGCGACGGAGAATCCCCGGCTGGCGAGCAACGACGCGGTCGGCAGGCCGATGTAGCCCAGCCCGACGACGCACACGCTGCGCGCCTCAGTCCTCGCGAGAAGATCCGACGGTCTCGCGCCGCCTGGCGCGATCGCCGCGTTCGCCGCGGGCTGGACTGGCCCCGTACCCGTAGCCGTATCCGTAGCCATACTTGCTCTCCGAACGGTTGGGCCGGTCTGCGTTCAGCACGCAGCCGATCAGGTTCGCGCCGGCGCCGCGCAAGCGGTCGGCTGTGCGGGCCAGCACCGAGCGCGTCAACCAACGGCTGCGGGCCAGCAGGACGACGGCGTCGAGGCGCGACGCGAAGGCTTCCGTGTCCGCGACCGCGAGCGCGGGCGGCACGTCGAAGACCACCAGGTCGTAGGCCTCCCGCATCTCGTGGATGAGCTGGTCGCAGGCCTCGCCCGCCAGCAGGTCGCCGGGCGAGCGCGGCTGGCGACCGGCGACGACGACCGAGAGCTGCGGCACGTGCGTCGCTTGCACGCACTCCTGCCAACGCGCGGATCCCGACAGGATCTCGGCCAGCCCGGGTACGTTCGAGAGCCCGAGGTAGCGCGCGACCGCCGGCCGCCGCATGTCGGCGTCGACGAGCAACACCCGCTTGCCGCCCAGCGCGAACGCCAGGGCGACGTCGATGTTCGTGACCGACTTGCCCTCGCCCTGCGAGCACGACGTGAAGGCCAGCACGCGGATCCCCTCGTCGTTCGCGAGGACGAACTTCAGGTTCGCGCGCAGCGAGCGGTAGGCCTCGGCGATCGGCCCCTCCGGATCGTCGCGCAGCGCCAGGAAGGTCGGCGACGCGTTCTCGACGCGCAGTCTTCCGCGGCGGAAGTCCGGGATCGCGCCCAGGACCGGCAGCCCCGTCGCGCTCTCGAGCTCGGCCGAGCTGATGATCCCCGAGTCCGCGCTCTCGCGCAGCCACGCGCCGAGCAGGCCGGCGAGCAGGCCGATGAGGCCTCCCGCGATCAGGTGGGCCGGGATGGAAGGCCCGATCGGACGGCGCGGAGGCACGGCGACGTCGATGAAGTCGGCCGCGGCGACCGTGGCGGCGCGCGTGATCTCGGCTTCCTTCTGGCGCGCCAAGAGGAGCTTGACGATCTCGGCGTGCGACTCGAGGCGGCGGCGCGGCTCAGCCAGCGCGCGCACGTCCTCGGGCAGCTCGCCCAGCCGTTCGTCGAGGTCGCGCGAGGCGCGCCCCAGGTCCTCTTCGCGAGCCGCCAACCCGGTGGCGCGCGCAGCCAGGTGCGAGCGCAGCCGCGTCCGGATCTCGCCGACGGCGGTCGCGATGCGCTCGCGTTCCTCGCCCGGCGCGAGCTCCAGGCGGCGCGCGTAGCCGCCCTGCAGCCGCTGGTACTCGTCGGCCTGGGCGGTCAGCCCGGAGAGCTTCGTCCGTCCGATCGCCAGGATGCGCGCGCGCAGGTCGTCGCGCTTGCGCAAGGACGCCAGGACGTCGGGGTGCTCGTCGGTGAACTCTTTGCGCAGCTCGCCGGCGTGCGCGCTCTCGGCCGCGAGCTCTTGCGCGTAGGCCGTCGTGAGCGGGTCCTCGCCGCGGCCCTGCGGGTCAACGGCCGCGATGCGCGCGCAAGCTTCCTCCTCGCCGCGCTCCAGGTCCAGGAGGGCGTGACGCAGCGTCGCCTGCGCGACCTGCACGCTCTCGGCCGCGAGCCGCAGCTCGGCCTGCTTGGCCTGCACGAGCGCGCGCCACGCGCCACCGTCGTTGCGGCCTTGGATCGAAGCCTCGCCCTGCAGCGTCGCGATCTGCTCGACGTAGGCGGCCGCGACGGGGTCGGAGAGCTCGCGGTCCAGTCGCGCGAGCCCGTCCAGGTCACCGGCGTCGAGCAGCGCTCCGGCCTCGCGCAGGGCCGAGAGCGACAGCGCGAGCTCCATGCGCTCGACCTCGACGTCCTTGAGCCGCTCGATCAGCGCCTCGGCCGACTTGCCGACCTCGATCGTGCGCGGCGCGGCGCGCTGCAGCTCGACGACCTGCCTCTCGGCCTCGGCCAGGGCGCGCATCTGATCGGTCAACTGGCCTTCGATGAAGTGCAGCGTCTGCGAGGCGCGCCGCTGGTCGCGCTGCTCGCTGCGCTCCAGGTAGGCGTTGCACAGCGCGTTGACCGTGTCGGCCGCGCGCTCGGGATCGGAGTCGTCGAACGTGACCTCGACGACGCCGCTGTTGCGCATCGTCTCGACGGCGCGTGTGCGTTTGCGGACGCGCTCGAGCGCCTCGTCGGCGTCGAGACGGCGCACGACGTAGGTGCGGCCGGCGACATCACCACGCGGCTCCAGCACGAGCGCGAGCCCGCCGTACTCGATCGGCGTGCCGGGCGTGAACGCGCGCTCCTCGGTGTCCGGGCTCCCGGGCAGCAGCGCGGCCGCGCCGGCGACGGAGATCCGCACGCGCAGCGCGTCGAGGAACGTGATGCGCACTGTCTCGGGCGCGCCTTCGTCACGCTCCGTCAGGTCGGCGAACAGGCGCGGCGATTCGGGCCCGGGCGTCGCCGGACGCCTCGTCCCGGGCCAGAACGGCGCCAGTGTCGCGCGGCCTTCGTCGTCGACCAGGGTGGTCAGACCCAGCGCGCGGACGCCGGACGGATCCTGCGGCGTCGCGAGCGACGCGCCGTCGGCGTGCGCGACCGCGATCTCCGCGATCGAGCGCGACGTCAGCACCTCGATCTCGGAGCCGGCCAGCGGCGGTCGCGAGAGCGCGGCCAGGTCGCCCAGGATTCCGCTCGCGCTGCGGTCGGCCTCGAGCTGCAGCGAGGCCGTCGCGCGGTACGCCGGCGCGCGCACGGCCAGGATCGCCGTGGCGGCCGCAACGCCGCCGATCGCACACGATGCGACGAGCAGCCAACGCCGCTGCGCCAGGCGCGTCAGGTCGTGCAGCGTGAGGCCGGCTCCTCCATGGCTCGCGTCGCTGCGCGACGCGGAGCGAGTGTCGCCGCGCCCGTTATCTCCGCTGGAACGCGCCATCAGTCGCTCAACTGGTCCTCGACCAGCAAGACGGTCGCGATCGTGGCCATCACCGACCCGATGCCCTGCAGGATCGGCAACGCCTCCTGCGAGAAGCGTCCGGCGCCGCTGCGGCGCACGAAGACGAAGTCGTCCGGCTGGACGACGACGAGACCGTTCTCCGACGGCGACTCGCCGTCGAACACGTGCACTTGGAGGTCGCCCGGGCGTCCGCGCATCAGCACGACCTCCTCGCGCCGCGCGGCTGTCGTGAAGCCCTTGCCGTAGCTGAGCGCCTGGTACAGGTCGAGCGGCCGGTCGAGCACGTAGCTGCCGGGCGCGTTGACCTCGCCGTAGAGGTAGAAGCGTCGCGCCGTGAACTCGAGCACGGACAGGTCGACGCGCGGCTCCTTGACGTAGCGCGCGAACGCGGCCGCGACGGCTTCGCGCGCGGCGCTGACCGTCAGCCCGCCGACCTGGATCGCGCCGGCGAGAGGCAGGCTCAGGTTGCCTTCGGGATCGACGCGCGTGCCGCTCGGCGTGCCGAGCACCGGCGTCGAGAGCTCGGGGTGGCCGAACACGCCGACGCGCAGCAGGTCGCCCGGCCCGAGCGTGACGACGCCCGCGGCGAGATCCGTCGAGAGCGTCGACGTGCGCGCGCTCCCCTGCGGGATCTCCCCCTGCGCCGCGCAGGCACAGAGGAGGATCGCCGCGGCGCCGGCGGACCCGATCGAGCTGTGACGTGCCATCGCTCGTTCCAGCATCGGAAATCGATTCCGGGTGCTTGACCTCGGCCTGCGCGCGGTGGCGGTCTTCCCAACCGCGGGACCCACAGGAGACGGCCCTCGGCTTGCGCGCCGCGACGGTCGAAATCCCAGGGAGATGGCGAGCTGGATCGTGGGCGACGTGCACGGCTGCGCGGAGGAGCTGGGCCAGCTCCTCGACGCGCTGCGGCTCGGCCCGCAGGACGTCCTCGTGAGCGTGGGCGACCTCCTCCACCGCGGGCCCGATCCGGTCGGCGTGGTCGACACGCTGCGCTCGGCGAACGCGCGCTTCGTGCTCGGCAACCACGAGCTGGCCGTGCTGCGCCGGTCCGGGCTCGCGCCGCGCGCGCTCGACGGCCGCGACAGGCCGACGTTCCCGCCGCGCCTGCCCGAGCTCGACGACGACGACCTGGCCGGCGACGGCCGCGAGCCGTGCCGCGTCGCGCCCGAGCGTCGCAGCGACGTGTTGCGCTTCCTGGCGCAGCACGCGGGGTTCGCGTTGCGCGGCCGCGAGCTGCCGGGCTCGCCGCGCACGGCGGACGGGCGCGAGTTCGTCGTCGTGCACGCCGGACGCACGCCGGGCGTGGCGCTCGAGCGCGACTCGGTCGAGGCGCTGACGACGCTGCGGCGCGTCGAGGGGCCGGGACGACCGTGGTGGTACGAGGACTACCGGGGCGACGAGCTCGTGCTGTTCGGCCACACGCCGAGCCCCGTGCCGCGCGCGTGGCGGAGTGCGGGGAAGCTCGTCGCGCTGGGGCTCGACACGGGCTGCGTGTACGGCGGGCTGTTGACCGCCTACTGCCCGGAAGCGGACGAGTTCCTGACGGTCAAGGCGCGGCGCGCCTACGCCCGCTCGGCGCCGATCACGCGCTAGCGCAGCGCGGTCACGCGCGGAGCCACCGGTACTTCTCCTAGCGCAGCGCGGTCACGCGCGGAGCCACCGGTGCTTCTCCTAGCGCAGCGCGGTCACGCGCGGAGCCACTGGTACTTCTCCTAGCGCAGCGCGGTCACGCGCGGAGCCACCGGTGCTTCTCCTAGCGCAGCGCGGTCACGCGCGGAGCCACTGGTACTTCTCCTAGCGCAGCGCGGTCACGCGCGAAGCCACCGGTACTTCTCTCAGCGCAGCGCGGCCACGCGCGAAGCCACTGGTACTTCTCCTAGCGCAGCGCGGTCACGCGCGGAGCCACTGGCTTCTCTTGGCGAAGCGCGGTCAGACGCGGGTACTCGACACCGATCAGGGAGCCGCCTTGTCCTTCTCGCGCCACGCCGCCATGTCCAGCGCGTACTGCTGGACGAGCGCGTCGCGCGACAGGATCCCGGTCTGCAGGAACGATTGCCGCTCCTGGCTGCCGAGCTGCATCCCGATCATCTGCACGTCGCCCGGCGTCAGCCGGCTCACGTCGGGGTCGCGCACGCCGTCGAGGCGCACGAGGATCGCGGTCGATCCGACGCGGTCGATCTCGGGCTTGGGCACCGTGCCGACCTTGTTCGTGAAGATCACCGGGTTCTGGCGCAGGTAGACGAGCGCGGGCGAATCGCCGTCGGGCGACGGTGGGACGTTCTGCTCGGCCCACTCGCGCCGCTGCACGACGAGGCCCGCGTCCGTGACGGCCTTCTGGAAGGGGTCGCGGTCGACTTCGGGCTTGAACGGCAGCGCGGTCGTGTCGTTCGGGTCGGGGCGCGTGCCGAACGCGTCGCGCACCTTCTCGAGCTTCGCCAGCGCCAGCTCCTTGGCCTTCTGCCGCGCCCAGCCGGCGGTCACGGCCTCGGCGACCTTGTCGTACTCGGGCAGCTCGGGCGCGACCTTCGACGTGACCTTGCCGAACACGAAGCCCTTCGCGTCGACGACGATCGAGGGGAAGTACGTGTCCGAGAGCTGGTCGGGCGAGAACAAGCGGTTCAGCGTGTACGTCCCGATCCAGGGCACGGTCAGGGCCTGCCACCCGTCCATCGCGATCGGATCGGTCTGGTTGCGGTACGTGAGACCCAGCTCGGTCGCTTCGGCCGCGAGGTCGACGGCCTCGCCGCGGTCGGCGCGCGCCTGGACGTCCTTCTGCCAGTCGAGCAGCGAGTTGTAGACCGGAGCGTGGCGCAGCGCCTCGTCCTTCGCCTCGTCGAAGCTCTTGCGGAAGTCGACGCCCGGCTCGGGCTTCTCCTGGCGGTACAGCACATAGCTGAACCCGGCGTGGAATTCCCGGGCCTTGGCCTCGGCGTCCTCGTCGGCCGGTCGCGGGTATTTGGCCAGGAGCCGCGTGCTGTCACCGTCGCCGTCGAGCGAGTACGCGGCCAGCTCGGCCGCGGCCTTCTCCCTCGTGCGGTACGCGTTCTTCTCGTTCTCGGGCAGCGCCTCGTACCAGGCGCGCAGCGCGGCCGCGTCGGGCGCGAGCGCGCGCGCCTCGGTCTCGAGCGTGGCGGCCGGCAGCTCGACGTAGTCGGCCGAGTACTCCTGGTGCTGCGCCTTCCAGCGCTTCTCGACGGCGTCCGGGTCGGGCACCCCCGCGGCGGCCGTGATCAACGCCAGGTAGCGGCGGTAGCGGATCACGCGGCGCACGACCTCCTCGAACTCCTTGCCCGTGGTCGAGTACATGCGCAGGAACTGCACGTACTGGTCCTTGTTCTGGAAGATGTCCTGGACGAAGCGCGAGACGTCCTTGTCCGTCGCGCGCACGCCGGCGCGGTCGGCCGCGTCCTCCAGCACGAGGAACGACGCGACGTGCTCGTCGGTCAAGTCGCGCTCGCTGACGTTCGGGAAGGCGAAGGTGACGATCGGCTGGATCTTGCGCTTCTCGAGGAAGAACTCCTGGCCCGAGAGCGTGCGCTGACCGTCAGGAGTCTTCCAGCTCATGTACGACGTCGAGCTGGAGCCTCTGCCGAACACGCTCAGGACTTGGTCGCTGACCATGAAGGTCGTCAGCAGGAAGACCACGATCAGGAAGGTCAGGACGAACCGCGTGCGCTTCATGCCCCGCGGCGCGACGATCACATCGTCGTGGTGTTCGGCCTGTGCCTTGGGGTCGAGGTGCTGCTCGCCGCCGGTCGGTTCGTGCGCTTTGGACATCGGTTCAGGATCTCACGGGATCCGCGGGATCGGATCCGCGGTTTCGAAGCGCAGCAGTGTAGGGCGTGCGTTTCAGGGGGCGCAAGGCGAGCCCTGCGGAAGCCGGATGGGGATCGGCCGAGCGTCAGTCCCGGGTCAGCTCGCCGTCGCGCGGCAGGTCGGCCAGGCTTGCGAGGCCGAAACGGTCCAGGAACTCGCGCGTCGTGCCGTACTGGAGAGGGTGGCCGGGCACGTCGGCCCGCCCCGTGACGCGCACGAGACCGCGCTCGATCAGCGCGCGCAGGATCGGGCCGGCCTGCACGCCGCGGATGGCCTCGATCTCGGCCTTCGTGACCGGCTGGCGGTAGGCGACGACGGCCAGAGTCTCGAGCGCGGCGCCCGAGATCCGCTCGGATTTGCGCACTTTCGTGAGGCGCTGCACGATCTCGCCGACGTCGGCCGTGGTCAGGATCTGCCAGCCCCCGGCCAGCGCGCGCAGCTCGTACGGCAGGCCGCTCTCCGCGAGGCGTTCGCGCAGAGTTTCCAGGGCGGCGCGCACGCGCTCGAGGCGCGGACCTTCCAGGAGCGACTGCAGACGACGCTCGGAAACCGGCTCGGGTGACGCGTAGACGAGGGCCGCGACCGCGCTGCCGAGCTCGGCATCGCTGAGCGCATCCCCGGCACCCGCCGCCGGCTCCACGGCCGCCGAGTTCTCGGCGGCCTGGGGTGCAGCCTCGACCGGCGCGCCGTCGAGCACGGCGTTGCCCTCAAGCACGGCGGCGCCGTCGCGCAGGTCCAGCCCGGCATCCACGCCGGAAGCACCATCCCCCTCGATGGGTTGCGTCATTGCGATCGAGCTTGCACCGCCCGAAGGGGTCGGTCAACCCCTCGATCGCCGGGAAGCTGACCCGTTTCGTTGTTCCTCGCCGCCGGGCTCGGGCGGGCCCCAGGGCACGCGCGCGATCCGCCCGCAGCCAGCCGATCCCAACCCTCGCGGAGAGGGCCGGTTGGCTTTGCGCCGGATATGACCGTATCCTGAATCCTGGACGGTCCGCCCGGCAGAGGCTGACCCCCGATGCACGACGATCGGCAGAGCGTGCGCGGTGCCGGAGGGGGGCGCTGGCGCGGCTGGGCGGCCATCGGCCTGCTCGCCTTCCTCTTCCTGGGAGCGGCCTTCGCGGCCCGGTCAGGGGAGATGGGCCCCGCCGTAGCCCTGCTGAGCGGAGCGGGCCTCCTGGCGCTGGGCTACCTGGGCTTCGGCGTCGTCGAGCAGCTCCACCGCCGCACGATCGAGGCCGAGGCGCGCGCGCGCGAGTCCGTCGAGCGCGCCGCGAGCCTCCAGGTCACTTGCGGCGAGGGCATCCTGGTCCTGGACAGCGCGGGCGTGATCGCCGACTGGAACCCGGCCGCCGAGCGCGTCTTCGGGTACCCGGGCCACGAGGTGCTCGGCTCGAACGTGCAAATGCTCCTGGCCGAGCTCGAGATGCGCGATGCCTCGCCGGCCCTGGCGCGCGAGATGGTCGGCCGCCGCCGCGACGGCGTCGAGGTGCCGCTCGAGATCGAGCTCTCGAACGCGACCTCGGACGGGTTGCGCTTCCTGGTCGTGCGCGACTCGGGCCGCGTGCGCTCGGCCGAAGCGCAGGCGCGTCACGCCGAGGAAGAGCGCCGCCGCGTCTCGGCTGCAGCGCTCGAGGCGATCCTCGTGTTCGACCGCGAAGGCCGCATCCAGGAGGCGAACCCGGCGGCCGAGCGGCTGATCGGCAAGCCCTGGTCGCACCTGACGGGACGCGACCTGGCCGACACGATCCTGCACCGCGATCAGCGCGCGACGTTCAAGCGCGACCTGCGCGATGCGGTCATGGGCGGACTCGATCGCCTCGCGGGACGCTCCGACGTGATCGAGCTGTGGATCACCGGCCGCCCGGCGATCCGCGCCAACGTGGCCTTCACGCGCGCCGGCGGACGCTGGTTCGCGTTCGTCCTGCCCGAAGGCCTGATCGGAGCGCACGACCAGCCGATCCTGCCGCGCAACGGCCTGGCCGACGACGCGCCAGCCGCCGAGCCCTCGACCGGGTTGAACCCGGATGGCGAGCTGCACCTGCACCGCAGACGAGAGTGAACAGTGAAGCGCCGTCAGGCGCGGAACCACCAGCGCGGTTCGGTTCTGGTCTGTCGGTCTGCTGGCCCCGTCGAACCAGAGTGGACAAGGGTGTCAGACACCTTGTCCCGAGTTCGAAGATCGCGCGGCGTCGGACGCGAGGTTCGCGGAACGAGGTGTCCGACACCCGTGTCGGTATCGCGCGGTATCGGACGCGTGGTTCGTGGGACAAGGTGTCTGACACCCGTGTCCACTTCGGGTCCGTCGCGCGATGCTCGCTGACCCGTCGTCGCCCTGACTACCGCGGGTTCTCGCCCGCCATCCGCAGGAACGGCGTCAGGTCGATCTCGTAGCGCTCGCGCATCGAGCGGCGCCATTGCTCGAGCTCGAGCTCGTCGACGCCCTGCTCGCCCAGGCTCGTCTCGACCAGCGGGCCGAGCTTGTCCCACCCGCCCTCGATCGGCAGGCCGCGCTTGTCGACGCGCACGAACAGGAACTTGCCGAGCTCCGAGATCGGGCCGCCGACCTTTCCGACGTCCGTCGCGAAGGCCACGCTCGCGATCGGTGTGTTGCCGCGCACGATCGGCGGAATGCGGCCGCCGATCTTGCTCGAGGGGTCCTGCGAGTGCTTCTGCGCGGCGTCCTCGAACGTGACGCCCGCGGCGAGATCGGCCTCGACCGCTTTCTTCTCGTCTTCCGACTCGACCACGATGACGCGCAGGAACGCGTGCTCGTTCTGCAGCAGCCAGCCGCGCACCACGCGCTCGCCGAGCAGCGAGCGTAGCGCATCGTCGCGCAGCCGCTCGCGGTAGCGTTTCGGATCGAGGCCCAGGAACTGGTCGACGTAGCGGTCGAGCGTCACGCCCTTGCGCTTGACCTGGATCTCCTTTTCGAGGGCCGCGGCGCCGCGCTCGTAGGATTTCTCGGCCAGCTCGGGGTCGATCTTCACGCCCAGGCGCGTGGCTTCGGTCACGACCAGGCGCTCGACCGCCAGGTTGTCGAGCTGGCGGCGCACGCCGTCGCTGTCGGCGTAGAGCCACTGCGCGAACAGCTCGGAGGCGAGGACGGGCTTGCCGGCGACGTAGGCCACGATCGGATCCGCCGTCGCGGGCGTCGCAGCGGTTGCGCCCGCGGGCGGCACGGCGCCACCAGCGGGAGCGGTCGCGGGCTTCACACCAGCGGGCGCCTGCGGCGTCGCGGCGACCGCCGCGGCGCTCGACGCGGCAGCCGGCTGCGCTGCGGGCTGGGCCGCGGGTTGCGCCGGCGGCTGCCACACAGCAGGTTCCGCCGGCCCACTCGGGTTGCGCGCCGCGCACGCGGCGAGCAGGAGAGACAACGCGAGCATGCGGGGAACCTCGGTGGACATCAGTGGGACCGGACGCGGCCGCTCAACGATACGAGATGCGGCGCACGACCCCCAAGCCGTGGCAGGTGGGACATTCGATGACCTGCTCGTTGTTGCCCTTGCCGACCTCCTCGCGCGACACGTTCGCGCCGGCCATCGAGAGCAGGCGCGTTCCGGTCCCGCCGCACTCGCGGCAGGCGCCGAACAGCGGCTTCTGCATGACCTCGAAGTCACCCGAGTTCTCGGCGTAGTAGGCCATGATCCAGCCGGCGCGCGCGATGCCCGGCAGCTCCTTCCAGGCCGTCTCGCGCTCGTCCTTCTGGTCGGCTGTCGAGCGCGACTTGCGCGCCATCTCCTGGTTTTGGAGGAAGCGCTGCAGCTTCTTCTCGAGGTCGGCGCGCTCCTTCTCCTTCTCCGTGATCGGCGGCTTCTCGGCTTCCTTCTGCTCGCCCTTCAAGGCCGCGTCCTTGCCCAGGAGCCATGTGCCGAGGCCGTACGACGCGCGGTTCCAGCGTTCCTTGCGCCGCGAAGCCCACATGCGCCGCACGACGTCCGAGTTCGCGTCCTTGCTGATGGCCTGGGCGGCCAACGTCACGGCGTCGAGCACGTCCTTCTTCATCGAGCCGTCGAGGTAGGAGAGCACCGCCTCGAACGAAGTCTCGGTCGACTTCGCGCGCGCGATGTGCAAGGCCTTGAGCGTCCACAACTGCCCGACGCGCTCGAGCAGGTAGCGCTCGCGCGCCTTCGTCGCGCGGTCCTTCTTCTTCTTCGCGTCGGGGATCAGCGGGCTGTCGGGGAACTTCGTGGCGAACGCGTCCGCCTGGGCCAGCGCCTCGTCGTAGCGCCGCCGGCCGACCAGGTCGTCGACGGTCGCGAGCCAGTCGATCTGATCCTGGCGCGCGGCCTTCTCCGTCGCGCGCGCGATCGCCGGCTGCACGTCATCCTTGCGGAAGTTCGGGTCGAGCTCGGCGACGCGCTTGTAGTGCTCGGCTGCGTGCGCAAAGTCGAGGATGCGCTCGCAGAAGCGCGCCAGCTCGTAGTTCTGCTCGGCGCTGGCCGGGTCCGTCAGCGCCTGCTGCTGCGCGTAGAGCTCGGAGCGCGTCCAGACCTCGAGCGCGTTGACGCGCACCGGGGTCGGCGCGGCCGACAGGCGGTTCTTCGCGACCGGGATCGTGCCCGTGTTCGTCTTGACCAGGATCGAGTCGGCCGTGCGGTCGACGATGCGGCCGATCATCTCCATGCCGTCGGTCGTGACGAGCCGCTCGGCGTCGACCATGATCTCGTCGCCCGACAGGTCGATGTAGCCGAAGCGCGTCTTGAGCTCGAGCTCCTCCTCGGGGTGCAGGAAGCCCCACGAGAGCCGCGCGCGGCCGCCGTTGTCGAGGCGCACGAACATGAGGCCCTCGGGGTCGTGCGAGGCGATCGCGCCCCACTGCAGCGACCCGTCGCGCAGCCGCAGCATGCGCGTTTCGGTCGAGACGTCTTGAGCGTGGGCGGAGGTGATCAGGAGGACGAGGGTCAGCAAGAGACGGGCAGGTTTCATCGTGGCGGTCCTCCTGAGGGAGTGTTCTTGAGCTCCGACGCTGCGCTCGGCTCGTTGGACTTCGGTGTGGCAGGCTTCGGCCCGGATTCTGGTGGGGCCTCGGCAGGCTTCGGCCCGGATTTTGGTGGGGCCTCGGCAGGCTTCGGCCCGGATTCTGGTGGGGCCTCCGCAGGCTTCGGCCCTGCCGCGCGGCGGCGCAAGCGCTCGCCGAACGGGATCTCGCGCACCAGGATCGTCTCGAAGCGCTTCTCGCGGCGCAGACCCTGCGAGCTCCAGCTCATGTCGACCACGATGCGGTACTCGCTCGGGCGCTCGGGGTTCTGGAACCCCTCGGCCGAGTAGACGAGGCCGTCGACGCCGCCGACCTTGCGGTCCGCGACGCGGCGCGGCTCGCCGGCCTCGCCGTCGACCTCGGGGAAGAACGTCTCCTCGAGGTCGGCGATCGCGGCCTGCGCGGCCGACGAGGCCGACGTGCGCAATTGCGCCGTGCGCGACAGCGCGGTGCCATACGTCAGGAGCCCGAGGATCGCCGTCATCCCGAACAAGAGGATCCCCATGGCGATGAGCACCTCGAGGATCGTGAAGCCGGATCGCGCGTGGACTCTCACAGGTCCCAGTCCTCCCGGTACGTCGCGATCGGCACCTCGCTCACGAGGCGCAGGCCCCAGTGGACCATCGAGCCCTTGCCGTGCACCGCCGCGCTGGTGCCGCGCTGCGCGCGCTGCACCGCGACGCGCGCGCCGTCGATCGACGTGATGCGCATCCACTCGGCGTCGATCAGCACGTAGGAATCCGGCTCCGACGGCAGGCGCCGGCCGTCGTCGACGGACAGCACGCCCTCCTGGTTGTCGAGCGTATCGAGCAGGCGCGTGCGCCGGATCCGGTCGACGGGCCGCTCGAACTCGAGCTCGATGCGCACGCGCCGGGGCAGCGACGCGCGGCCGCGCGGCTTCGGGTTGCCCGGGTGCGACTCGTTCCAGTAGTGCACCTCGCGCGACGGCCGGCCGAGGGCCAGCGCGTCCCACGACGGCGACGCGGCGTCCAACCCGCCGCCCATGCGCCAGCCGTTGTTCACGACGGAGGTCTGCGCCGCGGCGAGGAGGCCCATCCAGAGCAGGCCGCCGGTGACCTCCTCGGTCGCGCCGGCCGGCGGGCGGTTGCTGGCGCCAAAGAAGTCCTTGGCGAAGAACGACTTCGAGCTGGTCTCCATCGTCGGCCGCTCGCCGCGGAAGATCACGCCTTCGCTGCGCGCGTCGGGCTGCGTCAGCGACGCGGGCGCG
>Ga0163152_10002841_pt1 | contig 23612 bp, 17 predicted proteins | sample OliLakLV19MP8IB2_FD_148635 | JGI IMG/M metagenome (GOLD analysis project Ga0163152, IMG submission 148635) | Freshwater microbial mat bacterial communities from Lake Vanda, McMurdo Dry Valleys, Antarctica - Oligotrophic Lake LV.19.MP8.IB-2 | ecosystem: Environmental > Aquatic > Freshwater >...
CTGATGGACGCCAACGTCTTGAGCTCGCCGCAAGGGCACGTGGCGGTCGGCTGGCTGCTCGTGGAAGACGTGCTGACCGTCATCGTGTTGGTGTTGATGCCGGTACTCGCGGCCCAGCCGCCGCCGCCGGGATCGGAGCCGACGATCTGGTCGAATCCGCTGGTTGCCGTGGGGCTGGCCCTCGTCAAGCTCGCTCTGTTGGTCGTGATTGTGATGTTCGCCGGCTCGAAAGTCGTCCCGTGGGCATTGGTGAAGGTCGCCCGGCTGCGCTCGCGCGCGTTGTTCACGCTGACCGTGATGGTCTTTTCGGTGGCCATCGCGGCCGGTGCGTATCTATTGTTTGGCGCATCGATGGCGCTTGGCGCCTTCTTGGCCGGCATGGTCGTTGCCCAGTCGCCGGTGAGCCATCAGGCGGCTGCCGACGCGCTCCCCTTGCGCGACGCCTTCGCGGTCTTGTTTTTCGTGTCGGTCGGCATGCTCTTCGATCCCCGGTTTCTCATCGAGCAGCCGCTGATGATGCTGGCGGCGCTGGCCATCATTCTGATCGCCAAGCCGCTCTCGGCCCTGATCCTGGTCGCGGCCTTGGGGCACTCCACGCGCACGGCCCTGACCGTCGCGCTGGGGTTGGCACAGATTGGCGAGTTTTCGTTCATTCTTTCCGACCTGGCCGGCAAGTTGGGCCTGATGCCCAAGGAGGGGCACAGCCTGCTGGTGGGCGCCGCCATCTTGTCGATCACGCTCAACCCGCTCTTGTTTCGCTCGATCGACGGCATCGAAGGCTGGCTGAAGCGTCGCCCGCGGCTCTGGCGATTCCTCAATTCCCGCGGTCAGCGGCGAGCCACCGAAACTAATCTCGAAACCGCCGAACGCATCGCGGCCGAAACCGCCAGCCGCCTGGCCGAGGTCATCGGCTTTGGGCCTGTCGGTCGATCGGTCGAACGCTTGCTGAGCGAAGCGGGATTGAAGACCGTCGTCATCGACATGAACCCGGACACGGTTTCAGAGCTCACCCAACTGGGAAACGCGGCGATCTTCGGCGATGCCTCGCGCGAAGCCATTCTCGAACTGGCCGGCGTCGAACAGGCCGCCTACCTCGTGTTGACGCTACCCCAGTCGTCCGACCGCGCGGCGATCGTCTCGACCGCGCGCAATCTCAACCCCAAGCTGCGGATCTTCGTGCGGGCTCGCTACCTGCGCGAACGCGAGGAGCTGGAACAGGTCGGCGCGACGGCCGCGGTCTTCGAAGAAGCCGAAGCCGCCGTGGCCTTGGCGCGACTTGTCTTGGCCGACACCGGCGCCAGTCGCGAGCTGATTGAGCGCACTGAATGGGACATTCGCCAGCGGTTCGGCACGGAAAATGGATCTCGCGATACATTGACCGAACCGACGCCGTCATCGTGGTGCCAGAACCCGGATTCTGCCGACTAGGACCAACGGATGCTAGTCTTGAGTCATCGCGGCTATCACGAGCGTGTGCCGGAAAACACGCTCGCCGCCTTTGCTGATGCCGTCGACCTAGGTGTCGACGGCATCGAAACCGATTTGCGCGTCGCGGCCGATGGTCAGATCGTGTTGTTTCACGATCGCCACGCCCGCGATGGCCGGGCCGTGCGCGACCTCACGCGCGCTGAGTTGAGTGCGGCGATGGGCTTCGAGGTGCCCACGCTCGACGAGGCGCTCGATGGCTTTTCCAGTATCATCTGGAACCTCGAAATCAAAGTGCCCGAGGCGCTCGACGCGGCGATCGCGGCCGTCCGGCAGCGCACCGCACGCGACAGTCCCGCGCCCGGACGATTCGTGATTACTTCGTTCTGGCACAACGTGATCGTCGCGGGGGCGGAGCAGTTCGCTGCCCCCTGGGGATTGCTGACCGCCGATCGGCCACTCGAGTTGCCGCCGCCACTGAACGAATTGCCCAAGCTAGATAAATCGCGCGAAGACTCAGCCAGGGCCAGCGTTCTCGGCGCGCTGCCCTCCGTCGGGCTCAAGACGATTGTCTGGTATTACGAGACGCTCGACCCGGTGCTACTCGCCGCGGCCACGCGGCGCGGCGTTCACAACTGGGTCTATGGAGCGAAGACGCGGGCAGAACTGCTGCGTTGCCGCGACCTGGGCTGCGATGCCGTGATCGCCGATCGGCCCGAGTGGGCTTTGACGTGAAAGTTGAGCTCAGCAATCGGCGTACTCCTTGTCGGCCCATTGTCGGGTACCAAGTCCAGGAGCTAAAGTAGCGGCATGTCGCGAGTCGTGCTAGCAATGTCGGGCGGAGTCGATAGCAGTGTCGCTGCCTGGCTATTGCGCGAGGCGGGTCACGAGGTGATCGGCCTGTTCATGCGGCACGGCGAAAAAACTGAAACAGCCTGCTCGACCGCCGCGCCCGTGCGCGCCGCGAGCGGCCAAGCCGCCGCCGCCGGCCCGGTGCTGCCAATCGTGACCGCGGCCAGCCACAAGCAGGGCTGCTGTAGCGCGAGCGATGCCGACGATGCTCGGCGGGTCGCCGACCGGCTCGAGATCCCGTTTTACGCGGTCAACTTTGCCGACGAGTTCGACCGCATCATCGACTACTTTGTCGACGAGTACACGGCCGGTCGCACCCCCAATCCCTGCGTGGTCTGCAACAACTGGCTGAAGTTCGGCCGCCTGCGCGAGTTCGCCGACAGCGTGGGGGCCGAGTTCGTCGCGACTGGCCATTACTCGCGGATTGCCGAGGGCCAGACCGGCGAGCCACCGCGCTTGCTGCGCGGTCGCGACTTGTCGAAAGATCAATCGTACGTGCTGTTTGGCCTGCGGCGCGAAGTGCTCTCGCGCGTGCTGCTCCCCGTCGGCGACTACGAGAAGCCGGCCATCCGCGACATCGCCCGTGGGTTGGGCATGCGCGTGGCCGACAAGCGCGATAGCCAGGAAATCTGCTTCGTGCCCGACGGCGACTACGCGGCACTCGTGCGTCGCCGCAACGCCAGCCGGCAGGCGGAACAGGGGGGCGGCGACTCGCTCGACCGCAGCGGCGAGGTCGTCACCACGGCCGGCGAAGTGGTCGGTCAACACACGGGCATCGAGCAGTTCACCATCGGACAGCGCAAGGGACTCGGCATAGCCTTTGGCGATCCGCGCTACGTGATCGAGCTTGATGCCGCCGCGAAGCGCGTCGTCATCGGCACGCGCGAAGAGTTGGGCCGCACGGAACTAACGGCCAGCCAGGCGAACTGGCTCGTCGATCCACCGGCCGAATCATTCCCATGCCACGTCAAGATCCGCTACAACAGCCGCCTCGTGCCGGCCGAGGTAACGCTGGCCGGCGACGATCGCTTCGGTGTGCAGTTCGCCGCGCCGCAGTTCGGCGTGGCCCCGGGGCAAGCGGCCGTGTGCTACGACGGAGACCGCGTGCTCGGCGGCGGCTGGATCGAGTAGTCGGTTGGTGACATCCGGTGATCGCGACTGCATCGGCGACGCACCGTTTGGTGGGAATGCCTTCTGACCGTCCTGTCACGACGGCACTTCGTCCGTCCAGACCTGAAACGACTTCAGTTGGTTGACGCCGAACGTCGTGGTCAGCGCCACATCGGCGGCGTCGCGACCGCGGGCCATCAGAATCCGTCCGATGCGCGGCGCGTTGTTGCGTGCGTCGAACGCGTGCCACGCGCCCCCCAGGTAGACCTCGAACCAGGCGCTAAAGTCCATCGGCGCCGACGATCGCGGCACGCCGATATCCCCCAGGTAGCCCGTGCAGTAGCGCGCCGGAACGTTCAAGCAGCGGCAGAGCGTAACGGCCAAATGCATGTAGTCGCGGCAGACCCCGACCCGTTCGCGAAACGCGTCGAGCGCCGTGCGATTGGCTCGGGCTTGCAGATAGTCGAAGCGTATGTGGCGGTTGACGAAATCGCAGACCGCTTGCACGAGCGGCCAGCCCGCTGGCAGATGGCCAAACAGCAACCAGGCGGTGTCCTTTAGTTCCCCGTCGACCTCGCAATAGCGACTGGCCAACAGGAACAACAGCACTTCGCTCGGCAGTTCCTGCACCTGATGCTGGTGCGCGTTCCACACTTGAGTGTCCGGCAGTCCGTCGTCCGCGATCAGCAGGTCGTTGCGAAACAGGACGCGCCCTGCCGGCACAACGGTTCGCCCGCAGCGATTGCCGTAGGTATCCGTGTACTCGGCCACGTCGACGAACGGTGTCACGGTCAACCGCTCGGGTTGGCGGAGGGCGGCAGCACGTGAGGGGTGCACGTGCATCGAGAGCAGCACGGGGGTCGGTGCGGCGAACTCAAAAGCGGCTTCGAACCCGGCACGAATGAGCATCATGCTGGAACATCTTTCCACCGCCGTTGAATAAAAGGAGTTGGCTCGCCACGACACTAATGCGTGTCACGGCGGCCGCTTCGATTGTAGCCCTGGGGGTGGGGCCCGCAATATGACAACCGCGCACGAGGCTTCGCAAACCGCGCACGGCGCGACGGTTGCTGCGAAATCCGCCGGCCGCGTGGCCGCGCCAATAGCAGGATGCTAGTGGCCCGGCCAGAATCGCAGTTTTTCGCTGCAGAAGATTCTCCCGCCGGGCGGCATGGGTTACCATCGAGGCTCGCCTTCTGGCTCGACGGCGCCGGTTGACCCTTGCCCGCGTCGAGCAATCACTGGGAGACGATTAAACCTTCTGCCCAAAATACCGCGCCAATTGCCGGGAGCCATGCGCATGAACCGCTTGAATCGCCGCGTCTGTTTCTGCCTGATCGCCATATTGATCTGCGCCTCTCCGGCCACCGCTGCCGAGCAGGCCGAGACGCTCGATCCGGCATCGCTGGCCACCAGCGTCAAAATCTATCGCGACGAGTGGGGCGTGCCGCACATCGACGGACCGACCGACGAGAGTGTGATTTTTGGCTTTGCCTACGCGCAATGCGAGGACTACTTCTGGCAGGTCGAAGACTCGACGATCCTGGGCCTGGGGCGATACGCCGAAGTACACGGCAAGAAGGAAGTCGAACGCGACTTGCTGCACCGCTCGTTTGAGATCGCGCGCCGCTCGCAAGAGGATTTTCCCAAGCTCGACGACGATACACGCTCGATGTGCGAAGCGTTCGTCGCTGGCATCAACTGGTACTTGAAGCAGCACCCCGAGGTGAAGCCAAGGCTCGTCGAGCACTTCGAGCCCTGGATGATCCTGGCCAACGCGCGGACCGTCACGCTCGAAATGTGCTACGGCAAACTGCACATCGGCAACCGCGTGCCGTACAACCTCAACACCAGCGCGGCCGATCACACCGGATCGAACGCCTGGGCGCTGGCGCCTAGTCGTACCAAGGAGGGGCATACGCTGCTGTTCATCAATCCGCATCAGCCCTATTACGGCTTCGGGCAGTTCTACGAAGGGCACCTCCGCAGTGGCGAAGGTTGGAACATGACCGGTGGCACCTTCTTCGGCGGACCGCTGCCTGGCCTGGGGCACAACGAGCACATCGGCTGGGCGTTCACGGTCAACGACCCAGACTTAGGTGATGGTTGGCGCGTGGTGTTCGACGACCCGGCCAATCCGCTCAACTACCGCTACGATGGCGGCTATCGCACCGCCACCGAGTGGCAGGAGACGATCAAGTTCAAGACGCTCAAGGGCTTCGACGAGAAGACCTTTACGGTGCGCAAGACGCACCACGGGCCGATTGTCGAGAAGGTGGACGACAACACGTACGTCGCCGCGCAGATCGCCAAGCTGTACGACGCCTTCATTCCGCGGCAACTCCTGAAGATGGTACGCGCGAAGAATCTCGACGACTTTCGCGCGGCGATGGGCAATCTCGACTTCCACATCTTTAACACAGTGTATGCCGACCAGGCGGGCAATATCGCCTACTTCTACAACGGGATCGTCCCCAAGCGCGACCCGAGCTTCGACTGGGCCAAAGCGGTCGACGGCAGCACGCCCAAGACCGAGTGGCAAGGGATTCACCCCTTCGACGACTTGCCCTGCGTGATCAATCCGCCGTCGGGCTTCGTGCAGAACTGCAACCAGAGCCCGTTCACGGTGACCGACGACGGCAATCCTTCGGTCGGCGACTTTCCGAATTACATGGTTCAGGAAAAGAACGACGATAAGCGACGGGCCAAAGTGTCGCGAATGCTGCTGCGCGAGATGCACGGCGTGACGTTCGATGACTGGCAGAAGGCGATCTTCGATACGACGGTTTACTGGGCCGTGGTCGAGTTGCCGCGCTACGAGCGCGAGTTCGCACAGCTCAAGGAGAGCGATCCGGCGCTAGCCACGCAGGTCGAGCCCTACCTGATGCACCTGCTCGATTGGGACCGGCGCAACTCGATCGAGTGTACGCAGATGCCGTTGTTAGTCACCTGGTACGAGGAAATGTACGGCCCGTTCACCAGCGAAGTGCTGAAACGCGAGCTCGTTGGCGACGAGCCGGCGCAGTTCAAGCTGCTGGTGGTCGCGGCCGACAAGCTCAAGCAAACCTATGGCGACTGGAAAGTCGCCTGGGGGGACATCAGCCGACTGCAGCGGCACGCCAACGTGGCCGACTTCTTCCAAATTCCGTTTAGCGATTCGGAGCCGAGTTACCCCAGCGCCGGCTTCCACGGCCCGTTGGGCTCGGCGTTTGCCATGTACTTCACGCCGACGATCAATCTGCCCCCCGTGAAGGTGGTCAAGAAGCATTACGCGGTCGTGGGAGCCAGCTATCAATCGGCCGTGGAATTCGCACCGCGGATTCGCGCCGGCTCGCTGATCCAATTCGGCGCCAGCGGTGATCCGAAGTCGCCCCACTTCGACGACCAGGCCAAATTGCTCTCGCAGCGCCAGCTCAAGCCGAGCTGGTTCTATTGGGAAGACGTCGAAAAGCACGCCAAGCTGGTCTACCACCCTGGTGAAGAACGCAGCGCCGCGGCGACCGCGCAAGCGGCCGGCGGGCGGTAGTGCAACATTCGCTCGCCAAGCCTAGCTCGATTACGGCGATCGCGCCGGCCACCAACCATCGAGCCTTGCCCGTAGTTCGGTGACCTTCTCTGGCTCAGTATCGGCGAGGTTCTGCCGCTCGTCGGGGTCGTTGGCCAAATTGAACAGCTCAACCGTGGCCGCCGGTTCGTTCGCGGTGTTGGGCAAGATCAGCTTCCACTGGCCAGCGATCAGCCAGCGATACCGGAGGTTGGCCGCCGGATCGTCGAGCGAACGCGCCGTGTGCAAGAACACTTCGCCATAGATGGCTTCGCGCCGGGCGACAGCCGCCTCGTCGAGCAAGTTCACTCCTGGCAATCGGTTGGGAATGTCGCAGCCAGCAGCCCGGAGCACTGTCGGCAGCACGTCGAGCGAAGTCACGACGCGCCGCTCATCGCGGTGGGGTTTCGCATGTCCGGGCCAGCGAATCAAAAGCGGCGTGCGCAGTCCGCCATCGTACGGCGATTGCTTCGAACGCACGTCGGGCCGGTTAACCGACGGGTCCTGAATCCAGCCATTATCGGCCAGGTAGATCACGACCGTGTTGTCGCGTGGCCCGTGCTGGTCGAGCATTGCCAGTAAATGGCCGCACGTGTCGTCGAACCAGGTGATGTTGCCCCAGTAGCGAGCGACCGACTCGCTGGGCGCCACCCCGCGATACGGCTCGACAAAGCGCTCCGGAGCATCGTGCGGCTGATGCGGCAGCATCGGGGCGTACCAGACGAAGAATGGCCGCTCGGCATCGCTGGCCGCCGCGATCAAGTCGGTGATCGGCTGCATGGTGCGGCGCCCGATCGTCAGGCCGTCGTCTCCGTGGCGCCCGGTGCGCGCGAGGTCGCCGTGCGTCATGCCGTGTGTGAAGCCACCGACCGCATAGTTGCCTTGCCACCATTTGCCAGTCTGCAGGCAATCGTAGTCGTGGGCGGCCAGCATCCGTGGGATCGTGGCTGCACGCGCCATTCGCGTATTCAGGATTTCGCGACCGGCGGCAAAGGCCGGGCGGTCGCGATTCGCTGGTACGGCGCCCCCTTGGCCATCGGCCGACGGTGGATCGTTGCAGGTAATGCCATGCACGTGGGCGTACTGCCCGGTGATGATCGAGGCCAGGCTCGGCGAACAGAGTGACGACGGGACATATCCACGCGTGAACACCAGGCTCTCGGCCGCCAGCCGGTCGAGATGCGGCGTCCGGACGTGTGGATGCCCCATGAAGCCGTAGTCGCGCCAGCCGTGATCGTCGGCAATGATTAGCACCACATTCGGAGGCGCCGCCGCAAGGGTGATCGTACCGCCCGGGCCGATCGCCAGCAGCAATGCGGCCATCCACGCCAGCGCGAATCGCGCGATGGTGGCTGCCGCGACTTTTGGCTTTTGAAGTTTCATGTGATTCCTTGTCTGCAGGCGTATAGAATCTCGCTCACGTTTTAACCAAAGTCCAGGCACCCCCGAGTCTAGTCGCCAGGCCGGTTCGAATATGCCACGCTGCCAAATTGAAGCCCGCGGACTCGTTTACGATGCCCAGCGGGCGGACCGCACGACACACGAACGCGTCGCCTCGTTCACGGGCTTATGCCCGTTCTTTAGTGGCAAGATACTATGTGGGTTCCAACTCGGCACTGGCAAGCATGCCCCCGACGCGTCCATTCGTCTGTGCGCTTCGCGCGATGGGGGGCTCACGTGGCGAGAACTGCCCCTGCGGTTTAGCGCTGAGATCGGCGGCGTCCCGGGCTCGTTCGCCGCGCCCGAGATGATCGAAGTCGAGCCGGGGCGGCTGCTACTGTTCGTCACCTGGTTCGATCGCAGCGAGCCGGAGCGGCCACTGTTCGATCCCGTGACCGAGGGAATTCTGCGCTCGAAGCAATTGTGCGCCGACTCGCACGATGATGGAGAAACCTGGAGCGATTGGCGCGAGTTGCCGACACCCGGGTTGACCGGCTGCGCGACCACTGGCCCGGTAATCGCCTGGCCCGACGGCACATTGGCCTACGCCTTCGAAAGCTTCAAGGAGTTCGACGACCCGCTTCCCGCCCGGCACGCGGCCTGGCTGATCACGTCTAGCGATGGTGGGCGGACTTTCTCACAGCCGTTGTTGGTCGCACAAGACCCTGAGCATCATGTGTATTACTGGGATCAGCGGCTCTGTGCCACCGAGCGGCCCGGCGAATTCTTCGCGCTGTTCTGGACGCACGATCGGCGCCAACAGCGTGACCTGGCCGTGCATCGCCGCCAGGCAACGATTGAAGGCAACCACATTCACCATGAGCCGATCGCGGCCACGACGATTCCTGGTCAGATCGCCGCGCCGCTTGTGCTGCCCGACGGCCGCACGCTGGCCTTCGTGGTCGATCGCGCGGGGCCCTGCACGCTCAAGCTCTGGTCGAGCAGCGACCGCGGCGCCACGTGGCCTGCCGACGAGTGCCTGACGGTTTACACGCACGAAGAGCGGGCGGCGATCTCGCAAGGCGTCGAGCACGTCGACTTCAAACAGTATTGGGAAGACATGGGCAAATGGAGCTTCGGGCACCCCGCGATCCGCTTGTTGGCCGACGGTCGCGCGCTGTTGACCTACTACGCGGGCACGCCCGGTTGCTTGAGTGTACATTGGGTGCGAATTCGGCTGTAAAGGTTCGTCGATGCAGATCGATCTGACAGACAAGCGAGCTCTGGTGACCGGCGCGGGGCGCGGCATCGGTCGCGGCTGCGCGCTCGAACTGGCCCGCTCTGGCGCCGACGTCGCTGTGAACGACCGCACGGCGAGCGACGATGCCCGCGCGGTCGTAGCCGAAATCGAGCGGCTCGGTCGCCACGCGTGGCTGGTGCCCGGCGATGTCTTTACGAGACCTTCGTGCGAACAGGTGGCGGCCGAAGCCCAGCGTGCGATGGGACAAATCGACATCCTGGTCTCAAACCCCGCGCTGTCGCGGCGGGCCGACTTTCTGGATTGCGATCCAGCAATCTTCGAACAAGTGATTCAGGGGACGTTGACCGGCGGGTTCCACATGAGCCAGCTCGTGGCGCGACAGATGGTCGCCTCGGGCACGCGCGGCAAAGTCATCTTCATCGCCAGCGTGCATGCCGAGGTCCCCTACGTTCGCAGCGCTGCCTATAACGCCGCCAAGACCGGTCTCGTAGCGCTGGCCAAAACGATCGCTGCCGAGCTGCTGCCACACCGCATCAATGTGAACGTTGTCGCGCCGGGGTGGATCGACACACCGGGCGAACACGAGACCTTTGGCGGCGAAGCGATCGCCGCGGCCGCGCCCGCGTTGCCCTGGGGCCGGCTGGGCTCGCCCGCCGACATCGGCCAGGCCGTCGCATTTCTGGCCTCCGACGCGGCCGATTACATCACCGGCACCACGCTGGTGGTCGATGGCGGTTTCCTGCTGCAAGCGGCGCTTCCGCGCAGCTTGCCCGCCGACAAACCCCGAACGTAGTTAACTGGCACCAGGCTGCGCACGCCATTAACGAGTCACCCACATGAGCGTCTGGGACTATCTGGTGCTCGTGGTCTACGCCGCGGCGATGCTGGCCGTTGGCCGCTATTACGCCACGCGCACGCAATCGTCCGACGACTATCTGTTGGGCGGGCGCAACATGAGCCCGCTGATGATCGGGCTGTCGCTGTTCGCCACCTTGACGAGCACGCTGTCGTACCTGGCGATGCCCGGCGAGATGATCCAACACGGGCCGATGATGTTCGCGCAGACGTTGGCCTTGCCGTTTGCGGCCATCGTCGTCGGCTGGGCGTTGATCCCGTTCATCATGCGACTGCCCGTCACCAGCGGCTACGAGCTGCTCGAAGCCAAACTCGGGCTCGTCGGGCGGCTGTTGGGCTCGGGCATGTTCCTCATGTTGAGGGCCGTCTGGATGGCGTCGATCCTGTACGCCACGAGCAGCGCATTCGTGGTGCCGTTGTTTGACCTCGATCCCAGGTGGATCCCTTACATCGCCGCCGCCATGGGTATTCTGACCGTGATCTATACGGCCGAGGGTGGGTTGCGCGCGGTCGTCGTCACCGACGCCATGCAGTCGATCATCATGTTCGCCGGCGCGATCGCCAGCGTGGCGGTGATCCAGTGGAAACTTGGCGGCTTCGACGCCTGGTGGCCGGCTGCCTGGAACGACCATTGGGACGTTCCCCGTTTCTGGCCACACGCCGACGCGCGGGTGACGTTCGTCACCGCCTTCGTCAATATGTTCGTGTGGCAAGTGTGTACGGCCGGCAGCGACCAGATGGCGATGCAGCGCTACCTGGCGACGCGTGACGCCAGCACCGCGCGGCGCTCGGTCTTCGTGCACGTGATGGCCGAAACGTTCATCATCGCCCTGATGGCGCTGGTCGGCCTGGCTGTGCTGGCCTTCTTTCGCGTCCACCCCGAGCTGTTCTCGTCGGGCATGTCGCTCACGCAAGAGACCGACAAGATGTTTCCGCGGTTCATCATGATTGGGCTCCCCGCCGGGCTGACCGGACTGGTCGCCGCCGCCGTGTTGTCGGCCGCCATGTCGAGCCTGTCATCGGGCATGAATTCGATCACGGCCGTGGTGACCACCGACTTCATCGGGCGGTTTCGCCGCACGCCGCTCGATCAAGCAGCGCAGGTCAAGCTCGCGCGGTTGATCTCGCTAGTGGTCGGTGTCACGGCCACTGCGCTCAGTCTGCTGGTGAGCCAGATACCCGGCAACCTGATGGAGCTCTGCATCAAGGTGGTGAATCTGCTAACGTCGCCGATCTTCGTGCTGTTCTTTCTGGCGATGTTCGTGCCGTGGGCCAAGCCGGTGGGGGCAGTTGCCGCGACGGCGGCCAGCGTTTCGACCGCCGTGGCGATCGCGTTCTATGAAGTGTTTGGCATCCGCTTCATGTGGGCAGGACTAGGTTCGCTATTGGCCGGGATCGGCACGCTGGTCAGCTTGTTGCCAGCGCCGAGCGAGCGAGCCCCGCAATAGCGCTAGGTTCTTCGGTCGCTCGCAGTATCTCGCACCGTCGCTCTTAGGGTCGATAGCGTTACTTGGTCACGAGCTTCAGCCCGGACTGGATCTCCGTGACGGATTGCGGTCGCACGGCGCGAGCGACCTCGACGCCATCCTGCAAGAAAATGAGCGTCGGCCAGAGCTTCACCGAGAAGGAGCGGCCCAAGCGTCGCCCCGGCCCGTCTTCGACCTTGACGTGCCTTAGCTCGGAAAGAGGAGCGAGCGCCTCGGCAATCGACGGCTGCGCTCCCTGACAATGGCCGCACCAGTTGGCGCCGAACTCCAGCACGGCCCCCCCGGTCCAGCCATCGACTTCGTCGCGCGTCAGATCGGTATGTGCGTAGGTCGTTTCCATCCGCGGTCGAGAATCCTAGCTCGCGAAAAAAGCAGGCGCCACGGCCAACTCGACGGGTGGCGGCGACCGAAGCCGCGACTGCGCGGCCTCGTCGTGCAACCAGTGAAGCGGCCATGGCGCCCCGATGCACTTCGGCAATGCGTGTGAGCCGAGCGATGCGGGCTTAACCGCGATTGCCGCCCACGCCCTTGTAGCCGTAGAAGTAATGCGTGTTGAGGCTCGCCGGTTTTTTGCCGACGCGCGAACCATACGAGTAGCTGCGGTAACGCGTGCGGCCCGACCGAGCCGAGGCGGACGACGCGAAACTGCTCGCGAACAGCACCGCGAACAACATCGAGAACACAATCAAGCGCTTCATGGAAGGAACCCTTAACAAGAGCGGTAGTGTCGCTCGCCCCCCGTGGGCGATCGGTCGATGAACCGCCGACCGGCGATCACGGGCGACAAGGCCCGGCCAGCGATTTCCCAGGCGCTAACGATCCGGCGGCGATTTCGCGGCTTCCCTGCCCACAATGATACGTCCGCCGAATGGGTTAGGAAACGGCGCAATCGTTACAAACGATACAGCCCGAACTGTCCCATCGGGTACAGGTTTGCGCTGCCCTGAACGCCGATAGCCAGGGTGCCTAGCGCGAACCTTGGACGGTTCGCGGCGCGACACCAGGGATGGTTGGCCCGTGCGTATGTTTGTATGTCCACGAGCGGCGTGGCTGTTCGTCGTTCTGTTCGGCGTGCTGATCGACGGTGGGATGACGAGCCCACTCTGGGCAGAGCCGGCGCCCGTCTGGCTCACGTCGCCGCAGCGGCAGACTGCGGAGCCAATTGACGTGCTCGGGAAACGCGACAGCGTTGCGCCGGCTTCGTTCGCGCAAGCCACGCCCCTGCCGGATGCAAGCTGCCAGCCCTGCGCGCTGACGGCGCCGCCATCGGCGGGGCTATTGGACAACTTCTCGGTCTTTCTTGGACTCGACGGCGCCAAACAGCCGCAAGATTTCGGCGTCAATGCGCAGTTCGGTGGTCGGGCGTCGTTCAACTGGGGACTGCCGCTCTGGGCGCCCTGGGGGCTGGGCGTCCAGGTAGGCACGGCGATCGACGCCACGGCCGACGCCGTGCAAGTGACCGAGCCGCTGATCGGCTCGGCCGGACGCACGCAAAACTTCACCACCGTCGGAGTTTTTCAGCGGACGCGATTCGGCGCGAACTGGGGCGTTGTCTACGATTTTCTCGCCCAGGAGTACTACGACTCCGCCTTTCTCGGGCAGTGGCGCATTAACGTCAGTCTCGACGTGACGCCGCGCAGCACGTTCGGCGCCTGGTCGGCGCTCAATGGCTTCGGCGATCGGGCAAACTTTGGCACAACCGACGTGATCTTGTCGCCGATCACTCAGACCAATGTCTATTGGCGCTATCAATGGCCGACCTCCGTGTTCACCACGTTGTGGGCTGGCATGGCCAACCACCACGGTCAGGTGAACACCGTACTGGGAGATCGTCCGAGATTTCGCGACACGTTTGTGTTCGGGGCCGAACTATTGGTTCCGCTGACCGACCGGCTGGCCATCTTCGGGCAGGGGAACTTCATTACGCCGGTCGCGTCGGGCACGGTGGACGCGTACCTCGGCTTCGTCTTCTACCCACGCGGCGGCGTGCGCCGGACCTATAGCGCCACGTACGCGCCGCTGCAAACGGTCGCCGCGCCGACGAACTTTGCCGTCGATTTGCGCCGGCCTTAAGCGCACCGTCAAAACGGCACGATCGTCGGCGTCATCGTCTCCAGTTCGACGATGGCCACGGAGCGCGAGTTCGCCGGGCAAACTATCGGGGGGCGCTGGATGAATCCATCAGAGGGTCCTTCACTAGGCTGAAGATCCCGAGATCCGTTCGACCGCTTCGGCAGCACTTTTCCGAACGGCTTCATTCTTGTCGTGCTGCGCCGCCTTTCGCAGTTCGGGCAAAGCCGCTTCAGCCCTGGCACCCAATCGGCCGAGCCGCCGCGCCGCTAAGTTGCGCATACCCGGCTCCTTATCCTTCAATAGCTTCATTAGCTGGGACACATCGGTCGAGGGGTCCGGGTCTGTCGAGAGCGGCGGCGAACCCCGTCCGCATCCAACGAGCTCCAGGCAAACGAGGCATCCTACTAAGGCCAGCAGCCGATACGGTCTGCGTCGAGGCCAGCCACCGTCTTGTTGCACGTCGAGCACAGCGTGCCTCCTGTATTCGATCACGATTCCACGGACCCAGACACTAGCGTGCGACCAACGAGCCGGGTGAAGCACGGCCTATTGAGGTATCCCTGAAATCTCGTTGGTGACAGGCAACTGGATCGGCTCCGACGATCCCTGAATGGTGGAGAGACCGCGATAGAGGGTCATGTCGATTGATTCGGTGATGTAATGCACAGAGCTATCGGCCATCATGAAGTTGGCACCACCTCGATGATCGCTGCGAAAACCGCTGGTGCGATTCCGCGTGGATTTCGAGGTGCCGTTGCCGGCCCAATCGATGCTCGGCCGACAAATCAACACTGCCACGGTCTGGTCAATCACACTTTGGGTGACCGGCGTCGTATTCAGTCGCTCGAGCGTGCAAGCGAATGTGCTGCCGACGTACAACCCGGCGTCGGCCAACTTCGTGACGCTAACCGGCATGGTCCAGAATTGATAGATGGGCAGCGGCCTGGTGGGATCGCCCGGATAGAACTCGGCCGTGCTCGAAGTTACGTCTTTTTTTACCGGCCAATTGGGGCCTCCCGCGCCTTCGCCGACAGCGAACGTGTTGCTCAGTCCGTCACCGATCAGGCTCGGCGTGCAGGTGAAACTCGCTCCCACATAATTCGCCTCTTTGGGCAAGGAGAGATCGAACATTCCCCGTTCTTGGTAGGCAAATCCCGATTGCGGGAACGCAAACCTGGCGACTTCTTCCCAGGGTGCAATCATTCCCGGAAACACGCACCAGGCATCGTTTACTCCCTTGCAGAGCACGTAATCGGTGAGCCCAAACTTGTCGCCGGTTGACGCACCCAGACCGGCGATAACGTCGGCGATGAACTGTTCGGCGGTCGGGTTCTCTTTCGAATTCGAAGGACAGATAAGCGTCGGGATCACGGCGGCCATGATCGCTGAGTTCTGTTTCTCCCAGCTGACGTTCGGGTTATAGAGCCGCAGCGTGGCCGTTTGTTCGAGGTAGGGTGTCAGCGACAGGAACGCGTTGGAGTAAAACCCGCCAGTTCCGAGGCTCAGCGACTTGATGTTGGGTGGATTGAAGTACGTACCGAATGCCACTCCCGGCGGGAAGGATCCGGTGGTGCTCACGTAATTGTGCATAGCCGTGCCTAACTGCCGCATATTGTTAGAGCACTGAGCTTTGCGTCCGGCCTCGCGGGCTGATTGAACGGCAGGCAGCAGCAAGGCGATCAAAACACCGATGATCGCAATGACGACCAACAGTTCGACGAGTGTGAAACCCCTGCGCGAATGCGCCCGTGGAAAGTCGACCATGACAAAGACTCTCTATCGGACTGAGTGCCCCGAGAAGGCGGATGCCCCGTGCCCTCGAATCGAGCATCGACTGGCAAGTAGACATGCCATTCTAGCAGACAAGCCACTCACAGAATTGCTTTCTGCCTACCGAAGCCTGGCAACAGGCACGCGCCCCGAGTAATTCGCCGTCGTGCGCGTGATGAACGTTCTGGGCCTCTGACATCGAATCGGTACTGGCAACCAGTTGAGATCGCCACGAGTCAGAACAAGATGCTGAATATAGTAAGTCGCCGACGCCAGACTGCCGTGGGCGAGTCTGACGTCGGCGAACTGAGAACGATTATTCGTGCCTTGCCCGTCGCTTTCGAGAGGCCAGCCAGATGCGTTAGCGCGACTGTTCAGTTCGCTTTCGCCATCCGACAAACATCAACGCTGCCGCTCCGAACATCGCCAGCACCACGGTACTTGGCTCCGGTACGGAGTGGAGCGCACCGATCGCGAAACCTGCAGGAGCACTATCAAAACCGAGTAGGAAGCCGACCAGGTTGGCATTCAGGTTGCCGGTGTCGGCGATCGTGAAGTCAACGATCCCAGTCGGGAACGAATCGACCGATGACGGGGCCTTGGTCGAGTTCGTATAGATGACCACCGGGATTGCGCCATTGGTCGGATGCGGGCCCACGCCGAGACCGTTCGCAGTCAGGAACGCGATGCCCGGAGCGCTGAAAGGCAACGCGGTGCCGTTTGCATCAAGGAAGTACAAGAACTGCGTTTGCTTCGGACGGTCGACGGGCGCTCCTGACCCCATGTCGACGCCTTGAACGTCCACCGCCCAAGCGCCCGCCTTGCTGTTATAGGGCCCACCCGAGTTGCTTCGAAACACCCATTCAGCCAAGATGCCCGCCTTAGCAAAGGCCGACAGATTGCTCGGATTGCCAGCGACATTGCCGTTGTTGGGGTTGGCAGGCAGGCCGTTGGTGGTGTTGATTCCGCCCGCGATCCCGGCAAAGTTGGTAATGACTTCGTTGACGAGCATGCCGGAGGCCCCGCCGACGAGCTCGGCATTGCCGTCGATAGTTACTTTGGTCGCAGCGTACGTGTTCGGAAAATTGGTGCCGGCGACGGTATAGGTCGTGCCGACGGGGCCGGCAACGGCTTCAGTTGTCGCGGCTAACGAAAGCCCAAAGGCAAAAACAGCCCCAATCAAGACTTTCAAAGACCTGCACTTCATACTCACACCTCTGTCGTGAATTGACTAAACGAATTTGCGCGAACGCGCCACGACGAGTGGCTGGCGCCGCGTAGGGAGCAAGGAACGCGCAGAACGATCGCGGGAAAGGAGACGCGGAAACCGACCTAGAGAAAAGCTCGACGGACGCCCTACGGGGAGCCGTCGTTAGGTCGGATCGTGCCCGTCCCGACGAGACAGGCCGAATTCACTAGCGATTCCTTGAGCCCCGGCGAACTGAAAAACTAGGGGTGCAAAGCTACCGATATCCGCAAAATATCGACGCAAGTGCCCTACCCCAGGTTCGCCGCACCTCTTGCAAAATGAGTCTGCAAACCGCAATACCCCCATTTTATAAGTGGACAATCGCCGTGAATCAAGCGAAATCCCAGCGGAACTAACGGAAAAGGTCAAAACAATCGCTTGATCTTGGGACACTCAAAGGAGGGGTATCCCCAACCTCTTGGTTCGACTCACGAGCTTGTTTGCACCGTTCGCGGAGTGTCACCAAACGCCGCGCTCAGAATGGTGCTGGGTAAACATCCGACCGACAATTTGACTTGCGGCCTGAATGACCGCTTAACAACGATTGTCGCAGTCGCCATCCCGCTGGCATCCACTGGTTCGATCCCTTTCGACCAGGACCTCCGACGTTTGCGAGCAGCCCCGCCGTAGTGCCCCTCAAAACGGCACGATCGTCGGCGTCATCGTCTCCAGCTCGACGATGGCCACGGAGCGCGGGTTGGCCCGGTAGACGGCACCGGGATTCAATACGCAGGTCGAACCCGCCTGGTGCGTTTCGGCCTTGTGGGTGTGGCCATAACAGACCAGGTCGAAATCGCCCGAGTCGATCATCTGCTGCAAGCGCGGCGCGTCGTCACCGTGCAAGAACCCGATGCGGCGGCCCGCCAGTTCGACCTGGCCTGCGGCGCCGTGCCAGGTTTGGCCGGCGGCGCTGGCGGCGGCCGCTAGCGCCGTGCGTCGTTCGTCGCAGTTGCCGTAAACAAAGTGGCACGGCCAGGCCAAGAAGAGCGCCATCACCTCGGCGGTGCCGATATCTCCGCAATGGAGGACCGCTTCGATCTCGAGGGACGCGAACATCCGCGCCGCCTCGCGGGCGGGCGCGGTATGGCCATGCGTATCGCTGACGACTCCTAAGAGCATCTGTGGACAGCCTCTGGGTACTACAAATTCGTGAATGTCCGCCGGGTATTGTACGCGATTGAGGGGCTGGCCGATTGGCCTGCCGGGCTGGTCTGAGGTGTGATAAGCTTGCAGGTACTCGGCCGCCGGCCGCGACCCGCCTTTAGGGACCGTGCCACTGATGTTTTCCGATCACGCCACGACGCTGCTTTCGATCGGCACCCTGATCGTGCTCGGCCTGCTGGGCCTCGCGAGCTTCTGGCGCTACTACCGGCAGTTCGACTATGGGCTGGCGCGGTTGCCGTTCTACTTGATCGCGGTGATCTGGACGCGGATTGTCTGGCGTCTCCAAGTGAGCGGGCCTCTGCCCGACCCCGGCACGGGCGCCGTCATTGTTTGCAACCACCATAGCGGCAACGATCCGGCCTTCGTGCAAATGGGTTTGAAGCGGCTGCCGCACTGGATGGTGGCCAGCGAATACAGCAAAGCGAAATTGCTGGCCGACGCGTTCAAGCTGCTGCGAGCGATCCCGGTGTCGCGTGCGGGGATCGACACCGCGGCCACCAAGGCGGCCATTCGCTTCGCGCAGGAGGGGCACCTTGTAGGGCTGTTTCCCGAAGGACGCATCAATACCACCGGCTCGGTGCTGCTGCCGGGGCGCCCCGGCGCCGCGATGATCGCGCTACGGGCGCGGGTGCCGGTGATGCCGTGCTATATCCACAACTCACCGTATGACGGCACGGCGTACGGATTCTTCTTCATGACCGGCAAGACACGCATGGTCGTTGGCAAGCTGATCGACATCTCCGAGTACTACGGTCGCGAGAACGAGAAGGAAGTTCTCGAACTGCTCACCAAGCGATTCCTCATCGAAATGGCGCGGCTCGCCGGTGTAGAGAACTATCAGCCGCAGTTGGCCGGGCGCTTCTATAAGCCGGGCCTCAACGGCGGGCCACCGGCAGGCGACTCACAGCGGGCCCGCGATCAATCGGAAGCGCGGCCCGTGGCCACGGCCTGATCGAGCGGCGTCCTGGCGATCATGCGCCGCTGATCTCGCGATACCGTGCTCGCCTACAGCTCGAGATTCTGCTCGCCTACAGCTCGAGATTCTGCTCGCCTACAGCTCGAGATTCTGCTCGCCTACAGCTCGACGCCAGGCAATTTCGGAACCACCGGCCTCGGCACGTCAACCATGTCGGGCACCGCGGCCACGCGCTGGGGCGGCGCGGGCTGATTCAGCTCGCGCAAAAACAACTCGGCGTAAAGCGGAGAATCGCCCGCTAGCGCCGCCGCTTGCTCGAAGAAACGCTTCGCGCGATCTTGTTGCCCGCTCGCGTAGAGTTCGATGCCCAAGAGCAGGATCGGACTCGAGTCACCGGGGCGGGCGACCGCTTCCTTGGCCAGCGCTTCGAGATGGGCGACGTAGGCCGCCTGATTCGGGCCGTATAACTCGGTCAAGCGCATGGGGCGGCGCGGCCAGTTGGGGTCGAGGTCGAGCCCGCGTTTGAAGGATTTCAAGGCGTCGTCATAGCGGCGCAGCGCCACCAACGCCTGGCCTTGCCGAAAGTAGACTTCATACAAGTCGGGAGCGATCTCCGCGGCGCGACGGTACGTGCTGTAGGCTTCGCCATAGCGCTGAGCGCGATAGTCCTCGTCGCCCATGGCTAGCCGGCGCGCGGCGCGGGCCCGAACTTCGTCGTTTGTCTCGCGCACGCGCGGAGCAGGGCGAGCACGATTGTGCTCAACCGCCGGGCCGTTGAGCGGTTGCGCGTCGGGCCTCGCGGCGCCGTTCGCGGCGCCACCGTTCGCAACACCAAAGTTTGCTGCGCCGCCGTTCGCTTGTCCGCCATTCACGGGCGGCACAACCGCTTGATTCACGGGCACTTGATTCACCGGCAACTGCGGCTGCATCAAGGTCATCGTTGCCGAGTCGGGCCCCAGACCGAGAAAGCGTTCCATGGCGCGCGGACCAAACCAAGTTTCCGCCGGCACCACCACGGGCGGCATGTAGAGCGGATAAGGCCAGCCAATGCCACCCCACATCGGACCGCCGAAGACCGGCCCGTTGAAATAGTTCAGCCCGCCGTAGAAACCGCCATATGGGAAGCCACCGCCGACGATCAGCGTGGTATTGCCCCAATCACCGAACCCGCCGAAATCAAAGCCGCCGCCGAAGCCACCACTATTGAAGCCGCCACTAAAACCACCGTGGTGATGCCCACCGCCGCCATGATGATGTCCGCCGCCGCCGTGGTGACCACCACCACCGTGTCCACCTCCATGATGCTGCGCGATGGCGCAAGTACCCCAAAGCAATGCGGCCGGCAGCGCAGCGAGAAGCACGGCGCCACGAAGAACAGCACCTCGCAACGAGCGACGCCCGCGCGCATAGCGATGCACATAGCCGGCGAACCGGCCCCAAGAAACCAAACGCGACATGGCAGGCAATCCTTGCTGATTGATCGCGATCAATCGGGCCACACGGTCATTATCCGGGAGGTTTGCGTAGAGTGCAAACGGTTCCGCGGCCAGCCGTTGGATTTCTTCCTCGATACGAGCAGTACGGGCGGGGGGTTATTGCCAATCGTTCTGCCGCCGGGCCTCGAACAGGGCGATCGCCGCCGCGTTCGAGAGGTTCAGGCTGCGGGCCGCCGGTCGGATCGGAATCCGCAGCAGCCGCTCGCGGTGGGCCTCGATCAGCTCGTCGGGCAGCCCGGCTGATTCGCGGCCGAAGACCAAGATGTCGCCGGCTGAGAACCGCACGTCGGTGTAGGGCCGGTCGGCGCGCTTACTGAAGTACCATGCCTGCGCGAGCGGAAGCCGCTGCCCCAGGGCGGCCCAATTGTCGACCGCTTCCCAGTTGAGTTGCTCCCAATAGTCGAGGCCGGCCCGGCGCAGGTAGTAGTCGTCGAGCCGGAAACCGAGCGGCCGCACGAGCCAGAGCTTCGCCCCCACGGCCACGCAGGTCCGCCCGACGCTCCCCGTGTTATGCGGGATTTCGGGCTGATAGAGGACGACGTGGAGCAGTGGTTCGTACACGGCGATTGGGGGCTCCGTTTGGTCCGCCCGCATGGGGGCATGCGGCCTGCTGGCGTGTTATGCTCAAGCCAAACGCCAGCCAATTATCCATTATTCAATCCGGCGACGCGGCTCGACCCGCGACGAACATTCTACGATGCCCACGAGCTCAACAAGACGTCGAAAGTGGTCGACCAGATTTAGCGGTTACCTGTTGCTGGTCGCCGCGCTTGCCCTGCTAGCCAGGCGTGCAATCCCGGCCGATCCCCCCGCCGAAGAAGACCCGGAAAAGCAGGACTACGCGGCCGAACTGCCGCGCATCGCGCCGACGCCCGCCGCCACGGCCCTGGAGACCTTCCGCACGCTGCCCGGCTTTCGCCTGGAACAAGTCGCGGCCGAACCGCTGGTGCGCGACCCGGTGGCCCTATCCTTCGACGCCGACGGCCGGCTGTTCGTGGTCGAGATGTGCGACTACTCCGAACAGGACAAGTACTTTCTCGGCAATATCCGCCTGCTGGAAGACCGCGATGACGATGGCCGCTTCGAAACCAGCACGCTGTTCGCCGAGAAGCTCTCCTGGCCGACCGCGATCACCTGCTTCGACGGCGGGGTGTTCGTCGGCGCGGCCCCCGACATCTGGTACCTGAAGGACAACGATGGCGACGGCCGGGCGGACACGCGCCGCAAGGCGTTCACCGGATTCGGCCGCGACAACGTGCAGGGCCTCTTGAACAGCTTTCAGTGGGGGCTCGACGATCGCATCCACGGGGCGACGTCGAGCTCGGGCGGAGCGGTCGTGCCGTGCGACGATAACGGTGAGCCACGGGCGGGCGCAGCACCAGTTCGCCTGGGAGGCCGCGACTTCGCGTTCAATCCGCGCACGTTGGAGATTGAAGCCACGAGCGGCGGCGCTCAGCACGGGATGTGCTTCGACGATTGGGGGCGGAAGTTCGTCTGCTCGAACAGCGATCACATTCAGCTCGTGATGTTCGACGAGCGGTATGTGGCCCGCAACCAGTACCTGGCGGCCCCGTCGCCGCGGTTGAGCATCGCCGCCGATGGCCCGCAGGCGGAGGTCTACCGCATCAGCCCCGTTGAGCCGTGGCGAATCGTGCGAACGCGATTGCGGGTTTCGAAGAAAGTGCCCGGCATTGTCGAAGGGGGTGGTCGTGCGGCCGGTTACTTCACCGGCGCGACGGGGGTGACGATCTATCGCGGCGGCGCCTGGCCTGAGGCATTTCGCGGCAATGCGTTCGTCGGCGACGTTGGCGGCAATCTCGTCCATCGCAAGCTGCTGACCGACAATGGGGTCGAACAAATTGCCCGCCGGGCCGACGAAGGGGTGGAGTTTGTCGCGTCGACCGACATTTGGTTTCGGCCCGCGCAGTTCGCCAACGCCCCCGATGGCACGCTTTACATCGCCGATGTTTATCGCGAAGTGATCGAGCACCCGGCCAGCTTGCCGCCGATGATCAAGAAGCACCTCGACCTGACGAGCGGCCACGATCGTGGGCGGATCTACCGCGTGGTGCCCGACGAGTTTCAGCAGCCGAAGTTGCCGAAATTGAGCGGCGCGTCGACGGCTGAACTGGTGGCGACCTTGGCCCACGCCAACGGCTGGCAGCGCGACACGGCCGCGCGATTGTTGTTCGAGCGTCAGGATGCGGCGGCGGTCGAACCGTTGCGGCGGTTGGCGCTTGTGGCGCCGTTGCCCCAGGCACGTATGCTCGCGATGTTTGCCCTGGCGGGTCAGAACGCATTGCACGCCGACACGCTATTGCTGCGATTGGCCGATGAACACCCGCGCGTCCGCGAGCACGCAGTGCGTTTGGCCGAGCGATTGTTGGGGGATTCACTAGAGCTGCGCTGGAAGTTGGCTAGCATGGCCGGCGACGAGGACGCTCGCGTGCGATTTCAACTGGCGCTGGGCGTCGGTGGATTTCCCCTGGAAGAGCGGTTGCCTGTACTGATGAGAATCGCGCAGCGCGACGCGGACGATCGCTGGATGCGGCTGGCAATTCAGAGCTCGCTTGGCGATGGGGCTGGCGCGATGTTGGCTCAACTTCTCGCCGACGAAACACTGCGGCGCCGTGAAGGTGGGCGCGCCTTGGCCGCCGCGTTGGCCGAACAAGTCGGTCGGCAGCGACAACCGCAGGAGCTCGCGGCGCTGGCAGAAAGCCTGACGAAGTTGCCGGCGGACGATCGGCCGTTGCTGGCCGCCTTGCTGCGCGGCGTGGCGGCGAGCTTGCCGGCGATGAGTGCGCTGCGTGAGACGTTCGCCGCGGCTGGCGTCAGTCAGATCGATGCGGTGCTGGGATCGCTCGTCGATCAGGCGCGAACTGTCGCGGTCGATGAGAATCGCGATGCCGCCGAGCGGGCCGCGGCCATCGCCGATCTGACGTTTGGTTCGTTTGAAGCCATAGCGCCGGTCGTCGTGGCTTTCATCGACCAGCGGCAACCACAAGCGGTGCAGCGCGCGGCGCTAGGCGC
>Ga0163152_10002843_pt1 | contig 23601 bp, 21 predicted proteins | sample OliLakLV19MP8IB2_FD_148635 | JGI IMG/M metagenome (GOLD analysis project Ga0163152, IMG submission 148635) | Freshwater microbial mat bacterial communities from Lake Vanda, McMurdo Dry Valleys, Antarctica - Oligotrophic Lake LV.19.MP8.IB-2 | ecosystem: Environmental > Aquatic > Freshwater >...
CGCCGAGGCACTTCGGCTCCGCGATTTCCAGGATTTCCGCGGATGAAAATCTGGGCGTTGCCGGGCTTGGGGTTGTCAACCATTGCCATGGCTCTCGGTGGTGCGCCGGGATGGACTGCATCCAGTTCGGCCACCTGGCGACGCAACTCACGCAATCTTTCGATGGAAGGAACATCGAAAATGCCTTCCACATTTCCCAGGTTGGCCGGGGCGTCGGGTCCGTAAAGAACGGTGCGCAGCGATTCCCGCGAGGGGTCAGCCAGGGAGGTTACGCCCGCAGTCTCTTGGTTCGTTCCGGTTGCAGCCGTTGCCTCCTGCCAAAGGCGCTCTGTCTCGGCGAAGATTTTCCCATAACGCTCGCCCACCTCCTTTATGGATGCCGGCGTATTGGTGAAGGCGTTCGCAACAATCAGATTGAGGAATGCTTTTGCGGAAAACGATTCCGTGATCGCCCCGGCCTGCGAGGTGAAATTCGTTTCTGGAATGGAGGCGAACTCGAACCACGGGGCGAAGATCGGATTGGTGGCATTGGACCAGGTCGCGAGGCTGTTGACCCAACGTTGCACCACCCCGGGATCGAGCTTGCGTTCCCGCGCCAGGGTTTCCGATTTCGATTTATCCGGGAGCCGCTGCGTATCGAGCGCCGCAAACATATAGTCCCCTGTTTTGATCCGCAGCGTGGAAAGAATCTCGCTGGTTTTTTTCTCGCGAAAACTCTTCACCGCTTCCTCGCGCTTCTCCTTCTCGGTCTGGTATTCGATTCGCAGGTTCTCGGGTGGCGATATTCCCAGCAAGGGCCTTTCGCTGGGTTCGCTTGAACTGGTGAAAATTCCGTAAAGGGAATAGTAATCTTTTGTCGGAATGGGATCGAACTTGTGATCGTGGCAGCGCGCGCACGCGACTGTGAGCGCCATCGTCCCGCGGGTCACCACATCGATTCGGTCGTCGGTAATGTCGTGAATGTTTCCTAAAAACTGCCGGCCCAAGGTCAGAAATCCCAGTGCCGCCAGTGGCCGTTTATCCTCGCCCAGATCCAACCGGTCGGCGGCGATTTGCTGGATCAGGAATTGGTCGTAAGGCAGATCTTCGTTGAACGCGCGGATCACGTAGTCGCGGTAGGTGTAGGAATAGGCAAATTTTCGTTCCTGATTTCCGGCGAGATATCCCTTCGTGTCCGCGTAGCGCGCGACATCCAGCCAGTGACGCCCCCAACGCTCACCATAACGGGGCGACGCGAGCAAGCGGTCCACCACCCTGGCGAAAGCTTCGGGCGATTTGTCCTGTAAGAACGCTTCGACCTCACCAAGGGTTGGAGGCAGTCCGGTCAAATCAAATGTCGCGCGACGCAGCAACGTCCGTTTGTCAGCCATAGGTGAAGGCGAGATGTTGTTCGCCTCAAGCTTCGCCAGAATGAACCGGTCAACGGTGGTTTTAGGCCAACGTTTATTCTTCACGGAAGGAATCGGCGGACTCTGGATCGGTTGAAACGCCCAGTGTTGCGAACTTTGAACCTCGGACTTTGAACTTGGAACCTGCGAATCGCGTGGGTCCGGCGCGCCCATTCTTACCCATTCTTCGAGTTCGGCGATTTGTTCCGCGGCAAGTCTTTTGCCCTTCGGCGGCATCTGTAAATTCTCATCCGCATAACGAACGGCCTTAATCAAAAGGCTGTTTTCGACATCTCCGGGAATGAGCGCTGGACCGGTATCGCCGCCTTTCAAAACTCCTTCTTTCGAATCCAGCAACAAACCGCCCCTGACCTTCTCGCTCTGCTGGCTGTGGCATTTGTAACAACGATCGGCCAACAGCGGGCGGATTTTCTTCTCGAAAAACTCAATCCCTGGGGCATCGATAGCAGCGCACATCGCCATTGAAGGAATGCTCAAGGCGAGGGCAATCCCGGCCAATCGGAGGAGGTATATTTTTTGGAGTTCTCTCACGCGCAAACTTGGACGGGAAAATATGGCTTGAATTCACGAAAAAACAAAAGCAATTCTCGCCAACCGAATGGCGAAAAGTCGTTAAGACAACTGCAAAATGGCCTTGGCTGCGCGCTCACTGGCACCGGGGTCGCCGAGTGAATCAATCACTTTGGCCAGCTTTCGTCGGACGTCGTCGCGCCGGTCGGGATTGTCCAGCCATGCGAGGGCGGCGCGCGCAATGTTTTCGGCCGTGGCGTCGTCCTGAATGAGTTCCGGAAAAATGGCATGATTGGCGAGCAGATTGGGCATCGCCAGGAACTTGACCTGGATGATTCGTTTCGCGACGTGATAGGTGCTCCACGAAGTTTTGTAGATAGCAATCGTTGGCACGCGAAAGTAGGCGCATTCCATCGTCACCGTTCCGGTCGAGGCGATGGCGAGCGTGGCTTGCGAAAGCGCTTCGGCCAATCCGCCCACTTGAGTTTCCAGGTTCGGATGGAGCGCGGACATTTTGTCCGCGAGTTGCCTCAATTTTTCATCAGGCAAAATCATTTTCAAAGCAATGTCCTTTTCCGCACAAATCTGGTTGGCCGCTTCCAGCATGACGGGCAGGTGGCGTTTCAACTCACCCACGCGGCTGCCGGGCAGGAGAAGAATTTGGGGTTTGGGATTTGAATTGGGCGGTTTGCCCGTGATCCGTGATTCGGCTCTCGCAAATCCCGCGTATCGATCCACAATCGGATGCCCGACAAATTCCACGCTCAGGTTTGGAACCCGTTTCGCATACCAATTCTTTTCAAACGGGAAGATACAAAGGAGCAGATCGATATCGCGCGCCATTTTTTCGGCGCGGCTTGCCCGCGACGCCCAGACCTGCGGCGAAACATATTGAACAATTCTGGGATTCCAATCGCCTATGGTTTGTTTATTTCTGCGGATATGGTCCCTGAGGGCGTGGGCAAAGCGGCGATTGAATCCCGAGAAATCCACACAGACAATCACGTCAGGTTTCCGCTCTGCAGCGAGTGCGAGGAACTGGTTGAAGATTCTTTTAAAATACGAATAGCTTTTGAGCGCCTCGACCAGTCCGATAACGGAGTGTGCCGTCATGTCAACGGACACCTCGACCCCGGCTTCCACCATCTTCGGACCGCCCGCGCCGAACGCATTGAAAGGAGACGATGCTGCCGCGCGCAATGCCTTGACCAATTCCGCCGCGAGCATGTCGCCACTGGCTTCCCCGGCAATGAGCATGATGGATTTTGGTTTCATTCCGATTCGCCGACTTCGTGCAAGGCATCGATATAAACTTTCCGACTTAAACGGAAGCCGTGTTGTTGGATCAAATCGTCGAGAACAGGTTTGAGTCGAGGAATGTGGCCAGCCTTTCGCGCCCGCAAAAGAAGGCCGGTTGTGCCGATCAGATTTAAGGGAAGACTTTCGGCAACCGCGTGACCAGCGGCTTCATCAATCAACAAATAAGAGGCAGGAAGTTGCTGAGCGAGCGCAATGGCCGCCGATTCGCCCGCGCCGAGCGTCATTGGCAATTTTTCAACGGCATCTCGGTTTTGAGGGGACCGCATTTCCAGCCAGCCTTCCGAGATCGCCGTCTGCACGCATTTTTCACCCGGTAAATCAGGACGCAGTGTTAGCTCAGCAAGGACTGCAGGGGGGACAAAGACTTTTTGAAATTGCAGACGAAGCAGCCCGAACTGGCCGATCCGGGCAAGGTAATTCAGCGCCGTCGTGTCACTGATGACCGCGGGCATAGGCGATGTCTTCGGCTAATTCCTTTTCCCCGTAGTGCATCGGGATTTTGCGCGCAGCCAGGACGTCATTGAAGTCAAGCCGTCCCATGCCCGCTAATTCCGCCGCCTTGCCTTCACTCAATATTTTTTGAGCGTAGAGCGAAACCGCCAGATCAAATTTGAGCCGCTTTTCCAACTCAGCGGGCGAGATATGCAACGCTTCGTGGATATTATTTGGAATGTCGAGCGTGATGCTCATGGGTATTTATTACACCGGAGGGAAAAATTGGTAAAGGGCGCAGCGCCTTGAGCAATTCCGCCGCCAGCATGTCGCCATTGGTTTTCCCGGCAATGAGCATGTATGACTTTGGATTCACGAGTTATTTACCGTAGAGACGCCGAGGCGCGGAGGAATCGAAGGTTGAATATCATTTCAAGTTTTCTTTGTAATCCTCAACTGTTCGTTCAGAGCAATTTGATGGATGAACATGCTGATAGCGTTGCCACGAACACATTTCTTGATCGTCAATCATTACGTTGGGTTTTGGAAGAAAGGCTTCAAAGCAGTCAGCAATTCCAAATTCCTCGGCCGATTGTCTTGCGTAATCTCTACCACCTGAACTCCAACAAAACAAAACGGCTCCTTGGCTTTTCAAAGAGCGCACGTGTTGAATCACGCTGGGAATTGGAATTCGTTTTGAACTGTCACTTCTTACGATTGTATCGTCGATGTCCACGTAAACATATAGGTCGCCTTTCATTTGTCTTCTCCCCGCCTCGGCGCCTCCGCGGTTGAATTCGCCGCTTGAATCTGTCTTGTAATTTCAAACGCCAAATCCAGCGCGTGTTTGGCGGATTCGCCGCTCACTTTGGGCGTTTGTTGCGCTTGCACGCATTCGACGAAATGTTGCAGCTCCAGTTTCAGCGGCTCGTCCTTTTCGATCGGCACCGGCTCGCGCACGATTCGTTTGCCGCCGAATTCACTGACGATGGTGGAATCCTTCGCGGCCAAAAGTTTTTTAAGCAGGGATGATTCCTCCTCCCCATCGCGGGCGATGCGATAGATGAAACCTTCCTGCGCGCGGTAATCGAGCGAGACGTAACTGGTCATCGCGCCGCCGCTGAAGACGCGGATTTTTCTCATGCGCTCCGGGCTGACACGGCTCGCGGTCAGATTGGCGACGCAACCGTTCGCGAAACGTAATCGCGCGTTGGCAATGTCTTCCGATTTGCTGAGGACGGGAATGCCGACTGCATCAACATTCGTCACGGGCGATTTCACGAAGGCGAGCACGACATCCAAATCATGAATCATCAAATCGAGCACCACGCCGATGTCAGTGGAGCGGGCAGGGTAGGGCGAGAGGCGATGAGTTTCGATGAAGCGGGGTTCGGTCGCGACAGTTTCCAGATATTTCAGAACGGGATTGAATCTCTCGATATGGCCGACTTGCAGCACGCAGCGATGTTTTTGGGCGAGTTGGATGAGTTCGGCGGCTTGTGCGGAATCATCGGTCATCGGCTTTTCGACGAGGAGATGTTTGCCCTGCTGGAGAAGCATCTTTGCCAGATCAAAATGGGTGGTCGTGGGCGTGACGATGTTCAGTGCGTCGCTGGCAGCAGCGGCTTCTTCGACGGATTTGAAGGCGCGGACGGAGAATTTTTCCGCGAATTTCCGGGCTGCTTCAGGCAACACGTCGAAGACGCCGACAAATTCAACTTTCCTGGCGGCGGCGAGTTCAGCGTAAATGCGAGCGTGTTCTTTCCCGAGCGAACCTGTTCCTAGAACCGCGACCTTCAACAAAGATGACATAAGATATTTATGGAGTTCAAAGGTTGAAGTTCAAAGGTCAAAGTTGGCCGGGTGGCGTTTGTCTCGGGCAGGGGTGAAAGGTCCTTCGGATTTACCGTAAAGAGGTGCGCTTAATTTTGGGTAACGTCGTTGCCCATCATGCCCCGGCAACGGCGGCGCGATCTGCGGTGTGCCGTCGCGCGTCCCCACCGAAACAAATACATCGTAATTTCCAAGCTTGGTCGGCGGACTATGATTGACCTTCAGCCCGGCAAATTGCTGCGCGACGATGAACCGGGTCCGGAGTGTTTTCGCAAACACATCGTTGGTAGTGGCCACCTTGAGATTGCGAAAGACGAAGCTCTCATCCTTGTCCTTGCGAATGGTTACCAGGCCGGTGGCCCACGCCTCATTCATGAACGGGCTCCGAAAAGTCAACGGCGGGGCGAGGTCGATCGGCTCGCGATTGATTTCCGGCAGTCGATCGTCCCCGAAAAATGTGAACGCGTCGCCATACAGGCCTGTGTAATGGAGCGTCCCGTCGGCATTGAGCGTCATTGGGCAGGTCTGCACGGCGGCCTTGAACTCCGCGAAATCTCCACCGTAATCCGCCTTGCGCGCCACCTCGATGATGACCGGCGAACGATTGTTCGTTCAACTGATCCATACCGGGTTCACCCAGGCATCGGTGGATTCTTCTCGGAATAGGACGGGTCAATGCACCAGCTTCCCATCTTTCAGTTCAAATTTGCGCTGCATTCTATCCGCGAGATCACTCGCGTGTGTCACGACAATGAGCGTCACCTCTTCTTCCCGGTTCAGTTCCGTCAACAGTTGCGCCAGGTCCTCTGCGGAGGCGCGATCCAGTGCGCCAGTGGGCTCGTCGGCGAGGAGGATTTTCGGCTGGTTGATCAAGGCGCGAACGACGGCCACGCGTTGTCGTTCCCCGCCGGAAAGTTGTCCAGGCCGATGGGTGAGCCGGCGGCCGAGTCCGACACGCTGGAGCAGCTTCACGCCGCGATTCTTGATCTCCTCGCGGGAGAATTTCGTTTTGGAGGCGAGTGTCGGCACCAAAACATTTTCCAGAACGCTGCACTGGGGCAGGAGGTGATGTGCCTGGAACACGAAACCGATCCGGTGATTCCGAACTTCGGCAAGCTTGTCGTCGGAGAAAGCGCTCAGTTCCTCCCCGTCCAGGAAAACTTTACCGCTGGTGGGCCGGTCCAGAGTTCCGATGATGTTCAGAAGCGTGCTCTTGCCCGAGCCGGAAGGGCCGATGATGGCGATCGATTCGCCGGCCGAGATTTCGAGTGTGATTCCGCCGAGCACCTGGACCGGCTCCGCTCCCTCGGCCGTTTGATAACGCTTCGTGACATCGACCACTTTCAGCAGGGCATTGGCAGCAGTCATTGTCCTGTTTGGGAACGACCCTCAGTTTTTCGCCGCGACTTTTGCCGGGGCCGGGGCGCGCTGGGTGTAGAGGAGAATTCCTTTCAGCACGTCGATTGACCGATCGAGTTGGGGATCACGGGCGTTTTCGACTCGTTCGCGCTCGTTTTCGTCCAGGGAATCGAGGCCGCCCGGCACCCGTTTGCGGAACAGATCCATTTCCTGTTCGTCAGTCATCGGAACGATGATGTCGGGCGTGATTCCCCGTTCGTGAATCACTTTATGACTGGGCGTATAATACTTCGCGGTGGTCAACCGCAGGGCCGAGCCGTCCGGCAATGGCAAAATGCTCTGCACGGAACCTTTGCCGAAGGTTTGTTCGCCGACGACAATGGCCTTGGTGATGGACTGCAAATCCTGCAAACAGCCCGCGACAATTTCCGAGGCGCTCGCGCTTCCGCCATTGACCAGGACGACGGTGGGGAGGTTGGGATGTTTGTTGCGCCCTTTGGCGCGGTACTCCGATCGTTGCATCGCGCCGCGGCCTTCCGTCGAAACGACCAGCGTGTGGGCGGGCAGAAATTTATCACAGACTTCCCCGGCTGAATCGAGTAGTCCGCCCGGATTGCCCCGCAGGTCGAGGATCAACGCCTTCATTCCCTGGCTCTCAAGTTTCTTCAAGGCGCTTTCAAGGTCGCTCGCGGTTTTCTCGCCAAACTGGGTGATTCGGACGTAGCCGATTTGATTTTCGCCGAGCTGGAATTCCCGCTTGCCGCTGAGATCTTTGACGGTATCGACCTTGATTACCGCGCGGGTCAGTTTGTGATCATGGATTTGCCCGGTGGAGGGCCGCAGAATCGTCACCGTAACGTCTGTCCCGGGTTCGCCGCGCAACCGCGTGACTGCGTCTTCGAGGCCAAACTTCTCAGTGCTTCTACCGTCGATCTTGACGATCTGGTCGCCGGACAGAAGGCCCGCTTTAAAGCCGGGGGAATCCTCCATTGGCGAAACGACCGTCAGTTTCTTTTCCTTGTTCAATGAAATGACCACGCCGACTCCGCCGAATTCGCCTTGGGTGTCTTTTTTCAGTTCCTCGAACTTCGATTTATCCATGAACTCGCTGTGTGGATCGAGGGTGCCAAGCATCCCTTTCATCGCGCCGTGGATCAAGTCGTGGTAGGTCAGCTTGTCGCCATCGACGTATTCCTGGCGGACTTTTTCGAGAACTTCGGAGAGCAGCCGATAGTTCTCGTACGGGTCGTCATTCGAAGCGGCACGGGCGGAATAAACATAAATCTGCGCGCCGATGAGAAGGTTGACTCCCAGAACAAATCCCAAAACACCGTAAACAAAACGTCGTTTCATAATCTGAATTGCGCAGAGGATAATTCGCGCGCGGGACTTTAGCAAGTTTGTGGCAATTTTTTCCACAGAGAATGGCGAAAGGGGAGCCTCAATGGATGCTGAACCTCGACAATCCACAATCCAATATCGAATTGCGGAAACGCACCCGCCGGTGGCAGGGGCCACGCGGCGCGGACAATGGGGCGCATCTCAACCCACCGCCAAGCTTTGCCCAAAATGTCTCCTTGCAGTCGAAGCAACGTGCTGCCGAGTTGCACTCGGCGGTTGAACCGCGGGGAAATCCCGACAGCCTCCTTCACAGATTAAGCGGGAACTGCCGAGTGCAACTCGGCAGCACTTGGCGGTTGTGTCAAGATGCGTCCCGGATAATGCATGCCCCTTCGTGCTCCTCGACTTTTTGATGCAAGGATGGCACGTTTTTTCCGTGTCAGACAGCAAACTGGAAAAACTTCGCGCCTTGTTGCGTTCGTATGGTTCCTGCCTCGTCGCCTATTCGGGCGGGGTGGATTCGGTCTTTCTCGCGTACGTGGCGCACGAAGTCCTGGGCGAGAAGTCCCTCGCGGTGATTGCCGATTCGCCCAGCCTGCCGCGGCGCGAACTACAGGAGGCCATCGCTATTGCCAGACAGTTCGCTTTCCCCCTTCGCATCGTGCGAACCAACGAATTCCAGAACGAAGCGTATCTGGCGAACCCGAACAACCGTTGCTATTTCTGCAAGCACGAGTTGTTCACGGAATTGGAGCCGATCGCGCGCGATGAACATTTTGCGGTGATCGCCTATGGCGAAAACGCGAGCGACATCGGGGACCATCGGCCGGGCGCGAAAGCGGCGTCGGAGTTTCAGATTCGCTCCCCGCTCAAGGAGGTGAGCCTGACGAAGGCGGAAATCCGCGAGTTCTCCGCGCAACTCGGTTTGCCGACGGCGGACAAACCGCAAATGGCGTGCCTGAGCTCGCGCATTCCCTACGGCGAGGCCGTGACTCCGGAGAAGCTGCGCATGATTGAAGCGGCGGAATCGGTCCTGCGCGATCTGGGCTTTTTCGATGTCCGCGTCCGGCACCATGAGTTGGGTTCAAAGTCCAACGTTCAAAGTTCAAAGTCAGGGGACGCTTCAGGTGCGCGGGAGAGTTCGCTCTATCTGGCACGAATCGAGGTCGGTGTGGATGAAATGGAAAAGATTTTTTCCAGCGATGCTGTTGCGACTGTTGCGAGTGCGCTCAAAAAGATTGGTTACGCCCATGTCACGCTGGATTTGCAGGGCTACCGCCGCGGAAGCACGAACGAGCTTTTCTTCAAAGCGCCGGGCGCGTCTCCCTTCAAATCACCGAGAGAACTTGAATCGGCGGCAAAGGCCATTAACATCGGCCCATGAAATTTTTTCTAGCCTGTTTCGCTTGGATCGCCATCGGCACGATTTTAGGAGTCGGGATTTATCTCTTTGCCGTAAAGGGAAACCCGTGGCCCATGGCCATCAGTTCATTGGCCTTCGTTTTTGCCGTGGGCAAAATCGGTTGCGCGACGCATTGAGCCAGACCCGGATTTGAGACTGGCGGCCACGGACGCGCGAAAAGTCTGCTGCGGTGCAGACCCGCTCTCCCGGTCACAAATCTACCGATTCGGCTGTGGCGTGTAGCGCAGGTAAGGTTTGATCGTTCGAGACCCCTTCGGAAACAGCGCGGGCACTTCGGCGTCCTTCACCGCGGGGGAGATGATGCAATCCTGGCCGTTTTCCCAGTTGGCGGGCGTGGCGACTTTGTGTTTCGCCGTGAGCTGCAAGGAGTCAATCACCCGGAGCAATTCGAGGAAATTCCGGCCAGTCGAAGCGGGGTAGGTCAGCGTCAGTTTGATTTTTTTATCCGGCCCGACGATGAACACTGAACGAACCGTGAAGGTGTCGTCCGCATTCGGATGAATCATGTCGTACAGTGTTGCCACTTTTCGATCCGGGTCGGCGATGATCGGGAAATTCATCGTGGTGTTTTGCGTTTCGTTGATGTCACAGACCCAGCCCTCGTGCGACTGGATGGGATCGACGCTGATCGCGACTACTTTGCAATTTCGCTTGTCGAAATCGGCTTTCATTTTTGCCACGGCACCCAGTTCCGTCGTGCAAACAGGGGTGTAATCCTTCGGGTGTGAAAACAAAATGCCCCAGCCGTTGCCGAGCCATTGGTGAAAATTGATTTCGCCTTCGGTCGTTACCGCTGTGAAATCCGGAGCTTCATCGCCTAATCGCAGTGCCATAATTGAATCCTGGTTAAAATTTCCCCGGGCGCTTGTGCCCGAGAGAAGGCGGAGAATACAGATGGCTGTTTTCTCCTACAAGGTGGAATTTTTTGAACGGGGGATTTTTGACGGGTTCCCGGTTCCCGTGGGAAGCGATTGTTCTCGCTTGCGCATCGCAACCAATAACCCGACACATCCCGTCCAGGTCGGCAACCAGTTGACCACCGGAAAAAGTTCGAGGACGAAGGTTGGTAAAAGTAACAAATGAAAACCGAGGAGGAAACTGGTGAGAATCATGGCGACCCCATCGAGAACCTGATCGAACAACACAAAACTTAACGGGCCGGTAACGAGCTGAATAGCGTCCGTCACGATGGCGACGGCAAAGGCGAGATAGATGCGCCGACGCGTTATTCTTGGAGTTCGAAGGAGGTTGAGCATTAGTTATTGGATGGCGAGTTCACCACCACAATGTTCGCCCCTTCGCGCCGATGCATCAAGCACTTGATGCCGTATCGTTTCAAATTCTCGTGTCCGTTCTCGCGCAGCAACGTCATCCGCCACGGGGACTGGGACTCCGGATTTCTACTGCCGTGGTGCGATCAAAAGGAGACAGACTCCGGACTTCTGCTTGACCCGTCGCGGTCGCAGAGGCAAAACAAAGCATGAATTTATTCCGGCAGTTTAATTTCGTTGCAGTTGCTTTGGCTGCTGCCGCAGTGATTCCGGGTTGTGCCACGCGTCCGGGCACGATTTCTGAGCGAAAGGGCGACGAAATTATTGTTGCCGGAAAAATGATTCACACCGGGACGCGGGTCGTGACCTGGATGGACCCGGGCGGTTACGACGCTTACCGGACCGAACGCCGGTTCGCACCCGCGGAGGAATCTGACTGGGCGACATCGAAAGAGAAGGTCAAAGACCTGAATTCACCCGCCCGGTTTAACCTGCGCAAAGCCGGGCTGAGCGATGAGGAGATCGAGCGGGTCCGGGGCGGTGGCTGGGATCTTCCGCTGTTGCAACGGGTGGTTGACCAATTCGTTTTGCATTTTGATGTGTGCGGAACCAGCCGCCAGTGTTTCAAAATTTTACATGACCATCGCGGGCTGAGCGTTCATTTCATGCTCGACGTGGACGGGACGATTTATCAAACGCTTGATTTAAAGGAGCGGGCTTTCCATGCGACGTCCTCCAACACGCGCTCGATTGGAATCGAGATCGCCAACATCGGCGCCTACAGCGCGAAGGAAAAAGATCCGTTTGCCCAGTGGTACACGCTGGATTCCAGCGGCAGGACGACGCTGGCATTTCCAAGTTGGGTTAAAACCGATTTTTACACGAAGGGCTTTGTTGGCCATCCCACGCGGCAGGATCCCGTGGTGGGCGAAGTGCAGGGACGCGAAATGCGCCAATACGACTACACGCCGGAGCAATATGGCGCGCTCGTGAAACTGACGGCGACGCTGTGCAAAACTTTTCCCAAGCTCAAATGTGATTATCCCCGAGATTCGGACGGACAACTCATTACCAAAAAGCTGCCGGATGACGTTCTGGCGGATTACGGGGGCGTGCTCGGGCATTACCACATTCAAACGAATAAGACGGATCCGGGTCCGGCGTTGCAGTGGGATTATGTCATCGAAAGCGCCCGCAAAATTCTCAAGCCGGGTTCATCTCGCGGAGCCACCCTGCTGGTTGATGGCTTCCCAAAAAAATTGGCGGAGACGAACTGATGCAGGGCGTGGCTTCGCCGAATCCGGCATCTCCAATTAATTTTTTGGCGGACCTTCCGGAGGCATTTGATCCATGCGGCGTAGAACTTTTCAGCGGTTAAAAGCGGCGGCGGTCGGTTTTCATCACTGTGTCTATGTCGTGTTGCTCGACGACAAAGCCGCGAGGGACCGCAAGGTGATCCAGGCGAATCCCAACCGCGAAAAAACCATGCCGTGCGTTTACGTCGGTATGACGGGCCTTTCCCCGGAGGACCGGTTCCGAAACCACAAGAGGGGAATCAAGGCGGCGCGGGTCGTGCGGAAGTTCGGCATTCGTTTGCTCCCGGACTTATACGAATGTTTTAATCCAATGCCGTTCGAAGCTGCCGCCGAAATGGAACGTGAGTTGGCGGAGGAGTTGCGCGGTGCGGGTTACACGGTCACGGGCGGTTCCTGATCGATTCGCCGGCTGAAAGCTCAGAAGCCGCCGAGGTTGTCAGGGCAAAATCCGCAGTCCATAACGGAAACTCGGGTGTAATTAAAATTTCATCGCGGCTATCCGAGATTTTCGCTTTGAGCCCATTGAATGGCGTGATGGACAAGTTCGGTCGCGTTTTTCAGATTTAACTTTTCCTTGATGTGGGCGCGGTGAGATTCAATCGTTTTGACGCTGAGGTGAAGTTTTTCGGCGATAGGCCGCGTCCCGTGGCCCTGGCCAATCAGGCCAAAGACCTCCAGTTCGCGATCGCTCAGTTCTTCAGTTGGAGTCCCGCCCAATTTCGTGCCTCGTCCGCCGATCAGTTGGCTCAGCATCCTTGCGCCGAGTTTTTCGCTGAGATACACCTCGCCGCTGAGCACTCTTCGGATTGCGGTCAAGACGCGATCGGTGGCCTCCTGTTTCATGATGTAGCCGGCCGCTCCCGCGCGCAGGGCGCGTTGGGCGTAAACCGATTCATCGTGCATGGACAAAATCAGCACCAATAACTTTGGGTAGCGGACTTTGATATTTTTCAACAGCTCTATGCCGCTGCTGCCGCCCAGGGAAATATCGATGATGGCAACATCGCATTTGGTGGTGGCGATGGCCTCCAGCGCCTTGTGGGCATTTTCCGCCTCGCCACAGACCATCATATCGCTCTGATGATTGATCAGTTGGGCGATGCCCCTGCGCAAGAGCGGATGGTCGTCCACGATAAGGACGCGGGTCGGGTTTTTCTTGGCCGCCACCGTCTCAGATGTGGGTGTGGTTGATTTTTTATTTGCGTTTTTTCCTGGCATAAAGTTGGTAAATACTATCGATGACCTCCGACAGTCGCTAATCAGTAAAGGGAAAGGACTCCCGGCCAACAATCAGGGCACGCACGGTTTCATTTCCAAAAAAGTCACCAATACGTCCGTCAGAGAATACCTTAGCGTACATTCAGCCAATGCGGCTCAGGGCCTATTTTGTTGTATCAAGAAGCGCCGGCGCACTTTGCGATCCATAACGATTGACGGCCGAGACAGCAACGGTACGCCGGAGCGTGCTGTTGCTGAGAACCATTGAGGTCTGGCTGGCCGGCAGGATCTGGGTTTTCCACTCGGATCCGATTTGTTGTTGAAAGACCCAGAGCCAGACGGCGCTTCCCCGCGGTTGCCAGAGGGCTTTTATGCCATTGGTTGTCGGATTCATGGCAATGACGGGTGTTGCCGGGACGGCATGACTTAGCCAGGGCGAGGCGGGAACGAGCGCCGGCTCCTTGTAGAGCGTCTTCAATCCGTCGGCGACGCCGCCGCCATTGTTCATCACGTTTTTCATGCTCCAATGGACGTGTCCGCTCGCTCCGGGAAGCGCGCGGGTCGCTTTGATTTGATTTACCACTTCGTCGGACTTCCATTTCCCGCCTGAGTTCGCAGTGTTCATCCCTGGCCAAAGATTTCGCCCGGTGGTGTTGTGGTCAGCCCACCATTTCATCAAGGCGGTATAACTTTGGTCCGGGGGCTCAATCGCCCAGTATAGCTGTGGCGCGAGGTAATCCACCCATCCATTGGTCCACCATTTCAGCGAGTCGCAATAAATTTCCTCGTACATATTCCCCGACTTCAGGGAGGTCGTGGCCGGATAGCCCGGCTTCCAGATACCGAACGGGCTGACGCCGAATTTCACCCAGGGTTTCAGCGTTTTAACTTTTTTGTGGGCGCGCTCAATGAAAGTGTTCACGCCATGTCGGCGCCAATCGCCCCGCAAAAGTTTTCCGCCTGAAGCCTGGTATTTTCCCCAACTCGCCTCATCAGGAAATGGGATGTTTTTCTTGGCCGCGTCTTTTTCGGCGTAGGGATAGAAATAGTCGTCCATGTGCAACCCATCGATATCGTAGCGTCGCACGATGTCTTCGATCACGCTCATGGAGTAGTCCTGGGCCGCTTTCTGCCCGGGATCAAGCCATAAATATTTTCCGTATTTGATGACGAGTTCCGGGTGCCGTTTGCTGACGTGATTGGAGGAGACCGCCGACTTCGCGGCAAGGACCCGGGCGCGAAAAGGGTTGATCCACGCGTGCAATTCCAAGCCGCGCACATGGGCTTCGATCACCGCAAACGCGAGCGGATCATAATACGGGGAGGGAGCCTGACCCATCTGGCCGGTCAAATATTCGGACCACGGCTCAATTGGCGAAGCGTAAAGGGCGTCACAGGCGGGTCGAACTTGCAAAATGATGGCATTGAGATTCAGTTGCTCGGCGCGATTCAATAACGCGATCAGCTCGGCTTTTTGTTCTGCAGTTGTTAGGCCTTGTTTGGAGGGCCATTGGATGTTGCCGACAGAGGGAACCCAGGCGCCGCGAAATTCTCTCTCGACCGCCGGCGGAGAACTGGAGGCATTCAGCGCGAGTGCCGTCAGAATGGCCAGGCCAAACAGGGCGAGTTTGAAAAGCATAATTTGAAGAATAACGTGGATTTCAGCGCGTTGAAAAGCCTTTGCCTGAAAATTCTAAGTTGAAAATGTTCACGGTTGGCCCATCAAAGTCACACAGGCGATATCCAGTGCTCGGCGGAAGAATCAGAAAAGTTGCCGGTTGAATGTGGGGACAAGCTCAGACGAGAATGACCAACATCGGGCGCTGAGAAGACAGGGCTGAAAGGTTCTGAGCTTGCACCCCGGTGGAGATTGTGGAAACACAATCGAACGAGGTCTTGATTCGGCGTTCACGAAAGTGAGCGCCGAATCTTTTTTTAGAAAAACAACATTTGTTTAGGCATCGCTTCGGGATCAATGGATTTCTGACTTTGCATAATAATCATTCGTCCCCACTGCGCGTCTGAAATCAGCAACCCGCGCACTTCGCCTCCGCTTGGAATTTTTGATTTTAACCGGCGCACTTGTGTATCCACACGATCCGCCGTTCCGCAAGGGCGCGCATAAACGCTGAATTGCACCATGAAATAACCGTCGCGAATTAAATCTTTGCGAAAGTTGTTCGCCTCTTTTCTTTCGTCGTTCGTTCCGACGGGAAGATCAAAAAATACCAGAACCCAGGCCATACGATACTTGCTGCAAATTTGATTTCTGCTTCGTTTCACGAGACCGGCAACATTGGGATTTTCAATTGATGATTAGTTCTCATCAGCGTGGCATCGGCAAAACTTTGCACGTATAAATCAATCGCGTTCAGAAATCGCATTTTTGTTTTTCCCATCAGCACTTCACAAGCGAGAACCTGCACCACTTGCGCCATCCATTCTTTCATCGGGCGTTCTCCGCCTTGCAGGAATTGTCGCAATTCACGATCCGTCCAGGGCCGCAGCGGTTCCATGAGATCATCGGCCAAAGCGAAACTGCCTGCTTTGGCGGCGTGATGAATTCCAATTGCGGCAATGAATCCGTGCGCGGCCAAACTCCGTAAAACGGCCGTCCGCAAAATCGCGTAACCGTAATCCAACATTCCGTTCACACCTTCGCGCGTGCCGGGAATGCGCCGCTTTTCGCCGGAAGAAATCGTTTCGCTCAATCGTGGAAGAAGATGTTTCCAGTAATGACGCGCGGCGCGTGATTCGTGGGCAGCGGGAGAATCGGAAAGAAAAGCGGCGCGTTTGGAAGCAGTGAGAGTGGCGAGCGAAGGGCGTAGCGGCGCTTCGGCAGAACGCCGCATTTCTTCATTTACCGCGTCGTCTGGCGGAATGTCAGCGGCGCTCTGCCGAGACGCCGCTACGGGATTTGGATTGGCGCATCGTTTCGCGATTTCATCCAAGACCGTATGCGCTCGTTTAAGATGGCTGAGATTGGTTGCTTGATTGCGAACTTTTGCCGTGATGACTTGCCGCCAGAGCGATTCTTTCCATTGCGGCGTCCATTCGATTTGTCGGCGAAGCAATTCCGTATTCGTCGCGCGATAATAAGGCAGGGTGAGGACGCACGGTTCAAACTTTTCATTGCAAACAAGCATCAACACATTCAACTCCGCCATGCGTCGAAGCGCGCCCGCCGTCACGGACAAATCCGGCGCGGCGGCGACAATCACCGCGACATCCGCGAGCGGCACGGTGCGTTCGGTGCCGTTCTCGCGATCCTCAATGTGAAGCTGATCAAGCTTCAGCCGCACTCGTAGATGATGGCTGAGTAGATGGAGAATGTGGTAGCTCATAACCGAGGGCGCGAATGAAATCGTTCCAATAGGGTTGAATCCCGCTTTTGGGTAATTTGAATGCCAATTTTGCCTCGTCCTTGTTTGCAACATGCGGAGGCAAAATCTTAATTTGCTCCTGCCCCATTACCATCACTCGATATTTTCCCGGAGGTGCACCGGACGAGAGAGATTTCTTTAGTTCGATTATCTGACCTTTACAAACTGTCGCGACCGGCTTGGATTTTTTATTGAACGGTTCATCTGAAAACGGTTCATCACTCTTCCAATAAGGGACAAACACCGGCACGTAACTCTTGCCATCGTCGGAAAGATAAAGGCGAACTTCTTTAAATCCACTTCGCTCAACAAACGCATGAGTTCCTTTACTAAATGGAATCACCGCACTGTCATCTTTGATGGAGATCAGGCGCACACTGCCGATGGGAATTTTTATTTTTTCCGGCCATGTGAAAGTGGGAGCTAAATCGACACGCCATCGTTGAAAGTGTGAAAAACAAAGTTTCTTTGTAAAACTCTCTGGCAAAGATTTATTCGTCTTTTTCAACTCTGCTTGAATATCAGGCGATTCTTCCGAGTAACGAGACCACGCAGCTTCGCAATATGCAGCAAATTCTTTGGGGTAAATGCTGCTGAGATTTTTTACCGTGATTCGAGTGAACGGTTTCCGTGCGACATAAGTATTTTTACCCTTCTTCGCATAAAGCGTGGTGTTGTAAGCCTGTTGATGATTGCTGCGTGAGACGTGATGTTGGACGACGACTTTCTGAATCTCTTTTTTAACAATGTCGTGCATCTGCCCTTCGCCGGGAAAAAGTGGATTGACCGCTTTGCTGCGTTGTTTCTCGTCTTGCGTCCACCAGCCGTGACGACCTAATTCATCCTTTGCGCCGTGAGTCCGATGCGCCAGCCACGGCAATGTGCAAACAATCACCATCGCGTCGAGCGCGTGATGGCGTAGGTCTCCGCGATTCTTTTCGGTAAATTGTTTTTGTTCTTCGGGACTGAGTTCATCCCAACGTTTGCCCGGCGGAAGCGGATGCAGAATTTGATTTAATCCCCACGCTTTTCGGAGACGGCTGGTGAGTTGCCCGTTTGTCACTTGAAAACGCCAAGCAGTTTTTTGCGGATCTTTTTGGTCGGTTGAATCGCGTCCGTCCGAACCGAGCCAATCCAATTGAATTAAGGCGATATGCCGAAGGACGCGCGCGATGTAAGCGGTGTGTTGAAGATCAGCCTTTTGTTCGACTAAGTTTTCTGCGTCGGGGCTGGTAAAGAGTTGGTATTTTAGGCTTCCAAACCCAAAACAACTTTCCGCGTTCTTCCTGATGCTTTCCCATTCCGGTGTGTTCCCAAATGCCTCGTAAGGGGTTTTATTTCCTTTGCGCTGGTTGCAAGCTCGATGGGCGACCGTAAGATTATAAAATTCATCACAATCCACGCACGACTGTGGAACGATGTGTTCGATTTCAGCTTCTTTGAATATCACTGCTTGCAGACAAAAAGGACAAAGGCAGAAAGGGCATCGTGCTCTGGCTGCTTTAAAAAGACGAAAGCGTTTTATTGAATTTTTCGAACTGCTGAAATTATCTTTTTTTAATTCTGTGCGGATGGATTCACGCTCGTCACGATTCTTTTTGTTGCGCTGAATGTGTTCCCTTTTCTTTATCGGTCCCATCGCCAGGCTTCGCACTGCTTCCACGACAATCGTGTCGGGCGCTCCGAAATTGTCCGTCAACTTTGCGAGCAAACGCCGAAATAAAATAAGCCGATGCCGCACCAGTGGATGGTTGATGTCGTTGAGATAACGGTCCAAAGCCCTCTGTGTATTTTCACCGGAACGTTTGAGAATGGGTTGCGGAGGATCAATGCGACGCCCCGCACTGATTTCTTTTTGAAGGAGTTCGAGCGTCGGAGAACAATATCGAGCGCGGCCTGCTCCTGATTGTGGCGTCAACTCCGTTTGACCTTCGACCAGTTTGTAGCGCTTCACATATTCTTTTGCCCACTTTTTCAAAACACTTTCAGAAATCGAAACTGTTTCGGACTCGCCCGCTTCAGGATTCTTTTTCTTCTTCGTACGTTTGCTGTTTTCCCAAATTTCACGGAGCCGAAGCAGGCTGGGCAAATCGGGTGAAACAAGTTTGTTGGTCGCGCAATCCAGCACTCGAAAATTCATCAGCGCGAGTTCCCATTGGGCTTTGATAAACGCTTGTTTATTTTCTCGCACGACGTGAAGCGGGCGACCTTCATTGTCCACCGGCTGGAAAGAATCCAGAGCCGGTCCACGATTATCGAAACGCGGCCAGCGAAGCCCAACGACGCCGGGGTTGCGGCTTTCTGTGGTTTTGAAAAAGACGTGGTAGGTATTTCCGTTGCGATTGATTTCATCGGAATCACCGTGGAGAAGCCAATCGGCTTTTTCACCGAGCTTTGGAAATTGTTCTTTTTGCGCGGCGACAATGGCGCGAAATTCATCTTCCATTAATTCGCGCGGCCAGACTTCCCTGCGTTGAGACAAGCCAGCGGCTTTTCGTTTCGCCAGCAACTGCGCTGGAAATTTGCACCCGGCCTCGTGCATTTCTTTTTGCAGGCCGGACATCTTTGATTTGATTTCGCCGAGTTCTTTTTTCTCGTCGCCATCTTCCTTTGCGTCAGGGCGATTCTTCCAAGGAACTTCGGTGTAACCGCGCCGACGAAACAGATGAGCGAGTGCTGTATGAAGTTCTTCTGGCTTTAATGCATCGCCGCTGAGAGCGCGAAGGCGTAAAGCGACTGGATCGTTTAAACTTTCAAATCCTTTTGCCGGTTCGAACCCGCCGTTATTGTTTTCCGCATAAAGCGGCTTCTCCAAACCGAGCTTGACCAATTCGGCAGCAAACCATTTGCGCCGATAATTGCGGCTGCGCAGAGTGCGACGCTGGCGGCGAAGCCCGCGCCGTCCCTTGAGTTCGATGTATCTTCGGGACAGATCAACACACCGACATCGAGAAACTCCGCGCCTTTGCGCACGGCATAACCAATAGAGCCGGTGCCAACGTCGAAACCAAAAACCAAACCGTTGAAGAAATCAGCCGGGGAATTTTTCATAGTTACGAATGAGGTATTGAAACCTTCTATTGATTTGTCAAAATAAGCAATGGCCATTTCGGAACGACAATCATTGGATTGACAAAATCCGGGCCGGGAGTTTATGGCATTGGTTTTGTCCCGCCACCTGACTCAATTCACCATTGCCTGCGTCAATAGCGGAATCTAAACTGGCAGCCATATGAAACATCAGCTTGATTTCGAGAAGCCGATTTTGGAATTGCAGCGGAAACTCGAAGAATTAAAGAAGCATCCCGAGACCCATTCGCTAGATGTGAGCTTCAATGATGAAATCCGGGCGATGGAAAAAAAGATTGAGGAAACGCGCCGTGAAATCTTTACCAATCTGACTCCCTGGCAGCGCGTTCAGCTTTCACGTCATCCCAAGCGTCCGTTCACCCTTGATTATCTTTCGCTGGCTTTCCAGGGCTTCGAGGAACTGCACGGCGACCGCCTTTATGCCGACGACCGCGCGGTGGTGGGCGGTTTCGCCAGGCTTGGCGACCATCGTGTGATGGTGATTGGCACCCAGAAAGGGCGCGATACGAAGGAAAATATCATGCGGAATTTTGGTTCCGCTTATCCGGAGGGCTACCGCAAGGCGCTTCGTTTGATGAAAATGGCGGACAAATTTGGTTTGCCGATCATCACCTTGATTGACACGGCGGGCGCCTTTCCGGGGATTGGCGCGGAGGAACGGCACATTGCCGAGGCTATCGCCGTCAATCTTCGCGAGATGATGCTGCTGCAGGTTCCAATCATTGCCGTCGTGATCGGCGAGGGCGGTTCCGGCGGGGCCCTGGGCATCGGCATCGCCGATCGCGTGTTGATTCTGGAAAACGCTTACTATTCGGTCATCAGCCCGGAAGGCTGCGCTGCGATCCTTTGGAAAGATCGCGCCGCCGCTCCGAAAGCGGCGGAAGCCTTGCGCATCACCGCCAGGAATTTGCTGGAGTTAAAGCTCGTGGACGAAATTGTGCCGGAGCCGCTCGGCGGCGCTCACCACGATCACCCCCAAACCGCCGACTCCCTGAAAAAGCATCTGCTCAAGAACCTGGAACGGCTCCAAAAGATTTCCGCGACGGAACGCCTGAAACAGCGTTACGACAAATTCCGCGCGCACGGGCGGTTCTCCGAGCAGGTGAAGAAGAAAGTGGAGTTGAAGGAACTCCAACCGGCGTGATCGCCTCCGATTCACCGGAAGATCGCGCGATGCTTTATCCGTTTGTTTTTCACCCGATCTTCAAGGAGCGAATCTGGGGCGGACGAAACTTGGAGCGACTTTATCAGAAACAACTCCCGCCCGAGGTTGCGATTGGCGAATCCTGGGAAGTGGTCGATCGCACTGAAGATGACAGCTTGATCGCCAACGGGCCTCTTGCCGGGAAATCGCTCCACTGGCTGATGGAGAATCATCGGGACGATTTGCTTGGCCCGGCCATTCCGGCTGAATCGAATCGATTTCCCCTCCTGATCAAGATTCTGGATGCACAACAAAAGCTTTCGTTGCAGGTGCATCCGCCAAAGAGCAAGTGCGAAGAACTCGGCGGCGAGCCCAAAACCGAATTGTGGTTTATTGCCGATGCCACCCCGGAAGCGGAGCTTTACGCCGGGTTGAAGCCAGGCGTTACGCGAGCCGGCTTCGAGGAGAAATTGAAAACGAGCCATGTCGCGCAGTGTTTTCATCGAATCCCAGTTCAGGCCGGCGACGGTCTTTTCCTGCCGAGCGGACGGGTTCATGCGATTGGCGCGGGCAACGTCATTTTCGAAATCCAGGAAAACTCGGACACAACCTACCGCGTTTTTGATTGGAACCGCGTCGAGGCGAACGGCAAACCGCGCCAGTTGCACGTCGAGAAATCGCTTGCGAGCATCGATTTCGACGATTTTGAGCCGCGATTGATTGGACGCGAATCCTTTTTCCGCGACGGCCGGAAAATTCGCCCCCTGGTTCGCGACCATCTCTTCAACGTTGATCTCTGCGAAATCGAACAGGGCCACAGAAGTTCGCTCGAGCGTGGCATGAGGATCATTGGCGTCGTCGAGGGTAATCTTATCGTTCATGGAAGCGAGGATCTCTGTCTGTCACCCGGCCAATTTTGCCTGGTGCCAGCCTCGGTTGACGGGGTAGTTGTTTCGGGCAAAGAACCTGTTTCATTCCTCGAAATTTTTATTGGATAATGGGGTTGCAGCCAGGTGGTTCCTCCCCGATGTTTTTCTCGATGAAATTATTTTTGCAACGCTGGCTCATCAATACGCTCGCGGTCCTGGTTGCCACCTACATCGTTTCTGGAATCAGCTACGGGCGGCCCATCGACCTGTTTGTCACCGCCTTGATTCTTGGAATCCTGAACGCCATCCTGCGTCCCCTCATGATGTTGCTTTCTCTGCCGTTGCTGATTTTCACGCTCGGCCTCTTCACGCTGGTCATCAATGCGCTCCTGCTTTTGCTCGCGAGCTGGCTGGTCGGCGGAGCCCATTTTCACGTGGACGGGTTTTGGCCGGCGTTTTGGGGCGCGCTCATCATCAGCATCGTCTCGATGGTGCTGAATTCTCTCACCGGAACCGGGAAGTCCCGGGTCTCTGTCCAGAACGTTTCCACCCCGCGTCCACCTAAGGACGATGGCGGCCCGGTGATCGATGTTTAATTCCTTATTGCCGGTCCGTGGGCGACACCTTGAGCCGATAAGAGGCCGCGAGAGTGGGCACGTTTCGCAGGTGAAAATTCCTTTCGAAGTCCGTGATCACCGAGGCAATTTTTGGCGCGGTTTCGATTCTTTCAAATGCGGCATTGCCGTCAAAGACGCGAACCATTTGGGAATAATAATCGGCGTCATCGGTCCGCAGATGAACGATTCCGCCCGGACGCAGAGCGCGGCGGGCCAAGTCGGTGAAACGCTCGTTGATTAAACGGTTCTTGCGATGCTTCCGTTTCGGCCAGGGGTCGGGAAAATAGACGTGCAGCGCGTCAATGGCTTGTTCGGGCAGGAGGAATTCCAGGAAATAGGACGCCTCGATTCGAACCAGGCGCAGGTTGGTCAGCCCCGCCCGCATTCCTTTGCGGTCGATCTTCCGCAGCCGTCCGAGCAGGCGTTCGACGCCGATAAAATTTCGGTGCAGGTTGGCCTGGGCATACTTCGCAAGGAACGAGCCGTCGCCCGCGCCCAGTTCGACGTCGAGCGGTTGGCGCTGCGGAAAAAGAGTCTCGACGGGGATGCGCTCGACCACCGATTCAATCTTTTGAATGAGTGAGCCGGTTGGTTTCGTCGTTGCCGCTGGATTGCTCTGCATCGACGAAAATCTAAAGACGCCGGCTTGAACTCCAAAGGGCAAAGTTCAACTATTGCAGGAAAACTTGAAGCGATTAACCTGCTGGAATGAAAACAATATGGATTTTGGTGATTGGGGCCTTGATCGGCGTGGGCGCCTATATCTTTTTTACGGAATCGGGAACTAGTCGCAAACTGGAAAAGACAGGAAATAAAATTGCCGAAGGGGCCGAGGCCGCGAAAGAGAAATGGACGGACAAGGTGGGCGAACTGGACACCGACCGTATCAAGGACGAGCTGTCGAAAACTGGAAAAGTCATCGCGAAGAAGGCGGAACAAGCCGGGAGCGCGATATGTGACGTCGCTGCCGATGCGCGGATCACAACGGAAATCAAAAGCAAACTCGCCGTGGAGTCGGATCTGTCCGCGCTGAAAATCTCGGTGGACACGACGGGCGGGGTGGTGA
>Ga0163152_10002844_pt1 | contig 23591 bp, 25 predicted proteins | sample OliLakLV19MP8IB2_FD_148635 | JGI IMG/M metagenome (GOLD analysis project Ga0163152, IMG submission 148635) | Freshwater microbial mat bacterial communities from Lake Vanda, McMurdo Dry Valleys, Antarctica - Oligotrophic Lake LV.19.MP8.IB-2 | ecosystem: Environmental > Aquatic > Freshwater >...
CCATAGGGAGGATTGATCAATATGACGCCCTGCTCAGCTGGAGCCTCGAGGTTGAGGACGTCGCTTTGTCGCAGTCGAATATCGAACGCGACTCCCGCCCCCTGAAATGTCCGTTGGGCGATCTTAACCGCGGCAGGATCCTGGTCGGATGCATAGATGGCCGCCGGTACTTCTGCCAATTGTTTCACCCGTGAGGCTTCGCGCAGATGGCCCCACCGTTTGGGATCGTGAACGATTAAGCGCTCAAACGAGAATGCCCGCGACTGCCCCGGTGCGATCCGGCGGGCCATCATCGCCGCTTCGAGCGGGATCGTGCCGCCGCCGCACATGGGGTCGAGCAACACCTCCTTGGGCGTCCACCCAGCGAGTCGCAGCAAGCCCGCAGCTAAGTTCTCTCGCAACGGGGCTTCGACGGACACCACTCGATGGCCTCGTTTAAAGAGCGGGTCACCGGAGGTGTCCAGATAGAATGTCACCGTTGACTCATCGAGAAACGCGTCGATCCGGAGGTTCGGGTTATGGGTGTCGACATTCGGTCTCTTGTGCCGCACCGCCATGAACTTATCGCAGACGGCGTCTTTGATACGCAGTGTGATGAAGTCCAGGCTGGTGAGTGGACAACGGCGCGCACTCACTTTCACCTTGATGGTTTGTGACGAGGTGAACCAGTCCGGCCAAGCAAGGCTATAGGCGGCGCGGTAGACATCGTCTTCCGAGAGATAGGAGGCCTGCCCGACTTCCCAGAGCACGCGGCTGGCAATGTGACTCTTGAGATTGACCCAATACATCGTGGCCCAAGGAGCCAGGAACGCGATGCCTCCGTCCGCTTTCGTGGTCATCGGCACGCCAAGGTCGTGGAGTTCCTGTTCGAGGACGCCCTCCAGCCCACTCGGGCAGGGTGCAAAGAACCGTAGTTTTGTGCTATCCATGCGTATTGCGTCGTCGTTCGTGATGCGACTCTCGCGTCACGACATGCGCGTCACGAGATACCTTTTTATCATGAATTACTGCAGCGCCTGCGGCACGCCTGTCACCAGAAAAATTCCCGCCGGTGACAATCGTCTGCGGTTCGTCTGCGACTCATGCCAGACTATTCATTACCATAATCCCAAAATCGTCGCTGGCTGCATTCCGGAGTGGGACGGCCAAATTCTTCTCTGTCGGCGTGCGATCGAGCCCAAGACCGGTCTCTGGACCTTTCCTGCCGGCTTCATGGAGATCGGCGAGAGCATCGAACAGGCGGCTGCTCGTGAGACCTTCGAGGAAGCGCAGGCTCAGGTGGAACAGATCTCGCTTTTTGCGGTCCTGAGTCTCCCGCACATCGGCCAAGCCTACCTGGTATTCCGCGGACCGATGCGTTCGCCAGATTTTGGGGTGGGTGAGGAAAGCCTTGAGGTGCAACTGTTCTCACTCTCCGCCATTCCCTGGGACGAGATCGCCTTCCCCGTGGTCAAGGATGCCCTTCGTCGATATGTCGACGATGTCACGCGGGGCACATTCCAGGTGCATGTGTCCACCCTGTCTGACCGACTTACCTAACGACGGCAGGGATCTGAAAAAGCCCGACAGCTTCGTTCTCGTTTCATTCAGACCCCCTATGTATCCCAAGGGTACGTGTCGGTCCTTTACTTCCTGAAGGTCTCGCTGGACGTCCTTTTTGAGCTCCCTGCAGGTTCGTAAGATGTGGTCACAGGCGACCCTTAATCGGTATTTCGCAACCTACTAGAATTCTCCATCAATTGAGTGTGGGAATTGTTAGGAAAGGGAGGCTGCGGTTCTCTCCATCGTGTAGAAAACGAAACCCGTCGCCTTCTGTGTAGTTTACCGTCACGCCTTCCATCCGTGGCGCACTCTGCCGATCAACGGCAATCGTCAGGCCATCAATGTGCTGAACGTCGTCGTCAGGCTCGGACGTTGCTTCCAACGTAATATTGAAGCTTAAGTGTGACTCGTCCAGGTCTCGTACGGAAACTCGGACGATCGGATCCTCTGGATGGTTGACTTGGATCGATTTCAGCTTTGCGATAGCGGCAACCGTGATGGCAATCATGCACGAAGCTCTTTCTGGCGAACGATGCGATGAATATCAACCAGGTGATCGTCCCGATCGATGGAGTAAAAAATTCGCCATTCCTCGACCGCATATTTGGAAAGGCCTGGTAGGTCCGGCGTAATCGGTTCGTGCCTCAAGTTATCGATATTGGAGGCAATCCATTTGGTCTTGTCCAGGAGTCGCTGTGCCATGGCCTGATCAAGGTTCGCAAGATCTCGGAGAACCGTTGGTCGATAGGCGAGTCGGTACCAGGCCATGATGCTCTTACCAGCGGAGGCCGAGCTGATCCGCGAGGTCTTCGCCGGAGAGTCTTTCCGTGCTGGAGAGGGACTCTTTTAGGTGGGCACGCAGCTTTTCGCTTAGCTGGAGTCCGAGGTCAGGATCGCCCAACAATTCACGCAGGCGATCGTCGACAATCCCGCGTACGAGTTCTTTGAATTGTGTCGGAGAAAGTTGTGCCTGGTCCATATAGACGAAGGATACGGAGCCGAATGCCTAAAATGCAACTAGGGAGAGGGCGATCTACTGAAGGCCGGTTGTGGGTTGGAGCTGCTTTATTATGAGACTCAAGCGGTCTTGCTGTGCGGCGGCTATGGTCAGAAACTCAACTCCGATACCGGCGGATCCGGACCAGCGTACGGCGGCGTTGTCGATTAAGATCGGTTGAGGTTCGTCTGGGATGTGTAACTGGATGGCCATCTGCATGCCGGTAAAGGGGCTGATCAGGCTCTCGACGCGACATCCCTTGGCCGAAAGGTCTCGGACTGATCCTGTATGGCGGAAGTGGTTCTGATGCACTAAGGTGCTGGAGAGCGACACGGGAAACCTAGGATGCTTTCTTGTGACCATAACGGTGCTCTGAGTTGGCTGCTAATAGGCGATGATGGCCTAGAAATGTAGCAGGGAATCCCTCGGGATAGCGAGGGGGGCGGCGCTGCTCCGTCAAGCCGATGCCGTCAGGCACCCGTGCCTTCCCCTCTGGAATTGCTATGCAGAGAAGGGGAGATTGTCAAAGAAATACAGCGCTTTGATCGTGACGGACTGGCGCTGAGTGGTAAGAGGGAGTGGGCTGTGATAAAAGTCCTTGTCGCTATTGATGGTTGAAGCTGGGCGACAGGCAGGACCGTTCATTTCGCAGTAGTTTTGGGCTGTTCGTACTTCAAGCGAACCACATGGAGGATTGGAGCGATGGCACGATTGATATTCCTACGAGGAGTCTGTTCTGTTTGTGTACTCTCTTTAGGCTGCATGGGCTCCCTGGCCTGGGCGGAGTCTCCCAAGTCTGATGCCGAGATGACTGTGTCCCCTGGGCATGCTGTTTCGTTGGAATATACGTTGACGCTCGACGACCAATTCGTACTCGAATCCAACGTCGGCAAGGAGCCTATGACCTATACGCAGGGCGCGCACGAGATTGTTCCCGGATTAGAAATGGCCATGGAAGGTATGAAGAAAGGGGAGCGCAAGCATGTGATCGTGGCTCCCGCTGATGGCTATGGACCGATTGACCCTCAAGCCTTTCGAGAGGTAAAGAAGGCACTCATCCCGGCTGCGGCGCAGAAAGTGGGTGTCCAACTTCAAGGTCAGTCTGCTGATGGACCGACTGGGTTCCCCATTGTGAAAGAAATAAAAGAGGAAACGGTCGTGCTCGACTTCAATCATCCACTCGCAGGGAAGACGTTACACTTTGACGTGACCGTTCTGGTAATTGCTGCGGGGCAACTTCCAGTGCAGCCAGAGAAGTAATCGCTGGAATGAGGGTTCCTTGGTCATCGACCGTCGCATCTGTGCTACCCGACTGTATTTGATTTTCGGTGAGTGCGCTTCTAAAATGCCGCCTTTGGATTGACGCTGTGATGCTTACCAGCTCTCGCCCTCGAACAACGTCTCCACGCAAGAAGAAGGCTCCCAAAAAGTCTCTCGGCCTCGACCCTTCGCACAAACGCCGGTTTCAGACTAGGCTGCTGAAGTGGTATGCGAAGCATGGCCGTGATCTACCTTGGCGAAAGACCTCTGACCCCTATCACATTCTGGTCTCTGAAGTGATGTTGCAGCAGACCCAGGTCGATCGGGTGATCCCGAAGTACCATGAGTTTCTAGACCGCTACCCAAGTTTTGAAGAGTTGGCTGATGCACCAGTCGCGGATGTGAAGAAGACGTGGTATCCGCTGGGCTATAATATTCGGCCTGAACGGTTGCATAGCATTGCCTGTGAGACGGTGGAGCGATATGGGGGGCGGCTTCCGCGCGATGCGGAGGAGTTGCTGTCGTTCAAAGGAATTGGACGGTACACGGCCGGCGCCATCCGGTCGTTCGCGTTCAACGAGGATGCGCCGATCCTGGATACGAATGTGATTCGGGTGTTACATCGGGTGTTCGTTGCGAAGGGCGATCCCAAGACGCAGAAGCCGAAGCTCTGGAAATTGTCTGAGGCACTGATTCCGCGTGGGAAAGGCTATGACTTCAATCAGGCGATCATGGACTTCGGGGCGACCTGCTGCTCCGCAAGGAATCCATCCTGTCGGGAGTGTCCGATGAAATCATTCTGTAAGACGTACCCCTTCAATCAGAAGTAGCCAGGGATGTCGGCTCGCTATGAAGGTCGTTGAAGTCGCTGCCGGGCTTATTTATCGTGAGGGCCGCTATTTGATTGCCCGGCGGAAACCGGGCGTACATTTGGCTGGTTTTTGGGAATTTCCAGGCGGGAAGCGCGAGCTGGACGAAACATTGGAAGCCTGTCTGCAGCGGGAGTTGTTCGAGGAACTGAATATTCATATCGATGTGCCGGTCCCCTTTCAGATCGTTCGGCATGAGTATGCGGAGAAAACTGTGGAGCTGCATTTTTTCCGTTGCCGGATCGAGAGCGGGGATGCCACGGCGATGGACTGTGCGGAGATCCGATGGGTCTGGCCTCACGAATTGGGAGGCTTCGAGTTTCCCCCGGCAGACCGTCCGGTTATTGAGGCGTTACAGAGGCAGACTATGAGGCAGGATTTATGAAAGTCGTTCTGGACATTGAGACCATTCAAGCACCTCGGGAAGAATGGGCCAGGTTGGCTGGGAAACTTCCGGCAGAGAGTGAGTCCGTGCCAGCAGACCAGGGCTACGATTTGTTCACGGCGGGGGCTGCTGATGAACGACGGCGTATTGACGATGAGCAATATGCAAAGTCGGCTTTCGATGGCACGTTCAGTCAGATCGTCTGTATCGGTCTGTTGGAATTTTCAGACCAACTCGAGCCTCGTGGAGCGGTGGCCTGGTTTGGAGGGGATGAGCAGGAGCTCTTGCGGCAATTCTGGGGCCGATTGGCGCAGAACCGCCCGTCGCTCTTCATTACCCATAACGGCCTGGGCTTCGACCTGCCGTTTATTCGGAAGCGATCGATGATTCATCAAGTCAGGCCAAGCATAGAGGTTAATCTCGCAAAGTTCAGGACGGAGCCCGTCTACGACACGATGGCAGTCTGGAGCAACTGGGATACGCGAGGGTGGGTGAAACTCGACGTGCTGGCGAGAGCGCTGAACGTCGAAACGAAATCTGGAAGCGGGTCGCAGGTGGCTGAGATGTGGGAGAAGGGACAGGGTCTCGAGTTAGCTCGGTACTGTCTGCAGGATACCTATGTGACGTATGCCTGTTATTGCCGGATGAATTTCCGACAGCCCCTGTCCAGCGAAGTGGTCTTACTCCAACCGGAATTACTGAATGTTGGATGAAGAACGTTAGCGAGTCTGGGTTGCCTCAGCCGTTTTATTTTTCGGTGCCGGTTTCGCCGATACTCTACTCGACTTGATCGCTTTCATTTCCTCAGCGCGTTCCCGCAGTTCGCGCTTCATCCATTCCGATTCCTTGCGCAGCAGGATGATTTCGGTATCCTTCTTGGCAAGCGCTTCTTTTGCCTTTCTTAATTCACCGAGTTGCTGAGCCGTCAGTTCGTTCTCGCCCATATTGACAGAAACCGTCTGAGCGTTCACCTGAACAGCCGCCATGACGGGCGCGTTCGGGGTGATCTGCGTGGCTTTTGCGATCGGCAGGGTCGCAGGCATCGGCGTCTTGGCCAGTGCATGGTAGTCGATGATCATCGACATGGCACCGACTGCGCCGCCAGCGGCATAAGCCGGAGCTGGTTCGGTACGTGCGGCAGATTCTGGCATGAACGCCGTCTGCTTGGCGCCCTTTCCAACGGTGACGTAAATCGATCCCTTTGAGACGTACATGCTGCCCGTGGTGGGTTCAGAGCCTGACCCTGCCGACGAAGATATACGGAACCCAACAAGCTGTTCAGGTTTCGCTTTTGATAAGCCTTGTGCGAGCAGGGGAGAGAGGAACTCTGCATCCTCATCGCTGAAAATCCTCATCGGCTTGCTGCCACCAGCGGACATTCTCGAAGATCCATTCATGCTGTCAATGCCGTACAACCCTCTTACGATCTTAGTAATGGTCTGTTGATCGATTACGGCTGGATGGCTGGCTTCAAACGACCAGTCGGTCACTTCCTCCAGGTAGACGCTGCTTTTTGCATTATGCGTCAGCTTCGTTCCGCTGGCGCACCCGGTGATGACGAGGGTCAGCGCGGCAATCCCGAGAAGGCCGTACATGATCGAACTCGGCAAGTTCGTGGACATCAAATCGCTCTTCATCGAGGCGCTCCTTTTCCAAGACGGACAGGTGTCCTGATCAGTCGTGAGATGGGTGAGGCGTGGGTCTGAGTGATTACCAGATTCCCAATCCCATCATTGTCATGCTGAGGGCAATCCATCCAAAAAGCCCCATTGCAATGACGGTCTCCAGGCTCATGGAAGCATCCGTTTTTTCCTTCATGCTGTGATTTTGATCCTCGATCATGGCGCGTCTCCAGGGAATGAGTGTGGGAAAATGCGTATAAGTGATTCTTTGTAGAGCAAAGGCTGTGCCTTTATAGTTCGAGGAGGCTGATCTAAGAGGTGTGGGAGGTCTAGGGGGTGGAAGGCGTGGTTGATGCTCCGTGTTCAATTTAAGTAAATAAACAATCACATACTTGAGATTTATATCGTAATATAATGATTATGTTAAATAAATAAATTATAATACATTCTGTTCATATGCCTTTTTAAGAGGGCGAATAGTCTATTTCCTGCGGAAAAATTGGGGGCGAGTAGGCAGAATGTACCTTCCTAATAAAGAAGACACATGGCATGCTGTGTAGACAGATCTCGTACAGCAGTGTTCGTTTTTGGAGTCGTATCTTGCAGAAATGGCCTTTGAGGAAAAAGAGAGGACAGGAACGATTCAATTCACCGGCGGACGTTCTGCGTATAAGGTTGTGGACGACGCATCATAGATGGCAAGGGAAAGCATGTCTCCTGGTTGAGAGGGGACCGCGCCTTTATCCCATATGACGGTGATGTTTCCATCTGATTTTCCCATGCCTTGTGAAGCCGATCGTTTAGCATCCCCTTCGACCAAGATAGGGAGGGTGCTCTTGAGGTATTCCCGGTTCCGTTCGTACGAGATGTTCCGTTGAAGGTCGAAGAGCTTTGTCACCCGTTGGGTCTTGACCTCTTCCGACACATCGTCTGAAAACTTCCGTGCGGCGATGGTGTTCTTTCGCTCGGAATATTTGAAGATAAACGCCGAGTGAAACCGTATGTCTTCGACAAGCCGGTACGTCTCGGCAAACTCCGCATCGCTTTCCCCACAGAATCCACCAATGATATCGGTGCTGAGGACGATGTCAGACTGCAGGGTGCGGATACGGTCGACCAAGGCACGATACTCGCCATTGGTATAGGTACGGTTCATCAATCCGAGTATGCGGTCGCTGCCGGATTGAAGCGGTAAATGAATTTGTTTGCAGATACGGGGATGCGCCACGATGGCCTCTAGCAACGAAATCGGAAAATCTTTGGGGTGTGGGGACGTGAACCGCACTCGCTCAATACCGGGCACATCCGCGACGGCCGTGATCAATCGTGTAAAATCCCAGTTGTCGAATCGGTATGAATTGACGTTTTGTCCGAGAAGCGTGATCTGCTTAAACCCTTGCTCGGCGATCCGGCGAGCTTCCTGCACGATACCTTCTGGATCACGGGAGCGCTCTCGTCCTCTCGTATAGGGGACCACACAGAAACTACAGAAGTTGTCGCAGCCTCGCATGACGGCAATCCAGGCGTTCACCCTGTCGTTTCGATCGGGTATAACATCGTGATAGGTTTCATATTCTGAAAGGTCGACCGCGATTCCCTTCCGATCCAGACCCTCTTCTTGCGAGAGCATTGCGTTGCGGATCAACATGGGCAGCTGGCGATAGGTGTCAGGGCCAGCCAGTACATCGACCAGTGGCTGGATGTCCGTCAGCTCCTCTTTGAGGTTTTGCGCCATGCAACCTAAAACGCCCACGACCAATGGGCGTTGTCGCTTAAGTTTTTTCAGCTCAGATAAGTGTTTATAGACTTTATTGTGGGCATTCTCGCGAATGGCACAGGTATTCATGAGAATGACGTCTGCACGTTCCCGTTCGTCGGTAAACACAAATCCATCCTGTTTCATCAGCGAGCGAACGAGTTCCGAGTCGTACTCGTTCATCTGACAACCGAAGGTTTCAAGATGCACCTGAGTTGGTGTGGATTTGGTCTTCATCGTCTCGGCAGGCTTTATCATAGCGGAGCCATTATAGGAAGATCTTGGTGATAGGAGCAAGGTGCTTTAGCCAATGCGCTTCGTTGTGGTTGGGCCTCGGTTGAAGGCCTTTGTATCTCATGGTAGGATCTTGACCATCGTTGTCTGCCCACTTATCGTGAGTCTGCTGTGACACCTTCGCCGTTGGCAGCTTTTATCCTCACGGTCTTCCTGTTCCTCCTCTTCTCTGGGTCCGGAGGGTGGACAAAGGAAGTCTTGCCGATCGAGCCGGATCTCGTGACAAGGATTGACGAACACTACGATCACGAAGCTCGTCTCTTTTTGATGTTGTATTCGCTCCATGGGGATGGCGACGTTGATTATGTTACTGGCCGGTTGGTCCACGAATATGCCCGGAGCAGCTATGGCAATCCCGTGTATCAGACTGAGGCCTATCCCTTGTTCTACTGGTGGAACCACACCATGTATAACGATCCTGAGCAGGATGGCGTGAATGGCAATGAACGGGTCTATCAAGAAAATATGGAGTTCGATATCTCCCGCTACAAGCAGTGCACTTTTAATGGGCAACCCTGCTGAGTTTCAGTGCGTGACGATGCAGGGGTAATGCTTCATCGTCTGTTCGACCCACTCCTTCCACATGTCGATTGATTTCGAGAATCTCCTGAGTCTCGCTTCCGTTCCGATGATATGCTACGCCTCCATGCAGACTAAAACGGCTCGATGAAAACCGCATCGCTCATGCAGACGCTTGCGAACCGACGCATCGGCATCATGTTACCCTTGGGGTTTGCCTCGGGATTACCACTGGCGCTCACAGCCGGGACGTTGCAGGCCTGGCTGGCCGTTGTCGGCTTCGACCTGAAGACCATCGGCATCTTCACACTCGTCGGTCTCCCATACGCACTGAAATTCTTGTGGGCTCCGTTGATGGATCGTCTGGTTCCTCCCTGGCTGGGACGCCGCCGTGGATGGATGCTCATGATGCAGCTTGGTGTCGCTCTCGGCTTGGCGGCCATGGCGGTGACTGGTCCCAGTGATCGTCCTGAGATACTCGGAGTTGTGGCTCTCGTGGTAGCTTTCTTCTCTGCCTCACTCGATATCGTGTTCGACGCCTATCGGACCGATCTACTCTTACGTCCGGAGCGGGGATTCGGTGCAGCCGTGTGGGTGAATGGCTATCGATGTGCGCTCTTGCTGGCGAGTGCCGGCGCCCTTCTGTTAGCCGACCATATTGGATGGCAGAATACCTATTTACTGCTTGCTGGGTTAATGGCGACAGGGGTCGTCACAATCTTTCTCAGCCCGGAACTATCCGAGCCAAGTGTTCCGCCGGCCAGTCTGGCTGAAGCGGTTGGTGGACCATTGCAAGAACTCTTCGCCCGTCCAGGGGTGCTCGGGCTCCTGGCTCTTATTATCTTCTACAAAATTGGAGACGCCGTCGCGGCTTCGCTTCAAACGGCGTTTCTCATCGGAGGAATGGGCTTCTCCCTCAGTGAGGTCGGGTATGTGAAGGGCCTTGGCCTTGTGGCCACGCTCATTGGCGCATTGGCAGGGGGCGTCGCTATGGCCAAGCTCGGAATGGTCCGGTCGTTACTGCTCTTTGGTGTGTTACAAGCGGTCTCAAATCTAGGATTTATGTGGCTCGCGTGGATGGGAAAGAGCTACGCGGCACTCACGACATCTATTCTTGTGGAGAATGTCACCGGTGGCATGGGCACCGCCGCGTTTGTGGCACTGATTATGTCGCTGTGCGACCATCGGTATACGGCAACCCAATTCGCGTTGTTTTCTTCCCTGGAAGCGCTCGGCCGAGTGTTCTCCGGTCGTCCGTCGGCTGACTTGGTCGAAATGGTCGGCTGGGCACAATTTTTCTTCTGGTCGTTTCTGTTCGCCCTTCCTGGCATCTGGCTGGTGTGGGCTCTCCGAGCGCAGTTGCATCAAGACGCCGGTCGCGATGCGCAAGTCACAGCTGGCTGAGTCGATCTATGACGACTGGATACGACGCTGGAGAAATAACACGAACAGCATGAGCGTCGGAAGGGGTGCCAGGACGAAGGGAACGAGCCAGACCCATACATTTTTTCCTCGCATGCGGGCTTGATCTATCATCCAGACAAACACCCACGCTATTAAGCCGACATAGTTGAGGGCCATCCAGCGTGTCGTATGAATCTTGAGACCGCTCGTGCTATCCGGAGCTGCGTTGAGAAGAAAAAATCCCAGCATGAGCACAAAGAGTCCTAAGAGGGTGGCGACTAAGCGTTTACTCCATACAAACATGATAGTCCTCCTGATGCAGGCTATGTGCAGCGTCATTGCCGCAGCAGATCTGTGGAGCGTAGGCTAATCATGCATCTATCGTTTGTCAAAGGGGAGCAGGTCACCGCCGCTTCCATTGAGCCCGCCACGATTACGGCTTGGCAGTCATCTATCTGAGGATTTCAATGAGTCTCCTACGTTTGATTCTGATGGTCGTGGTTCTGTCTACCTCTGTCCTGCTGGCGCTGACGAATCCCACCACGGATCACTATCTGGTCTTTGTCCAATCCGAACTTACGAAGGCTATCGATCGCATGGATCAATCCACCCCTGAACGTGAAGAAACGGTAGTCAAAAATATCTTTCGCTGGCATAGCCAGGAGTTGCTCAATAGCCTGGTGCGCCCTCATACCATCCGTCACAATTGGGGGTTCTTTAGTCGGTTTGAAACCACGGTGCTGGACACTCGGGTTGTGGTCATCGGGGTTGGCAATCAATTCATCCCGATTGAAGGGGTAGACGAAGCCATTTTGACCCTCGGACGCCGAGTATTTTAATTTTTCATTTCTGCCACTCATCTTGTGTCAAAAAGACCTCATTTTCCGATCTAAACTCTGTGGATAAGTTACGCGGAATCTTCGCAAAATGGCGATGCACAATCGTTTTTAGTTATCCACAGGAATTCCTCTGTTTCCCCAGCTAACCACTACACTTGGTGTTGACAATTCATCCAGATCGCTATATGTAGATACCCACTAGATGGATGACTCTTCAAGACACGAAAATTTTGGCACCCACAGCACATTAGCCTTATCAATATTGAAGCTTGATTGTTCCTGTTTGGGATTGAGAACAGTCCTAGACTAAACTACGCAGACTGAGGGAGGGGAAATCGTGAGAATAGAACGCCGATTTACACATCGCGGACAAAGTCCCTATGAAGGCCTGTCGTTTGTGAAACGTTCGTCGGAAATTCGTAATCCAGACGGATCGACCGTATTCAAGTTGGAACACATCGACATTCCAGAACCCTGGTCCCAGCTTGCGATCGACATTCTTGCTCAGAAATATTTCCGGAAAGCCGGAGTGCCTCAGCACGATGAGCAGGGGAATCCGATTGTCGGCCCAGACGGCAATCCACAGTTGGGAGGAGAGCGCGACTCCCGACAAGTCTTTGAGCGGCTCGCCGGTTGTTGGACCTCGTGGGGGAAAAATTTCGGCTATTTCAAGACTCCAGAAGATACAGAGGCCTTCCATGATGAGCTCTGTTACATGCTCGCGCATCAAATGGTTGCGCCGAACTCCCCCCAGTGGTTTAACACGGGGCTGCATTATGCCTATGGACTCTCAGGGCCGGCGCAAGGACATTACTACGTTGATCCCAAGACCCGTGAAGTCGTCAAAGCCACCAACGCATTTGAACATCCGCAACCGCACGCCTGCTTCATCCAATCCGTTGACGACGATTTGGTCGGCGATGGCGGCATCATGGATCTTTGGGTGCGAGAGGCGCGCTTGTTCAAGTATGGATCAGGGACCGGTACCAATTTTTCCAAGCTTCGGGGCGATGCTGAACCGTTGTCCGGCGGCGGCCGTTCATCCGGACTGATGTCTTTCCTGCGTATCGGCGATCGAGCCGCAGGTGCCATTAAGTCTGGCGGAACGACCAGGCGGGCCGCCAAAATGGTCTGCCTCGATTTGGATCATCCCGATATCGAAGAATTTATCAACTGGAAGGTGGTGGAAGAACAAAAAGTCGCTGCGATGGTAACCGGCTCTAAAATCTGCGCCGAGCGTCTCAATGCCATTCTCAAGGCCTGCCACGTCGTCGATGGTGCCGGTCAGATGAAAATTGAAATTGATGCCAAGCAGAATTCGATCCTCAAGGAGGCGCTGGCTGCCGCTCGGCGCGACGCGGTTCCGGAAGCCTATGTTCAGCGGATGTTTTCTTACGCGAAGCAAGGGTTCACGCATTTTGCGTTTCATGAGTACGACACGAATTGGGACGGCAAGGCTTACCAAACGGTGTCCGGCCAGAACTCAAACAACAGCGTGCGTATTCCCAACGATTTTTTTGCGGCGTTAGAGGCGGATAGCGATTGGCACCTCAAGCGTCGGGTCGATGGCAAAGTCTGCAAGACCCTCAAGGCGCGAGACCTCTGGGATCAGATCGCTTGGGCCGCCTGGATTTGCGCGGATCCCGGTACGCAATACGACACCACTATCAATGAGTGGCATACTTGTCCGGAGGATGGCCGTATCAACGCCTCCAATCCTTGCTCGGAATACATGTTTCTCGACGATACGGCGTGCAATCTGGCTTCGCTCAATCTCGGCCAATTCTTTTCGACCGATGCTCAATTCGAGCTAGAGAATTTCCGTCATGCCGTCCGCCTCTGGACGATCGTGCTGGAGATCAGCGTCCTCATGGCGTCGTTTCCCAGCCGCTCCATCGCCGAGAAGAGTTTTGAATTCCGGACGCTGGGGCTTGGTTATGCCAACTTAGGGACCGTACTTATGCGGCAAGGCATTCCCTACGATTCCCCCAAGGCGCTGGCAATCTGTGGTGCCTTGACCGCCATCATGACCGGCGAGGCGTACAGCACGTCGGCTGAAATGGCTGCAGAACTGTGGCCTTTCCAGGGCTATGCCAAAAACCGCGAAGCGATGTTGCGCGTCATCCGTAATCACCGGCGCGCCTCGTACAATGCCGCTCCGGAAGAATATGAGGATTTGACGGTTACCCCGATAGGGATCCAGCCGGAGCATTGTCCTCCCGAGCTGCTCGTCGCGGCACGTCGTGCATGGGATCGCGCCCTCGAATTAGGGACGGCCTACGGCTATCGCAATGCGCAGGTGACGGTCATTGCCCCTACAGGCACGATCGGACTCGTGATGGATTGCGACACGACCGGCATCGAGCCCGATTTCGCGCTGGTGAAATTTAAGAAATTGGCCGGCGGAGGCTACTTCAAGATCATCAATCAAAGCATACCCGCGGCCCTTAGAGCCTTGGGGTATACCGAATCTCAGATTCAAGACATGGTGAACTATTGCGTGGGCTGGCAAACCTTGCAGACCGCACCATTCATTAACCATGAAGCCCTGAGGCTGAAGGGATTCGACGACGCGGCACTCGCACGAATGGAAGGCGGGTTAGCCCAAGCCTTTGAGATTCAATTTACTTTTAATAAGTATGCGTTGGGTGAGGACTTCTGTCGGGAGAAGCTGGGGTTGACCGATGCGCAATTGACTGAACCCAATTTCAATATGTTGAGGGCTTTGGGATTCACACAAGAGGAAATTGCTGCTGCCAATGACTATTGCTGCGGCACCATGACGGTGGAAGGGGCGCCACATTTCAAAGCCGAGCATCTTCCGATCTTTGACTGTGCCAACCGTTGCGGCCGGATCGGTCAGCGGTATATTGCTGTCGATGCGCATATCCGCATGATGGCGGCGGCACAACCCTTCATCAGCGGCGCCATCAGTAAAACGATCAACATGCCGGCCGATGCGACATTGGAAGAAGTGAAGTCATCCTATTTGTTTGCCTGGAAGAGCATGGTCAAGGCCGTGGCTCTCTATCGCGACGGCTCGAAATTGAGTCAGCCGTTGTCGGCCTCAATCGACAGTGGTAAGACGATCGAAGCTTCGTCAGAAATATTGTCGGTTGCGGAGAAAATCACCGAACGCGTGCTGGTACGATATCTAGCAAAACGACGACCGCTTCCGACTAGACGGAATGGATATACGCAAAAAGCCGTCGTCGGGGGGCACAAGCTCTATCTACGCACGGGTGAGTATCAGGACGGTACGTGCGGAGAAATTTTTTTAGACATGCACAAGGAAGGGGCCGCATTCCGCAGCCTCATGAACTGTTTCGCCATTGCCATTTCACTCGGTCTCCAGCATGGCGTGCCGTTGGAGGAGTTCGTCGAAGCCTTTGTGTTTACCCGCTTCGAGCCGAACGGGCCGGTTAAGCTAAATGACCGTATCAAAATGTCTACATCGATCATCGATTACATCTTCAGAGAGTTGGCGGTGACTTATCTTGACCGCTATGACTTGGCACAGGTCAAGGAAGAAGATCTTCGAATGGACTCGGTTAAGAAGGACGAACAGGATCCTGAATGTGTCGAGGAGGAAGCCACTCCCGAAACACTGGCGTCTTCCTCAATCAGTACAGAAATGTTTCCCGCACGAAGAGGTACAGCGCCGCGTGATAAGAGCAACGGCCATGGAAATGGACATGCGAGCGTCACCCATACCGTCGAGCTGAAACGTGAAACGCTGACCTTGACCGCCATTCAAATGGCTCGCCAAAAAGGTTATGAGGGAGATCCCTGCTCCGAGTGTAAGCAGTTCACCATGGTACGGAATGGAACCTGTCTCAAGTGTGAAACCTGCGGCACCACGAGCGGCTGCTCATAGCGCGAGGACTCCATGAGCACGATTCTTCGAGAACAGGGTATTGAAACAGTTCATGATCAGGTCGTCAGTCTAGTGGCACAGCGATGGGCCAAGGCCTTTCATTGTAAGGTCACGATCCACACTAGTCTTGAGCAGGATCCCTGGGCGGATCCCCGGCAACAATGCGATATCGTCGGGTGGCAGGTGAGTTCAGCCGGTAATACGATGGAATGGATGGCTGAGGTGGAAACCGCCGACTCAGTTGGAGATGTTGAGACTCTGTCGAAATGGAAGCGGGTGGTGGCTCGGGGTATTCCATTTTATCTGCTTGTGCCACGTGGCTTCAAAGAGTCAGCACAGAAGTTGGCCGCAGATGCCGCCGTCCACGTTAGCTGTATTTACGAGTACACGTTGGTGAAGGATCTCTGTCAGGTGCTCTAACTAGTGCTTGTTCAACGATTCGATCGCTGCTTCGGCTGGTTTTCGTATCGATGGAGATGAGATAATCTTCTTGAGGCTTCTTCCTCAAATGAGTGTTTCCGCGATCGAGCCCGAGCTTCTGATGAGTTATGCCAGGCCAACAGTTTGGGGGGCGGCTCAAAGCCAGACTTGCAGAGATGCAGCGTGACCGTGCCGCGCATGAACAGCTGGACGTGGTTGCGTTTCTCCCTTCTGGTCAAGCCATTTCCGTGGATGTCTGGGCTATGACAATCCTGCACTGGTCTCCCTGCAAGACCGGAGAAGGGGAGCGGAATACCTTGCACGTTGCTCGCGCATCAATCATCCGTGCAAGTATTAGTCTCGATAGAACTGGTTCTATTCGGTTCTCAGCGGAAAATGGTGAATTTTGACACTCGCTGAAAAGATCATCATTACGTACCCTCACGCCACGGAGTAACCCCCATGCCCACAACAACACAATTGGTCATTAGCGGAAAAAATAAACCTGGCGTCATCGCTCAAGTGGCCCAGGTCCTCGGAGATGCGAAGGTTAACATCAAGTCCTTTTCGGCTCCGGAAGTCATCGGAGCGGGAAAGTTAAGATTGTTGGTTGCAGATCTGGAGGGAGCCCGTGCGGCGTTGAAAGCTGCAAAGATCAGGTTTAGAGAAGAAACAGCGTTGGTCTTGAGTCTTACGAACAAACCCGGGGCGCTGAGGGAAGTGGCGGATCTGCTGACCAAGGCTCGCATCAATATTAAATGCGGTTATTGCACTCCTTCCCGCGAAGGGAAACGTGCCATCGTAGTCCTGACTGTTTCACACACAGCAAAAGCGCTCACCGTCTTGCAGGATCAATCGCTGGACGAGTTCTAGGCATGTCTTGCGGACCTCAATCCCGCTGGCCGGTCGTTCTTCTCGTGGTCAGCATGGCAGGTGCCATAGTCGCTTGCGGCAGCACTCCCAAGCCTACCTACTTTCCAGGCTATCCCGTGGGATTTGTTGAGCGAGGCGTGGCCTCATGGTATGGCCCCGGATTTCACGGGAGCAAGACGGCAAATGGCGAACGGTATGACATGCATCAACTGACGGCTGCTCACCGGACTTTGCCGTTCGGTTCAATTGCGGTGGTTCGATCAATGAGTACCGGTCGGCAAGTGACCATCCGTATTAATGATCGGGGCCCGTTTGCCAGAGGACGAGTGCTCGATCTCTCACTCGCCGGGGCGCAAGCGCTCGGGATGACCGGAGCAGGAACCGATCAGATTGAATTACAAGTAGTAGGGCATCAAGGGCGGGCTGCCGATATGGGGGCCTTGCGGGTACAAGTCGGGGCTTTTTCCGATCAGCAGAATGCCCTCAACCTGTTAGAACGGGGCAAACATCTCTACCCAGGAGGCAGAGTCCAAACTGTCGATCTGCCTGAAGGAAAACGATACCGGGTTCAGATCGGTCAGTTTTCTACGGAGGCCCAGGCAGAAGCTGCCGCATCACACCTCGACTCTTCTTTAGGGCTCCAATCCTTTGTATTTCGAGACGACGATTAGGACCTCCTTCGTCTATTCGTTCCGTTCTTAGATTCATCAGATATTCTGCGGTCGTGCAATGCAACTGTATGATATTGCGGTTGGTTTCTATGATATGCTTGCTCACCACCCTCTCCTATGATACATGTACTGTCCTATGGATACAGGTCCTATAGATCCCTATCACGTCGTGTTCTTCTGCCATAGTTTACATTGCCGGTCCCGGGCAGTAGGGGATAGACCCTGTGTCTTGGGGCATTCACGGCCGACTGACAGGGTCGGTCCCCTCTAATAAATTGCAACCCATGGATGTGCTAATCCTCTTAGGTCTTATTGTTCTTTCAGCTGTGATATCCACGGCTGAGATCGGTTTTTTTGCGGTCAATGAAACAAAGCTGAGAGCGCTTGCCCAAAATCACAATAAACGGGCAAAGATGGCCCTTCAGCTTCGAAGTGACCCGCAGAAACTGCTTGCCACGATACTTGTCGGTGACCGTCTGGTAAGCACCGCTATCCCTATGTATGCAGCCTTCCTCACCTTGAATATCTTTGGGGGGGAACGGACATTTTTTAACGATACCGTTGCAGTCGTCGTTGGGGTGCTCACGTTTGTACTGCTCGTTTCCGTAGACGTCATTCCAAAGACCTTGGCTGCGAAGTTCGCCGTACCTGTTACGCTGAACATGTCCTATCCTATCTATGGGGTTCAGCTGCTCCTGAAGCCGCTTCTCTTCGTGATGGTTCCGTTCATCCATAAACTTACCGGCGGGAAGGGACTAACGCTTCCTCTGGTCACGGAAGAAGAACTGAAGATCATGCTGGATGAGGGTGGGAAGACCGGCACGATTGAAGTTGAGAAGGTGAAGATGATCAAGAACGTTTTCCAGCTTAAAGACATCACAGCTGAAGACTCGATGACCCCTCGCCTCTATGTCTTCTCATTGGATGGGAACTTGCGTCTGAAAGAGGCTCAAGAGCTTCTCTATAACTCGAAATATTCACGGATTCCCGTGTATGATGGTACGCTCGATAACATTACGGGCATTCTCTATAAGACGAGAGCCCTCACCGAACTCGCCAAGGGACGGAGCGAGGCGAAACTCAAGGATATTGCCTACCCCCCGCTGTTCGTTCCTTCAGGCAAGACGGCAGACGACTTGATGAAACAGTTTCAGCAGGAGAAACGGCATATGGCCGTTGTGGTCAATGAATTCGGCGGCGTGATGGGGATCGTGACGCTTGAGGATCTTCTCGAAGAAGTGGTCGGGGAGATTATGGACGAAACCGATATCACAGAAGAACTCATCAAACGACTAGGGAAGAACCATATTCTCGTTCACAGCAGAACCGAAGTGCGCAAGATCAACGATTTCTTGAAAGTCGACCTTGGCGATGATGCGGTGACAATCGGCGGTCTCATTCAACAGGAAATTGGTCGAATTCCCAAGGTGGGCGAAGAAGTGCGGATCGCCAATTGTCGAATCCTCATCCATGAAGCCGAGCCTCGATCCATCCGCAGTGTCCAAATCTTTCGTGACGAAAAATCACCGGCGCATGTCGAATCCCCGAACCTCGACCTTGTCAGCTAAGCCTGTTCCTCTCCTCACCAATCAGAGCGGCAAATTCCTGTTCCGCCAGAATCGTTACCCCCAGCGTACGGGCTTGGTCCAGCTTGGATCCAGGGTCTCGTCCCATGACCACGTAGGATGTCTTTTTGCTCACGCTTGAGGCCACACGCGCTCCGGCTGCTTCGACCTCTCGTTGTGCCTCATCTCGCGTGAAGCGATCTAACCCACCGGTAAACACAAACGTCTTTCCTGCAAGCGGGGAAGCCCTTCGGTTGCCTATGGCCATGCCCGGTGCAACCTGCACGCCTGATTCCTGGAGCTGTGCGATCACCTCCCGGTTGTGTGGCTCCGAGCCGTAGGCCACCAAGCTGTCTGAGATCTCAGGCCCGATCTCACGAATCTGCTGCAGGCGTTCCCGATCTGCCGACATGATTTCATTCAGCGACCCAAACTCCCGGGCCAGGACTTTGGCGATATGTTGTCCGACTTGGCGAATCCCGAGTCCCATCAGAAATCGATCGAGGGAAACGGTTGTACTGCCTGCAATCGATTCCACAAGAAGCGTGGCAGACCGATCGGCAAATCCCTCAAGTCGAACGAGATCGGCGTGGGTCAGGCGATAGAGATCGGCGAGCGATCGTACCAGCCCCTCGTCAACCAGCTGCGCCACGGTCTTCTTTCCTAAGCCTTCGATGTTAAGCGCGTGCTTGGACGCAAAATGTTCGATCGCCCCCTTCAATTGGGCGCCACAGACCAATTGACCGGTACAGTAGAAATAGGCACCTTTGCGACCGACACTCGATCCACAGACCGGGCAGTGATCCGGCATCAGAAAGGAAGCGCTGCGTCGCTCATCGGGGACGGACACACGCTCGGCAATTGCGGGAATCACATCGCCGGCCCGTTCCACCTTGACGGTATCGCCGATCCGAATGTCTTTTCTCGCCACTTCATCAGCGTTGTGTAAGGTGGCTCGGCTGATGGTGACGCCACCGACTTCCACCGGTTTTAAGAGTGCGACGGGTGTGAGGGTTCCGGTTCTCCCGACAGAGACGACGATATCCTCCACGATGGTGATTTCCTTGCGCGGGGTAAATTTGTAGGCGAGAGCCCAGCGGGGGCTGCGAGATTTCATCCCCAGGCGATGCTGCCAGTCTCGGCGATTCACCTTCACCACCACGCCATCGATTTCATAGAGCAGCTGATCCCGGATCGATTCCGTTTCGCGGTGAAAGGCCATCACGGCATCGATCGACGCACAGAGTCTCCGATGTGTCGGCACCGGGATCCCCCATCGGGCCAATTGCTCCAGTTCATCCCAATGTGTGAGTGGGGCGGGTGTGGAGAGGGCCATAATTTCATAACAGGTCACGACCAATGGACGGGTCGCGGTAATCGTGGAATCCAATTGTCGGAGCGAACCGGAGGCGGCATTGCGTGGGTTCGCAAAGGCGTCGTCGCCCCGTTCTGTGATCCGTCGATTTAAGGCTTGAAAATTATCGAGGCGCATATACACTTCGCCCCGCACGACAAGATGATCAGGGAAACCGGATTGGGCTTGCAACTGCAAGGGTAGGGAACGAATCGTGCGAAGATTGACGGTCACATCCTCTCCAGTCGTTCCATCGCCCCTGGTCGCTCCACGGGTAAAAAGTCCATGGTCGTAGACCAGTTCGACTGATAGCCCATCGAATTTTGGCTCTGCGCTGTACTCAACGGCAGAGGTTTCCAGTTCGCGTTGCATCCGTTGATCAAATGCCTGAACTTCCTCGTGATCGATAATCGAGTCCAGGCTGAGCATCGGCTGCTCGTGGGGAACCTTGATCAGCGACCCAAGCGGTGGCGCGCCGACTCGTTGGGTCGGGGAATCGGGCGTGACAAGTTCCGGATGCCCTTGCTCCAGGTCGATCAGCTCCTGGAATATACGATCGTACTGGGAATCAGAAATATCCGGACGATCCTTGACGTAGTAGAGATAGTCGTGGCGCCTGATTTCGTCTTTGAGCACGATCAGTCTGGCAAGGATGTCGGCGTGGGCCATAGGGCTTGGTTGAATGGTCATGAACAGAGGCCGTGACGGTTTCGAACGTACCATAGGGGTGGGGAGTGGGTCAAACCACGAAGGTGCCATATTCGCTTTGACTTTCGCTGCGTTAGACATTATTCTACGGCTTCTATTTGAGTCGTTTTTTCATTGCGTAGCAGCCGGTGTCGACCTCCGGCTGCGAGAGGGAGAGTCTCTCCAGACCGTCAGAGGAGGTATCCATGAAAGAGGAGAATTACGTGATCAAGTCAATATCCAGATCCATCTATCGCGGTGTGACCATCGTCTGTGGAATGCTCCTATTAAGCGGATGTGTGATGGCCGAAAAGTACGAGGCGGAAAAGGCGCGCAGCCTGAACTTTCAACGTCTGTTGGCCCAAGAAGAGAAACGAACCGGCGAACTGGATAATGAAGCGAAGCGGGGCAAGAAAGAACTGATGGAGTTTGAGGCCAGAAATCGGGAACTCACGGCGCAGGTACAAGCCGTTCGGGAGCAAATGGCCCGTGTCCAGGAAGAAGCCGAAGCCATGAAGGAGTCTGCGCTGCTGGAACGCAAAGCCAAGGCCGATATGAAACGTCCGGGCATGCTAGGGCGTAAGCCACTGCCGGTTGAACCGCCTCTTGATACGGCCGATACCGTGGATCTGAGTGCGGCGGCTCACGGGTTCGCTCCGGAGGCTCCGGCTGTATCAGGGGGAGCAGAGTCGTCGATGGGAAGCCTGCGATCTCCCACCATTCATGTCGTGAGACCTGGCGAAACGCTCTATCGAATCAGTCGGAAGTATGGTGCCACGGTCGACAAGGTGAGGAAGTGGAACAAGCTGCCAGACGACATTATCGAAGTAGGACAGAAGCTCATCGTAGGTCAAGAATAATAGGACGATACCGTGGCGCCGCCGCAATACTCGCTCAGCCTGGACCAATTTCGGCAATATGCCGGACAGGGTAACCTCATTCCGCTTTATCGAGAGATTCTCGCGGACTATGAGACCCCCGTTTCTGCCTTTGCCAAAATCGATCATGGCCCTTCAGCCTATCTGTTGGAAAGCATTGAGGGTGGGGAGAAATGGGCACGTTATTCATTTCTCGGCAGTGGGTCTCCCATTGTCGTCTACGAAGATCGTGGTGACCTGGTTGTCGTGCAGGGCACACGCAAGAAGCGGATTCCCAGCCGTGGGAATCCGCTCGAACGTCTGCGTGAGATGATGGAGGGCTATCGCCCGGTAACCGTGCCAAACCTTCCCCCCTTTGTCGGTGGTGCCGTCGGATATCTGAGCTACGATATGGTGCGTACCTTCGAGGACTTGGCGGCCAGGCAGAAGGACCCGTTGAATCTGCCGGATTATGCCTTCCTGCTCACCGATACCATGCTGATCTTCGACAATGTCGCCCAGAAGATCAAAGTCGTGTCCACTGCCCATATCACGGCGAAGGGGGAGCGTGGCCTCAAGGCTGCCTATCGAGTGGCTACGGACCGGATCGAACGCATGATCGCGCGGCTGAAACGTCCGCTACGCCGCACGCGTCCGCATCGCCGTCGCAAGCCGGTGACCTTTACGTCGAATATGAGCAAGGCCGACTTTGAGAAGATGGTCGTGCGGGCGAAAGAATACATTCGGGCTGGCGATATTGTCCAAGCCGTGGTATCTCAAAGATGGGAGGCCAACGTGCAGGCGCCGCCTTTGCAGCTCTATCGCGCGTTACGTGTGGTGAACCCCTCGCCCTATATGTACTACCTGCGCATTGCGGGGGTCGAGCTGGTCGGCTCCTCTCCTGAGACGCTTGTTCGCTGTGAAAACGGTGTCATTTCCCTCCGTCCCATTGCGGGCACGCGCCGTCGCGGTGCCACACCGGAAGAAGATCAGCAGATGGAGCGACGGCTCTTGGCCGATGAAAAGGAACGGGCCGAGCATGTCATGCTGGTCGATCTCGGGCGGAACGATGTCGGACGCGTGGCGAAACCCGGGTCGGTATCAGTGGACTCACTCATGCATGTCGAGCGGTATTCGCACGTCATGCATATCGTGTCAAATGTGACAGGACAACTGGATGAGTCGAAGACCTCGTACGACGTGTTGCGAGCCTGTTTTCCCGCCGGCACGGTCTCTGGGGCGCCAAAGATTCGCGCGATGCAGATCATCGATGAACTCGAACCTACCAGACGCGGTCCCTATGCCGGGGCGGTGGGATACCTCAGTTTCTCCGGCAACATGGACATGTGCATCAACATCCGCACAGTCGTCGTCAAAAAGCACCAGGCCTTCATTCAGGCAGGGGCCGGCATCGTCGCCGACTCCAATCCAGAGCACGAATATGAAGAGACTTGTCATAAGGCTCAGGCCATGATGAAGGCCGTCGAGTTGGCTGAGCAGGGACTAGAATAACCGACGCCTCGCGCGAGTAATGCCATGCTCTTGATGATCGATAACTATGACTCCTTTACCTATAACCTCGTGCAATACTTCGGGGAACTGGGTGAAGACGTTCGGGTATTTCGCAACAACAAGATTACGGTCGAACAGATCGAATCGCTGAAACCCAGCCGCATCGTCATTTCTCCTGGCCCCTGCACCCCGATGGAAGCGGGCCTATCGGTCGAGGCAATTCGACATTTTGGTGGGCGTCTCCCGCTCTTAGGCGTCTGCCTCGGCCATCAGTCTCTGGCTGTGGCC
>Ga0163152_10002845_pt1 | contig 23581 bp, 21 predicted proteins | sample OliLakLV19MP8IB2_FD_148635 | JGI IMG/M metagenome (GOLD analysis project Ga0163152, IMG submission 148635) | Freshwater microbial mat bacterial communities from Lake Vanda, McMurdo Dry Valleys, Antarctica - Oligotrophic Lake LV.19.MP8.IB-2 | ecosystem: Environmental > Aquatic > Freshwater >...
TGTTCGTGGTGTCGATGGGTCTGGGCGTCGGCGCCGTGCTCCTCTCTCACCTTGCGCCAGAACTCACATGGATCGAGCTTCTGCTGGTCGTTCTCTTCATGGGGGGATTGCTGACGTTGCTGGGTCTGGTGGAACGCCACTGGACTCGCGAGACGTTTTCGCGCGCGGAGGCGAGTCGGCGCGAGTCATCAACTCTTCGGATGGCCGAGACCATGAGGCGCGATGCCGCCCTCGGCACGCAGCTTCGTATGGTGTCCCATGAGCTTCGCAACATGCTGACGGTCCTGGATTTCGCCATCCAGATGAACCCCGAGTCAATTTCCGGCAAGTCATTGGAACGGGTCCAACGCGCGGTGGACTACGCGAAAAGGGTGAACGTCCTGATGCTCGGAAACCCCAACACCGACAACACCGATCGCACTTTTTCCGTGCTTCAGCTCGTGGCGGACATCGATTTGCTGGTTGCGCGTGAGGTCATCGGCGATGGTCTCGCCTGGCACTGTGAAGTCATGCCCGAAGCTTATGGTGTGTCATTCGGCGAACGCTCGGGGAGTGTTTACTTCATTCTTCACAATCTCATCCGCAATGCGAGGGAAGCCGTGCTCGAGGCCCGCGGGGGTGGGAGCAGCTGTGAGCGCGTGATCCTTTCTATCTGTATGCGAAACGGCGCTCTCCATTTCTCCGTTGTTGACGATGCGGGTCTGCTGGACGAAAACGCACGCATTGCCCTGCTCAAAGGCCATGGCACCAGCAGCAAGTCGAACGGAAATGGTCTGGGCATGCGGTTCGTCCACGAGGAGTGCCGGCGCAATGGATTCGATCTGGCCATATCAGTGGAGCCAGGAGTGCGCACGGAATTTAGCGTAGTCGTGCCTGTCGGGGCCTCTCCTGAGTACCTCATTTGTCCCTCGCTAAAGTTTCGTTTGTGTTTTTACGATCAGGATGGTGTCCCCCCCGCATCTAACCTCCTGCCGCGCTCACGCGTGGAGATCGGAAAAACTCATGTCCTCGTTCGATGTCAGTCGACTTTCAGTCCAAAAAATTCGGATGAAGGAAGGCGGCTCCCTTCCCGATGAGCTCATCGCATTGCGACGGGTCATCTACGGTGAGGAGACGGGGTTTTTAGAGGAAAACCAGCTCGTCGGACCGAACGATGTCCATGGATGCCACGTTCTGCTGTCCTACGATGATGGGACGGGTCCCCGCCTGGTGGGAGCGACCCACGCGGTAGAGGCGGATCTCTGCGACTTTGCAGAGCACTCTGGTTTGGATACGGCGGCGCTCGCGCGCGGTGTGTATATGACGCGAACGCTTATCGCTCCCGACTTTCGGCAAAATGGTCTCTACTCGACCCTGCTTTATCTTTCGCTCCAGGATTTTCGAGTCGCTGGGCGAGATATTCTTTATGCGTTCATGCTGCCCGGCGACACGCAGTTGCGAGATCGCCTGCGTTACGAATTCATCGATGGCGTACCGCCGCGCGTGGTCACGGGCCGCGGAGGCAAAACTTACGAGCTGCATGCGACATGGGGGACGTTGTCCTACGGAATGCACCGCGTCTGGAAAACGATACCCGCTGATCTGCAGGCCTTTTTGTGCACGCAGGGTTTTCTTGCGGACGAAGTGGAGGCCACGGTCACGCGTCGCCTTGAGTCGTTCTACAGAGGACCCTGGCTGCAGGCGCTCGGCAACAGAACTCTGGCGAAACACCATTACGTCACGACGCTCGCGAACATGCATCAGTTCGTGCGTTGGACCACGCGCATCCTCGCGAAGGTCGTGGGCATGACCCCTGACGCGTCATTGCGGCGTCATTACATCCAGCACATGAAGGGCGAGATCGATCATGAACGCTGGATCGAGAACGACCTCGGAGCGCTTGGCGCCGATGTTGACTATGTTGTGAACGATATGGTCGCTCTGCCAGCCGTGCGCAAGTTCATGGCTTTGCAGGAAAGCCTCTGCGCTTTCCGCCAGGACCCGGTGTTGTTTCTTGCGATTCCCATAGCGGTGGAGGGGCTCTCCGCGCGTCTGCCGGAGGGGAGCGGACGGTTGCTGTTCGAAGCGGTTGCGTCGTGGGGAATCGCTGACCCTCGCAAGGCAACCACGTTCCTGGGCTCGCACGCGCACACCGACGGCGGCGACGAGGGACATTGGGAAAAAACACGGGAGATGATCGCCCGCCTCGTGGTGTCCGACAAACAGATGCAGGAATTTCTTGGAGTCATTCACGCGGTGATGGATGCGCAGGATGAGATGTACGCCTCGTACGTGAGCGCGCCGAGCTTTATTGCCAGTGAAAACCGAGCCGCTGGCAAGTCAGCGGCTTGAGCAAACCAGCCTTGAGTGCGATCCCCCGGATCGGCGCCGTCAGCGCTGCTCTGGAGACTTTGTCGTAAAGGCTTCGACCGATGAACCCGGGTTTTCCGAAGGCACTTTTGGGGTGTCCGTGGTGCCCAGCTTTGGCGCGGCCATTTTCGCCTTCAAGTCTTCAAGCTCCTTGTCGAATCGTTCGACTTTCTTTTTCATTTCCGCGAGTTCAACGAGCTTCTCGCCGACCTCGGGCGTCATCGACTTTTTCGCAAGCGCAAGGCGTGAACGCCGTGCGCGCGGAATGAGAATGGATAGCGGGCCATAGTTCGGGCGTGAGAGAAGCTGCTCGAAGGCACCGTCAAGAACGGTGTCTTCCGAGGCTGAGAAAATAGTCGGCAGGCGCCAAAGGAGTCGCACGGGCCGCTTCGCTCCTGCCAGGGGCGAAAGATGGACGCGTGTTTCGTAGCGCAACTGCGGTTGCCGTGCGGACACCTGCGCCAGCGCCATAGCTGCCGCAATCACAAGTGGACCGGAGCGGTGATCGCGTTCGAGTACAAGCCGAGCAAACGACTCCCACTCCTTTTGACCTTCGAACTCTGCCAAGAGTGCGAGGCCCCGCGCCGCGAGATGATCGTGGAACGAGGACCACTCCATGGCGGCTCGGCCGAGAGCGACGATGCGCGCGCGCGCGTCACCGAGACGCAGTGCGGGGCTCATGCGGGCCCGCGCGAGAACCGCATCGAGGGCGGCCATCCGGACGAATGTGTTCTCGTTCTCACTGCGTGCTATCGCCTCGAGAGTGCCGAGCGCCGCGTCTTCGAGATCCTTGGCAAACGAGGCCTGGCCCAAAGCGCGGCACCATGTCTGGCGTGCGATGGGATGTGCGTCTTCGTTTTTGAGGAGCCATTTGCCTGCAATAGGCATGGAGCACTCGGCGATCTTTTCGTACGCGGTCATGCGCGCGCGGAATGTGCGTGTTTCTTTGGGCACCCACTCGAACGCGGCCGCGAGGTTTGCCTCCGTGGGGTGCTGCCGGAGCACTGCTTCAAGGGCAACGTAACGAAACCATGCGCTCACGCCTTCCGCCTCGAAAATCTTCTTGCAGAAAATTTCGGGCAGCTTGTGCTCCACCGTTCCCACGATGGTCGAGCGTGGATCGACCACGGCGAACGCGAGTTCCTTGCCACTCGCGTATGCTATCTGCACACGCGCCGTTTCCGCGGAGATTGCGATGACGCGCTCTTCCGAAGTGCCATCAACGTACTGCAGATGCACGCAGGTCTCGAAGGAGAAGAACGGCAGCTCACGCGTGATTTTCTGCTTCTGAGTGAGACTTATCTCGAGTGTTCCATCGACGGGCGAGCCGGGTTTGTAATCGACTTCGAGTTCCACATGTCCTGCGCGGAAAACCCATGTGTCGAAAAACGCGCGTGGATTTTTTCCTGTGGTCAGTTCAACCGCCTGCATGAGGTCGCGCGTGACCACAGACTTGAAGCGGTGGGTGGTAAGGTAACGATTGACCGAAGATCGGAAGTCTTCCTCGCCCAGGTGTTCGCGCAGGGCGTGCAAAATCATGGCGCCTTTTTGGTACAGGTGTGCGTCAAAGATCTCCGATACGAATTCGTAGTGGTTCGTGACCACGGGCCGAACGTACGACGCCGCCTCGCCAAAGTAGCCGGGGCGCACGTCGGAGTGCATATAGAAAATGCCCTGATCGCGTCCATCGGTGTGCTCCTGCCACAGGACTTCTGAGTGCGTGGCAAAGCCCTCGTTGAGCCATCCCTCCGACCACGTCTCGCAGGTCACCGTGTCGCCGAACCACTGGTGCGCCATCTCGTGCATCACGAGCGTCTCGCGGAAATCACTTCCCGCCGAGAACTCCTTGGGCCCCACGCACTCGTCGGTGTTGATGGTGATGGTCGTGTTTTCCATGCCGCCGAAGATGAACTCGCCCACGAAAGCCTGCGCGTACTTGGCGTACGGATACTCAAATCCCCAATACTCGGAGTAGAACTCGAGCATGGCGATGACTTCCGCGAGACAGGGCTCGAACAGGTGTGTGGCGCTCCGCGGGAGGTAGCAGCTCACTTCCTTTCCGCGCCAGGTGCCGCTCTGTTTGTGGAGCTCCCCCATCGCGAATGCGAGCAGGTACGGGGCCTGCGGTTCGGCCAGGTGCCAGGTGCTTGTTCGCGTCAATGCATCGGACGCATCGTGATGCTTGATGTGCACGCCATTGGCGACGCACTCCCATGCGGCCGGATAACGTAACGTGATGCGCGCCGAGAGGCGCAGGCGCGGATCGTCCTGGCATGGGTACCAGTAAGGCGCGTCCACATCCTGCCCCTGGGTCCACACACAGTCGAAACTGAATGGATCGTGTGCCTGCTTGTGCACGAAGTACACGCCCGCGTTGGGATTTTCCACATGGTAACGGATGCGCGCGATGCCCGTCTCGCCACGCGCGAGCGGCTGGGGCAGCGTGAATGTGAGGGAGAGTCCCGCATGCTCGAAGGCGCAGGCTTCAAACGCACCCGAGGTGATGATTTCACCTGAGCTTCCGACTCCTGCTCCCTCAGCACTTCCCGTTCCACCGCGCGCCCACTCCACGCTCGCGACGAGCAGCTCCTTGGCGTCGAGCGTGAGCGCAGCCGTGCTACGAGCCACACCTTCAAACACGAGCTGTGCCACACCTGTAAACGAAGCCGTGGCAAAATCTATGGCGAGCGACAAGTCGATATGGCGTTGCACGGCTGGGCGTGATGGTTCGTATTTGCGCGATGTGTCGGCGAGTGCCGGAAAACTCTCGGTACCGGGCATAGGCGCGCGCAGTGCGCCCTGCGTGCTTGTTGTGGTGATGCCGAGCCTGGAGATACCCTGGATCTTGTGCTCGAGATGGCTACCTGTGATCATACTTCGTTCGGACCTCGCGAAAGCGTCCTGCGAGAGGAACGCAAGACAATGTTGCCGCGCCTCACGTCTCGTCCGTTCAGACGACGTGCACTCGGCAGGCGGGTACTTACACCTTGCGGCCCGATTGCTCAAACAGGCCCAGGCAACGTTGTGCACGGGGGGGCGCAGTGCTAACGTCGGGATGTCGAAGGGGCATTCGCACTTTGCCCCCGCTCCTTACCCGTCCGTCGGAGGTGAATCATGAACCGGATATCTGCGCTCAAGCTTCTAGGCCCCGCCTGTTTCTCCATGCTCGCATTTGCGGGCGTCGCGAGTTCCGTGGCTTCGGCCGATGCGTCGCGCGTTGCCGTCATCGTGTGCAACAACGGCAACGAGTGCGAACGCGTGATGGTCGATAAGGCCCTGGCCAACCTTTACAAGATTTCGCCCATGGGCAGCATCGTCATCAACTCCACTGTGGCGGAGAACGAAGACGAGGCGAAATCCGCTATGCGCGAGTGCAACACGCTGAAGCGCAAATTTGAAACGGATGCCTCACAGCCCGACACGTCCTACCAGTGCAAGCTGGAACCTCAGGATGGCACCCTTCGCTGAGTGTGCCCACTCACTGCACGCGCCTGCAAAGCAAAGAGCCCTCCAGTTGGAGGGCTCTTTGCTTGATGCGACAAATTCTGCATCGACCGTTTTCGGAGGGAATCAAGGAAACAGGAAACCGAGGCCGCCTTCAATCGTGTAGCCGCCCATCTTGTAACTGCGACCAGGCTTCACGTCCATGAGGTAGGAGCTGCCCACGCTGAAAATGAAATCATCGACACCGTAGCCGTACGCCACCGATCCGCGGTCGGACGGGTTGAGTGCGAGCAGTGAGAGTTCCAGATGGGCGCGCACGCCCAGGAGTGGCTTGTAAAACTGCTCGGACTTGATGGTGTTGTCCACCTGCAGGGTCTTTTGGCTTTGCAGTGCCACGCCACCGAACGCGCTCACGCGCGGTGCGACAACGGGGTGGGGTGCATAGGTGAAGCGATAGTTAGGGCCCACCACGAACGCGAAGTTGTAGAAACTGTACTCGTGCGAAACCGGTTCGGCCTTGCCAACCGGGGGCGCCTTCTTCGTTCCCTTGCCCGACGAATACAGAAGGCCAGCGCCAATGCTGACTTCGCCAGCGGGTTCCCCCACCGTGAAGCCCTGGTGGATATGGAAATGCATGGGCTGCCGCTCTTTCCACAAATCCTTGTCGGACGACGTCATGAAAAGGGCGCCGCCCATGACGTTGAGCGATGAGGCGGGATGCCAGCTCGGCTCAGGTGTACCCGTCTGCGGGTTCATCACTTCGCCCGAAGAGGTGTTCTTTTCTGAAGACTCCGCCGGAGGCTGCTGCGCCTGCGCGGTGCCGCACAGTGTGAGACATGCGAACACTGAAACTCCGGTGCTCACGACGCGTGTGAATCCGCCGCAGGGACCTTGCCGGAACCAACCCATGGAAAGTAACCTCCGCGAAAACCAATCCGGCGACGCGACTCGCGGCGCACGACCAATCAATATTAAAGGAACGCCCCATGCAAAGGAAGCCTCGGCAGAGCACGTATCGGTGCATCAATTTTGCGCACGGCATCTTCCTGGTTTTAGTCTCCTTCCTGTTTGCGGATAAAGCCGCGGCCAATCCCGTGGCTGGAAACGGCCGGCCGTCCGCATCCGCTATTTTAGACAGCGGAGCCGCCGTGCTTGTGGGCGCACGCAAACTTGTGTGGCTGGAAAGCACCGCAGGCAATTCGGTGGGAACGGCTGCTTTCGCGTGGAACAATGCTGCATTCGAACCGTCCGTGCGTGCAACGCGCGAGGGTGCGCTCGCCTGCACACCCTCGACGATCGTGCGTTGGGAAAATGGCGCGCGAAAATGGAGCGAGGTCGCAGGGGCTCGCGCGCTCATTGGTGCGAAACAGCCCGGAGCAGATGCCTGTGCGGTGGCACGGAACGCCGTGGCGTACACGAGCGGTGCGCGCTTGTTTCTGGTGGCCGTGGATGCAGCGGGGACCAGTGATTTGGGCTTCGTCACTCTTCCGGCGGGGTTCGGGGGCGCGGGTTCGCCATTGCGCATCGTGGGCAACTCGTCGCCAAACGCCGGAGTCGTTGACTTTGCGGTTCTGAATGGAAAAGGTGCAGCAATAACATTGCGCCGCAAAGATAACTCCGTCGAAATTATTTCACTGGCACGCGACGGTCGCTTTCCTGCTGCGACCAGGAACACGGCGCTCGCCCTGCGTGACGAGACTCTATTGCGTGCGGGCGACGAAGGCGTGTTCGTGTCACGTTTGGATGGTGGCACGCTGCGCGCACGCAGTGCGGCCGTGAGTCCCTGCGCCGAAAATGAGACCTGCGGTGTGTCGCTCGCCCCGGATTCGACCTGGCTCGTGTGTGGAAGTTGGGGATGTTACCTGGGCGAAACGGCTGGAGACACCAAAAGACGTGTTCCCCTGCCTGTGCTTGCGGAAGAAGGTGGTGCGACGTCACTTGCACATGGCGGTGCCGATGGGCATTACGTTTACCTGGGAGCGTCCGACTCCGACTTTGGCACACTTCCGGGACTCACAGGGTTTCGAGGCGCGCGGGAGGCACGGGCGGGTTTGGCAACCCGCTGGCGCGCCGTGTGGACGCATCCGGCTTTCGCGACCGCTGAAGAGGCACTTGCGCGTGCGCGCGAAGTCACTCGGACGCAAGTCTCTGACGTGAGCGAAATGCGCGTTCTGTTTCCTTACGCTATTGAGAGAACCAGAGGCGTCCTGAGCTGGGGTGCGGTGCTTGCGATGCCCGCCGCAGCAGGAGTGGCAGTTGTGCCCGGATCCCACGACACCACGGAGAGTGAGAGTCTGCCGTCGTTCGCTGTCGCGATGGAAAATGCCGCGGCGTTCGACGCACCCGAATGGCGCACAAATCCATCAGGGCTGCCCGCGGGGCAACCACCTGGGCTGCGAGCGGAGACGGTCAAGGCCGTCGGCACCTGGTGGCGTGACTCGCTCAAACTCGACGAAACCCTCTCGCGCCTCAACGCAGCGAACGTGGTGCTCGAAGACGTCACCGTGGGCGTGATTGACAGCGGCATCGACCTTTCGCACGAGGCTTTCGAACGCACACTCGCCACCGAACGATACGATTTTGTGGAAGAAGACGAGACGCCTCAAGACGCGTTTGGCCACGGAACGCACGTGGCGGCACTCGTATCGTCATTTCGGGAGGGCAAACCATTCGGCGTGGCACCCAACGCACGCCTGGTCGTGGCCCGAGCACTTGATGCCGCGGGTCGCAGCGACAGCATCACGCTTGCGCGCGCACTGGCGTTCACGCGGGCTTCCGGTGCGCGCATCATCAACTGCTCCTGGGGTGGCGGTCCGGAAACGCAGATTCTGCGTGACGCTTTTGCCGACCTCGCGCGCGCCTCTGTTTTCATTGCAAGCAGTGCAGGCAACGATGCGCTCGATCTCGACAAGAATCCCATTGTTCCCAAAAGTTTCCCTGGTGTCGTGAACACCGGCGCCTTTAACGAAAAAGGCGCGCGGGCAAACTTTTCAAACACCGGGAAAAACAGCGTGCTCCTGTTCGCACCCGGTGACGACATTCTGTCCGCCTTGCCCGGCGGAATCTTTGCGCTGAAATCCGGGACCAGTATGGCAAGTCCCCTCACGGCAGGAACAGCCGCTCTTCTCTTAGGGGCCGGTGCACGTATCGACTCCCTGGCAAGCCGCCTGTGCACATCCGCAACGCCGGACGAGCTTTCGCGCGTCTCGCGCTGCGGATCGCTCTCGCCCCTTGCGGCCACCTCGGCTCTGTTGTCGGAAACGCCTTGAGGTCCTAAGCTGTCTCGCTGGTCTCCGGTCCCAACAAACTTGATTGAACTTTACGCGGGAGCTTTCCCACCATGGCGACACTCGAGCTCAAAGCCGTTCGCAAGACCTATGACAACCGCACGGCGGTTTTGCATGGCATCGACCTCACCGCAGCCGACGGCGAATTCATCGTGCTCGTGGGCCCTTCGGGTTGCGGCAAGAGCACGCTCCTGCGCATGATCGCCGGCCTTGAGGACATCAGTGGCGGCGATGTGTTCATCGCAGGCAAGCGCGTAAACGATCTCGCCCCTTCCGAGCGCGACATCGCAATGGTGTTCCAGGACTATGCACTTTACCCACACATGAGCGTCCGCGAGAACCTCAGTTTCGGACTCAAGATCCGGAAAGTGGCGAAGTCGGAAATCACCACGCGCGTGGAGGCGGCCAGCAAGACACTGTCCATTGACCACCTGCTCGATCGCCGTCCCTCTCAGCTCTCTGGAGGGCAGCGTCAGCGTGTCGCCATCGGCCGTGCCATCGTGCGCAATCCCTCCATTTTCCTGTTCGATGAGCCGCTCTCGAACCTCGATGCTCAGTTGCGTGCGCAGACGCGCATCGAGATAGCCTCGCTCCACCAGAAAATGAAAACGACCATCGTGTACGTGACGCACGACCAGGTGGAGGCCATGACGCTCGCAAGCCGCATCGTCGTGCTGGACAAGGGCCGCGTGCAGCAGGTCGGAACTCCGCTTGAACTCTACAACCAGCAAACCGTTTCGTCGCGAGCTTCATCGGCAATCCGAGCATGAATTTCTTTCCGGGTGAACTCGTGGTCGATGGCGCGCGGCGCATCTTCCGCTTCGATGGTGTGACCGTGGATCTTTCCGACGCGCCGACACCGGCCACACCGGGCCGTTACGTTTTGGGCGTGCGGCCCGAAGGGCTCAAAGTGCTTGCGCGTGAAGGCCGTGAGTCGCAGGGGTCGGTGGATTTGGAGCCTAAGGTCGTGCTCCTCGAACCCCATGGGCACGAATCACATCTCGTGGCCCTCGTGGGCGCGGGTGCGGCCGCGGGTGCGGCCGCGCGCCAGGTCATCATCCGATCGGCGAACCCGAAAAGGCTTGCCGTGATGGAATCGTCGCGTCCCGGTCAGCTCTTGTCCGTGACACTTGATCGCGCGGCCCTTCACTGGTTTGCGGAAAGCGATGGAGGGGAGCGGATGGTCGTGAGGCAGCCCATCAAGTAACAGCGAAAGCGAAATTCCGCTCTTCGTTGCTTCCTGTTTTTGCCTCTCAGGTCATTTTTTCTGCTCTTGTTGTTTTTTCTGCACGCAGCCGTTGAATTCAGGATCGGTGGAGGCGTAGGTGCGGTTCGTGTCGGGGTCGGTGCACGTGGTGTCGAAGTTGAACATGGGTTTGGGAGTCACCGCGGTGCCAGCGGCGGAGGGCGTTGCGGCGGGAACGAGTTCCGCGGACGAGCGGCCCGTGGCAAACGCGGGATTCGGGTTCGGGTTGTAGCGGCCCTGGGCGAAGGGCGCGTCGGAGGGGAGCGTCTTGTCGGTGGCACACCCGGCGATTGCGGTCAGCGCGGAGAGGGCGGCAAGAAAAAATCCGGGGGAAGAAAAACGGCTGTTCACGGGCATCTCCTCTGCATGATCCGCGCATCGTAGTTGGTTGATGGCGCGAAGCCAAGGGCCTTTCGAACGGCGGGATGCGGGCAATTGGATGGAGACAATCCTGAAAAAGCCGTTCTTGCTGGCGGGCTCGCCCGAGGCGGCTGAACCGGTGCCCTGATCAATTCTGCGTCAATGCATGCCGTTGTCAAAACACCACGGTCACTGCCGCGAGCGAGTGAAGTTCTTCGGTCTTGAACGCGGTGGTGTCGGTCTGTTCGGTGTTCGAAATGCTGTGTTTGCGTGGCACGTAGTCCACCCCCACCTGCAGCTCGAAGGCCTTGTCATAAAGTAGAATGGCGGCCCTCCCGTGGTAGCCTTTCGCCACGTTCTTCGCGTTGTCTTTTTCGCCGACCTCCGGGTCAGCTGCGGTGCTTCGCACATATTCGCCCTGCTCGTACATCGGTGTGAGGCGCAAACCGATCTTCTGTGCGAAGCGCACTTCCAGACCCACGGAAACTGTCTGCAACGCCAGGAAACGAGCCTCGGGCGAGAGTCCGAGCAAAGAGATCTGTGTCTGGTTGTCGGGATTCGGGCCGGTGGTGGGTTCGGCAAGTTCGTCTTTTTCGTGGAATGCACGGGTGTAGCCAGCACCCAAGCCGAGCGTTGGGCTGGCCCACCAATACCCGTTCACCTGCAGTGCGCCCGGATCGGTCGTCACTTTGCTTTCGCTCTGTATGGTCACCTTGCCGCGCAGGGGAGTGTTGTAGACGAGTCCAAAGCCGCCCGTATCAAAGGTGAGCTGGGCGCCCACGCCGGCGCCGTACAGCGTGCCCTTGTAAGAACTTTTTTCGTCGGAATCGAGGTTGAACGAGCCCAGAACATCAGCATGAATTGTCTGGTAGCGGAACTGCGCGCCCATGCGGAAATTTTTTGTGAACTCCAGTGCGAAGCGCGCCTGTGCCTCACGGCGTAGCCACCGCTCTTCGGCGGGATTGTTGCGGTACTGAGAATTGTCATTGGTGGATCGTTGCTCCTCCACATGCTGTTTGGCGGTGATGCCGAGCCCGAATCCTCCTGTGGGTGCGAAAAGGAAACCGACTCCGTGCACGAAATCGCGCCGCTTGGAGGAGACATTGGTTTCGCGTGCGCTCGCTGTGCGTTTTGACTTCGCCTCGAAGGAACGGATGCTTTCACCCACGCCCAAAGCGTATCCGCTGGGGAGGAATGCGGCCGGGTTCGCAAGGAAAACCGAAGGTGATCCACCATCGGTGGCGTGCGTAAAATAACTCTCGAACGGCGATGCGTAGGCCAAAGCGCGTGCGGGTGCGCACACCGTCGTAACGGCTGCGGTGGTCACGGCCACCCGCGAGAGGGCGGCCATCAAAGAAATACGGCTTTTTCCGGAGTTCATTGCTTTCCTCAATCCTTGAGTTTCGTGAGCGCACCTGGCGCTTCGAGATAGGAGCGGTACGGCATGTACTCTTCTCCAATGCAAAGTTTCACCACGGCGCCCGCGAGGTGCACCGGACTGAGCTGCTCGCTACCGGGGGTTGTGCCTGTGTCGAGATCGCAGTTGAGTGCGAGGAGATCCCCATCGGTGCCTCCCACGGCACGACCGCCCGCGATGCCCCCACCAATCATCACCGCGCCGCCCACCGGCCAGTGGTCGCGACCGGCGCTGCCATTTATCTTCGGTGTGCGGCCGAAGTCCGAGTAGAGCACAATGAGTGTGGTGTCGAGCTTGCCCGCCTTGCGCAACTCGTTGACAAATATTTTCAGAGCGGCGTCGAACGGAGGCAGCAGCGCGGCCAGCTGTCTGTCCTGACCGGCGTGCGTGTCGAAGCCGCCGAGACCCATGTTCACGCAGGTCGCCAGGTCGTTCTTGATGAGTTTCAGTGCCAGAGCGAAGGCATCTCCCGCGCCGCCGCCCATGCCCATTCCGGCGCCCGCGGCGGGAGCGAAAAGTGCTTTGTCGGCATCGGTCACCGATAGCTTTGCGCCGAGGTCACTGTTGATCTGCCCACGGATTTTCGATTCGGCGCTACCCACAGCGGTGAGCCTGTCGTTTTTGCCGAGCGTGCGTTCGGCGCGAGCAATGGATTTTTTCATGTAGTCGAGAAGGGCCAACCTGCGCGCGGTGTCCTTTTTGTCCGTGGGGTACATGGAGCGATAGAGGTCCAGGTTTTGCGCACGCACGAGCGAGACGGGGTTGAGCAATCCACGATCGATCAGCGGTTCGCTGCCACCACCGAGTTGGATAATGGGGATGGTGGCGTCGCTCTCGGACGCCACGATGGAGGGAACGCTCGCCGCGTTCACGCGGCCCGTGTTACTTAAAATTCCGGTGTCCATGTAGACCGACCCCGCGTCGTGCGAGGTCGTACCCATGGCGAGTCCGCGCACGAGCACCACGTCGGCCCCGATCGAGGCGAGGCCGGGCAGGTGGCGCCCCACGCGCACATCCGTGGTGGAGCCCGCAAGCCTGTGCGCCAGGGCCCAGTCGTAGGCCACATCGAGCTTTGAGCTGGATCGTTGCTTGGGATCGACGGTTTCGAGGATGTCCCAACCACCGCTCATGTTTATCCAGACGAGCTTGCGCTGCACGCTGAAATCGGTGCTCGCCTGTGCGACCTGCGCACGTGCCGTGCGCGGCGCGAAAAGTTTCGAGGCCGCCATGTAGGCCACGAGAGAAACGCCTGTTCGGAGCAGCTGACGGCGGCCGATGGAATCCACCTCTTCGGGAAGCGCCAGAATCGTTGCCGTGTTCCCTGCGTTTCCTGCGCTTTCGTTTCTTTCTTCTTGTTTGTCCTGTTGGTGCTTCACAGTCCCTCCTGCTTTACCCAACACCGCAACGCTTCCTTCAAATCGAACGCTGGCCCTGCCACGGGCGGTCCGGATTGCCCCGGAGGCATGCTTCCGCTCGAAAGCATGCCGAGCGCTGTTCGGCCAAGGCTGCGCCAGTCCTGCTCTGTTTCGAGTGACCTTCGATTCGTTCCGGCCGCATGGCACACCGTGCATTGGCTCGTGTCGCTTGCGAAGTCGCTGTACTCCACGACCGGTGGACAGGGTTGCTGCGCGGCCTCGGGCACCTTGCCGAGCGGCGGTTGTTCGAGAGGGTCGGTCACTACGGCGTCCATGCGCGTTGCGGCGGTGAAGGCAGGGTGCGTCGCCACTGCGTACACAAGTTCTCTGAAGCTGTACTTCGTGCCCACGAAATACTTCGTGAGTTCATCCCGCAGTTTCTCTTCATCCCTGTAGAATTTTCGACCCATGAGCCACTCCCACACATTTTGCACCGTGCAGGTGGCGAACGCCTCGTCATTTTGAATGATGTGGGCAAGGTCGGCCATGGTGGTTCCGGACTTGCCCGCAAAGCGCGACGTTCGAGCGGCCTTGCTGCCCCGGTACAGATCGCCTCCTTCACCCCACGCGCTGTAAAAATCCGCGAGCGGGTCGAGTGTCGCATGGCAGCCGCTGCAGGGTGCGGTGGTGCGCAGATTGCCCGGGTCCTGAGGAAACACCTTGGGCGGCTCCGACGTGAAACGGCGGCACATGAGTCGCTCGTAGAGCTGATTGGCGCGTGAGCGATTCTTCTCGTAACGGCGCATCCATCCGAAGGTGGAAAGCACGCCCGCGTGTTCGTAGTGGTTGCCGGTGTAGACAAGCTGAAAACGCGTGTCGTTCACCGAGACGCGCGCGAGCTGGTCGAGCAGATTTTGCGGGAGGCTCATTTTCGTAAGGTCGAAATGGTTCGTCTGCCCATAAAAATGCGCGAGAGCACCGTCCACCGCCGTAAGGCCAGGTTCGATGATTTTTGTGTAGGGATAATTGTTCACAGCCACCGCCGTTGCCAGACCCGCTGGTTGGCGCGAGAGGCTCTTGATGATGGTGAATCGCGAGTCGAATGCCTCGCTCGTGCCAAGCTCCGTGTTCTTCGCTTCGTTTTCGTCTGCAAACTCCACAAAGCATTTGCTGAGATTGGACCCACAGGCCCGCGCGACGCTCGGGCACACCCAAACCACGACATCGGGTTTCCAGAACGGCGTCACGGGTTCCTGCATCGCCTTGGGACACTGCCCTGTGCGTGCGCGCCCGGTGTCCCCGCCTTCCCATTCGCAGCCGAACCGCGCTCGCGCACCTCCGCCACGTGCGCAGCGCAGGCGCGCTATCTTTAGCTCCTTGCCGTCTATGTCTGAACGCTGAAGCTCGTCTAGATATTCAGAGGGCAGACCCACGCCAAGAACCCGTTCATGGTAACGCAACACGGCATCGTAGAAATTGGGATGATCGAGAAACGCGCGCACGGCCGTGCGGTAGTCCGTATCTTTTCCGGCGTACCGTGTGAACGCGGCGTCGTCGGGAACGGAAGCGTTGAGAAGGTACTCCGCGCGCCTGAGCGCTCGCGTGTAGTCCGCGGCCGCTCGTGTTTCCTTAAGCGACCCGGGAACGGCAAGGAGAGCCGCAGTGAAGGCGGCGAGCGTGGCAAGCCTTGCTGCGGTCCTGAAAAAACTCATAGCAGCAGCGCCTCCGCATCGGTGGACAGGGCCACGCACGCAGGCACGTAGATGTCGAATTCGTTCGCGTCATCGTCTGGGTCCGCACGCGCGGCGTCCGTGAGTTTCGTGATGTCGGTCATCACGTCGGCCGGTATGCGAGACGACGGCAAACCGAGCAGGCGCTGCGCGAGGTAACGCAGATTTGCCGAGGTGGCGTCCGCAGAACGGGGCAGGATTGTGCGCCAGCCCGGATGCTCCCACTCAGTGGGCGCGACAAGACTGCGGCAGAGCTCTTCCGCCACCTTCTGCATCGCAAGAAGCGAGGTGGCATCATAGGACTCCTGCGGTGCCGTGCGGAAGTCCTCGCTCGCGCCTCCCAGCAGCAGACGGAAATTTTCCACGCTGCCGATCTGCCGTGCGATGAGAGGTCCTTCCGAGCGGTACTGACGCAACAGCCTGCGTACAAAAAGATCCGGATCGGGCCTCAGGGCGGCCGGAGCCTTGTCGGTTGTGACTTTACGGACGTTTGCCAGCAGGGTTTCGTTGACGCCACCTGCGAGGCCTCCAGGTGGAAGTACGAATGAGCTTCCGTCTTCGCCGTTGGTCTCTGATTTCACGCTCCGCCTGCAGCCGGACTGCGACACGACGACAACCGCGAGCAGCGCTATCCATCCGAGAGCCATGGTCGTTTCCTCCAAACCCATCTCTCCCTTCCTCACATCGGCACCTCGAGCCCGAGTTTGAGCGCGTACGACTTGTAGGTGAATTGCGCGTTCAATTCGGGGATGCTCTGTGAATCCGAGCCGTAGCCCACCTGCACACCACCATAGAAACGCGGACCTGCCGCGGCGGTCACCGCGAGGAGTTGAATTGTTGTGAGTGGGATATTTTCCATCGTCATGAAACCCTGGTCATTGTAAGCCAGGGTGCGGTGGGAAACGGTGGCGTACGCGCTCAGCGTTCCACTCACCACGGGAAAATATCCGCCCAGGTGGATGCGGTAATAATCGCGCGAGAGGTCGGTGCCCTGCTCGGTTTTTTCGCTGCTGTCACCAAGCTGTACGAGGGCCAGCGACAGTTCGAGTTCGAGGTCTTTGCCGCCTCCCGGCGTGAAACGCAGCGTGCCGCCAAAGGAGGAAGGGAGAGTGACGAACTCTTCGCCCGTTTCGCTTTCGAGATTCGTGGAGCGCGTGTAGGTGCGTTTGGTTTCGGCCATGAGCGTGTAAAACATTCCCGCTGAAAACGACGGAGCACGTTTCAGCAGGCCGAGCCGCGGCGCGTAAACCGTCGCCTTCTTGTAGGTGGATTGCGAACTGACGCTCACGAGGCGCACGTCTTTCTTCGATTCAGGGAGTTGCAGGAGCGCGCATCCGACGAAGACCTCGATGCCCTGGGAGGCCGCGAACGATGCGTCGAGCGCCCCGTTGGCGCTGATGCGTTTTTCGCTCACCTTGCGATCGGCTGAAAGCGAGTCCTGACGCAGGCCGTCGAAATAGCGTCCGCGCGCGAAGACGCGGAGCGAAACCGCCTGCGAGGGCGAGTACGAACTGTCGAAACGCAGCGCGGCAACGTAACGCTGATCGAGCTCCTCTGATTCCGTTCCGCGGGTCTTCACGCGCGCGTCGACGTAAGTGGCTTCAGCGCCGGTGCTGAAAGAAGTCGAAAAGGCACGTGTGGCCCGCAGCTCGAAGGAATCATCGAGATCGGGTTCGAACGCACGGGCATGGCTGGGAACAAAAGCGGGCGCGCCCATCACGAGCGTGACCAGATATGTGATGGCACGTGACGTGATTTCGGGGGAGTGGTTTTGGCGCGTGAAAAAAAACATTCCCCCGAGGCTCCCTGGACGGTGTTACTTCGCCAGTGTGGAGCATCGGGGGAAAGAAGCCTGGGCAGCGTTTGCCCCTAATCAGCCGTTGTGCTGGCGGTTTGTTTCCTGCACCGTGACTTTTTCAGTCTGGGTGGAGATTTGCTTTGTCTGAGTGGATGCCTGCTGCTGCGCAGGTTGATTGGCAGGGGTGTCGTCCTCGTTGCCATTGAGGCCCGACTTGAAGTTGCGGATGCCTTCGCCAAGCGACTTGCCGAGGCCAGGAAGCCTGTTGCCGAAGATGATGACGGCTATCGCCAAAACCACGAGCCAGTGAACGAGACTAAATGAACCCATAGGGAACCTCACGGTTGACTGAAAGGGGCGGGCGGATCGCGGGCAATGAAGCCCCTGTCCTTGGGTATCGGCTGATGCGCGTCGCGAACCCACGGTGCTTCTTGCACTGTAAGTCAATGGCTCGGCCTGGTAAAGGCGCCAAAGACTGTCGCTTTCCGTGTCAAGCTTCCGATGTCTTCTTTATCGGCCTTTCGCGAAGAATCCTTGAGCCGGCGGGCGAAATTTTCGCGACCCGCTTTTGCGCTTGGGGATTGTCTGTGCCTGAAAACTCATGGGCACAGGACCGGAGTGACACTGTACCCTTTCCTGGCGTGAGCCTGTCACCTATCCATCGGCCCCGAATCGGCCGAAGGTGACGTCATGACGCGAGAGCCGTGCTCACCTGTCATGCCGCCACCCAAGGAGGGGCGCCTTATGAGCCAGCTCACCACATCTCTGCAGTTGCGGCAGGGTGAAGTGTTTTCCTACCCTTCACGCACACCCTGGAACGCTCAGGTGGTCGAAGGGACCGTGTGGGCTACCAGCCCGGGGCGTGGAGATCTGTTTTTCGGCCCGGGCGAATCCATCGTTCTTGAGTCGGGATTCGTTCTTGAGGCGTGTGGTGGATCGGCCCTTCTGACCGGACCGTACGCATTTCAAAAGCGCGGCCGCGGTGTAGACACACGAATGGTGACAGAGACCATCCGAAGATGGGTACAGGGATGGCTTTCAGGCCCTCACCCAGTCGCCTGAATCAGTGCTCCAAGTTTTTCCGCGCATGAAACCAACAGGTGTCGCGTCTGCATCGTTTTGAGGAGATCATTCATGAATGCAGTCAAACGCGAAGAAGTGAAAAATTATCTGAGAGACCTCTCGCGGCGCCCCGAGCACGAGGGCGGACTCGCGTTGCCTTCCATCCATCGCCTGCGCGCCTCACTTGCTGTCAGCAAGAACACCGTTATCGGTGCCCTGGAGGAGCTCTGCGATGAGGGCCTGCTCGAAGCACGCGAACGGCAAGGCTTTTTTGTGCGCAGAATGAAGCGCCGCATGGCCGCTCGCGAGACGGACATCTCCATGCTTCGCTACAATCGCCTTGAGCACGCCATGGCGAGCATCACCTGCTGCCACGCGGGTCAACGCATCGTGAGCCTCGGTGGTGGCGTCATTTCCGAAGCGGTCTTGGCATCGCCCGAGCTCACGCACTTTCTCAAGGGGCATGCGCGTCTCACGGTGCACGACCTCGCCACCTACGCTCCGCCGCAGGGCAGCGCACGTCTGCGCGAGGCCATTTCCGCAAGTCCTATCCTTGCGGACGGTGTGAACCTCACTCCCGAAAATGTGCTCATCACGAATGGCGCCATGGAAGCGCTCCGCCTTGCTTTACGGCAGGTGAAACGCCGCACGGGACGGCGAAAAATCGCCATCGAATCGCCCGGATACTACCTCCTGCAACCGTTGCTGGAGCAAGAGGATTTTTCGTTCGTTCCGGTTCCGCGCACCCACGAGGGCCTCGATCTGGCAGCGCTCGAACGGGTCGCACGAGGAGGCGACCTCGCTGCGTTCATCACGAATCCATCGCATCAGAATCCGCTTGGCAGCAGCCTGCCGCTCGCGCAGAAATTCGAGATCGCGTCCATTGCCGACAGGCATGGCCTTTTTCTTATCGAAGACGAAGTGTATCGGGGGCTTTCGCAGGACGAAAAGGAAGCGCCTGCCATCTTTTCCTTCGCGCCCTTGCGCACGATTTACGTGGGTTCGTTTTCGAAAACCGCTGTGCCCGTGTTTCGCACGGGCTTCGTTGCGGCGCACGAGTCGGCGCTCCGCGAGATGCTCGAAGACAAGTTCCTCATGAACCTGAGCAACAACGGCCCGTCCCAGGAGCTACTCGCGCAGTTTCTCCTTTCGCGCGATTTTGCGCGGCACATAAAATTCGTGCAGGGAGAGTTGCGCCGGTGCCACCGCATGGCGCTTTCGCAGGCGCAAGGGTTCGAGGATCTGGGTGTGTTCGAGGATCAGCCTTTCCGGGGTGGATTGTTCGCTCGGTTCCTGTTCCGTTCGCGCCTCAACGTGGTGGAAGTCTACGAACGGGCAAAGGCCATGGGCATCGTCATTTCGCCCGGAGAGCTATTCTATGTGCCCGGGTCCAACGAGCTTTCGGAGCCGTCGTGGATGCGCGTGAACATCTCTGAAACGCGCGAGCAGTCGCTTGCGCGCGTGCTCGAATTCATGCGCGCCTTCGGCGCCGTGCGTCGGCGGGCTTAGGAGCCTGCGGTTCCTGGCGCGGGTAATTGTTTTCCTTCAGTCCTCTGCTCCGCCTGCCGATAGGGCCGAGAGTCATTCGCACATGTCGAGGCGCCCCCTTTGGAAGCCTGCATCGACCTGTGCGCACGTTCGCTCTTGCCAACGATTCCGAGAAACGAGGAAGGACACGTGCACTCCTCCCCAGGCAGCTGCGGCTCGACACGACGCCTTGCCGCATTGCTCCTTGGGGCGGCGACCTGGGCTGCAGCGTGCAAGAACCAGGTCAAGGGCACGCGTCCGAATGAAGCCCGGCCTTTGCAACAGGCTCCGGTTTACTCAGCGCCCCAGGCACTTCCTTCAATCGCGCCGACAATTGTGGAAACGCCTGCGAATACGATGGCGGCGCCCGCGAAGGACAACCCGCTTGCGAACTACGACGCGATACTTGGTGCACGCCTTGCACGAAACGCGAAGAGCGGCGTGGCAGGAGGATCACTTGGGCAATGCTTTGCCTATGTGGCGCGCGCCATTTCCGAAATCTGGCCGAATGGGTTCCACGACTCCGGTGACTGCTCAAAGACCGATTTGAACTGTCGGACGTATGCACGCAGCTTTGCTGAAAACTGGAAGACCTCCGTGCACGGCTCCAAAATGCGACTCAAGGCTGTTCTGCTGAAGGACAACCTAAACGGTGAGAAGCACAACGAGGGCGTGTCGCATTCGGAAGCGCCGGTTGGAAGTATCCTTGTGTGGAGAAAATGTTCTTCCAACCCTGCGGGCCACATAGCCGTTGTTACAAAAAAAGGCTCGGAATCCGCTTCGGATTTTCTGCATGGTGTCGATGTGTGCCCAACTGAGCATCTCATCGGTATCTTTGTTCCCGTGAAGTGATCTCACTCGCTGGTTGCGCATTCGCGACGTCATCTGTTATGCGGATCCTCCACAGGGGGTGCCGCATGCGCCGAGAATTTATGGATTTCTTGAAAACCTACGGCATCATTGGACTCGCCATTGCCGTTATCATCGGTGGCAAACTCAACGAGTTCATCACGTCTCTCGTCAATGATCTGCTGATGCCGTTGGTGTTCAATCCGTTGCTGAAAGCTGCGCAGGTCGACGACATCCGTAAGTTGAATTACGAGGGAATCCTGTATGGCAAAGTGGTCGGCGCAGCCATTGACTTCACGATAGTGGCAATCGTGGTGTTCTTGTTCGCGAAGTGGATCCTGAAAGAAGAAAAGGTCACGAAAAAGTAACAGCGCCCGACAGCACATAGCCATCGGGCGCTATTTCGCCTGGGTCAAAGTTCGTAGTTAACGAACGATGTCTTTTTCGGAAAAGCGAAACTTCGGGTAAGGTGCCGCGTCTTTCGCCGGCCGACCGACGGCCAGCACCACGGTGGCGCGGTGCCCTTCGGGCAGGCCGAGGATCTTGTCGAACGCATCGGGCTGGAACCCTTCCATCGGGCAGCTCCCGATGCCTAGCTCCGCGCACGCAGCCATGGCGAAACCGAGCGCGATGTAGGCTTGCTTCTGTGCCCACGTGAGCGCCTGCTCGGGAGTCAGCGCCTGCGCGAATCCCTTCATCATGCCTTCGAAGTCGGCAAGCTTCGCGCGCGCTTCAGCGTTTCCACCACTGCGCGCCTGCATGCATTCTTCGATGCGCTGCACCACGTCGGTTCGCGCCACGAACACCAACGTCGCTGTTGCCGTGGTGAACTGTGGCTGATTCCATCCCACCGCACGCAGTTTCTCGTTCGTTGCAGCGTCCTTCACCACACGCACGTAAAACGGTTGCAATCCGAAGCTCGTGGGAGCGAGTCGGATGGCTTCTGTCACCTTGTGCAGGTCGGCGTCGGACACTTTGTCGTTCGGGTCGAACATCTTGACGGCATCGCGCCACTCGAGCTGGGACAGAAACGTGGTCATGAAGGGTTCCTCAGGGTGTTGGGGAAGGACGAACATCGATCCGCACACAACTTACGCCCGTGCCGGACTCCGCTCAACCCTCCGCCCTCGACTCCTGAGGAACTTTGACTTCCACCAACGGAACAACGCGCGGTCTGCACTCTCTTAGCGGCAACGTGCAATGTCGAACGACACGTTGATGTCGCCTTCGCGTGCAACGCGCAGCTCCGCGAACGAACGCGGCGCTCCCTTGATGGCTGACACGGCGTAACGCAGAGCCACCACAACGTCGTCGTTGCGATTTGGCGCGCACAGAGCCTCGTCGTTCTCGATGACGTTGACGAGTGAGAAACGGCGTCCACGCACATTGATGGCCTGGCCCGCAGGAAACACGACCTCGGCAGAATCGGAGCGTGCGATGCCGGTCACCACCGAGGCGAAACGCATATCCGCGCTCGCGCTCTTTGAAACGTCGAGCGCGCCCTCTGTTCGCACGCTGCGGATGGTGTAGCCGCGCGGCAGGCGTCCGGGCAACACAACCGCGCACGAGGTGCGATCGCTTCTGCTCGAATCTCCGTCCCTGCCGATGGTGCCGAGGCTCACGCCGAAGCCCCACAGGTCGGCGGCCACGCGATCACGGCCCGCATCACGCAGTCCCCATCCGACGTCATAACAGTCGGTGCCGGCGATTTTTGCCTTGGCGTAGTCGATTTCGAACCTATCGGCCTGCGCCGCACCTGCCACTGACACGGACGTGGCAACCGCCGAAACCCCCAGTGCAACAGTGAGTCCGAACGAACGACCGAAAAATTTATTAGCGAACATGTATCACCCCCGAAAGACGTTTTGGCCGCGAATCGAATGAAGAACCCCGGGGCGCGCCGCAGCCAAACGCGCCCGAACCTTTGAAAGCGAGAATGCGAAATGCGAGGAAATGCCTCCTGTGAGGTCAGTCTTTCCTGCACTGGACGTTGCCGACTTGCGCCGCGCCGAAGTGATAAAGAAACAGGCCACTGCCGAGCGCATCGAGTGCATCTTTTACCGTCGTCTTTTGCGCGTCGCGCCCGCCGCGTCCACGTGAGCAGACAAAAGATCCGATGAATGACTTCTTCAGTTCGATTTTCACCGCGGCGCTGTCGCCGGGGCTTTCTTCAGCACCGAAGATGGCGAACTTGAGCGTCGCGTTAGACGTCGGCAAAGACGGAACAGTGTTCTCAATGATGCAATGGGCCTTTGCGAAATCCACGGAACTCTCGGAAATCTTCTTCCCGTTCTGCCAATAAACCGTCCCGCCTTCGCCCGCGAGGGGACGGAATGCGTCGAAGGTGCCCTCGAAGAACGCGCCATAGAACGGGTTCGTGTAGCGCGTGTCGTCGATGTCCTTGAGCGGCCAAAGCTCGCCGCGCGATCCGCCGTTGTTTATCTTGCGAACAAGGTAACTGGAGATGGCGTAGCTTGAGTCATCGTGCCGCGAGAGCCCGAGATACTCGTGGATAACAAGCAGGCGCACGGTCTTGAGGTCGTAGCCCACGCCTTTCCAGCGTGAGCGAGAAAGCACGATGCGGCCTTCGTCGGGATAATTGAGCGCGTCGACCTCGGTCCCGCCCTCGAGGAAGGTTTTTTCGGAGGTGAAAACCTTTGAGGTCGCCACGGCCTTGCGAAACCGCACGAGGTCAAAGCCTGGTGGAAACCCCTGGGCATCGGTGCTGCCGAGCGTGGCGAGCAGCTCCACCGTCTCATCGGCCACGGAAACGAATTCCGCCGCCATGGCGTCGCCGCCGTTGCCCACACGTGACTCCGCATGCGCGATTGCGGGAACAAAAGCCATCATCGCACCCGTGACGCCCATGGCTCCTGCAAGAAAAGCGCATCCGATCGAGAGTGCCTCAGCCCATTTCCGCGGTGAGTGCCGCTGTGCCGATTTCGAAGTCCGGTGCCGCGACAATTTCTGTCCTGCGTGCGTCTGTGTTTTCATTTGTCCTCACCTCCCGGGTCAGTGGAAAAAACTGGATCTGCATCTGGTAAATGACGTCGCTGTCCGTCTCGTCTTCCATAAGCTCCGAGAACTTGTCCTGGAACTGGCGGATGAGCTGCTTTGCCTCGGCGAGCTTGTGCGAGGAGATAGCGATAACCTGTGA
>Ga0163152_10002853_pt1 | contig 23514 bp, 20 predicted proteins | sample OliLakLV19MP8IB2_FD_148635 | JGI IMG/M metagenome (GOLD analysis project Ga0163152, IMG submission 148635) | Freshwater microbial mat bacterial communities from Lake Vanda, McMurdo Dry Valleys, Antarctica - Oligotrophic Lake LV.19.MP8.IB-2 | ecosystem: Environmental > Aquatic > Freshwater >...
GTCTGGCCGCTGGCATGCTCGATGCGGGAACAGTTCGGACAGTGGATGTTTTTGGATTGGGAGTCGAAATACCAGGTGGCGTCCAGCGCGATGAGCCGGGTCTGTTTGACCGCCCGCATGTCCTGGATCAACCCCGTTTCCGCAAAGGCCTCATGCAGATCATCAAACAGGCTCAAAAAGTGGGAAGGCTCGATCGGGTCGAGCATCTGGCGGATCTGGCTATCGCAAGGGATACTCTCGATTTGGAACAGCGAACGGGCATTGTTACGGCCGCATCTCTTTTCCATGTTTTCTTGGAAGCTGAGGAAAGAGGGACATTGGGTGAAGAAGACCGCAAAGGCGGAGAGCGCGAAATCGGCCATGCCGTAGCTGCAGTTCTCGCCGGTGCGCCGGTCGGGCAATCCTGCGGCCACCACTCGAAAGCATTTTGCGCTTGCGAACTTTTTCCTTTTTCAATATTTAAGGAGCTCCCGCGATGGCTTGTTCAGCAAGACGGAAGACTCCTCGAAACGAAAGGCAACTATGTCAGAACCGTTTTTAAGCGAAATAAAGATTGTCAGTTTCAATTTTCCACCCAAAGGCTGGGCTTTATGCAATGGCCAGTTTCTTCCCATCAACCAAAACCAGGCATTGTTCGCCCTGCTGGGAACAACCTATGGAGGCAATGGGCAAACTACTTTTGCCCTTCCAAATCTTAGGGGGCGGGTTCCCATCCACTTTGGTGGCGCGCATACTTTAGGAGAGACTGCGGGCAGCACCTCTGTGACGGTGAATATCGAACAATTGCCGACACATTTGCACGCTATGATGTCAACGACTCAAAATGCTACGGTAGACACGCCTGCTAACACCGAAACATTGGCAACTGCTTCAATTAATTTGTATCGAACGCAGCAGACAACACCCGTGGCCATGGAGCCTGGGATTATTTCCAACGTGGGTGGCAGCCAGCCCCATAATAATATGATGCCTTACCTGGTGCTGAATTTTATCATCGCCTTGCAAGGAATTTTTCCTTCCCGAAATTAACCAAATCGAAAGATCACTTATGGCCGCTTATGTTGGTGAAATCCGAATGTTTGCAGGTAACTTCGCCCCGAATGGGTGGATGTTCTGCGAGGGTCAAACTCTGTCAATTTCTGAAAATGACGTTTTGTTTCAGCTCATTGGCACGACTTACGGTGGAGATGGAGAGGAAACCTTTAACCTGCCCAACCTGGCCAGTCGTATCCCTATTCATATGGGAACCGGGCCGGACGGCACCACCTACCAGATCGGTGAAATGGCCGGGACTGAGCAGGAAACTTTAACTACTCAGCAAATTCCCACTCACACCCATCCGCTTATTGCTTCCAGCGATCCCGCTTCCCAGCGGAGTCCGCAAGATGCAGTGTTCGCAAGAGCGGCTGCGGAGGCTTATGCCAGCGAATTCACTCCCGAAGTCATTAGCCCGGTCACTGTCAGTCCCGCTGGCGGAAGTCAGCCGCACGAAAACACTCAACCGTTCCTTTGCATAAATTTTATCATTTCCTTGTTCGGAGTATTTCCCAGCCAAACCTAAATCTTAATTTTATGTCTGACCAATTTCTCGCTGAAATCCGGATTTTTCCCTTTAACTTTCCGCCAACCGGTTGGGCTTTTTGTAATGGCCAGCTCATGCCGATCAGCCAGAATACGGCATTGTTTTCATTGCTGGGAACGACTTACGGCGGGGATGGGAAATCGACTTTTGCCCTTCCGAATATGCTCGATAATGCTCCCATGCAGCCTGGCCAGGGCCAGGGCTTGAGTCTTCGGGATCTTGGAGAGATGTCGGGGGTCGAAAGCATCACCTTGCTGGTTTCGGAAATTCCTCTCCACACTCACACGGCTTCAATGAGTCTGCGGCCAGCTGATGGATTGAACCCTGGCGCACTCGCTTTGGGCACTGGAAACGCAGCCTATATCTCCAACAACAACAACTTGGTGATGATGCTACCCCAAGGTCTTTCTCCCGCAGGCGGAGGGTTGCCTCACAATAACATGCAGCCGTATCTGACCTTGAACTTTTGCATCGCGTTACAGGGTATTTTTCCGCAACGCCCTTAAAATATTTCCAGACACGTGCGGTCGCCGGAACTTGAAAACTCAGTTTGCCTCCGTCCCTGCACTGAGGAGGATCGGCCATTCCTTCTTGAGGTTTATTACAGTGTGAGGGAGCCGGAGGTGAACCTTGTTCCCTGGTCGATTGAGCAAAAACGTGCCTTTGTTCTTTCCCAGTTCAATGCCCAGGATTCATTTTACCGTAGCCAATATCCAAAGACTCAATTTCAGATCATCGAGTTGAAGGGTGCTTCAGTGGGACGTCTTTATACCGATGACAGGCCGGAAACCGTTCACATTCTTGATATCGCCCTCCTCCCGCCATTCCGCAGGCGCGGTATTGGAACTTTTTTGCTCGAACGAATACTTTGGCAGGCTCAGCAACAAAACAAGGCTGCAACAATATTTGTGGAAAGTTACAATCCCGCAAAAAAACTTTACGAGCGGCTCGGTTTCAAACCTAAGGAATGTTCCGGCTCAATGTATGAACTGATGGAATGGCGGATGGAGCAGGCGGAAAGCGGGCAATGATCGTTCCTAACGTGGAAAAATCCGCCGGACACCGAGTTCCGCTCCTCGGATTTCCTAAATTGTTGGAGGAAAAACCAAAAAATTGTGCTCCATCATTTCAACAATCATCAACGTTTGAGCCTGTGAGCGGGGGCTGACGCCGCTCCTGGAAAAAGCAGCAAAAATATTTTTAAACATTTTTGAAAGATTTCGAAAAATTGGTTCGTATTGAAAAAGTGACGGATGCAACTGTTAAAAATTTCAATCCTCGAAAAGGCTTTGACTCCTATGAGGGAAACCCGTAATAAATTGTAGCTTCTCGTTAGTATTTGTAAGGGGGATTTCACGTCGGGCAGCGTGTCCAAATTTTGAATGACGTTTTATGACGCCAATAATCGCTAGGTTCCAAAAACTTTTATTATCCGTTGTGCTGCCAGTCGTTCTGGGCACCACCAGCCTTTTATCCCAGACCATTACCACCACCAAGGATGATGGGGTGGTGCCTGGGGTCAGAAAACTTCGAGGCGGGACAATTACTTACACCAACACCATCAATAATACGGGTGGTGCCAATGCGACCAGTGTTACCTACACCGAATCCACTCCTGCCAATGTTACCGATACCGGGGCAGTAAAGGTTACTCCGATTGCTGTGGATGATTCTTATGTGGCCGTCGGCAATACCGTCAGAACAGTTTCCGCAGGCGCTGGGATTCTTGCCAATGATTTTGATCCCGATGGTGGTGCCTTCACCGTAAAAGTTGGTAGCGGAGCCCGTGTTTCTGGCACTGCTACCGGCGGTGTGCTCTCGGTCAACCTGGATGGAAGTTTTTCTTATACCCCAGGCGCGGGACAAATCGGAACCGAGCGTTTTCAATACACCATTACCGATGCGGATGGGTTGGACAGCGTGACTGTCGGTTTCGTGGATTTCACCATGACAGCACGGGTTTGGTATGTCCAGAATGCCAGCTCCAACGGCGACGGGCGAAGCCATGCGCCGTTTAATAGTATCACTTCAGCGAATACTGCGGCAAATGCCAGCACAGATATCATTTATGTATTCTCCGACACAGGAAATCCTAAGTTGAGCGGAAACTTTGTTCTGGAAAACAGCCAGCAATTGTTAGGGCAGGGTGTGGCTTTGACGGTCAGTAGCTTGAACCTTTTTTCTGCCGCAACAGCACCCCAAATATTAAATGCCTCAGGCGACATTGTTACCCTCGCTCAAAACAATACAGTCAGTGGACTTGAATTAAACAACCGGGCTTCCACCGGGTATGCCATTAAAGGCTCAAGCTTTGGCACTCTAACCGCTAGCACGATTTCCATTAGCGGAACGGGGCAGGCTCTTGGGCTGAATAGCGGGACCGTCAGCGCCTCATTTGACAGCCTCGTAGCCAGCGGTGGCACGATTGGGGTTGGGCTGACAAATGTATCTGGCACCTTGGATATTTCCTCCGGAGCGTTAAGTGGTTTTGCTGGTGCCGATTTCCTGGTGAATGGCGGTTCTGCTTCGATCAACATGGCTGGAACCATTACTGACCTGTCTGGTAGCAGCGGGGGCGGAAGAGCTGTGGATATTCAGAATAAAGGTGGCGGGACAGTTACTTTCTCCGGGAACATCACCAACAATATTTCTGGAATTTTCCTTAATTCGAATTCTGGGGCCACAATAAATTTCACAGGCCGGATTGGGTTGAACGCCGGCGCAAACAGCGCGTTCACTGCCACTGGCGGCGGGACGGTTTCGGCCAGCAATACCGGAAATGTGATCACCACGACAACGGGCACTGCGGTTAATGTGGCCAACACAACCATCGGAGCCAGCGATGTCATCTTCAAGAGTGTAAATGTGAATGGGGCTGCGAATGGCATTGTTTTAAACGCCACAGGATCGAGCGGCGGCTTTATTATCCTGGGATCAGGAACCGCCGATAGCGGAGGAACTATTCAAAACACCACCAGTTCTGCCATCAGTGCCACTGACACCATGGACCTTTCACTCACTAGAATAAAAATCTCAAACCCTGGAAACCACGGCATTTCGGCTTCCAATTTGCGTGGGACATGTTTGCTAGACAGCTCAACGATTACGGGGTTGACTTTTTCGACCGCAAATGGAATTGACCTCGTAAATTCGAGTGGAACCCTCACCGAAATGCGGGTCAAAGCCAGCACCTTTTCAAGTTTCACCACAGCAAATCGTGGCATCAACTATGAGGCTCAAGCCACCGCGAACATGGCCGTCATCGTGGAGTCGGGTTGCACGTTTACGGGAATGTTCGGAGATGCTGTCGGCTTCCAATCAATCACCGGATCCAGCGGTACTCTGAGCCTGATCGTTCGCAATTCGACGTTCAACAACGCTGCAGCATCAGGAAACGGTGGCATCGGCATTGCTCCTTTTGGTGGACCGATTAATTTCACATTTAGCATCCATACAAATTCTTTCGACAGTGTCATGATTCCGCTCAGCAATGCCGGCGCAATTAATGTTACAGACGGAGATCTGGATGGAAGCGGGCCTGTTGTCAACGGAAGCATACGCGGAAACACCATCAACAATCTTGCGGGAGGTCGCGGGATCTCGGTTACATCTGATACTTTCGCTGGCTTGCTAACTCTGCTCATTGATGGCAATACCGTAGACCGTCTGGGTTCAACTTCGAAACACGGAATTTCAGTCAATGTTAATAACAGCGCATTTGCGGATGTCACTGTGAGTAACAATGATATTGGCTTGGCGGCCAACCTCTGGACCGCTGGAAATGGCCTTGCAAACGGGATACTGCTGCAAACGCAGAACAGCGGTGCAATGGATGCACTGCTTTCAAATAATAGGGTCACCGCAAATACTAGTTTCGAAGTAATGCGCGTGCGCGTCGGTCATACCTCTACCCTGAATGCAACGGTTACCGGCAATACCCTCTCCGACACTGTTGGTACTCATATCGAGTTTGAAGCTGCTACTGGAACAGGTGCGACAGTTGGAGGGACGCTCTGCGTCAATGTAAGTGGCAATACAGTGCCCGCAGCCGGAGTTGGTATCATCCGCCTAAGCGAGAATACCTCAGGAACCCTGAACGTGGTTCAATCCAGCACAGCTAATGTTTCCAGCCTTAATAATTCTGCCACGGTAACCCCAACTGGAACGCCGCAATTCAGCCAACCAGCCTGCACTCTCCCATGATTTTCAACCCACGGCGAGGAATACCAATGAAGATGCTGACAATGAAAAATCAAATCCTCTCGACGGTGAAGTGGGTTTCCAGTTTGAAAATGGGAAGCCGCGCATCGGTTTTAAATATTGCCGCAGGGTTGCTCGCAGCCATCGCCTTGCTCACGCCAGCCAAATCCCACGCTCTTGCCAGTCCAGTGAGCATTGGAACATTGCCCCCGGGAAAAAGTGTTCGAGTCATTCATACCGTAACCATCAATTCCTCGATCCCTCCGGGGGTCAGCACCATTACGGCTCAAGGAACGGTGTCGGGAGGTAATTTCAGCAGCGTACAAACCGACGATCCAGATTTGGGTGGAGCCGCGGACGCAACTGTAACAACTGTGGATGTTCCACCGGTTTTAAGCAATGTCACCAAAAACGGGGTCGAAGGGATTGTCATGACCTTTGCGGCTTCGGATTTCACCGCTGCTTACTCAGATGGCAATTCCGACCCGCTTTCAACGGTGACCATCACCTCACTCCCCGCGAATGGAACACTCAAGCTGAGCTTAGTTGACATTGTCGTGAATCAAATTATTCCTGCCGGAAGTTTGGGAAATATCACTTTCGTTCCGGATGCGGATTATTTTGGGTCCTCAAGCTTTGGTTGGACTGCTGCCGATGCCACGCTCACCGCCGACAGTGGAGCTTTGGTCAATATCACCATCGCCAACGTAAACGATGTCCCCGTCTTTACCGCCGGAGGGAATCAGGTGGTCCGGATCAATCTCGGCGCTCAAGCAGTTTCCGCTTGGGCCACAGGCATTTCGGCTGGTCCCAATGAGTCAAGCCAAACTGTTGATTTCATTGTTGGCAATAACAATAACGGCCTGTTTTCGGCCCAACCCGCAATTGATGCCAGCGGAAATCTCACTTTCACCTCCGCCAGTTCCGCCGCGGGAAAAGCAACAGTGACGGTTCAAATTCACGACGATGGCGGGACCTCGAACGGTGGGGTGGACACCTCCTCAGCCATCACTTTTTTAATAGAAGTCATGACCGTGCCATGGACGACTGGGGATTACATTGTTACCGATCGTGGGCCGTATGTGAGCACCGGAACCATCCTGGTGGTTCGAGCGGATGGGTCGCAGGAAATCCTCACCACCGCCTTGAAGGATCCGTATGGAATCACCTTCGACTTAAATGGAAACATCATTGTGGCGGATTATGAATTTTTAAGCAGTTCCGGCACTGGCGGGATTTACCGGCTGAACAAGTACACCCTGGCCAGAACGAGAATTCCCTCCCTCGGAAATTTTAAGACGCCTTTCGGGGTCGCAGTTGAAACCGACGGAATGATCCTTGTGGCCGATCTGGATGCCTTTGGCGAAATCGGCGCGGTGTTCCGCGTCCATCCAACCACCGGAGCACAAACCACATTGTCCACCGGAGATAATTTCTTTTGGTTGCGCGGAATTGCTGTGAACACCAACAGCGGCGATATTTACGTCAGTGACTTGACCAGTTCAACACCTGGAAATGAGGCGGTTATTAGAATCAATCCCTCCAGCGGCGTTCAAACGATTCTATCGCAAGGCGGGCCTTCTGGGGGACTTTTTATTCGTCCAGACGGATTGGCAATAGAATATCCTTCAGGCCACATCATTGTGGCCGATGCCGGAGCTAAAAAAATTATCCGAGTAAATAAAACTTCGGGAATGCAGACGCTCATTTCCGACGATTCACAATTCATCCTGCCAACACATGTGGCGGTGGACGCAAATGGTGATTTTTTGGTCACAGATGGCCCTGTACCGGCGCTTGATGGTCAACGGCGCCTTTACAAGGTGGACAAAACCACCGGTGTGGCGACGATTATTTCCTTCGATGGATTCTTCGACCAACCGCGAGGGGTTGTGGTTGGTTATTGAGCTGCAAGCGAGAAGTTCAGGTGTTTCAAACGGAATTTTGTATATGAGAAAGTTGAACAAAGAAAATCTGAAATCCCGGAGGAGTTTTATAAAAAGCTCAGCCAAAAAGGCTATTGTGCCCGTCGTCACCGTCCTTGTGGTGGCCAAAACAGCTCCGAAATTATTTGCCCGCGAACCGGAATAGAATCGCCGGGAATCTCTCGAACAAGCCGTCAAGTTATAGATTCTTTAAAACGAAGTTTCGCCAATTTTTATTTTTATGAAACGATTGCTCGGTTACTGCCTCCTGCCGCTTTTTTTCTGTGCGACGTCCATGGAAGCGAATCAACTTTTAATTTTGGGAGACGGGTCCCGAGGTCAAACCAATGTACCAATCGAGTCTTCCTCGATTCTCCAGATAAGCTGTGGGCGCGAACATTTGGTTGCATTGAGAAGAGATGGATCGGTTTCAGCCTGGGGTTACGACGGCAATGGCAGAGCAACACCACCAGAAATCAGAAAAGCCATCGCCGTTTCTGCTGGTGCTTATCACAGCCTCGCTTTGTTGGGGAACGGAACCGTGGTTGCGTGGGGTGTAAAAGACCAAGGTCTGACCAAAGTCCCGGCTTCGGCGATCAACGTTATTCAAGTGGCGGCCGGAAGTTTTCATAGTTTGGCGCTTCGATCCGATGGAACCATTGTTGGCTGGGGATATAACGCGGATAACCGGTCGGTGGCTCCCACCAATTTAAGCGGAGTGGTATCCATTGCGGTGGGTCGCGATCATAGCGTTGCCCTAAAGAAGAATGGTTCGGTGGTCTGTTGGGGTATGAACGATGAAGGGCAGACTTCCGTTCCCGAAAACCTCGACCGGGTGACAGCCATCGCCGCCGGAGACTTTCATACCCTTGCTTTAAAAAGTGATGGAACAGTTTTGGCCTGGGGCAATAATCAGCATGGTCAAAGCACAGTTCCAGCCGGATTAAGCGGAGTGGTTGGAGTCGCCGCGGGACATCGTCACAGTGTCGCTCTCAAGGCTGATGGAACGGTGGTTGCCTGGGGATATAATTCAGTGGGCCAAGCCTCGATTCCTACTGGCATAGCCGGAGTTGTCGGAGTGAGTGCCGGTGGATTGAATACGGCCCTTTTAAGCGCGGACGCTCCTTTTATCTCGCAACAACCTCTCAGCCAGACGTTCCTGGCTGGACGTGATGCGGTTTTCAACGTAACCGCAAACGGATCAGGTCTAAGCTACAAATGGTATTTCAACGGAGTTGCACTGGTTGCCTCATCGCGAATCCAAGGATCCTCCGGGGCCAGACTTTCCATCAACGATGTTCAAAAATCCGACGCCGGGGTTTACGCCGTCGATGTGATCGAGGGCAACAAAATCCTTCGCAGCGCCAATGCACTTTTGGTGGTCCGCTCACTGCTTCAATTGAGTGCTCCGGTGATTGCTGATGGAATTGCCAAAATCACCTTTGCGGATGAAGAAGGTGAAGTTCTCTCAGCCCCCGACGCTGAACTTTATCAATTACAATGGTCTTCCGACCTCGAAAACTGGGCCAACCTTCCCGGAGCCATCACGGCGGTTTCCGGAAAATTAGTGGCGACCGACGAATTTACCACTGGAACAAGGTTCTACCGGCTGGTTCCGAAATAATCCGTTTCCATTTGAGTTCAAAAAAAGCCGCGCATTTTGAGCAGCTTGATTCAGGGCGGGTTTCGGTGTTGCCAACGAACTCACTCTTGGTCGCGCCGCGCGAAGGTTTGGAGTCCCGGCTTCAGCCCTCGACGATTATTTTGGGAATTTTCCACCGTTCTCTGTTTCAAATTTTCTCGTCAAATTTGTGCAGGTCGATAATTCCAGTGCTCCACTCGACGGCATCGCTTTGGATTTGGTGCTCGTCACTGGAGATCGCAACCCAAACCACCTTCTTGGCAGTTTGACGCTGGAGTTGCCTCGATCGGTTTCTGAAGATGAAGTCTTGATCTCAGGTACAGTCTTTTTAAATCCTCCACCATTAGCGGAAACTGTGCTTCGCCTGATCTCAAATCCTTCAATACTTCAACATCCCTCAAACGTTTTGGTCTCTGCCGGGCAGGGGGTCGTCGTGTTTCCGCTGATTCCGGTCAATAATTCTGACGTTTACGGTGCTAGGTTCGTTAACATCGAGGTCTCTGCCGATCGTTTTCTTGGGGCCGCCAAAAGTCTGAGTGTCAAGGACGACGATAGGATCGCGTTTCAAGTGAGGATGCCGACCAACTTGGTGGAAGGAACCTACAATCTCGGCGAGATCGAACTTCTCTCGCCTGTGAAGGCCGACTTGCTCAGATTCAAATTCAAATCCTTGCCTTTGGATGTCATCCTTGAACAAGAATTCTTTGTTCGTCCTCGAGAAAAACCGAACTACTTCAGCTTTTTTCTGCCGGATAACTTGTTATTCGATGGAACCCGGACAGCTACTTTTATCATCGAAGGTGAGGTCGCCGAGCCGATATTTATTCCTGTTCAGGTTGAGGATGATGAAGCCCGGACGCTGGATCTTGTCGCTCCAGTGCCTGAAGTCACGCCAAAAATTTCCATCTTGGAGGGAGCTGCTCCGGCTCCTTTTTTTGTTCGCCTAGGAGGTGTCACGTTAGAACCCGTGCCCGTTCAGATTGTATCTCCTGGCCAGGAATTCCCTTCAATGACTACGTCTCATCATCCTCCCAAGACTCGAACAGCAGCAACAACAACTGCTTGAAATTGGTTTCTTTAAAAATTTCGCCCGTTCTGGATCAGTTGTATTCGCTCAATGTCAAAGCCACTGATCTGGCTGTGGACTCCACGAGGAACCTCATTTGGGCTTCCATTCCTTTCCTTGAGAACTCCAGTGGAAATCAAAACCCATTCAACAGCGTGGTTTCCATCGATCCCCTGACGGCGACGATCAGGGAATCTATTCCGACTCCCTCCGCAGCCGACCTGCTGGCATTGTCGGACGATGGAAAGTATTTGTATACATTTTCCAAATCCGACCAGGCAATTCGGCGAATCAATTGGAGAACCAAAGAATCTGAGCTGACTTTAAATCTCGGAGTTCATCCGGACCACGGACACTACGACGCCCGTCAAATTCTGGTTCTCCCCGGAATAAATACTTCCATCGTGGTCAATCGGTCGTCCCCCAATTATTATTCGCTTGGCAGCCTTGTCATATATGATCAGGCAACCCCTCGCCCTCGAAACGTGACAGGTTTTTCCCGACCTTTTCAACTACGGCATTCCTCCATTAGCAATATTAGCAATGAGTTAATCGGAATCACAGGAGAGGGAAATCTCACACTCTATTCAGTGTTGCCTGATGGAATCGCTTTGAAATCAACCAAACAGACTCCGCTGATTGGGGAAGGTTTTGAGATTTCAGGTGATCTGCTTGCGGAGTCAAGCGGGGCAGTTTTTAAAGTTCCTGACTTCAGGCAAGTGGCAAGTTTGTCAGTTTCGGGAAAAGTGGCGGCGGATCGATCGCAAAAACAGGTGTTCTATTTTTCCGATAACAGGATCAGGGCCTACAGTCTTTCCACGTTTACGCCATTGGGTGAATTGTTCATTCCAGGCAACCCAGGGTACCGCCCGAAAAAGTTTCTGACTTGGGGTAACGACGGATTTGCCTGGCTTTCCCAAGAGGGAGACATTCATTTGGTCCGCAGCACGCTGCGGAATGACACCGACGGCGACCAGATGTCAGACGAGTGGGAGTTGGATAATTTTGGGGACTTAACCCGATCAGGTGAGATGGTTCTCGATAGCGACGGCTCCAACGATTTGCAGGAATTTTGGTCAGGCACAAATCCGAAGTCGGCCGAGGACATACCTTTGTTCAGGCTTTGGAGAGAAGCAGGGTCTACTTTCAGCCAGTCAATAATTTCTTTGGAATATTTTCAAAGAAACGATTTGGCACACGACTTTTTTGAATATGCAGTATCGAGCGACCTGATGAATTGGGTATTACCGACCAGTATTTCGCGCGATGTGCAACTTATTCAATCAAACGGCACTACCAAACTTAAAATCCGCTCAAGTATCCAACTCACTACTTGGTCTTCATGGCCTCAGGCCTACGTCCAGCTTAAGCCGAGGCGTTAGAGGGATTGCCGAAATTACTTTCCGTATGGGTGGGAAGTTTTTGGTTTTGGAGTCAGGCGTGACAAAGGAGTATCCCTTTCGGGCTGCAACTGCAGAGTTACGAAACGCTCAGAAAGGAGATAATATTGTCCCTCGCGAAAGTGATTCCTTTGTATTGCGCCATTTCAACGGGCATGGACTGGAGCGCAATCAGAAGTCCGATGCGCAAATTTTCGTTCCGGCGAAAAAAATCCAAGGCATGGCATTCAATCCCGATGGCGAACAAAACTCCGCCCGACTTCGGCAGGGCGAGCAAGCCCTGTCTTTCAATCCGCACCCAAATCTCTTCCGGTGCGGTGGATTCCGACAATTTTGGAAGGCTCCGGTCGGGATGTTGATTTAATTCGGGCGAATGACTGAGACCCCAATTTTCGCGGGTCCAAACCTGGCCCGGCCGCATCCGGCTCAGGAAGGTGTTTATTTTTGCACCCAGCGCCGGATTCAAGCCGGGCACAACCGCGTGAATCTCTGAAAGTTGACGCCCCATCTTCTCAGAGAGGTTCCATGATGAGGGGAAACAAACCGATCCTGCGATCAATCGGGGCTGATCATTTTCCAACCTGAGCAATAGCAGGTCATGTTCAAATGATCGCCCCAGGAGATTCCATTTTTCTTGCAGAGAAGCAGAATCTGAAAGCCTGCTGAGAAGTGATTTCTCCATGAGACCTTGTTCGCTGCAAAGTGTGAGCCATTCATCCAGAAGCGGAGCTGCACTCTCCTGAATCAGCGAGGTACTCGCGGAGTCGTGACGCAGCCAATGCTCTTTTTGCTCCAGCAATGCCGGTCTTTGTTCCGAACCGGAAAAAAAGCCGGGGATCGTTTCTGTCTCAAGCCGGATATCGAACTGGTATTGCCGGTCCGGGAAGATTTTGGACAACGCTTTCATCCTTCTAAAGGGTCATAGAAGTTTCAGCCTGTAACCGAGTTCCTTGCTCCGCCGCGCAAGATCTTGAACCAGCGCCAGCCCCATCTCCTGATCTTCGATGACAAAGGTCGTCGGGTTCTCCAGGTGGACATTGTCCGGGCGATCGTAGGAGTGGCGTTGCAAAATCTCTCCAAACAACTGGCGAAACATTTTCGCCGCCTCACCATTCGACTCCGCCCCCCCCTCCCCATCGGGTACCGGATGGAGTGCGCGAATCAACTCTGTTTTCAACTGAGCTTCCAGGATCGCTGCATTGCCTGCATGAGCAATGATTGGGTTTTCACTTTTGATGAACGCAACTTTTTCGAGATGATCCGTGAGCAATAAAAATGGAAGATTCAACCGCTGCAGCCTTCCGATCTGGTAAAAAACAAAAGGACTCAGGCCGGTCAGGTCGGCCACGACAAGTCTCGCTTCCGCCCCGGCGGTCATTGGATTTCTGTCCGGGATCTCAATCGTCGCGGAAAATTCCAGACGTTTCGCCGTCAGGCCGGACTGTTTTGAGATGCGCTCAATGATGGCAAAAACTTCATCAAAGAATTTCCCGGCGGGAAGAATGGCAAGTACGGGTAAATTCTCGGGGGAAATCATAGGTAACTGTCTTTGTTTTCAGCGAGTTTTGATCTGGGTCCAGACCTCGTCGTAAATCCTTGATTTGCCACCCAGATCTTTGAGGAATTCAAGCTTTTGCATGGTTTCTGGTGTGGGATAAATCGCCAGGTTTCCTGTGATTTCAGGTTCGAGCAATTTTTTTGCCTCTGCGTTCGGTGTGGCGAATTTGGTGTATCGCGACAAGGCCGCGCCCACTTTGGGGTCCAGGATGTAATTGATGAACCGCGCACCGAGCACCGGGTTTGGGCCTTTCGCCAAAAGCACCATGTTGTCCACCCAGATCTGGCTTCCTTCCCGGGGAATGATGTATTGGGTTTCCTTGTCCTCGCTCATGGCACGAACCGCTTCCCCGCTGTAAACCACGGCTGCGGCCACTTCTTTGCTCAAGACCCGGTTTTTTCCCCCGACGCTGTTGTCGAAAGCCACAGCCCTTTTCTTGGCTTGAAGGATCAGATCACGAGCCTGTTTTAATTCTTCCGGATTCGTCGAGTTAAGCGAAAGTGTTTTGTATTTCAGTGCAGCGCCGATGGTGTCCCGCATGGAGTCCATCATGACAAAAGGTCCGGTTTGCAGTTTGGGATCAAAAATCAAACCCCAGGTGTCCGCAACCTTTCCCTTGCTGCGGATAAAAATCCCCAAAGTCCCCCATTGATAGGCCGCGCTGTATTTATTTCCCGGGTCGAAAGGCGGGTTGGCAAATGCCGGGTCGAGGTTTTTCAGGTTGGGAATCCGCTGACGGTTTAGAGGTGCCAGAATTCCTAGTTTGGCCATGGCGGGCACCAGGTAGTCAGGCGGAACGACCACATCGTAAAGGCCACTTCCAGCGCCTTGAAGTTTGGCCATCATGGCTTCCGCCTCCTCGTATAGGTCAATCACCACCTTGCATTGATTGGCCTGTTCGAATTCTTTGATGATCTGCGGGTCAATATACTCGCTCCAGATGTAGAGATTGAGCCTGGCTTCGGCCGCCGGTATGGAAACCGGCATCATGGCGAGAAACCCCAGCAGCAGTGCGGTCAGAAATTTGGTTTTCATAGTATTGGATCGAATTTGGCCGCCTTAATGCAAAACACTTTTGGAACCTTTCCGCTGTAAGAACAGCACTAGGAAAGTTGTAACGGTCGAGGTCAAAACAAGCAAACTCGACAATGCATGAATCTCAGGGCTCAACCCCCGCTTCACAGATGAATAAATATAAACCGGCAAACTGGTGGTCCCGGCACCCGAGGTGAAAAAGCTGATAATAAAATCGTCGATGCTCAGGGTGAACGCGAGCAGGGCGCTTGCCACCAGGGCTGGAAACAGGAGCGGAAAAGTCACCCGCCAAAAGCGTTGCCACGCATCCGCCCCCAGATCCCGTGCGGCTTCGAACAAAGCAGGATCCAGTGTTCTCATCCTGCCCTGGATGAGCAGGGCGACAAACGGAATTTGAAACGTGGCGTGGGCCGTGATCATGGTCATCAGTCCCAGTTGAAGCTGGCCAAGCCATTGGCTCAACAAGGAGAACGAAGCCAGCAGGGAGACACCCATCACCATGTCCGGCACGATCATCGGAAGGTACACCATCTGGTTCAGAAAAAAACCGCGACCCGGTTTCAACTTCGCTAGGCCCAGTCCCAGGAGAAGTCCGACGGGACATGAAATAGAAGCGCTCAAACCGGCCACTGACAGGCTGGTTTTCAACGCCTCCAGCGCCTGCCGGTTTTCAAACAGCGCCTGGTACCATTTCCATGTCCACCCTTTCCATTCAGCACCATGCGAGGCCTGATTCACCGAGGCGAAAACCATGACCACGACCGGGAGATAGAGCAAAACGAAAACGGTCATGACAATCAGGGTCATCCATGCTTGAGAATACGATTTTTTCCAGGTGCGATCCATGTTCAGGAATTGTTTGTTCCCTTGTTCCGGATGGATTGAATCCAGCCGATTCCAAGCATTAATGCCATGAGCAGAAGGATCACCGAAGCCATGGCCGATCCAAAGGGCCAGTCACGGCTCGGGCCGAACTGCTGTTGTAAAAGATTGCCGAGCAGAAAGAGCTTGGCCCCGCCCAAAAGATCGGGGATCACAAACTGTGAAAGCGCCGGAAGAAAAACAAAAAGCGCGCCGGTCTTCAAACCGCCGTTGATCTGTGGCAGGATGGCCGCTCGAAAAACGCTCCAGCCATGCGCGCCGAGGTCGCGGGCCGCTTCGGAAAGTTTCCAGTCAATTTTTTCTACCGCAGCATAAACCGGTAAAATAAAAACCGGAAGGTAATCGCTGACCAGCCCGAGACTGACGGCGAACCAGCCGGGATAGATTCCAGTTCCTTCGGTCAGCAACCCAAGCTGCACCGCCAGCCTGCTCAACAGTCCCTGTGGCGAGAGCACGAGCTGCCAGGAATAAGTCCTGACCAGAAGGTTCGTCCATACTGGAATCACGACCATTCCAAGGAAGAAAAATTTCCACGGTCCCCTTTGTTTGGCGATCCAAAAAGCCATCGGCAATGCCAGAATCATGCAGATTACCGTGGTGCCGGCGGCCACGAGAAAACTCCGCAGCAAAATCAGCGGATAAACCGGATCGAAGCCGAGAGATCCAAACCCGGCCAGCCGACGGTAAGATTCGGTGGTGAAAGGCAGTTCAAGCTGGCCATAGTTCCCGCGGCTGGCGAACCCCATTCCCACAATCAAAACGAGGGGGAAGATCGAGAAAAGGAGCAGCCACACCACTCCCGGTGAGAGGAGGAAAAGCCGTCCCAGCTTTTCAAGGATTCTTGCGGTTCTCCCGGATTTTTTCACATTGCATCAGTTTCAAAGTTTGCGGTTCACTTCGCTTTTCCGGCGTTCTTCTTCAGCCGCAGTTTTGCCAGTGCAGCAATCCGCTCCGGGGTCGGTGGGTGCGAACTGAGCCGCTCCAAATGCAACCCGTTTCCAGGAAATTGCAGCGTCTCAAGTTTTCCCAGGACCTGCTCCAATCCTTCCGGTTGAAACCGGCTCTTGCTGAGGCATTCAAACGCCACGCGGTCGGCCTCCCTCTCATAATCTCGCGAAAAACTCTGGGTCATGAGTATCGCCGAGGCACCTGTCATCACCGTTAAAAACCCGTTCCGATCTCCCACAAAAAGTCGCAACGCATAGAAGGGTCCGACCGCGCCGATCAGCTGCCGCAAACCATGCCGCCGGGTCAGGTGCGCGATCTCATGAGCCAGCACGCCGGCCAGCTGATCAGGAGATTGCACAAACTCCAATAAGCCGGTGGTGACAAAAATATATCCACCCGGTGCCGCCGCAGCGTTGGGAGTCTTGTCTTCCATAAGAAATATTCGCAATTTCAAGTTTTTCTCCCGGGGCATGCATTTCAAGAGATGCGCCGTCATCTCCTCGATCATCACCACTTCATTGGTCATATCGCCCCGAAACGTTTCGGTTTTCGCCATTTCACTTCGGACTTCTTCCCCGATTTTCTCCTGCCAGGATTCAGGAATTCTAGCGGCCAGGAATTGAACCGTCCAAGAGCCGAGCTTCAGGCCCAGGAATGAAAGTACCAGAAAAAGCGCCAGAAACGAAAAAGTTCCCGTCAACCTCCTTTTGGAATCTCTGGAACCTGCAATTTCTTTGGCTTGTGGCCGGAGCCCCAGCTTTTTCTGCACTGACCAGTGATCCAGGATCGAGCTGTCGGCGCAGGTCATCGTCCATTCTGGAACGTTTTCGTGGGTTATGATGATCTCCCCGTTTCCACCAGCCTCAAGCCGCATTCCTTCCGTCGGAAACACCATGGAGAATTCGTCCGTGCTGAACTCGAACTGGTTTCGGGAAGGAACCATCAGCCCGGCGTGGACGACAGATTGGTCAACGACGGAGGAAAGGGTTGCGGAGAATTGTTCCGGCACAGGAGCCATCCCCACTTCATACGGTTGGATGGGACTCAAAACAACAGAAATGCTCGGTAACTGAAGGTGGTTCCCTTTTCCTCTGAATAGATGAGGCAGGCTCAGTACGGTGTGATTAAAACTAGGTGAGGCCTCCCCGGAACGCGGGTCTGTGACCCGCAGCAGTGGAATCACGGAGGCAGCTTGAGAATTCCCGATTGATCTCGAAAGCGCGCACTGTTCCATGGGCTTTCGAGTGTTTGTGTTTGAAGTTTTGCGAGTCAGGGCGCTGTTGATTCCTCCAAACGGTCGGGGTTGGCGACGTGCTGCGAGTCGCAGACTCGCGGTCCGGGGAGGTCTGCTTACATCTCGCCCGTTTTTAAACACGCCCAGAAATGCTCCCCGGCTCAGTCCCTTGCTTGACGCTGCGCTGCAAATAAACTAAGGGGAAGGGATTATATGACAACGACTGAAAAGCACCAATTTCAAGCCGAGATCCAGCAACTACTGGATATCGTAATTCACTCACTCTACACCGATAAGGAAATATTCGTTCGCGAACTCATTTCGAACGCCGCCGATGCCTGCGAAAAACTCAGGTTTCATCAAAGTTCCAGCGAAGAGGTTTTTGATGCGGAAAAACCGCTCTCCATTGCGATTCAGACCGATGAAACGGCCCAAACCATCAGTTTCACCGACACCGGACTGGGAATGACTCGCGACGAAATGGTCCAAAACCTTGGAACTATCGCGCACTCTGGTTCTAAGACTTTCCTGAAACAGCTGGCGGAGGATAAACGGAAGGAAACCAGCCTGATAGGGCAGTTTGGTGTCGGGTTTTATTCGGCTTTCATGGTGGCCACCCAGGTCACGGTCTTCAGCAGATCCTACAAGACGGGCGAGCAAGGCCACAAATGGACTTCGGACGGTGTGGGTGGATACGAGATCGAGCCGGTTGCCGATCTGCCCCGTGGCACAAAGATCGTGGTCGCCCTCAAGGAATCTGAAAAAGAATTCGCAGAAGATTTCACCATCGCGGGAATCATCAAACGTTATTCGAATTTTGTTCAGTTCCCGATCACCCTGAACGACAAAAACATCAACACCGTCCGGGCCATCTGGGCGCGGAACAAGAACGAGATCAAGGAGGAGGAATACAACGAGTTTTATCAATTCGTCGGGCACGACCACGAAAATCCGCTCTATCGTCTCCATTTTTCTGCCGATGCCCCTCTCGCCATCCAGGCGCTGCTTTTTGTGCCGGGCAAAAACCTGGAATCGCTCGGTATGGCCCGTTCCGAATCCGAGGTTAATCTTTATTGTCGCAAGGTTTTGATCCAGTCGAAGGCCAAGAACCTTTTTCCCGAATGGCTCCGTTTTCTCAAAGGTGTGGTGGACAGCGAAGATCTGCCGCTGAACATCTCGCGCGAAACCATGCAAGACACCTCGTTGATTCAGAAACTCAACAAGGTTTTGACCACTCGATTCCTGAAATTCCTGGATGAACAGTCGGAAAAGGACGCCGATTCCTACAACAAGTTTTATGATGAATACAGCAAGTTCATCAAGGAAGGGGCGGTTTCCGATTACACGCACCGCGAGGCATTGTCCAAACTTCTCCGGTTCGAGACCTCGACGCTCGACAAAGGTCAAAAAACTTCGCTCGGCGATTACGTCAAGCGCATGGGTTCAGAACAAAAGGAGATTTATTACATCCTGGCTCCGAACAGGCAATCAGCGGAAAACAGCCCTTACTTCGAAGTTTTTCACAACCGCAAACTGGAGGTGCTTTTCCTTTCAGATCCCTGGGACGAATTTGTGATGGATCATCTGAGGGAGTTCGATGGCAAAAAGTTGGTTGCAGCGGAGAAAGCCGATGTTCATCTGGAAAAACCAGAGGAAACAGAGACCCTGAGCGCAGAAACTGCGGAACAATTGGCCAAGTGGTTCAAAGAAAAGCTGGGTGAAGCGATCAACGAAGTTCGCGTCTCCAAACGCCTCGTCGGAAGCCCGGCCGTGATCATCGACGCCGACAAGTTCATGACTTCGAGCATGCGGCAGATGATGAAGTCCTTGAATAAAGAGGGGAAACAGACGGAAAAACAGGATCTGGAAATCAATCCCTCACACCCGATGATTGTGCAATTGGAGAAGATCCGCCAAAACGCGCCGGAACTTGCGGCAAAGGTGGGGGAACAGATCGTGGACAACGCCCGGCTGGCGGCGGGTTTGCTCGAGGATCCCAAGGCGATGCTGAGCCGGCTCAACGAACTTCTGCAGAAGGTTCTCGAGAAGGGTTCCTGAGTTTTGCAGGCCGTGGCGGCGTGGCGCCCGGGCCACGCCGCAGGCCGATGAAATCACTGGATCGGAAGTGAAAGGTCCAACCTTTCGGTCCCGCGCAACACTGTTGCCTGCACTTTTTCGCCCGGTTGATATTTCTGCAACAAACGACCGATAATTTCGCTCTCGCTGGTTTTAGCTGAACTGCCGTCCAGCGAAATGATCACGTCGTCCTTTTGGAATCCCGCTTTTTTCGCTGCGGAATGTTTGCCATATTCACCGGCGTGTTTGATCCGCAGCGCCAGCGAATTCTTTTCCAGATTGCGTTGGTTCCGATCGGCATCGGATAGTTCTTCCAGTAACAATCCGCCGGTCGCCATGGCGCGCATCGTCCAGGTTCCGGCACGTCTCGAAATGTCAGCTTTCATCCTCCAGTTTTCCGGAAGGTTAAGAGTGAAATTTTTCACCGCGCCGTGTCGTTTGACCTGCGCTTCAATGAAACCGGAGGCAGGTGCCCGATGTAATATCCAGCTGACATCCGCTATGGACACCAGGGGCTGTCCGGCGAGGGAGATTAAATCATCTCCAGGCATCAGGCCGCTTTGCGCGGAGATTGTTCCGGGGACGACTGACTGAATCCGGGCAATCTGGTCGGGTGCCAGCGAGAGTCCTACAACTTCGGGCGACGGCCACGGATAAATCCACTCGACGGGCATCGGTTGCTTTTGATCGCGATAGGAGGATCGGATGGCTTCGCCAATTTGATGGCAGTGCACGCAGCTTCCCACCACCTTGCCCTGCCAGTCCAGATCGCGTTTATATTTTCCAGCCAGCTCCGGGATTTCCAGCGGGTTTTTGAACGGAGTGGGGGCACCCTGTTTTCCAGCCAGCAGACTTTTGTTCTCCGGATATTTGCGGTGAATCTCCAAGGCCGCCTCCAGAGCCCTTTTGTAACCGGCGATGGTTTTATCCTGCGAATTTTTCTGGTGAGTCCAGGATCCGTAACGGCCGTAAACCGTGCCGTCGCCGTTGAAAAACATGGTGGAGAAGGAAAGATCGTAGTCGAATTGGAACAGGGTCAGGTCGAGGGCATTGGCATTGATCAGTCGGACGCAGACAAATTGTTCCAGCAAGGGCACCAGCTCGGGTTCGGTCAAAACACTGGCGTCGATACCGGCACAAGCCAGGCAGGGCACACAACGCAGGACCACCAGCAAAGGTTTGCCGGTCCACTTCGCATTTTCAAATCCCTGTTTGAAGTCGTTATAAATCCAGCGCCGGTCTTTCTCCATGTTGGCCCGGTCGGTTCGGACCGCACCTTCACGGTCTTTGACCGTTTCGGCTGTAGTGGTGAAAACCAACCCAGACAAAACAATGGGCAGCAGGAAATGTTTTGGGTTCATAAAAAAATCAGACGCCTCGGATCCAGCACATGTTCAGGGCCGGTCTGGCTATCCAATCGTTCACCAAGTCTTTTGAAACGTTTCGGTCTTCGTCCGGAGCTTGTTAAATCCTGCCAAGATTTCGGAGTTGTTGCCCCCGGAGTGCCGGACAAGATTGAGAAAATCTGCGGGAGCGATGTTGTGTTCGTGGAGAAAGGCGCGGTCGCCGCCGCAGCAGAACATCAATTCCGGGGGCATGCTGCCGCGCAGTTTGGCTTCCGCCTTGGCAATGATTCGCGGCAGCCAGCGGAACTCTTCGAGCTCGGCGTTTTTGGCTGGAAGCAGGGATGAATCAATGGTTGTTTTCGAGGTCTTACCTCCCTGTTCGGTAAGAAAAAATGACCTTCTCACCGAGGTGATCAAAAGAACGTTTTCGAAATCGGGATCGCCGCCGCGGACAAAATCTTCTACGAAATCAAAAAGTTCCTGACCGTTGCAGCCGATCGTTGCGAGGAAAGAAAGGTCATTTGCGGGAAAAAGCCGTGCCGGCGTGTTTGCGCCCGACTTGTATGCCAGGACGGCGCGTCGATAAATCTCCCCGAATTGAAAAGCCCAGTCGTACATGAAAGACTTCCTCGCCCGGTTTTTGAGATTTGTAAAGGGGCGAATATTCCAGCTTGCAAACGGTGTCAGCTTCGTTAGCTTCCACGCTCCGTCTCTCTCAAGAAACGGTTATTTTCATAGTTTTATGGCAACAGCAAACGATTTAAGAAAAGGCATGGCGATCAGTTACAACGGCGATGTTTCCGTTGTTCTGGACAGCCAGCACCGCACCCCGGGAAACCTCCGCGCTTTCGTGCAAGCTTCCATCCGCAGCATCCGGACCGGTAAATCCTCGGATGTGCGTTTTAGTTCAACCGAAAAAATCGAGGTCATCCCGTTGACGGTCAAGAAAATGGAGTTTTCTTACAAGGACGGCGCGGATTACGTCTTCTCCGACCCGGAAACCTACGAAACCACCACGCTCAGCCCGGAAATTGTGGGTGATGCCAAAAATTATCTGGTGGAAAATTCCACCGTCCAGGTCACTTTCGTGGACGACAAAGCGGTTTCCCTCGAACTTCCCTCCAGCGTTATTCTCAAAGTTATTGACGCGCCTGAAGGTATCCGCGGCGATTCAGCGAACAACGTTCAAAAGGCCATCATCCTTGAAACCGGCATCACGGTTCAGGCTCCTTTGTTCATCAAAACTGGTGAAAAACTGAAGATTGACACCCGGACTGGCAAATACATGGAACGTGCCTGAGGCTGAGATTTCAGAGTTTATTTTTCAAAGCCTGCCTCCGGCAGGCTTTTTTGTTTTCCTGAGGCCGGGATTGAACCAGATCGGAATCACATGGGGAAATTGAAGGTTGAACAAAAAGCCATACTGCTTCTGGCATTGGCCACTTTTTTTTGGGGCCTGAGTTTTATCGTCATGAAAGCCCTGGCTTTGATGCAGCAGCGTCTGGCTCCTGGATTGAGTGTGTGGTCGATTTCCAGCCTTTCCATTTTTTTACGTTTTTCAATTTCCGCCGCCATCCTGGTGATCTTTTTTTTCAAACAGATCCCGAAGATTTCTCGAAAAGAGATGATGCAGGGTTTGGGGCTGGGATTTTTTGGCGGGATCGGGCTCTTGTTCCAGATGGATGGGGTGAATTACACGGAATCTTCGACGGCTGCCTTTTTAACCCAGGCTTATTGCGTGATTCTCCCGGTGATAACAGCGTTGCGACTGAAAAAGTTTCCAGCTCCCACCATCATTTTTTCCAGTCTCATGGTCCTGGTCGGGATTGGCGTGCTTTCAAACGTCAAGCTGACCGCCCTGGTCTTGGGAAAAGGGGAGGCCGAAGTTTTGCTGGCCTCGCTGCTGTTCACCGTTCAGATCCTCCTGCTGGAAATGAAGACGTTTAAAGAGTGCGACTCGAACCGGGTAACTCTGATCATGTGTCTCACGACCTCACTGATCATGGGAGGAATGCTCGGATTTCAAAATCTGGATGCTGAACAATGTTTCAAAGCTTATGGAAGTTACCAGGTCATTCTTTTCATCACTGTTCTGACGATCGGCTGCACGCTGGTGCCTTACCTGCTCATGAACCGTTGGCAGGGACAGATCTCAGCCACACAGGCGGGGCTCATTTATTGTGTGGAACCGGTTTTCGCCAGTCTTTTTGCCCTGTTTTTGCCAGCCTGGATTTCGGTCTGGACCCGGATCAGTTTTATTAATGAAACTATGGATATCGCCCTGCTTTGGGGAGGAGGGTTAATCCTGGGCGCAAATTGCTTGATGATCTGGGGATCCCGAAGAAAGTCCTCGGAATAACTGTGTGCACGAGAATTTTTGCGAGGGATTGTGGCACGGCAGAATGATGCGAGATGCGGCAGTATGATTCAACCCTTTCAGGGTTGATGACATTTGTGGAACGGTAACCCAGCAACGGTGTCCCGCGTTGCGGTCCAACCCTTATATGTCGGGTCGCGTGATACTGATCTTCAAGGCGGATTTCTTTCTTTCGAACTTCGGGGCGCTCTTCGTTGGCGTCCGGTTCTACGAAGGCGAGCGTAGCGAGACGAGTGGAACCGG
>Ga0163152_10002855_pt1 | contig 23508 bp, 25 predicted proteins | sample OliLakLV19MP8IB2_FD_148635 | JGI IMG/M metagenome (GOLD analysis project Ga0163152, IMG submission 148635) | Freshwater microbial mat bacterial communities from Lake Vanda, McMurdo Dry Valleys, Antarctica - Oligotrophic Lake LV.19.MP8.IB-2 | ecosystem: Environmental > Aquatic > Freshwater >...
TCCTTCGCGACGCCTTCGCGCGATGAGCGCCTCCGAGAAGGAAGCGCTCTGGGGCCGCGTCCGTCGCAGCCGCTGAGACGGCGTGCCGCCGGCATCGCGCTCATCGTCGCGGGCGTCGCGGTGCTGGCGCTCACGGGCCGCTGAGCTACTGGGCGAGCTGGCCCTGGAAGGTTCGCGTGCAGAACGTGCCGGTGACGCTCGTCGTGGTGCGGCTGATCGCGAAGTCGCACGTCTCGTCGAGGTCCTCGACGCCGCCGCCGACTTCGCCGAGGAGGACGATCGCGGAGCCGGCGTAGGTCATCGAGGTGGAGTCCGACGAGAACGTTCCGTCGTTCGCCACGAGGCCGGTCATCGTCAGGTCGTAGTTCGAGCCGACGCGCCGGCACGCGGCCATGTCGAAGTCGAGGTGGAGCGTGTTGATCCCGGTGCCGTTGTCGGCCGCGGTCGTGCCGGTGATGTGCGTCGAGCCCGACGCCGAGCAGTTCACGGTGATGTCCTTCGCGCCGACCGGCTGGCCCGCGAAGTTCTGGTTGTAGAGGAAGTTGACGGTGTCGATGACCGAGAGCGCGCCGTTGAAGTCCTTGCAGTTCTGGTCGCACGTCGCGGGTTCCTTTTCCTCCGCGCATCCGGCGAGAAGAAGGAGAACGAAGAGACCGGGAACGACTCGCATGTCAGGCTCCGATCTGCAACGCGGTGACGATCATCCGCGTCGCGGGTGACTTGTTCAGCGTGTAGAAGTGGATCGCCGTCACGCCGCGCGCGAGGAGCTCCGCGCACTGGACGGTCGCGTGCGCGACACCAAGCTGCGTGGCGGCGTCGGGATCCTCGCGGAGCTGCTCGAGCTGGAGCTGCAGCCGCATCGGAATGGTCGCGCCGCACAGCCGCGTGAAGCGCGTGATCTGGTCGGCGTTCGTGATCGGCATGATGCCCGGCACGATCGGGATGCGGATACCGGCGGCACGCGCCCTCTCGACGAAGTCGAAGAAGAACGCGTTGTCGAAGAACATCTGTGTCACGAGCACGTCGACGCCGGCGTCGACCTTGCGCTTCAGGTGGTCGAGGTCGGCCTTCTTGTTCAGCGACTCGGGGTGGCCTTCCGGATAGCAGGCGGCGGCCACGCAGAACGGCAGCTTCTCGTCGCGAATGAACTTCACGAGCTCGTTCGCGTTGCCGAAGCCGCCCTCGGTCTTCACGAAGGCGTCCTGGCCCTTCGGCGGATCACCGCGCAGCGCGATGACGTTCTCCACACCGGACGCGGCGAGCTTCTTCAGGATGACGCGGATCTCGTCCTTCGTGTGGCCGACGCACGTGAAGTGCGCCATCGCTTCGATGCCGCTCTCGCGCTTGATGCGCGTGACGATCTCGAGCGTCTTCTCCTGCGTCGAGCCGCCCGCGCCGTAGGTCACGCTCACGAAGCCGGGCTGCAGGCTCTTCAGGTCGTCGACGGCCGCGTAAAGGCTCTTCTCGCCCTCGGGCGTTTTCGGCGGGAAGAACTCGAAGCTGAAGCAGGGCGGAGCCTTCTTCTCGGCGGCGTCACGGATTCGATCGAGGATTCTCACTCGACGGGGACTCTAGCGTACGGTGGTCCCTCCGAACCCGTTTCAACGAGGTTTCACGACGCCACTATTTCTCGGGTTTCCCTCGGTCTTCGGTCCGTACGTTGCGCCGTACGCGAAGAATCGACCGCCGCGCCACTCGTAGGGGACCGTCTCCTTGTCCTTCGGCGCCTCGAAGAGATGCACGGCAACGGTCATCTGGTCTCCCGAGACGGAGTACACATAGACGTTCGGCGCATACGTGGGGACCTTCTGGGGATCGCGAGGAAGGGTGACCCTCCTGCCCAGTGCAGTCGTCAGCTCAGACTCGAGCTCTGGGGAATTGGACCATCGACCTCCGCGACCGAGCACCGGGTCTTTGGCAAGCGCGTCCTCTTCCCCCACGCTATGTCCGATGAACACCATGAATGGTCGATCGACTGCGCGCTCGGCGAAAGGGAAGTGGCCCGTCGTTTCCGCGTATTCGAGAACCAACGCCACGATCTCATCGGCGTGCTTCATCCGAAGGGGATCCATCGCCCTCTGGTAGTCCCAATCGAGCCCCTCGTAGAGCTTCGAAACTTGAAGGAAGCGCCACCCGCCGTAGCCGACGAAAGCGATGGTCCCCAGTCCGAGCAGGCATCCGATGGCAACGATCCGTCCGCGCTTCACCATGCTGCGAGGCTACTAGAGGATGCGGCGAGGACCGGCACGCATTGCGCGAGGCAGACGGTAAGACGCTTCGCGACGAAGGCTCAGTCGTAGAGGTCGGCGCACTCGGTGCCGTGGTCGTTGCGCACGTTCCGCAGGACACTCGAACGGCCTCGAAGAAGGATTTGCTGCGCATCGCCGACGGGATGAGCGCGCAGCGTTTTCCGAGTGATTGTCAGTCGTCCATTTCCGACGGGGAGATCATTCACCTGCGCAGGGAAGACGAAGTGCCCGTCATCGACCAGTCGGCATTGCATCCTGACGGTCGACGAGGTCTCGGCGCAATCATCCTGGATGTAGAGGGTGAGTTCGAACCGATTCGTGACGTCCGCGGCGTCCCAGCGCAACTCGACTCCCGGCTCGATCTCCAGAAGCGGATCGACGTCCGGTTCGTGCAGCTCGAGTCGCGGTGGAAAGGTCAGTCCTTCGATGTCCATTGCGGGCAGGGCGAAGATCGGCACGTCTTCATCGGCGACGCCTCCCTCCCACGACACGCGATAGTCGCCCGAAGGAATCGTCCCCGGGTCGAAGGCGCGGCCGTGAATTCCCGGCCGCGGGTCTGACGCCGGAAGGTCGATGACTACCGGACCGGTGAGGACGACACGCGCACCGACGTCCACCGGATCCCACCAGGACCAACCGTCGGGCACGGGCTCGTACACCCAGCAGTTGCTCTCCGTGTCCCACGTACCGTCAGGCTCAAACCACCAGTAATCGCTGTACGCAAACCGCGCAGAGGCCCCCTCGGCAACGACGTCGTGCCCCAGGGCGTCGATGTAGTTGACCGAATCGAGCGCGACGAGGCCGATCGTCCGCAACTCTGGTGGATCAGGCGGAGGCATCGGGGTCGGCGTGCCCTCGGGGGGCAATTCCGGAGTCATGGCGCTCGGCGGCGTTCGAGGGCCAAGCGAGTCCTTCAGACTCTCGTCGAGTTCGGACACAGGGCCGAAACCGAGGGAGAGCACGACGAACGAGCCGATGAGCCAGCGAACCCGCATGGAGGGACGTCGTACTCACGACCGGGCCGCGCGCTGCCCCGCACCGGATGCACAACCGACGATGAGGATCCCAGCGTACTGAGCCCGCAATCACTTGGGGCGTGTCTTGATCGACTGTGTGCTTCCGCATTTCGGACAGACGGCTTTCATTCCCTGCCAATCGATGGAGTCGTGGTCCATCACGTCCCTCTTGCCGCACTTCGCGTTCATGCAGGTGAACGTCACCGGGTTCTGGTAGAGGAGGTACCGAAACTTGAACGCCACGAACAGACCGGCCGCCATGAAGGCGCCGTACAAGAGCTCCTCCGGCATCATTGGGACGCCTCGTCGAAGGGCAACCGCCACGCTCGGCGGGACCTCCACGCCAACACGATTCGGCGGACATCGGTCTTCGCGACGTCGCTCCGTGCGAACACGCTGCGTGCGTCGGTCGCGTCACTCCAAAAAAAGGGTCGTCGCGATGCCCGGCATCGTCGCGTCATTTCCGCCCAGAATGAATGCTCGACCGTCGTTCTCGAGGCGCGCTCAGCCGCATCGATCCAGCATATGCGAATGCGCGCGGTGCAGTGATGTCGGGTTCTCCACTCGCCGGCGAGACGGCAGCGCGAGGACGTCGGATTTCCGATGTCCGCCGAACCATGTTGCTGCCGCCCTTCGACTCGCTGCGCTCGCTCAGGGTGAAGCCTGCGCTAGCGGGCCTTCTTCGTCGGGGCCATGGAAGGCTCCGCGTCGCCGAAGGGGAGGCGCATCAGGTCGTCGGCGACGGCGACGCGCGGCACGACCTCGACCGCTTTGAGCGGCTCGATCTCCTTCGGCGCGGGGATGCCGAGCTCCTTGAACTTGCGCGCCTGCACCAGCACGCGCGACTCGAGCGAACCGACAGCGGAGTTGTAGGCGTTCACCGCGTTCAGGAGCGCGCGCTGCAGGTCGTCGAAGTGGCTGCCCATCACGCGGATACGCTCGTAGAGCTCGCGGCTCATCTCCGCGACCTTCTGCAGGTTGGCGCTCAGTCGCTCCTGACGCCAGCCGTTCGAGACGGCCCACAGCAAGCTGATCAGCGTCGTCGGGCTCGCGAGCACGACCTTGTTCTGCATGCCGAACTCGATGAGTGTCGGGTCGTGGCGCAACGCGCCGGAGAAGAGCGACTCGAGGGGCAGGAACAGCACGACGAACTCCGGGCTCTGCGCGAGCCGCTCCTGATACGCCTTCGAGCCGAGGTTGATCACGCGCTCCTTCAGCTTCACCGCGCAGCGCGCGAGAGCCGCTTCGCGCTCCTCGTCCGTGGCCGCGTCGGACGACGCGGCGTAGAGCGCTTCGACCTCCGGCGCCTTCGAGTCGATCGCGATCGTCTTGTCGCCGGGCAGGTGCACCACCATGTCGGGACGGATCGTGTTGCCGTCGGGCGAGGGGAGCGACGCCTGCTCGCCGAAGTCGACGTGTTCCATCATCCCCGTCAGTTCGACGACGCGGCGCAGCGTGATCTCGCCCCACTTGCCGCGCACGCCCGGCTGGCGCAGCGCAGTGACGAGGTTGCCGGTCTGACTGCGCAGCCGCTCCTGCGTCTCGGAGACTTCGCGCAGCCGCTCGGCGAGGGTGCCGTAGGTTTCCGCGCGCTCGGTCTCGATCGAGCGCAGCGACTCGCCGACCATCTCGATCGACTTCGCCATCGGCTCGAGCAGCGTCTCGATCGATTTCTGGCGCGTCTCGAGATCGGTCTGTGCGCCTTCCTGGAAACGCCCGAGTGATTCGTTCGCGAGCTGCAGGAACGCCTCGTTGTTCCCCTTGAGCGCTTGCGCGGAAAGCGCCTCGAACGCCTCGCGCATGCGCGCTTCGGTCGTCTCGAGCAGCCGCATCTTGTCTTCGGTCGCGACGCGCTCCGATTCGAGAAGCGTCGACAGCGCGCGGATCTCCTCGCGCGCGCGGCCGAGATCGCCGCGCAGGCTGTCGAGCTTGCGCTCGCGCTCGACCTCGACGGCTTCGAGCTCGACGATCCGCTCTTTCCTGCGAGCGACGTCCATCTGCAGCGCGGCCCGCTCGTTCTCGAGAGCGCGCTGGATGCGCTGCGGCTGCCAGCTCGTGCCCGCGACCATGAGCGCACAGCCGATGACGAATCCGATCCCGATACCGAGAAGCAGCCAGCCGATCAACGCCGGTGCTCCAGCACGTAGACCTTGCCGAGCCATGCGAGCTCGCGGTCGCCGCGCAGCTCCGCGTCGGACGCCATGTGTCCTTCGCGAAGCTGGATCCAGCCGTCCCGGCAACGCCAATCGAAGATGTCCGAGACGCCGCCGTGCCGCCACTCGACGTAGTCCACGTCGAAGAAGAGCGAGCTCCGATCACTCGCGCGATAGAGCGAACCGGGAACGAGGTCGCACGGGTCTGCGGGCGGCGGCCGCTTCTCCGGCGCACGGACCGGACGCGCCGGCGGACCGAAACACTGGTCGACACACCACGCGCAGCCCGAAACGGACGCGATCATCGCAACGGTCACGAGCAGTCGCAGGAGCCCACGCACACGGAGAGCATAGCAGCCGCTCACGGAGACACGACCGGGCGAACGGGTTGCGCGAGCCAGCGAAGCCCGAGGCCGTCGAACGCCATGCGCGATGGGCTCCCGCCGATCTTCACGACGACGCCGGACGTGTCGCAGGTGTAGTCGAGCGAACGAAGCGTCTCCTCGACGTCGATCCACTCGACTCGTTGCGCGTCCGTCGCGAACACCAGCGACGGCGGACGCGGCTTCGGATCGGCGCTGACGAACGGGTCACTCCGCGCGGGCTCGCGCTCGCCGATCTCGAACGCGCGTCCGCGCAGACCGGCACAGTCGAGGGCGACCGGCTTCGCGGCCTCGCCGCGCGGGCGGAAGCGGCGCACCGGAGCGCGTCCGAACGTGAAGCCACCGGGCGCGCGCTCGAAGAGCACCGGTTTTCCGGAGTAGGCGACCTGGAGTCCGCGATCGTCGCAGATCCACGAGATCGCCTGCGTCTCGCCGCGCGCCGGGACCCACCGCCCGCGGCGTCCTTCGAAGAGTTGCAGATACGGACGCCGCGGCGCCGATGGGTCCACGTTGCCGGGCAGTCCTTCGAGGCTGCGGATCTCGTAGATCGAGCCCGCGAGGTTTTCGCAGCGATCGAGCGCGGGATCGTGCTGGTCGTCGATCGACGCGACGACGCTCGCAGCCGGATCGTCCGCGAGAACGAAGACGCTGTCGTTCCACGCGAGGCGCCCGCCGTCCACGGTGATCGCGTCCTCCGCCAGCTCGGGTGGCGCGTCGACGAGGCGGAGCCTCGCGAGATCGCCCTCGCAGCGCCACAGCCCGGGGAGGAGGACGCCCGGCTCCGGATACCAGACCACCTGGCCATTCGCAGCGAACGCGAGAAACCCATCGCGGTCGTTGGCGCTGGCGAACGTGTGGCCGGAAAGATCAGCGCAAGCGGCGGCAACCGAGCGAAGCGAGCCTGCCGCCGCGAGAACCATGCGCTGATCGGCACACCGCGTGACCGGCGTTCCCGCGGAAGCCGGCAAGAGCACGGCAAGCCCGAGGGCTGCGCCGATCAGCGTTCGCACTCCCCGGCGATCACGTTGAGGCCGCCGAAGATCGCGACGGCGTCCGGCACCATGAGGCCGGTGATCATCGATGGGAACGACGCCCACATCGGGAAGCACGGGCCGCGAGCGTGCACGCGGTACGGGTGCGGGCTGCCATCGCTCACGATGTAGAAGCCGAGCTCGCCGTTCGCCGCTTCGGTCGCGCCGTACGCTTCGCCGACGGGCGGGCGGATGCCCTCGAACACGAGCATGAAGTGGTTGATGAGCGCTTCCATCGACGAGTAGACGAGCTTCTTCGGCGGCAGCGTCACGCGCTTGTCGGCGATGGAGATCGGGCCGCCCGGGAGCTTCGCGATCGCCTGGCGGATGATCTTCGAGCTCTGGTGGATCTCTTCGATCCGCACCATCACGCGGTCGTAGCAGTCGCCGTTCTCGCCGATGGGGATGTCGAAGTCGAACTCGTCGTAGTGGTAGTAGGGCGCGGACTTTCGCAGGTCGTGCGCGACGCCCGACGCGCGGAGGCACGGGCCGGTCCAGCCCCACGAGATCGCCTTCGCTTTGGGCATCACGCCGACGCCGACCGTGCGGTCGTAGAAGATGCGATTGCGCTTCACGAGGCCCATCACGTCGTCGACGGCCTTCTGCACGTCCTCGAGGAGGGCGACGAGCTCCTTCAGCCACTCGTCGTCGACGTCGCGAATCGCGCCGCCGATGCGGGTCCAGGAGTTCGTGAGGCGCGAACCCGTGAGCTTCTCGACGAGCAGGTAGATCTTCTCGCGCGCGTTGAAGAAGTACCAGAAGTTGGTGAGCGCGCCGAGGTCGACGAGGTTCGTTCCCACGTTGACCAGGTGATCCATGATGCGATTCATCTCGCACGCGATCACGCGGACGAACTTGCAGCGCTCCGTGACCTCGAGCCCCATCAGCTTCTCGACGGCCATCACGTAGCCGACGTCGTTCATCAGCGCGGAGATGTAGTTGAGCCGGTCGACGTAGGGGATGGGGTCGTTCCACGGACCCTTCTCGCAGCTCTTCTCGAAGCCGCGGTGCAGGTAGCCGGTCTCCCCCTCGGCCTTGAGAATCGTCTCGTGATGGACGAGCAGCTCCACGCGATACACGCCGTGCATCGCGGGATGGCTCGGGCCCATGTTGATCACGACGGGATTTCCGTCGGACGCCTTGCCCATCTCCTCGAGGTCTTCCGCCGTGTAGCCGAGCAGATCGACCGGCGCCCAGATGCCCTGGCGCTTGTCGATCGGGTAGTCCTTGCGGAGCGGATGCCCCTCGAAGTTCTCGTGCAGGAAGATTCGCTTCAGGTTCGGGTGTCCGGTGAACTTGATGCCGAACATGTCCCAGACTTCGCGCTCCATCGGATTCGCGACGTCCCAGATGTCGGACACGGACGCGACGATCGGGTTCACGTCGTCGAGCGCGGCGCAGACGCGAAGGCGGTTCGGCTTCGTGAGCGACGTCAGCTGATAGATCGTCTCGAAGCGATGCGGAGGCGGCCAGCCGATCTTCTTCATCGCCGGACCGTTCGGCGCCGCCATCCAGTCGACGGCGGTGAGGTCCGAAAGGAAATCGAGCGCGAGGCTGGCGTCGTCCCGGAGCGCGCGAAGAACGGCGTGGAGATCCTTGGCGTCGACGACGATCGTGTCTTCGCCGAGACGGTCGTGAGAAGCGCGGATCCTGTCGCCGAGGAGGGTCTTCGCGGCGTCGAGCGTGGCGGCCATCGGCGTCGCAGAATACCGGTTCCGGGCTCGAATTCAACGCCGCGAACCCGTCTCCGAAGGGTGACAGAGTCTCCGGAAACCGTGTCACCAACCGGCGTCACCTGCGCGAAAACACACGCGGTTACGGGGGGAAGCGCGCGGCCCCGCGCTTGCAGAAACCGACGACATGGTCCGCGATCGACTCCTCGTGTGCACGCTTCTCGCCGCTCTCTCCGCCGGCTCCGGCTGCAACGGTTCCGGCCTCATCACCTCCAGCGGTTCATCCGATGCGTCCGGCGATCCCGACGAGGGCGTCGATCCCAACGATCCCCACAACGGCGGCGAGGACACCGACGACCCGATCACCTACCCGACAGTCGTGGACACGGATGGCGACGGCATCCCGAACGAGGACGACCTCGTTCCGTGCATGGCGTTCTACGTGAAGATCTGGAACCAGGACGTCTCGTCGGCCTCCGTGAACCTGAACGCGCAGACGATCGTCGACGAGTCGTTCTTCCCGACCGAGGAAATCCTGATCGAGTTCATCAACCCCGCGCCCGGCATCAACTACGTCGACTTCGGCGGCAAGGTCACCGGATCGCCGGAGGACCAGCTCCACACCGAGATCTGGGACACCGCGGGCGTGATGTATCTGCACGAGACGATCGTCCGCGACAACGGCCAGCCGGAAGAAGTCAGCGTGTCGTTCGACATCAACGTGCAGTGCTGAGCTCTTGATCAGGTCTTCGTAGCGGGCGGCGCTGTCGGAACCTGAGGGGGCACGTCATCGCGCAGCTTGTCGCGACTGACCTTCCACTCGTTCTTCCAGATCGCGTCGGGTCCGGGCTCCTGCGCCCACACGCGTTGCGTGGACTTCCCGATCGGATCGGGGCTCTCGCCGTGCGGATACACGGGAAGCGGCATCCGCTTTCCCTTCGAGCGCGAGTCGAGCCGCTCGCCTTCGATCTTCTCCTGCAGCTTCGTGATCGCGAAGAGGATCGACTCCGGGCGCGGCGGGCAGCCGGGCACGTAGACGTCGACGGGGATCACCTGGTCGATGCCCTGGAGCACGGTGTAGTTGTTGTAGAAGCCACCGGAGCTCGCGCACGCGCCGACCGAGATCACCCACTTCGGATCGGGCATCTGCTCGTAGATGCGCTTCAGCACCCACGCCATCTTGTAGTTGATGGTGCCGAGCACGAGCAGCATGTCGGCCTGCCGCGGCGAGAACCGCACGACTTCGGCGCCAAAGCGCGCGATGTCGAAGCGCGAAGACACATCGCCCATGAACTCGATCGCGCAGCACGCCGTGCCGAACGGAAGCGGGAAGAGCGAATTCTTCCGTCCCCAGTTGAGGACGTCGCCGATCTTCGTCGTGATCCAGGGGCCCTGCGGTTCGGTAGAGATCGCCATCGTCAGGTTTCCCAGTCTAGCGCACCGCGGCGCCAGAGATAGACGAACCCGACGAGGAGGATGCCCATGAAGACAGCCATCTCCACGAACCAGAACGTCGTCAAGCCCTGCGCCTTCATCGCCGGCAGACTCGCGGCCCACGGATAGATGAAGACCGCTTCGAGGTCGAACACCACGAACACGAGCGCGACGAGGTAGTAGCGCACGGGGAAACGCGTGCGCGCATCGCCGACGGGAATCACGCCGCACTCGTACGCGGAGATCTTTGCGGCGGTCGGACGGTTCGGTCCGAAAAGCGTCGCCAGGAGGACCATCACGGCCACCATGACGACGACGATGCCGAGCAGCAGCGCGAGCGGGACGTACTGGTCGATCACGGCTCTAGTTGGTCCCCGCGAGGAGATAAATCGAGCGGTCGGCCCACGCCATGAACGGGCCCCAGTAGAGGCCGAGTCCGACGGTGTTGAGCGCGAGGAACGCCATCATGCCGACGTAGACGGGCTCGATGGCCATCGTGCGTGTCGAGCCTTCCGGCGCGTCCTCCATGAACATCGCCTTCGCGACACGCGCGTAATAGTAGAGGGAGATGACGCTGTTCAGCACGCCGGCGAGCGCGAGGATGTAGAAGATGTTCAAGCCGCCCACTTCGCCGCCGCGCTGAATAACGCCGTAGAAGAGGTGGAGCTTGCCGACGAAGCCGCCGAGCGGAGGCATCCCGACGAGCGAAAAGAGGAACACGGCCATCGACACGGCGGCGATCGGATGGCGGCGCGAGAGTCCGCGGAACGCCTTGATGTCTTCCGAGCCCGTCTCGTCGATGACGCCGGCGACGACGACGAACGCGCCGAGGTTCATCGCGCAATAGACGATCAGATAGAACAGGACCGATCGCAGGCCGACCTGCGTGAGGCACACGAGCCCCATCATCATGTAGCCCGCGTGCGCGATGCTCGAGTAGCCGAGCATGCGCTTCATGTTGTCCTGCGTGAGCGCGGAGAGGTTGCCGACGGTCATCGTCGCGATGGAGATGAGTGCGAGCAGCATCGGCCACGACGGCGCCGCGGCCGGCACCCACGTGAAGCCGTCGGCCGCTGGATCGCCGGGGGTCGAGAGCACCACGTAGAAGAACCGGATCAGCGCGGCCATGCCGGCGGCCTTCGGGCCGATCGTCAGGAACGCGGTGACGGGCGTCGGTGCGCCTTCGTACACGTCCGGCGCCCACTGGTGGAACGGAACGCTGGCGATCTTGTAGGCGAAGCCGGCGAACACCATCAGCGCGGCGACGGTGGCGGCGAGAGGATTGCCACGCGCGGCGAGCGCGGTCGCCACGCCGTGGAAGTCGGTCGTGCCCGTCATGCCGTAGAGCAACGAGAGGCCGTACAACATCACGCCGGACGCGACAGCGCCGTAGAGCACGTACTTCAGCGACGCTTCCGAGCTGCGGCGGCTGTGCTGCTTCCATCCGGTGAGCACGTAGGAAACGATCGAGACCGCTTCGAGTGCCAGGTAGACGAACAGGAGGTCGTTCGCCGACGCGAGCATCACCATGCCGAGCGTCAGAATGATGACGAGCGCGAAATATTCGGCGCGGTTCTCCTGGAGCTCGCGGCTCTTCACCGACAGCAACACGGCGAGGAACGCGACCACGATGAAGAACATCTCGAAGAACCACGAGAAGGGATCGAGCACCGCCATTCCGGCGAAGATCTCCTTCGTCTGCACGGGCACGCGGAAGAAGAGGCAGAGGCCGGCGGCCGCGAGACCGAACATCGCCAGGAACGGCGATGCGCCAGACCGCCGGTGCGGCTCTTCCGTGAGGTCCTGCACGAGGATCACGCAGGCCGTGAGCGCCAGCAGCAACGCCGGAAGGGCGTAGTGCAGGCTCTCGATGTTCTGCTGCGAGATGATTTCGCGGGTTTCCACTCAGCGACTCGCGATGGTCTGGCCGAAGAGGCCCGTCAGCTGGGCCACCGACGCGGAGATGAGGTTGAGGATCGGCATCGGGTAGAAACCGAAGAGCACCACGCAAATCGCGAACGGGTAGAGCGTGAACGCTTCGCGCGGCGTGAGGTCTTCGTAGTCCTTGTAGCGCTCGTTCAGCTTGCCGAGGAACACGCGCTGCATGGTCCAGAGCATGTAGGCCGCGGTCACGATGACCGAAAGCGCCGCGAGCACCGTGAACATCGGGAACACGCGGAAGGCCCCGATGAGGATCATCGCCTCGCTGATGAAGAGTGCCAGGCCCGGCAGGCCGAGCGCGCACATGAAGGCGAGGCCGGCCATGCCCGCGTATCTCGGCATCTGCGCCGCGAGTCCGCCGAAAGCTTCGAGGTCGCGGTGGTGGGCGCGGTCGTAGATCACGCCGACAATGAGGAACAGCATCGACGAGTAGAAGCCGTGCGCGACCATCTGGTAGATGGCGCCGCTGATGCCGGCCGACGTCATCGACGCGATGCCGAGGAGCACGAAGCCCATCGACGACACCGAGGCGTAGGCGACGAGCTTCTTGAAGTCCTGCTGCGCCATCGCGCAGAGGCCGCCGTAGAGGATCGAGATCACGCCGAGGAGTGCGATCCACCACGACATCGCCTGCGAGACGTCCGGGAAAATCGCCAGGTTGAAGCGGATGAGGCCGTAGCCGCCCATCTTCAGGAGGACGGCGGCGAGGATCACGGAGATCGGCGTGGGCGCTTCGACGTGCGCATCAGGGAGCCAGGTGTGCAGAGGGAAGGACGGTACCTTCACGATGAAGGCGATGAACATGCCCCACCAAACCCAGGTCCAGAACGGACCCGTGAACCGGGCCGTGGTGGCGCCCATCTCGGCGAGCTTGAGCATGTCGAAGGTGCGGCCGCCCTCGAAGAAGAGGGCCAGCATGCCGAGCAACATGAGCACGGAGCCGCCCATGGTGAAGAGGAAGAACTTGATCGCCGCGTATTCACGGCGCGGGCCGCCCCAGATGCCGATGAGGAAGTACATCGGCAGCAGCATCACTTCCCAGAAGATGAAGAAGAGGAAGAAGTCGAGCGCGCAGAACGTACCGAACATGCCGGTGTTCAGGATCAGGTAGAGGACGAAGTAGCCCTTCACCTGCTTGTCGATCCCGAACGACGCGAACGTCGCGAGGAAGCTCACGAACGCCGTCAGCAGCACGAGCGAGATCGAGATCCCGTCGACACCCACGTAGTACTGGATGTTGAACATCGGGATCCAGTCGACCTGTTCGATGAACTGGGCGCCGGTCGCCGTGCGGTCGAAAGCCATGAACAGCCACGCCGCGACCAGCAGGTTGATGCCGGTGACGGCGGCCGTGATGGCCTTGATCTCGCGGTCCGCCCGATCCGGGAGAACGAGGCAGATCGCCGCGCCCAGGAGAGGGAAGAAAGTGAGGAACGACAGCACGTGGGACTGCAGGTCGAGGGACATGGGTCGGATACCCCTATTCTTCCTTTACGAGCGTTGCGAGCAATGTGCCGCGGGGAGCGGCCTATTTCGAGATCACGAGCATGTAAAAACCGATGGTGGCGAGTGCGCCGTAGCCGATCCAGCGCAGGTAGCCCTGGAGATCGCCCGTTTGCAGGCTGCGAATGCGCTGCCCGAACCAGGCGACGAACTTGGCGAAGCCGAGGAAAGTGACGCCGTCGACGATGTACTTGTCGATGAGGCCGGCGATCCAGCGAACGACGAGCAGCGCGTAGCCGAGGCCGTTCACGATGCCGTCGACGACGTATTTGTCGAAGAGGGAGAGGTAACGCGACAGCGTGCCGACCGGCCGGATGGCGCCGGCTTCGTAGATTTCGTCGACGTAGTACTTGTTGTAGGCCCACCGGTAGAAGACGCCGCCGGGAGAGGACGCCTTCGGCCCGCCGGGCGCGTATTGCTTCAGCGCGGCGGCGGGGCGCTCGGGGTGGTTCTGGTAGAGCGTCCACGCGAAGCGCATCGAGGCCGCGGCGACGGCGACCGAGAGGATCGCGAAGCCGAGCTCGAGCCACCAGGGCGCGTGATGCGCGCCACCGCCGTGATCGCCGGAAGCCGCGGCATGGGCGTCCGCCTTCGCGTGGCCCTTGTCGGGTGCGTGGTGAGCGGGCTCTCGCTTCAACGTCTCTGCAGCGGGGTGCGCCGCCGGCGTTCCGTGAGCGGCGTCCGTCGCGTGCTCGTCGCCGTGCTGCGCATAGAGGCGATCGCTCTCGACGAGCGTACGCGCGTGGTGGACTTCGGCAGTCGACACGATGACGGGCGCGAGCCAGGCGTTCCAGTAGTTGGGGATGCCGGTCAGGTGCGTCGCCCACGCGCCGACGCCGAAGAGACCGACGACCGCGGAACCGATCGCGAGCGTGCGCAGCGGGAAGGTGATCGCGAACGGCGACTCCTCGGGGTCGTGGAGCTCGTGCGCCTCTTCCTCGTGGTGATCGTCGGCGTGCGCGTCGTGACCATGGCCGTGATCGCCGTGGGCGTGTTTCGCGAGGTACTCCTCGCCGATCTTCTTTCCGCGGTACTCGCCAAAGAAGACCATCACCACCTGGCGCGTCATGTAGAACGCCGTGAGCGCCGCGCCGCCGAGACCGATCGCGTAGATCGCGTACCAGATCGGCTTGCCGGCCATGCCGTGCTCGACGGCCTTCCAGAGGATCTCGTCCTTCGACCAGAAGCCGGCGAACGGGAAGATGCCGCAGATCGCGACCCAGCCGACCATGAAGGTCCAGAAGGTGACCGGCATGTACTTCCGCAGGCCGCCCATGTTGCGCATGTCCTGTGCGTCGACTCCATGGGGCAATGCATGGTGCATCGCGTGGATGACCGAGCCCGACCCGAGGAACATGAGGGCTTTGAAGAAGGCGTGCGTGAAGACGTGGAACATGCCGGCGGTGTACGCGCCGGCGCCCATCGCGAGGAACATGTAGCCGAGCTGGCTGACCGTCGAATACGCGAGGACCTTTTTGATGTCGTACTGGAAGAGGCCGATCGACGCCGCCATCAGCGCGGTGAGCGCACCGATGATGCCGATGACGAGCAGCGTGTCCGGCGCGAGACTGAACAGGAAGTTCAGCCGCGTGATCATGTAGAGACCGGAGGTCACCATCGTCGCCGCGTGGATCAGTGCGGAGACGGGCGTCGGACCGGCCATCGCGTCGGGGAGCCAGACGAACAGCGGGATCTGCGCGCTCTTGCCGGTCGCGCCGCCGAAAAACATCAGCGTGCAGAACGTGATGAGCGGGATGCCGAGGATCCGGACGTTCTCCTGCGCCGCGATGTACGAGGGCAGGTGCTCGCGCATGTCGCGGAAGGTCATCGAGAAGAAGCCGCCGTGCGGGCCCTCCTGCATGCCGACGCCCCAGAAAAGCGCGAGCATGCCGGTGATGAACAGGAAGTCGCCGATCCGGTTCACGACGAACGCCTTCTTCGCCGCTCGCGCGTTCGCGAGGTCCTTGTACCAGAAGCCGATCAGCAGGTAGCTGCAGAGGCCGACGCCTTCCCACCCGATGAACATCATCAGGAAGTTCGCGCCGAGCACCAGGATCAGCATCGAGAACATGAACAGGTTCAGGTACGCGAAGAACTTCTGGAACCCGTCGTCGTCGGCCATGTAGGCCGTCGAGTAGATGTGGATCAGGAGGCCGATGCCCGTGACGACGAGGATCATCGTGGCGGAGAGCGGATCGACCTCGAAGGAGAACGGGAGGTGGATGCGCTCCGCCGGCGACGCGCCGAACGCGGCGAACCATGTCCAGAGCGTCTGCGTGAGGTGGCGCTCGTTCTCCGGCAGCTGGAGGAGCGCCTTCGTGCAGATCGCCGAGATGAGGAAGGAGATGAAGACCGACCCGCACGCCACCATCTTCACGGTGGTCTTGTGAAGGCGCGTTCCGAAGAGCCAGGTGAGCCCGAGGATCGCGGCAGAGATGCCCGGGATCAGCGGGATCAGGAAGATCAGGTGGGATTCGAACACTGGAGAGGCCATCAGCCTTTGAGCTCCTGCATGTCCTCGGTCTCGATCGTGCGGAAGTTACGGTAGATGCTGATCAGGATCGCGAGCGCGACCGCGGCTTCCGCCGCCGCCAGAATGATGATGAGGATCGAGCCGACCATGCCGGCCGCCGGATCGACGCCGGGCTGGTGCTCGATGTAGCGGCTGAAGGCGGTGAAGTTCAGGCTCGCGCTGTTGAGGATCAGCTCGATGCCCATGAGGATCCACACGGCGTTGCGGCGCGTCATCACCGCGTACATCCCGCAGACGAAAAGGGCCGCGGACACGATGAGGTAGGACTCGAGGCTCACGTGGAAGGCCATGTCAGCTGTCCACCTGTTCTGCCGGCTCGTCGAATTCCTTGCGGGCGAGGATCACCGCGCCGACGAGAGCGGCGAGCAGCACGAGGGAGATGAACTCGAACGGGAGGAGGAACTTTCCGAGGAAGAGCTCGCCGATCGGGCGGATCGTGCCTTCGGTCGCCGGCGTGTCGGTGGCCTGCCACGGCGTTGCGTCGATGATCTGGTAGAGGAACGCGCCCATCGCGAGGCTGCCGGCCGCGCCCGCGAAGATCGAGAAGGCGCCGACCGGAAGCTCCGCCATGCTGACGCGGCGCGAAAGCATCACGCCGTAGAGGATCAGCACGAGGATGCCGCCGACGTAGACGATCAGCTGCGCCGCCATGAGGAAGTCGGCGCCGAGCATTCCGTAGAGACCGGCGACGCCCCAGAACGTCAGCATGAGGAGGAACGCGCCGCGGATGATGTTGCGCGCGAGAGCCACGCAGAGAAACGCGGGGATCACCGTCAAGGCAGCAAAGAAAAGGAAGAGTCCGTCGGACCAGGTCATCGCGTTACGCCTTCGCCGGGGCAACAGGAGGGATGGGGGCCGGCGCCGCTTCGGGCGGCGGCTCGGTGCCGAGCGGGAACTTCAGCTTCACGGTTTTGTACGCCATACGCGACTCGTCGATGAAGCGGCGGATGAGATCGGGGAAGTCCGTCGTGGACGCCTCGAACTCCTTGGTGTGGTGGATGGCGCCGGTGGGGCAGGGCACCGAGCAGAGTCCGCAGTACATGCAGAGCGCGATGTCGATGTCGAAGCGCTCGAGCTTGAGCAGCTTGCCGACCTTCGTCGTGTCGATCTGGATGCAGTCGATCGGGCACGCACGCGAACACGCGAGGCACGCCGTGCAGATCTCGATGTCGACGTTCAGGATGCCGCGGAACCGATCGGCGATCTTCGTGGAGAGACGCGACTCGTAGAAGTCGTTCGACGCATTCGAGCCGGGGATCGTCCCGTAGAGCATGTTGATGATCGGGTTCAGTACGGGCTTCGTCTTCAGGCCGCGCGGCTGGTCGCCGAACATCCGGAGCTTCCGCATGGCCGGCTCGGGATCGAGACGGCCGAGACCCTTGAGGACCTCGCCCATCGACGGCGAATCGATGCCGCGAAAGTGGCCCGTGCGGATGTCGATGTCCGGATACTGGACCGTTACCTTCGGGTCGAGCGCCCACGCGCGAGACGTGACGATGAGGCCCTTGAGCGTCGTGTGGATGACCTCGTAGATCGCGCCGAAGTAGCTGCTCTCGTGGTTCGTCACGACGTCGCCTCCGCAGGCTTGATCTTCGACGGACGCCCGGGCTTCCACGGGTAACGGCTCGCCATCAGCGCGTGGCCGACGCAGAAGGCCATGAAGGCGACGGGAAGAAGGAAGCTCCAGACGCGCATCGGTCCCATGTCGCGCGGAAGTGCCATGCCGCTTCCGGCGCCCTCCGGGAACGGGCCCCAGCCGGGCCAGATCATGTAGGCCGCGGTCATCACGGTCGCGCCCATGCCCATCGGCGTGAGGTACTTCCAGGAGATGTCCATGAGCTGATCGATGCGCACGCGCGGGAGGGTCCAGCGCAGGAGCACGATGAGGATGATCAGCGGAACGGTCTTCGCCATCAGCGTGGCGTGACCGATGAGGTTGAAGAGCCCGAACTGCACGGCCTTCCCGGACTCGAGCGCCCCCACGAGCGTCGGCCAGGTTCCGCCGAACCAGTTCTGCACGAGAGCCTGCTCGCCCGGGAAGTGCCAGCCGCCCATGAACACGAGCACGGTGATCCAGCTGATCACGACGACGTTGCCGAACTCCGCGACGAAGAACATGCCGAACCGCATGCCGGAGTACTCGGTGTTGTAGCCGGAGACGAGCTCCGACTCCGCTTCCGGGATGTCGAACGGCGTGCGGTTGATCTCCGCGAGCGCCGCGACGAAGTAGACGAACGTGGCAATGAAGAGGCCGGGGTTGTGGAACATCGTCCACTGCCACGGGGCCCAACCCTGGGCGAGGACCATCGACTGGAACGAGAGCGACCCGGTGAGGATGACCGCCGGGAGCAGCGCCATGCCGACGGGAATCTCGTAGGAGATGATCTGCGCGACGGAGCGCGCGCCGCCGAGCGTCGACCACTTGTTGTTCGACGACCAGCCGCTCATGACGATGCCCATCGTCACGAAGCTTCCGGCGGCGATGTAGACGAGGATGCCGAGGTCGAGGTCGACGGGAATCAGGTTCGGCCCGAGCGGGATGATGACCATCGTCATGAAGGCGCCGCCGAGAACGGCGTAGGGCGCCATCTTGAAGAGCGGGCGGTCCGCCGCCGCCGGGATGATGTCCTCTTTGAGGATGAGCTTGATGCCGTCGGCGAGGATGACGAACAGGCCGAACGGACCGACGCGGTTCGGACCGATGCGGGCCTGCGTCCAGCCGGCGATCTTGCGCTCGACGAACGTCATCACGCCCGCGATCGGCATGAAGAAGCCGTGCATCAGGAACACCGAGACGGCGATCATGAGCAGGATGGAGACGCCGAGGACTCCGAGGCCCGAGAGCGGCCAGAAGTCCTTGTCGACGACGTATTGCGCGAGCTCGAACATCTAGCGATCGATCTCCGGTGCGACGATGTCCAGGGAGGCGATGACCGCGATGAGATCCGCGATCATCATTCCGCGCGCGACTTTCGGGAAGACGCCCATGGCGGAGAAGCTGCCGGTGCGGATCTTCGTGCGGACACTGTTCTGCGTGCCGTCGGAGATCAGGTAGAAGCCCATCTCGCCGCGAGCGCTCTCGCTGCGAACGTAGACCTCGCCCTTCGGGGGCTTGAGGATCTTCTTCACCTTCGCCTTGTGCGCGCTGTCGGTGGGCAGCATCCGGCAGGCCTGGCGAACGATCTTGAGCGACTCCTTCATCTCGTCGACGCGGCACTTGAAGCGGTCCCAGCAATCGCCGAGCACGCCGACTTCGCCGCGGCCGACGGGCACGTCGAAGTCGAGCTCCGGATAGACCGAGTAGGGCTCGTCGCGGCGCAGGTCGAAGCGGAAGCCGCTCGCGCGGAGGTTCGGACCGACCAGTCCGTAGTCGATGGCCGTCTCGGTATCGATGACGGCCACGCCCGCGAGGCGCTTCACGAAGATCTTGTTGTAGGTGATGAGCGCGTTGAACTGCTCGATGCGCGGCTCGAAGTAGTCGCAGAACTCGAGCACGTCCTCGATCCATCCGGGAGGCGCGTCGTAGGCGACGCCGCCGGGATACACGAAGGAGAAGGTGAGACGCGCGCCGCAGATGCGCTCGAAGAGGTCGTTCACCATCTCGCGATCGCGGATGGCGTGTGTGAACGGCGTCGCGGCGCCGATGTCGAGCGCGAGCGCGCCCGCGCCGATCAAGTGGGACGTGATGCGCCCGAGCTCGCCGACGATCACGCGGAGGAACTCCGCACGTCGCGGGACTTCGATGCCGGCCAGCCGCTCGACGGCGAGCGAATAGGCCCAGTTCGAGTTCATCGACGCGAGGTAGTCGACGCGATCGGTGTAGGGAATGAACGACTGCCACTCCACTTTCTCGCCGATTTTTTCGATCGACCGGTGCAGGTAGCCCACGTCGGGCACGCACTCGTAGATGATCTCGCCGTCGGTCTTGAGGATGAAGCGGATGACGCCGTGGGTCGACGGGTGCTGCGGACCCATGTTGAGCGTGATCTCTTCGGTCTTCAGCGCGGTGGTCACTGGTTGCCCCCGATCGGGGTCTTCGGGTCGTACGACTCGCCCGGCAGCTTGCCGAGGAGGTTCTCGCGCCAGGTCATGATTCCGCGATACTCGGCGGGCTCGACGTAGTCCTTCCGAAGCGGATGGCCGATCCAGTCTTCCGGCAGGAGGACGCGGCGAAGATCGCGGTGCCCCTCGAAGACGATGCCGAGCAGGTCGTACGCCTCGCGCTCCATCCAGTCGGCGTGCATCCACACCGGCTGTGCGCTGGGCATCTTCGGCTCGTCGCGGGTGACTTCCACCTTCACCGTGATCCGATGACGATGGATGTAGGAGTAGAGGTTGTAGACCGCGGTCAGCTTCACCTTGTCGTCGAGACCCGTGACGCACATCAGGCCGTCGAAGAGGAGCTCGCGGTCGAACTTCAAATACTCCGCCGCCTCGCGCCACACCTTCGGCGAGATCGTGAAGAAGTTCTCGTAGTACTTCGGCGTCGGCTTCGCGGCGTCGGGCGTGATGACGAGATCGCCGATCGCGTCGCCGAACTTCGTCTTCAGACGAGCCTGGATGTCTTGCGGCGTCACAGACTTTCCTTTGCGAGCGGAGCGAGAGGCGTGCCGCGGGGAGCGGCCTTCACGCCCTCCTCGGCGGAATGCCGTGCCCAGCCCATCGAGTCGCGCGACTCCTGACGCTGCGCGACCGACTCCCGGGGGATCTGCTTGAACCACTCGAGGTCGCCCTTCCGCCACACGTAGGCGAGGCCGATCACGAGGACGCCGACGAACGCGAAGATCTCCGCGAACGCGACGGCGCCGAGACGCGCGCTGACCCAGTCCCGATAGACGAGCGCCACCGGAAGCACCGCGATGAGCTCGACGTCGAACACGATGAAGATCAACGCGATCGTGTAGAAGCGCAGGTTCAGCCGGAACCAGCCGCTGCCGACCGGGACCTCCGCGCACTCGTAGGTCGTCAGCTTTTCCCGACTCGGTCGCCGCGGACGGAGGATCGACGAGATCGTGAGAATCAGCCCGACCGTCCCCGCACCGACGAGGAAGAAGACCAGGACGTACGCCAGTTGCATCTGCTCCGACGGTTGCATCTCCACCCCTTCGGAGCGCCCCCCGTAAACCCGACTGCGGGCGAGCGAAAAACGCTCCGAAAATCAGATGCTTCAGATGATTTGCTGAAAAGGATCGCCCTTATAGACAGGCGCATTTTTCAAGTCAAGTCACTCTGGGGCATCCGGGGCAAAAGCGTATGTCAGGGCGGATCGAGCGTCGGACGCGACGGCTCCTCGAGCTTCACGAAGTTCGTGAAACGGAACTGCTGGTGGAGGCCGAGGATCTCGGTGCCGCCGGAGTCCCACACCTCGATGCGCATCGCGATCTCGGCTTCGCCGATCTCCGCCCAACCGTCGGTGCGCACGCGCCACCACCCGCGAGCCCAGTTGCCGTCCTCGGCGGCGGACCCCGCCTTGTCGGAGCCGAAGGCGATGCGCTCGCCGGTCACGTGGCCGAGCACGCCGGCGAAGAGCACGGACGGTCCGACCTGGTCGATCACCAGCTCGTAGCCGGTGAACCGGGAGGAGGCCACCTCACCGGTGTCGCTACGCGTGTCGACGTCGAGGTCGACGAGCCAGGTTCCGTCGAGGCCCGAGGTCGAGCCTCCCGGGCTCGAACATCCCAGCGCAAGGAATGCGAGAACGGCGACGAGAAGCGCTCCGCGAATCATGGACATCGTCCACTCCCATTCCCCTCGATTGTTTCTACCGTGCGTGGTTCCGAGACCCCTCTTCAGTACCCACGATCAAACGTAGCCAGCCGAAGCCGCCGGGCAACGTCGAAATTGGTCACACGGGCGCGTCGTATGCGTCGCGTTGACCGGGCGGGCAAACTCACCGAGCATCCGCTTCCTTCGGGGAGGCATCGATGCGGGTCCGGGTCGGATCGTGGTTCGTGGTGGTCGCGGTGTGCACGGTGTTCGCGGGATGCAGTCAGGGCGTGTCGACCGAAGGCGCGGGTGGTGAGCCGACGCCGACGGACGGAGAGGGCACGCCGACGCCTGGCGAGACGGCGACGCCGACGCCCGGACCGACGCCGAATCCCAACACGCAGCGCGTGTCGGTCACGTTCACCGACGTCTACGTCGAGAACAACTCCGAGCCGTTCCTCACCGATCCCGGCGAGTGCCTCTTCGCCGTCGAAGTGAACGGCCACTACTTCGAGACGCCGGTCTTCAACTGCGACGACGGCTCGGCGTACGGGCTCACGTTCCCGACGATCGACGTGGATCTCGCGTCGGACGACCTGCTGATGGTTTCGGCGGCCGGCTTCGAGGACGACCCGACGGGCTACGACGGGCTCGGTTCGTTCGACCTGCAGTTCGGCGAGACCGCGCACTTCGGCGCGGGGCAGCACGCGCAGGCCGGCATCTTCGATCCTCAGACGATCGGCTACTTCGAGATGACGTTCGTCGTCGCCGTGCAGTGATCGACGAGTCGCTCTACAGATAGGGCGCGAGCGCCATCGCGACGGCCGGGCGATCCTCGAAGAGGAACCCGAGTCCGCGCACGGCGCCCTCGACGGTCTGCACGACGCGCACGGGAAACTCCATGCGCTGGCCCGCCCACGCGAGCTCGATCATCACCGTCGCCGGCGCGTCGCGCGGGAGCATTCGCTCCGTGCGGAGGAAGATGCCGCCGTGTTTCAGCTCGCGTTCGAACGCGGACTTCAGCGCCTCGCTGTTCGCGAACGTCACGCTGAAGCGCTGATCCGCGGCGGCGAGCGCTTCCGCTCGCAGCTGCGGGACGACTTCCGCGACGAGCTCCGTCGGATCGAGGAAGCGCACACCGAAGCCGCCCTTTTCCACGGCGCGAAACTTCGGCGGCACGATCTTGTGGCGCTTCACGACGGCCTCCGCGTAGACGGACGTCGCGGGCGAGAGCTCGATCTGCAGGTGCAGGCGCGTGCCGATGGGCGGAAGCACGTCGCACATCACGAAGACGCCGCTGGTGGAGATGTCGGAGACGAATCCCATCCGTCCGAGATCCTGCTCCCCGAACCGGATGACGAGCCGCCGTGCGAAGCGCTTGTTGCGTCGTTTCTCTGCCATCTGGCGCCGGAGGGTAGCTCCGCGATCAGCGGCGCGTCGAGGTTCCGGCCGCTCCCCGCGGCAGGCCGCGCGCTCCGCGCGATTCGGAAGGGCTCTCGAGCTCGAAACGCACGGTTACGGTGCTCTTCCAGACGAGCGGCTTTCCGTTGTGCAGAACCGGCATGTAGCGCCAGCGACGGACCGCCTCGAGCGTCGGACGATCGAACGGCGCACCGCCGCGAACGACCTTCGCCTGCGTCACCCGGCCGTCGATGCCGACGATGATCTCCACGACGACCGCGCCTTTGAGTCCGGCGTCGCGTGCGTTCGGCGGATAGCGCGGCTGCGGCTGGTCGATCGCGACGGGCTGGATCGCCAGCAGGTGAGCCGGCACCGGGTTCGATCCGCCGGGGAGGCCGTTCTCGTCGCAGTTCTCGAGGCACTCGGAGTCCGGGTTGCCCCACGGAACGCCGGGGCCTTCGGGGAGGCCGGGGACGCCGGGAGTG
>Ga0163152_10002858_pt1 | contig 23501 bp, 17 predicted proteins | sample OliLakLV19MP8IB2_FD_148635 | JGI IMG/M metagenome (GOLD analysis project Ga0163152, IMG submission 148635) | Freshwater microbial mat bacterial communities from Lake Vanda, McMurdo Dry Valleys, Antarctica - Oligotrophic Lake LV.19.MP8.IB-2 | ecosystem: Environmental > Aquatic > Freshwater >...
GCGGTCGCGATCGCGACGAAGCCGATCCCAAAGGGCACTCCCCGTCCGACGCCGAAGCTCGCGCCGACGCCGGAGCCGACCGCGACGCCGATCGCGATCGATCCGAGCGTCACGCCGACGCCGCAGACAAACGACGACTCGATGCTCTCCGGTTCGTACGCGCAACTTCTCGGCGGCGCCGATCATCGCGCTGCGCTCTACACGAACGAGCGCGCGTTCACCGCGACGCCGTCGGGCACGAGCCCGGCCGGGTGGTTCCGCGTCTGGTACGTGATCAACGATGTGTGGGCCGTGTCGGCGGGCGGCGGCGGCATGCAGCGCGTCTACCAGATCGACGAGGACGGCACCGCGAAGAGCTCGTCGGGGACGGAGGCGTGGCTGCACGCGCTCCGGAGCGACGACGCGCGCGGACGCTGGTGGATCGGCGCGGGCGCGGCCTACGTGAGTGAGCCGCGCGTGACCGGGCCGGGCGGATTCCCCGAAGTGCCGGAAGTCGCGCGGATCACGCCGGGCGTGGTCGGCGTCGCGCACTTCCCGATCGGCGCGCGGATCGCGTTGCGCGGCCGGGCGGTGGCAGGAGTCGCGCTCGAAAGCGGCAAGAGCGTGACGACCGACGACAAGTCGGGCGTCGGCTACGACATCCGCGTGGAGGGCTCGGCGGCGTTCGCGCTGTCCCGCCGCGTGCGTATGGCCGCCGGCGTGAACGGGCAGCGCGTCTTCACGGATTACGGCAACAAGACGACGGCGGTTGAAGCACGTCGAGGATTCTGGCTCGGCGTCGAGGCGGGGTTCTAGGGGCTCACCAAAGGGGCGTACGATGCAGACGAAATTCTTGGCCGTATCCATTTCGATGGTGGCGTTGCTCGCAGCGGGCTGCGATCCGGAAGCTCCGGTCGAGAGCTCCGACGTGGACGCGGAGATCCAGGCCGCGATCACGCTGCACGGCGACGACACGACGACGCACGGGAACCTCGTCGTTCCCGCGGCGAACGTGAGCGGCGAGTTCGACAGCGATCAGATCGCGGCCGGCGCGATCGGCAACAGCGAGCTCGACGTGAACTCCGTCGGTTCGGAAGAGATTGCCGACGGCACGATCGCGATCGGCGACATGGGCGCCGGCTCGGTCGGCACGACCCAGCTCGCCGATCTCTCGGTGAGCGCGGCGAAGATCCAGGTCGGCAGCATCGACGCGACGAAGCTCGCGGCGAACTCCATCGTCGGCGGCCTCGCCGGCGTCGTCATGGACGGCACGATCACCGCGTTCGACCTCGGCGCGGCCTCGGTCGGCACCGTCCAGCTGATGGACGACGGCGTGACGACCGACGACATCGCCAACGACACGATCACCGACGTCAACATCGCGGACAACACGATCACCGCGGGCAGCCTCGCCAACGACTCCGTCGGCATGGGCGAGATCGCCGCGGACGCGGTCGGCACGGGCGAAATCGCGGCGAACACCGTCGCGGCCGTCGACATCGCGGCTGATGCGGTCGGCGCGAGCGAGCTGGCGAACGACGCGGTGGATACGACGGCGATCGTGGATCTCGCGGTGGACAGCACGAAGCTGTCGGCGCTCGCAGTGACGCAGGCGAAGATCGATAGCGACTTCGTCGGCCGGCGCGTGGATGCCGTCGGTGGAGCTGGAGCAAACCTGAATGCGGTGTTCGTGTTCACGGAACCCTCTGGCGGCGCCGCGATCGACATCACCGTGGTCGGCGCGTGCGAGTCCACCGAGGCCGGGAGCATCGTGCGGCTCGGCGATCAAAGCGCTGCCTGCCCTGACGTGGGCGCCAACAACACCATCGATGGAACGCCCGTTCTGTTTCGCCTCGTTTTCAATGCGAGCAACCAAAACGTGACCTTCTCCTATGACGCGGGCGCGAACAACGACACCGTCGCGTGGGAGATTTACAGTTTCACAGTAAGTGGGGCTCCCTGACGTCAGGGGCAGCAAGGTCCCAGCCAGCGTGAAAGAGTGTGGGTAGCGGGCGTCCCATCGAGGGCGCCCGCGTCGTCTTTACGGGTACTTAGCGGGGGCATGCGCATTGCTCTCGTTGCGCCTTCGCCCCAGGAGGGGATTTCTCATGATTCGACGACTCGCTCTCACTTCGATCCTCGTTGCGGCCGCGCTCGGCGCCGCCGGAGGCGCCATGGCCGCCGGAGCCCCGACGTGCAAGGACCTCCAGGACCGGCGCCTCGCGCTGATCCAGGAGTCGACGCTCGCAACCTCCAACGTCGAAGCCAAGAACGTCCAGCTCGGCGAAGCCGCCGACGCGCTCTCGAAGTCGAAGGACGCCGCCCGCAAGGTGGAGCTCGAGCGCCGCGTGGACGGACTCCGCCGTGAGCTCAGTGCCCTCCTCGATCGCGAGCACTCCACGACCGATCAGCTCGGTGCGCTCGATGCCGAAATCGCCAAGAAGTGTTTGAAAGGTGGCCGCAAGTGAAGCCCTTCGTAAAGCCCTTCGACTCGCTGCGCTCGCTCAGGGTAAATGCGTTTCTCCTCGCGGCCCTCCTCGCTCCCACGCTTGCGCTCGCGCAACCGACGACCGGCGCGGATTGCCCGCCGATCGACGTCACGCCGCCGCTGCTTGATTCGGCCGACGTCTGCAGCGCGCGCATCATCGACATCCACACGCGGATCCTCGCGCTCGGACAGAAGATGTGCGCGAACACGGATCCCGCGGCGAGCAAGGCCGCCGAGGAGAAGCTCGCGAAGGAGTTCGGCGCGCTCACGGCCGATTGCTCCGACTCGCTCATGAAGTCGAGCTCGACGCTCGTGCAGTCGTACCTCTACTCGTGGCTCAACGGCCCGTCCGAAGGCTGGGGCGAGGACACGAAGGTCCACGGCGCGAAGATCCCCGAAACGCTCCGCAACTATCGCGAGACGATCACCTCGTCGTACGGAAGCGGCACGCCTCCCGAGAAGCTCCCCGACTGGTACAAGCAGCAGGCGGCGTACGCGGAAGCGGTCACCGCCCTCCTCTCCGGAGCGCGCGACTACATGAAGTCCGGCTCGAGCTGGGCGATGTCGAACGCCGAGACGAAGATCGACCGCTTCAAGACGAACGCGGGCCTCGGCGACGACGACGCGCGCGTGAAGTTCCTGAAGGAGATGCTCGCGCGCATCAAGACGCCGAACACGACCGCGATCCCGAAGGAGCTCCTCGAGGCGTTTGCCGCGAATCCGCCGGTTCGTCTCAACGGCCCGGCCGGCTTCTACACGCAGGTCTGCGATCCGAAGGGCGCGAAGGACGCGTCTCTCAACGACGCGCTTTCGCTCGCGTTCGCCGCGCACCTCGCGGGCAACGGCGCCGCGAAATACGAGACGCTCGACGCATCCGTGAACGCGCTCAAGTCGAGCTACGACAAGTTCGCGAACGCCGATGCCGCGTTCGGTTCGGAGATGTCGGGCGCGTGGATGTCGAACTACGTCAAGAAGACCTACTTCGAAGGCGACAGCAACACGCAGGACATCTCGCCCGAGATGGCGCGTGCGCTCGGCGAGTCCGTCACCAATCCGCTTCGCGAGCGCTACGGCCTGCCGAAGGGCTCGTCCGTGGAGAACGCAGGCGACTCGCTCGGTCTCGCCGGCTCGAAGTTCGACTCGAACGACAACCTCCGCATCGTGTTCCCCGGCAAGTGCGAGCTTGCCGGCATCTACCACGTGAAGGCGGACGGCTCGACCGGCGAGATCCTCAAGGAAACCGGCTGGGACGCGCGAGGCATCTACGATGCCGAGAGCTTCGCGAACAGCAAGGACTTCCCGCTCTCCGAGCTCGTCTTCAAGGAAACGTCGGGGACGAACAAGGACAAGAACCGCGCGTACGACGTCGTCATGAAGTGCGGCGACAAGACCCGGAAGACGCGCGTCTCGATCCCGCCGCGCCCCGATACGACGGAGCCGATCGACTTCGTGAAGGCCGATACCGCGCCGCCGTATGCCGGCATGCTCGCGGACGGCGTGCTGAACGGCGTGCTGATCGGCGGCTACCACACGCGCGACGGCGAGGTTTCCGTCAAGGCGATGAAGGAGCTGGGCTTCCGCGAAGTCTCGCGTAAGGACGATATCAGCCTTCGCGACCGCTTCTTCGAGCTGATGGGCGAGAAGAAGAACGGCAAGGCGGTCACCGACTACTTCGTGAAGGACGCGCACGCGAACGGCTACGCCTACGACGCCGGCATGTTCCGCGCGAACAAGCGCGGCCAGGAAGTGGTACTCGAGAAGATCGGCCCCGACGGCAAGAAGCACCGCATCACGGTGCTCGGCAACAAACCCGGCGAAGGCAAAGAAGGCGGCCCCGAGGGCTTCGACACGGTCGACTACGCGAAATACTTCGACGTGATGAACGGCCGCGGCGACGCGACCACCTTCGTCGCCAACTTCTCGTGCTGGAGCCTCGGCAAGAGCGCGTTCGAGTGGGACGGCATCCGCAGCAGCAACGTGAAGTACCTCCCCACCGACAAGGCGGCCTCCTATTGGGAGAGCTACTGGACGGGCATGGCCCGCCGCGAGAACACGTTCCAGATCATCGGCGCGCTCGACAAGAAGATGGACTACGCGAAGATGCGCGACACGTACTCCAACTTCGACGACGAGATCATCATGCCGGACGATCCGGGGTTCGTCAGCGCGATCACCGACTCGATCAAGAGCCACCGCGCCGGCTCGTCCGGCATCCCGGTGCGCATCTCGCTCCAGGAGTCGCGTCCGAACAGCTGATCAGCGCCAACGGATTGCGCTGATCGCGAACAGCCCTTCGACTCGCTTCGCTCGCTCAGGGTGAAGTTCCCCGCCGCCTCACCCTGAGCGAGTCGGCGCTGTTTGCCGCCGAGTCGAAGGGTCGCTGACCAGCCCCAGCGGCGGCAACCAAGCGCTGCCGTCGCGACGGATCGCGCGGATGAGCGCCGTCTCACTCCGGCTTCGGAAGCGGCGCAGCCGGAAGACGCTCGGGGAGATTGGCCACGTGGCGAACCGACTGCCACGCGGCTGCCGTGAGCTGCGCGATCTCCGCGGGATCGATCTTGTCGCAGGTGTCGTCGGCCGTGTGGTGCAGGTCGAAGTAGCGACGTGCGTCCTGCTTCAGTCCGAGCCGCGGGACACCCGCGGCCTCGAGCGGAATGAGGTCGGCGCCGCCGGCGTCGTCGTTGCGCAGCACGGCTTCCACGCCGAGCGGCGCGAGCTTCTTCGCGAGAGGCGCCATCGCGGCGTCGGCGCCCTCGCCCGCCGTCCACAGGAGCTGCCACGCCTCGCCGGCGCCGCCGTCGACCTCGAACGCGACGTGGTGCTTCGGAAGCTCGGCGGCGTGCGCGACCGCGTAGGCCCGCGCGCCCTTCAACCCGTTCTCCTCGTTCGCGAAGAGCACCACGCGCACCGTGCGCGCGGGCGGCTCCGCGAGAAAGAGCCGCGCGACCTCGAGGACCACGCCGACGCCTGCCGCGTCGTCGACGCCGCCGGGCCCAAGATCCCACGAGTCGAGGTGCGCACCGATCAGCACGATCTCGTCCGGCTTCGTGCGGCCCTTCACCTCGCCCAGGATGTTCCCCGACGTCGCGTCGGGATGCTGCGTCGCCTCGAGCACGAGCTTCACGCTCGGCGTCTGCCCGCGCGCGAACAAACGCGTGAGGATGTCCGCGTCGGGGATCGCGAGCGCCGCCGCGGGGATCTTCGGCACGTCTTCCTGGTAGCGCATGCTGCCGGTGTGCGGGAACCGCGCGTTCGACGTGCCGACCGACCGGATCAGGCTCGCGACCGCGCCCTTCTTCGCCGCCGCGATCGCGCCCTTGCCGCGAACATCGACGGTCTGTCCGTAGCTCGCGAAGCCGTCGCGGACGCGCTGCATGGGCTTGTCGAAGTAGACGATCTTTCCGCGCACCTGGTCATCGGAGAGCGCGACGAGCGCCTCGATCGAGGTCACGCGCAGGACGGGCGCCGTGATGCCGCCGGGCGGGGTCGAGATCGAGCCGCCGAGCGCCGCGGCGACGAGCGGCTGCGAGGGCGAGACGATCTCGACGGAGATCGGTCCGCGCTCCCAGTGCGGCACCGTCACCGGCTCTTCGCGCACGTTGGTGAGGCCGATCGCTTTCATTTTTTCGAGCGCCCACGCACGCGCGAGCGCGTCGCCCTTGCTTCCGGCGAGCCGCGGCCCGGCGGCATCCGTCAGCTCGCACGCGATGTCCTGGGCGCGCGTCGCGGGCTGGCCGGCGAGTCGCTGCGCGAGCATCGGCGCGGTCTCCGTGGCGGGCATCGGCGCCGGAACGTGCGAGGAGCAACCGGCGAGGAGGGTGGCGGCCGCAACGGCCAGACGACGGGCGGTGTTCACGGCCGGCATTGAAGCGGCTTTGCGCTCGATGCATTTATCTACTTTGCAGTAGATTATAAGGTGATGGCGAGCTACGCTGTTTCCTCCATGGGCCGCCCACGCAAAGCCGACATTGACGTCGCCACTACCGAGCGGATCCTCTCGGCGGCGGAGGAAACCTTCGCGGACGCCGGATTCGCCTCCGCGCGCCTCGAGGACATCGCGGACGCGGCGGGGCTGCGCCGCCCCTCCCTCCTCTATCACTACCCCAGCAAAGACGCGCTCTACGCGGCGGCCGTCGCGCGCTCGTTCGAGCGCCTTCGCGCGGTGCTCGGGAGCGCGATTGCCGGCGACGGCACATTCGAGGAGCGGCTCGACCGCCTCTCCGGCACGTATGTCCGCTTCCTCGTCGAGAACGCCGGTATCGCGCGCCTCGTCGTGCGCGAGCTGATGAACCCGTCGACGACCGGCCGTCCACTTTTCGAGGAGGAGCTCGCGGCCACGCTCGATCTCGCCGAGAGTTTCCTGCGCTTCGCGGGGAAGGACGCTCTGCGCCCCGGCCTCGACGTCCGCGCCGCGATTCTCCAGGTTGCGGGCGGCGCGATTCTCTACGCAATCGCCGGCGACCTCCGCCCGGCGCTCTGGCGCGAGCCGAAAAGCGCGCCGCCCTCGCGTCACGCCGCCACGGTCCAGCGGCTCGCCCGCGATCTCGTTCTCGCCCCCTCCCGTCGCACGAAGCCGTCGAAGAAGAAGAAGGAGCCGTCATGACCGTTCTCTCCTCCGCTCTCCAGAACCTCCACGCCAATCGCGCTACGTTCCGCGATGCGACGCGCGTCGGAAACTTCGCCGTGCTGCGCTCGCTGCTCGGGCCCGCGTTCCGCGGCTTCGTGCGCCAGGCCGCGAAGGGCGTGGACGAGACGTCGATCCGCTCCGCGTACGACGTGAATTTCACGTGGTCCTACGAGCGCGATCGTCCCGACATGGCGAAGCTCCACGAGCAGGCGAAGAAATCACAGTGGGATTCCGACGATCTCCCGTGGGCGACGAGCGTCGATCCCGCAAACGGCGAGATTCCGCTCGTGCCGGATTCCGAGCTGCCGTTCACGGATCTCCCGTCGTGGCACAAGGCGACCGAAGCCGAGCGCGTCGAGATGCGGCGCAGCTACACGAGCTGGCTCCTCTCGCAGTTTCTCCACGGCGAGCAGGGCGCGCTCTTCGCCGCGTGCCAGGTCACGACCGCGGTGAAGTGGTTCGACGGAAAGCTCTACGGCTCGACGCAGGTCGTCGACGAGGGCCGGCACGTCGAGGTGTTCCACAAGTACCTCACGCAGAAGCTCGGGAAGAAATACGAGATCAACGACAACCTCTACGTGATCATCGACGCGCTGATGACCGATTCCCGCTGGGACCTGAAGTTCCTCGGGATGCAGATCATGATCGAGGGTCTCGCGCTTGGCGCGTTCGGCTACCTCCGCAAGACGACGAGCGAGCCGCTGTTGAAGCAGATGCTGCGGATGGTGATCACCGACGAAGCGCGCCACGTCCACTTCGGCGTGCTCTCGCTGCACACCTGCTACAACCAGGACCTCTCGGAACGCGAGAAGGCCTTCCGCCAGGACTGGGCGTACGAGATGGCGTTGCTCCTCCGCAATCGCTTCCTCCTGCAGGAGTTCTACGAGGAGTTCTTCGCGCACGCGATGACGCTCGACCAGTGGAAGGCGCACATGCTCGCGTCGAAGCCGATGCGGGAGTTCCGGCAGCTCCTCTTCCGTCGGATGATTCCCAACTTCAAGAAGATCGGGCTCCTCCCCGATCGTTTGCGCCCGCACTACCAGGCGATTGGCCTCCTCGACTGGGAGGACGGCCTCGACGCGACGCGCCTTCAGGCCGCGGACCTGCTCGAGGAAGCACCCGCCTCACCCTGAGCGAGGGCCGTGGCAGTTTGCGGCCCGAGTCGAAGGGCTTTCTGACGTCCCACAGCCCTTCGACTCGCTGCGCTCGCTCAGGGTGAGGCGGCGCGGGACGCACATGCCCCGGTGGTTTCGGGTGCGTGCAGAAGCTGGGGCAGCGATGTTCCATGTGCCTGTTTTCGCGACGGAGGACGCGTCGGGAAAGCCGCCAAGCGGCTGGAAAGGCTCGTATATGACGCGGAGGTGCGGTGGCACGGCCGGTGCTCATGCGGCCGATCGCCATGCGAAAGATTGCCGCCTCCGTCGTCGCCGTCGTCGCCCTCTTCTCCGCTCTCCCCGCGCACGCGGGCGACGTCTGGTTCAACTCCGATCCCGACGTGAACCTCACCGGCGAAGTGCTCGCCGCATTCGACCGGAACGTCGAGGCCGCCGCGGGCCGCCCCACCGACATCTACGTGAACATTTTCGCGTTCACCGAACGGACGATCGCCGAGAAGATGCTGCTCACCGCTCGCGACAACCCGAACGTCACCATCAAGATGGTGACGGACTGGTCGATGCTCTCCGCGAGCGGCAGTCACATGGCGCCGTATCTCGAAATGGCTGCCGCCGGGAAATACACCGACGCATGCAACGGCCTCGAGAGCACGCCGGCGAAGCGCGCCTCCTGCAAGACGAACCTGGAGACGATCCTCGGCGGCACGAAGCTCCCGAACCTCCAGATCCGCTACAAGAAGGACGACCCGTACCGCTACGACGCCACGCTCGCGAAAGTGGTCTACGACCACGGCCAGACCGACGGTCTCAATCACCACAAGGGTGTCGCGTTCGTCGTCGACGGCGTTCCGGTCGAGATGTTGACCGGCTCGTTCAACTGGTCGCCCACGGCGAACAACTCGAACTACGAGAACCTCATGCGCTTCTCGCGCGAGAAGCAGGCGGAGCGCGCGCTCATCCGCGCGTTCGCCGCGGAGACCGGCGCGATGTTCAACAACGCCGCCGTCTCGCTGAACGGCGACGACGCTCGCGCGCTCAAGACCTGGCTCTACGACAAACACGAGTTCGCCGCCGGCGTCGGCCCGGACCCGGGCCCCGCGCCCTCGCCGACCACGGGCGGATCCGTCGCCGTCTTCTCGATCTGCCCCAACCCGACCGATGCTCCGTCGCTGGAGGAGCTCGAGAACATGGTGAACGGCGCGATCGCCGTTCTCGGCGCCGACTTCGCCGAGGAGCCCCTCAACGTCAACAACGCCCCCTTCAAGAAGCTCGTCTCCAAGCTCGGCGTCACCGCGACCGTCGCCCGCGCGATCGTGAAAGAGTCCCGCGTAGACGGCGCGTTTACGAGCATCGAAGACCTGAAGAGCCGCGTCGCCGGCACGTCCGGCATCGCCGCGGCGAAGTTCGAGGGCACCGAGTTCGGTACGAACACCGTCGCCGTGAATCACGCGAGCGAAGAGGACCTGCAGGCGCTCGACGGCGTCGGCGCGGTCTCGGCGCGGAAGATCGTCAGCTGGATCGAAGCGAACGGACCGATGGAGTCGATCGACGACCTCAAGAAGGCCGGCCTATCCCCCTCGACCGTTGCGCGAATCGCGCCGAAGGTCGACCTGACGTATTCGGAAGCCTTCTTCTCCGCCAAGCTGCTCGACTGCCCGACGGCCGGCACCGGCTTCGCCGCGATGAACGCGACGAGCACGACGCTGGTCGCAGACGCCGACGGCACCGGCGCGACGCGCCAGCCGAGCAGCCTGCCCGCGCCCGCCATCGATCTCTTCCGGCGCGCGAAGACGACGGACACCATCAAGATCGCGACCTACGGCTTCTCGGCGTCCTCGCCCGAGTACCAGGCGATGAAGGCCGCCGTCGAGCGCGGCGCGACCGTGAAAGTCGTCCTCAACTCCGCCTACAACGAGAGTGTCGCGACCGCGCTCCAGAAGCTGGGCGCCGACAACGGTGGCCGCGTCGAGGTGAAGTGGTTCAAGTCGCGCACCATGCACGAGAAGTTCGGCGTGGTCGGCAACGACGTGTTCAACGGCAGCGCGAACCTGAACCCGTCTTCCACGGGCAAACACGCCGAGGACCGCTACATCCTGAAGAACGACACCGCGTTTGCCGACGCCTTCCACGCGGAGTTCGACCGCCTCTGGGAGCGCGCGAGCGTTCCGCCTCCGCCGGTCGGCTGATGGATAATCGGCGACAATGCTCGTCATGGCCGTACCGCCGCCGCCCGCAATCCACTGCACCGCCGAGAAGCCGGGGAAGCCTCCCCTCGACTACCTGACGTGCGATGTCTCGCTCGCCAACGAAAGCGACGCGCTGCGCTGGGTCCTCGTGCAATCGACCTTCTACGTCCCGCAGCAGGAGGGGCTCGCGCAGATCGACGGAGTGACGGCGCATACAGTCGGCTCCGGCGTGGTGCTCGAGCTGCACGGCAACGCGGCGGCGTGGGCCATCGCGCTCGCGCCGAAGTCGGAGGTCGTCGTTCGCGGCCTCCCGATCTCGATGTGGGGCGTGACGGAGGCGCGAATCGGCGAGAAGTCGCTCGCGTCGTTCGGCGGCACGCCGATTTCGGGTGAGCAGTGGTGGGCCGCGGCGAAGTTCGCGAGCGGCGGAAGGTTCCCGAGGTACGAGTCGCGCCCGTTCGTCACGATCGACGGAGAGACGAAGCTCGTCCCGATCGACATCCCCGGAATGGGTTCCAGTGCGCAGCGCGGAATGGAGAAGATCCGCGCGCTCGTCGGTGCGTGGACTGCTGGCGAGGCGGCAAAGGATTCCATCGCGAGCTTCGAGCTGATCTCGAAGGGCAAGTTCGTGATGCAGAAAAGCGGTTTCACCGGCGTCTTCCAGCAGGATGGCGAGTCGATTCTCGTCACGCTCTTCCCCGACGACGGCTACCAGGCGCGTTACCGCTCGACCGGACTCGAGCCCGGCTCGAGCGCGATGGAGTTCCGCCTCGTCGACCACACGAATTGGACTCCACCCGCATCGCCGCCCGCGAAGTCGTTCACGTTCGAGATCGCAGACAGCAACACGGCTCGCCAAGTCTGGCAGTTCACGTTCGGCGACAAGCCGACGCCGGTTCCGATCTCCTTGAAGCGAAAGAAATAACGCTCGCCCGCTTCACCCTGAGCGAGCGAAGCGAGTCGAAGGGCGGCACCATCAGCCGAGGACGGGGAGCGCGGTGCTGGTCGCGCGGCGCGCGAAGACGCCGAGCGTCTTCGGGTCGTCGCCGCGCAGCTCCTTGAGCGCGCCCTCGAGGTAGACCTTTGCGGCCTTCTTTCGCCAGCCGAGTGCGAAGTCCGTGTTGTCGAGCGGCTTCGCGAACTGCGACGCCTTGTGCGCGAAGGCCGCGATGGCGTCGTCGGTCAGGGGCTTGCCGATCAGCATCGACGAATCGCAGAGAATCGGACGTGACGCGACGGCGCCCAGCACGACGCGCGCCTCCTCGACGACGCCGCCCTTCCCAAGGCGCGCCGCCGCGGCCACGCCCACCACCGGGAAGTCGAAGCCGCCGCGACGGCGCAGCTTCCAGTAGGTGCTGATCCATCCGTCGAGCGCCGGGAGCTCGATCGACGACAGGAGCTCGTCGGGGCGCTTCGTCAGGTAGTCCATCCCGTCGTCGGCGTACATCTCCGCGAGCGGGATCGTACGGGTCGCTTTCGCGGACACGAGAGTGACCTGCGCGTTGAGCGCGATCAGCGCGGGCACGCCGTCCGCCGACGAGACCGCGTAGCAGCGATCGCCGCCGGGCACGACCCAGCAGACGCCGCCGTCCTGCTTGACGATCGCCTCGCCCTTCGGCGCCTTCATGCAGAAGTCGATCGCCTTCCGCCACTCCCAGTTCTGGTCGTAGTAGTTGCAGCGCGTGTCGAGGCAGAGGTTGCCGCCGATGGTTCCCGCGTTGCGGATGTGCGGTGTCGCGACAGACGCCGCCGCACGTCCGAGCGCCGCGAGCGCCTTCACGTGGAAGCGCGGATCGCCGCCGAGCTGCGCGAGCGTGAGGCCGGAGCCGATCTTCGTCGCCTTGCCGGGCGTCGCGTCCAGCGTGTGCAGATCGGCCGCGCGCTTCAGCGAGATGAGCACCGACGGCGTTTGCTGCCGGCGCTTCATGTTCGGCACGAGGTCGGTGCCGCCGGCGAGCAGCCGCGCACCCGGCCCGTGATCCGCGAGCGCCTTCGCGGCTTCGGCCGCCGAGCGCGCGACGACGTAAGCGAAAGGAGACGCTCGCATCATGCGCGGATCCCTCCGGCGATGCGCTCGAGGAAACTTGATTGCGCGGATCCTGGGAAATCGACGCGTGCGCGGCGACGCCCCTCGCTTACGCGATGTCCCGGCCGCGAGCGGTCTTTCATCGCTGACGTGCGAACAGCGGCGGGCGAAGGAGGTGGTGCACTGAGGCCGGGGCGAAAGCCCGCCTGCACGGCCTCGACTGGCAACTGTTGTGACCTCTCCTGCAGAGGTTGGCCATGCCAACTTTCGCCGCGCGCGAAGAAATCTTCGCCGGCAGGCTCGTCGCGGCGTTCAGAGATCGCGAGACCACGAACGAGCCCCGGTTCGCGAACCACCCTCCCCAACCCGCCGCAGTTCGCCCGTGCTCGACGCTGTTCCGCTCGCGGCCGGGACATCGCGTAAGCGAGGGCCGCAGTCGCGCGCGGCGGATACCCGGAAAGGGAATCCGTCGCGCGATTTCCCAGGATCCGCGCAATCAAGTTGATGTGCGGAACCGAGAGCCCTTCGACTCGCTGCGCTTCCGAATCAGCGAGCGAAGCGAGCGCGCGCGTGCCGCGGGGAGCGGCCTGCGCTCGCTCAGGGTGAAGTTGGCTGATCACTTCGGCACCTCGCGGACGCCGTGCGTGCCCATTTTCGAAACGCGGGGCTTCTCGTTGCTGGCGGTGCCGTCGCCGCCTTCCCACGGAGGCAGCACCTTCAGCGGCTCGCCCCAGCCGACTTCGGGGAACGAGCGCGGACCGTAGCGGCCGTCCTTCCCGCGCGCCTTCTCCTCGAGCGCGCGCAGCACCTTCTCGGGAGTCACCGGGATCTCGTCGACGCGCACGCCGACCGCGTCGAACACCGCGTTCGCGACGGCGGGCATCATCGGCAGCAACGGACCCTGCCCGACCTCCTTCGCGCCGAACGGGCCGTTCGCGTCCGGGTCCTCGACGAGGTACGTCGTGACCTGTGGCATCTCCATCGTGGTCGGGCTCTTGTACTCGAGCAGCGAGGGGAACTTGTGCACGAGCGCACCGCTCATCTTCACGGGCAGGCGCCGGAATGCCGACTCCTCCATCAGCGCTTCGCCGAGGCCCATGTAGACGGAGCCCTCGACCTGGCCGCGCACGAGCGTCGGGTTGAGCGAGCGCCCGATGTCGTGGCCGATCCACACGTGCTCCACGTGGACCCAGCCCGTCGCCTCGTCGACTTCGACTTCGACGACCGCCGCCGAGTAGCTGTACGCGGGAGACGGACCGACGCCGCCACCCTTGAACTTCGCGGCCGACGCCGGCGGACGATACGAGCCGACGGTGCCGAGCGTGCCGTGCATCGCTTCCGCCGCGATGCACGCGTCCTGGAAGGAGAGGCCCTTCGACGGATCCGACGCGGCGAACACGCGCCGTCCCGCGAGGACCACTTCCCCTGCGGGGATGCCGAGTTTCGCCGAGACCGCCGAGACGATCATCGCCTTTGCGCGCTCCGCCGCCTGGATCGCGGCGTTGCCCATCATCAACGTGACGCGGCTGGAGTACGAGCCGAGATCGACCGGCGTGAGCGCGGTATCGCCCGTCACGACGCGGATGTCGTAGGTTTCGACGCCGAGAACTTCCGCGACGATCGAAGCGAGCACGTCGTCCGAGCCCTGGCCTATCTCCGTCGCTCCGCAGAACGCGGTCACTTCGCCGGAGCGATCGAGGCGCAGCTGCACGCCCGACTGCGGCAGGTCGTTCCAGTAGATCGGGAGTCCCGCGCCGCACAGATAGGAACTGCACGCGATGCCGAGCCCGCGACCCTTCCCCATCTTTCCGCGCCGCTCCTTCCAGCGCGAGCCCTCGACGACCTTGTTGATGCACTCCTTCAGGCCGATCGTGCCGATGCGGAGGAAGTTCGCGGTGAGCGAGTTCGGATCCGCGACCTGCTGCAGGCGGATCTCCGCCGGATCGAGGCCGAGCTTCACGGCGATCTTGTCGAGCTGTACTTCCTGGGCGAAACGCGGCTGCGGCGTGCCGTGTCCGCGCTTCGGTCCGCACGGCGGCTTGTTCGTGAACGTGCGGCAGCCGCGGAAGCGATAGCGCGGGACCTTGTAGGTCACCGTCTGCAGCGCGCCCGTGTAGAACGTCGACGCGACGCCGTAGCTACCGTACGCGCCGCCGTCGAGCAGCGTCTCCAGGTCGATCGCCTTCAGCATGCCGGTCTTCGAGACGCCGGTCTTGATCCGCATGAGCACCGGGTGCCTGCCGCGATGGCAGTAGAAGACCTCTTCGCGATTCAGGCAGATCTTCACCGGTCGCCCGAGCAGCATCGACGCCTTCGCGACGACGATCTCGTGATTGAACGGATCGCTTTTTCCCCCGAAGCCGCCGCCGTTCGGCATCGCGATCACGCGGATGTGCGCGGGATCCATGGCGAGCGCGCGTGCGAGCGCGCGATGCACGTAGTGCGGCGTCTGCGTCGACGACCAGAGACAGAGCTTTCCTTCCGGATCGGGCGACGCGACGGACGCGTGCTGCTCGATCGGGAGGTGCGTGTTCCCCTCGAAGAAGAACAGATCCTCGAAGACGTGATCGGCGCCGGCCATCGCCTCGTCCACGTCGCCGCACTCGATGCCGACGCGCTTGTGGATGTTGCCTTCGTCGCCGTACGTCTGGATGCGCGGGCTCGGCGTCGCGAGCGCTTCTTCGGGATCGCTGATCGTGGTCAGCGGCTCCCACTCGACCGTGATCGCCTCGCACGCCGCGAGCGCCTCGTCCTCGTTGCGCGCGACGACCGCCGCGACCGGATCGCCGACGAAACGCACGATTTCGGGACACAGCGGGTGCTCGTCCTGCGAGACCGGCAGGATTCCGTACGTGATCGGGAAGTCCTTGCCCGTCAGCACGAGCTTCACGCCGGGCATTTTCTCCGCGCGAGTAGTGTCGATCGATTTGATGCGTGCGTGCGGGAGATGCGACCGAAGCATCTTCATGTGCAGCATCCGCGGAAGCACGAGGTCGTCCGCGAACACCGTCCGGCCCGTCACCTTCGCGCGCGCGTCCACACGGCGGCGCGGCTTGCCGATGACGTTGAACGCCTTGCCGTCCTTCTGCTTGGCGTCCTTGCTCACGCGCGCTTCCCCGCCATCTTCACGGCAGCGGCTTCAACGGCTTCGTAGATCTGCAAATAGCCGGTGCAGCGGCAGAGATTGCCGGTGAGCGCCTCGCGGATTTCCTCGCGCGAGCACGACGGTTTCGTGTCCAGCAGCGCCTTCGCCGTGAGCAGGAAGCCGGGTGTGCAGTAGCCGCACTGCGCGGCGCCGAGATCGGCGAACGCCTCTTGCAGCGGATGCAACCGCGCGTCGTTGCCGAGCCCCTCGACGGTGAGCACCTGGGCGCCGTCGCACTCCTGGCCGAGCATGAGGCACGAGAGGATCGGCCGGCCGTCGACAATCGCGACGCACGCGCCGCACTCGCCGAGCTCGCACCCGTGTTTCGTCCCCATGAGTCCGAGGTCCTCGCGCAGCACCTCGAGGAGCGTCTTGTGAGGCGCGAAGGCGACTTCCGCCTCCTCCCCGTTCACCGTCATGGTGACGACCGCTTTGGTCTTCATCCGAAGGCGAGACGCTGCCGCGAGCGCCGACTCTCGTCAAGATCGGGCTATCATGATCGCTCATGCCCGCCGCCCTGCGTTGCCCGGTCTTGCTCGCTGCCCTGCTCGCCACCGCTGCTTGCGAGATCAAGAACGACGAGAACCCCCGCATCTCGATCATCGCGCCCGACGACGGGGCCCTGAACGACTCGTCGAGCGTGCTGGTCCAGGTCGAGATCGACCGCTTCACCCTCGATCCCGCAACGTTCCCCGTCGACGACGACACCAACTCCGAGGCGTTCAAGGGCCACTGGCACCTCTACCTCGACCGGTTCTTCGTCGACGACCAGTTCACGACCTCGGCGCTCCTCACCAACGTCGATCCCGGAGTCCACGAGCTCGCCGCGGAGCTCGTGAATCAGAACCACCAGTACATCCACGGAACGCCCGTCTCGTTCTCGTTCGTCGAGATCCCTGCCGACGCTCCGGGCATCGTGATCACGAATCCGGACAACGGCACGTCGCTCTTCTCTTCGAGCGTCGAGCTCTCCGTCGAGCTGGAGAACCTCGTGCTCGATACGAATCTCGGGAGTGCGAACGTCGCCGGCCGCGGCCACTTTCACGTGGCGATCGACGGCGGCGCCGCGATGGAGGCCGCGACCACCTCGCTGACTCTCACCGGCCTCGCGCCCATTTCGAAGGCCGCAGAAAGCGCGACGATCACCGTCGAGCTCGTGAACAACGACCACACCTCGTTCACGGTTCCCGTTCTGGACCAGGCGACCGTCTCGATCCCTGCGACCGCCCCGCGGCTGCGGATCGATTCGCCCATCGAGGGCGCAACGGTCGGCACGGCGCTCACGCTGACGTTCACGACCGCGAACTTCGACGCGACGATCGACTTCGCGACCGCTGTCGCGGAGTCGAACGGCCAGGGCCACTACCACGTGCTCGTCGACGGCGTGCAGCTCGCCGACGACTTCGCGACCGCCGACCCGACCTCTGCCATTCCGGCGATTTCGCTCGCACCCGGCGACCACGAAGTCCGGCTCGAGTTCCGCTCGAACCAGCACGACCCGCTCTCACCGCCGGTCGTGGACATCGTCCACGTCACGGCGGAGTAGCGGACTCGCTTCGCTCACTCAGGGTGAGGAGGTCGGGGACGGCGACGCCGCGGCTTCTTCCTCGCGGCGCTTCTTCGCGGCTTCCATCATCTCCTGGATGGTCATCGTCTTCGCGGGCGTCGCCGACGGCGATGCTTCCGGAGTCGGCGATGCCACGGGAGACTCGCCCGCCGCCGCACGCGCCGCTTCTTCCTCGCGGCGCTTCCGCGCGGCTTCCATCATTTCCTGGATGGTCAGCGTCTTGCCGGGCGTCTCGGTCGGGGTCGCGTCGATCCCCGGAGCCGGTGTCGGCGTCGGCGTCGGATCCAACTTCGTGAACGGCTGGTAGAAGCCCTCGCCCTTGAGCGCGTAGACCGGGCCCGTCGACAGCGTAGGGATGTAGGTCACGAGCACGAGTCCGACGCACAGGATCCCGAGCGTCGGCAGGACCGCCTTCGTCACCATTCCGAACGGCCGCTTGAAGATCGTCGCGGCCACGAAGAGGTTGGTCGCGATCGGCGGTGCGAGGTAGCCGATCTCCATGTTCACGATGAAGACGACGCCGAGGTGCAGCGGGTCGATGCCGAGCGACGTCGCTGCCGGCGCGATGATCGGCGTGAAGAGGACGATCGCGCTGATCGAGTCCATGAACATGCCAGTGACGACCAGGAAGACGTTGATCGCCATCATGAAGCCGCCGGCGCCGAGCCCGAGATCGCGGACCATCGCGAGCGCCGAGTCGGCGACCCGCTGCTCGACCATGAAGTAGTTGATCGAGAACGAGAGCAACACGATCAGCATCAGCGCGCCGAGGTTCGAGACGGACTTGAGCACGACCGCGGGGAGCTGCTTGAACGAGAGGCTCCGGTGGATGAGCGTCTCGACGACGACCGCGTAGACCACGCTGACCGCCGAGGCTTCCGTCGCCGTGAACACGCGACCGTAGATGCCGCCGAGGATGAGACCGGGCAGCGCGAGCGCCCAGATGCCACGCACGAACGTCTGCTTGAGCCGGCCGAAAGAGAACCTCTGCGACTGGGCGACCGGGCCGGCCCGCAGGACCGCGTACAGCGAGAGCATGCCCGCGATGAGAAACGCCGGACCGAGACCAGCGAGGAACAGCTCCCGCACGTCGACCGCGCTCTGACCGGAGACGCTGATCGAGTAGATCAGCATCGGGAGCGACGGCGGCACGAGACAGCCGAGCGAGCCCGCCGTCGCGAGGAGGCCGATCGTGAACGGCTCCTTGTATCCGGCGCGCGTGAGAGCGGGGAACATGATCCCGCCGATCGCGATCAGCGTGACGACCGACGAGCCGCTGATCGCCGCGAAGCAGACGCACGCGAGAACGGCGGCGACCGCGAGGCCGCCGCGCATCCAGCCGACGAGCGCTTCGGCGAAATCGACGAGCCGCCGTGCGATGTCGCCCGCGCTCATGATCGCGCCCGAGAACACGAAGAACGGGACGGCGAGGAAGACGTTCTTGCTGGCGATCTCGGTGATCTGGACGACTATGATTTCCTGGTCGTGGATGGTGGTGAGGCCGCCGTAGACGAAAAACGCGAACGAGCCCGCGACGCCGATCACCACGAAGAGCGGCGAACCCATCGCGAGCAGGAGGATCACGAGCGCGAGGAGGATCACGTCGACTCCTCGGCCTTGGGCACGTCGATCTCCGTCGAGAGGACCCCGAGCCGCGCGAAGCGGAACGCCATGATGACGAGGGGCACGGGAAGGAACCCGTAGACCATCCAGATCGGCGCGGGGAAGCCCTCGAAGACGCCGGCGATGTGCTGCGAGTCGGCCCAATCCCGGTAATGGTGGCTCGTATAGGAGATGGCGAGCGTCGCGAGCCCGAGGCAGAACACGACCGCGCTACCCGCGGCGACGTGCTTCACATACGGACGAATGCGCGCCGGCCAGATGCGGTCGGCCACTTCGAAGACGATGTGGTTGCCCTCGCGCGTCGCCATCGATGCGCCGATGAAGCCGACCCACAGCAACATGCAGAGCGCCATCTTCTGCGAAAAGATGAGCCCGTTCGGCAGCAGGAACAGCAGCCCCTTCACGAAGACGACCATGCCGAGCGCGGTCGCGAGCGCGTAGCCCAGCGCCTTCTTTCGCGGGATCCGCGGCTCGGTCTCCGCCGTGCGGAACCCCGCGTAGCAGAGCCCGAACGTCAGCAGCATCAACACGACGGGAACGAGCCACGTGTGGATCGTGGCCTGTTCCATCGAGAGGAAGTGCGTGAGGACCCGCTCGATGTTGCCGACCGGCTCGTTGAACTTCCGGTGGGCGACGTCGAGGAAGACCGCCAGCGCCATGCAGGCGATCAGACCGAGCGTGAGGATCCGTTCCGCCGCGTAGATGGCGTCGTCGATCTTCTTGAGCACGCTACTTCGTCTTCTTCTTGGCGCGGTGCGCGGCGATCGCGTCCTTGGCCTTCTTCACCATCGTGGCCGCGGACTTGCCCTTGCCGGCGAGCCACTTCTCGTGGGCCGGCTCGCACGCCTTGGCCATGACGTCCTTCTCGGCCTCGGTGAGCGTGTGCACCTTGATCTTGTTCGCTTCGAAGTTCGCGACGAGCTCGGGCCCGATCATGCGCACCGCCTCGCGGCCGCGCTTCGCTTCGCCCGCCTGATCCTCGAGGAACGCCTTCTGGATGTCGGCCGGCAGCTTCTCGAACCAGTCCTTGTTCGCGACGACGATGCCGGGCTGGTAGATCGCCTCGGCGAGCGTGTAGTGGCCGTTCTTGATGCCCTGGTGCCAGGACGCCGCAAACGTGAAGAGCGGCGTGTTGTCGAAACCGTCGACGACGCCGGTCTGGAGCGCGGTGAGCACTTCCGTGACCGAAATCGGCACCGGCGACGCGCCGAGCGCGCGATACATCTCGATGTGCACGTCGCTCTCCTGCGAGCGCATCTTCTTCCCGACGAACGCGGCCGGGTTCTTCACCGGGCCGAAGTTCGTGCCGAACGAGCGGTAACCGTTCTCGGCCCAGAACATCATCGTGAGGCCGCGGCTGTTGAGCAGCTTCTTGATGTCGTCGTAGAGAACGACGTCCATCACGAGATCCGCCTCTTCCGGCGTGCGGAAGATGTAGGGGAGCTCGAACAGCGCGAGCTCGGGGATCAGGGTAGCGAGTGCGCCGGTCGAGCCGCCCCAGAGCTGGATCGCACCGCGCTTCGTCTCGTTCGCGGTCACGTTCTCGTCGCCGAGAACTCCGCCGATGAACGTCTCGACCTTCAGGCGATCGCCGGCCACCTTCTCGACGCGCTTCTTGAATTCGTTGAGCTGGTCCGACCACGGCGTGCCGTCGGGAGCGACGGTCGCGAGCTTCGCCGGCTTCGCCTTGGCGTCGGCGGCGAGCCCGGTGCGGGCAGTGAGAGTGGCGAGCGTGGCGAGAGCAGTGTTCGAGACGAACGAGCGGCGGCGCATGGTGGACCCTCCGGAGCGAAGCGTGGATACCCACTACGACGGCATCCGGGCGCCGTTCATTTCTAGTGAACGGCGCCCGGAAGTGTGCGTCCTAGAACAGCTTGTCGGCGTTGGCCTTCAGCTCGGTCGCCTTGTCCTTGTCGTTCTTCGTCTCGGGGACGAGGTCCGCGATGATGTCGTCCGGCGTGGCCAGCACTTCGGCAATGAGCTTGTCGAAGAGCGCGCGGTCCTTCTTCTTCTTCGCGAACTCGGCCGCGTAGAGGACCTTCGTGCCGACGTAGTTCGGCGCCATCTCGATCGACTTCTTGAACTCCTTCTCGCTCTTGTCCATGTCGCCGCCCGCGAAAGACGGGGCGATCGCGTAGAACGCGCCGAAGTAACGGTGCGGCGCCGCGTGGAAGAACTTCTCGTCGATTTCCATGACGCGCGTCATCGCGGCCTTGATCTTGTCCTTGTTGCCGAGCTTCGCGCCGAGGCCCTTGTAGTGCGACCAGCGGCCGAGGTTCGTGGCGTACCAGTAGAGCGCCTCGATGCCTTCGGCGGGAACGTGTTTCACGGCGTCTTCCACCGTACCGCCACCCGTGACGGTCTCCTTGAACTTCGGGCTCGCGCCGGCCATCGCGCGCTCGCCGGCCGCGGTGCCCTTCTCGTAGGTCTTGAGCTGGTCGTCCGAGCCCTCGCCCGCTTTGCGGAGGTGCGAGTCGGCGAGGAAGTAGTAGGCGCGCGAAAGCTTCGCCTGCGTCTTCCAGTCCTCGGGCTTCATCGTGGAAGCCTTCTTCCAGGACTCGATCGCGGCCTCGAGCTGCACCTTGTCACCGCGATTCGCGAACGCGGCGTCGCCGGCGGCGATGAGCGTGTCGGGCGATTCCGCGGCGGCGGCATCACCACCGGGCTTCGGGCCGTCCCACTGCGACTTGCGACCGGCGCCGCACGCGGCGAGAACGGCACTCAGGGCTGCGACGATCAGGAAACGCTTCATGGAAGGAACCCCCAAATCAGGTGAAGAGGCCGATGCGCGCGCCTTCAGGAAGATGAAACGGCCTTATACAGAATAGACGCCGCTGGAAGCAACATGCCCTCAGGGGAGGACGGCGACCGGCGGCTGCCCGTCCTGGGTCCGGAGGAGCTCCCCGAACGGGGTCCCGCCGATCCGATCCTCGAGATCGGAGGCGCCCACGAGGGTCAGGTTTCCCTGCGAGTCGACGACGCCGACGTCGGTCGCGCCATAGCGGACGAAGACGCCGCCAGCCCGGCGCGGCGCGAGATCGCGGATGCCTTCTCCCTCGAAGGATCGGACGAACCGCGTGCCGAGCAGATCGCCGTGGTTGAGGACCGCCGCCCACAGCGCGTCGTCGCGCTCGAAGTAGACGGTTTCGGAGAAGACCGGGAGGGTCGCGCCGGTGGCGACGACCGCGACCTCGAGGCCGTCCGAGTCGAACCGGCGGAGCACGCCGGTCGCGTCGGCGACGTACATCTCGCCGTCGGCGTTCGCGGCGGCGCCGAGCGCGCCCGCGAACGCGCCGCTCGTCGAGACGACGACCACGGTGCCGGTCGTGACGTCGAGCCGGCGCGCGGTCGCGTCCGTGCGATCGACCCACACGATGCCGGCGTCGCGGCGATCGTGGATCGCGTCGCGCGCGCAGACGCCGCTCGCCTTCGAGCGGAAGCTGCCGGGCGCAACGACCTCGACGATCGCGCCGGTGCCGCCGAACGTGCAGCGCCGGTCCGCGAGCAGATAGAGCCGCGCGTCGGTCCACACGGCTTCCGCGGTGTCTGTGCCGAGCACCGGCACGCGAAGACGCCACGGCTCGCCGGTCTTCGACGACTCGACGCCGCCGTCCGACGCGATCGACCAGAGCGTGCCGCTGCCGTTCGCGCACGACGCCGAGCCGGTCGCGATGAACGCGTGCGCGGGCGCCGCGGCGGCCACCGCGCCAGCGGCGCTCACGCGCACCGCGCCGGCGCCTCCGGCGTCGTCGACGCACACGACGACGCCGGGCGCTTCCGGGGAGATGCCGCGAGCGCCCGTGAGGCCGATCGCGAAGCCCGAGGTGACGGTGGCGGCCGGCAGCTCGACGCGGTGAAGGGAGGCGCCCGCAGGATCCGTCGCGTAGAGCGCGCCGCCCGCGACGGCGACGCCAAACGCGGCGGGCACGGTCGCGAACGCGGGATCGATCGCCCCGGTCGCGGTCTGGCGCCCGATGAAGGATCCGCCGTCGGCCCAGTAGAGGTTGCCCGCGGTGTCGAGCGCGAGCGCTGTCGGCGTCGATGCAAGACCGGTCACGACCGGCGTGATCGCGGTCGTGTCGATGTCCATGGAAACGATCGAATTCGTCGCCGCGTCGACGATCAGGATCTCGCCTTCCGAGGACGCCAGACCCGTGACCGGCTGCAGCAGCTCCGCCGACGGAGACCGATGCACGCGGTAGGCGCCGTTGGCGATCGAGAAGACATGCACGCCCGTCGTCTCGTCGAAGATCCACACCAGCGCGCCGCTCACATCGAGCACGAGACCACGCGGCGATTCGAGCCCGTTCTCGGCGAGCGGGCGGAGCGTCCCGCTCGGCGCAATCACCAGAGGCAGCGTGTTGGTCGGCAGCCCATCCACGATCGCGGCGACGCCGACCGTCGCGAGATTGCCGGGGATGCCGGTCGCCCAGATCTCCGTGTCGTCGCCGCGGAGGACCACACCTTCCGTCTCGTCGAAGTAGACGCGCACCTCGGTGCCCGCGAGCTCCGCTCCCGAGAGGCGCACGATGGAATTCGTGCTCGCGAGCCCCGGTGAGACCGCACTGAGGGCAGGCCCGAGTCCGCCGCCCGGAAGGCCTTCGCCCGCGCCGCAGCCGAAAATCCCGGTTCCGATCAGCACCACGCAGAGCCGGCCGGGTCGCATCAGGTCATTCCAGCGCGTCAGGCGCCGCATCGCAACCACGGCAAAGCGGGCCGGACGTTCGTCCGGCCCGCTGGCGACG
>Ga0163152_10002861_pt1 | contig 23481 bp, 18 predicted proteins | sample OliLakLV19MP8IB2_FD_148635 | JGI IMG/M metagenome (GOLD analysis project Ga0163152, IMG submission 148635) | Freshwater microbial mat bacterial communities from Lake Vanda, McMurdo Dry Valleys, Antarctica - Oligotrophic Lake LV.19.MP8.IB-2 | ecosystem: Environmental > Aquatic > Freshwater >...
TAAGTTGATTGAGAATCGCTTTAAAAAAATTTCTAGTATTCTGGTTTTTATTATCGAATGCTTCTGGAAGTGGTGTTCTTTTTAACGGTAATTCATGCCAGGGAATATTCGGGTATTGATGATGAGTAGCATGCTCATTGAAATTCATTAAAATCCAGGAAAATAACGGAATTCTTTCCACGGAGCGAACGTTAAAACGCACTTCATCTCCCTTTGTGGTGTCGAAATGAAATATATAAACTAATAGAGATAATACCCAGGCGAATGCAAGCATGGGAAAACCGAGCGTATATAAATAAATTGTTTTACCGAAAATAAAATAAATGGCAAGGTGAAAACCTACTCCCAAAATAAATAGCAAAATGGAACGCACCTGATCCCTTATTGTCCAGTTATTAAAAGCAGGAGAAATTTTAATAGATAATTTAGGGGGTATGAATAAAAATAATACCACAGAGATAAGAGAATGCAGAAAGAAACCACCAAAAAACACACTCAGATACCACAAGATATAGGCATAGATTTTTTTTACCAGCTTAGGTTTACCATACATAATATAAGTGTCCAAAGCGGAAGTATGATCATCCTTTCTGTTAAAGCCGTGGTGGAAATAATGAATTTTGCGATAAATCGTTATAGGCACCATTAACGGGATCAAAATAACAGATCCCCAAAAATCATTTAACCTAAGATTATTTGGAAATAACTTTTTGTGTGCTGCTTCATGTCCAACAATATAAAAACGATAGAACCAGAGTCCCTGAAATAATAATAAGGGAAAATAAACAGTAAGTTTGATCCAGGCTTCCAACGATAAGGTACTGATATAAACGGCTGCGCAACTATTCAACAGAAAAACAGTTATTGTTTCCAGTATCAATTTAATATTTCGAGACATAATTCACGAAAATAATTCAAAAAGATGAGATAATTGTAAGGGAAGGGCTTTAACAGTCCCTATTATTTCAGAGTTTTAACAATTAATTCGTAAACCCCGGTATTTTCATCCTGCTCACGTTGATAAATTGTATTGTTAAAAACACCTATTTCAATTTCGGCGTTAGTGAATATAATGCAGCCATTTGCAACATGCCCTCCTTTTATTAGCCCTTTGCGATCCGAAATCGCAAGGTAAAAATGCAATCAATTGATGGAACCTATATTAAAGGGAGAAACAAATTCATTCAAAATGGATGTCATATCATTTCTCTGCTTCGTAAGTTTAACCCGGAATAAGCAATGGAAGTAGCAACAAATCGTAGTTGATAATAAAATCAGATGTTTCAAGCCAATAACATGCGATTTCAAATTGTTTGCTATTCATGGTAAACCCAACTAAATCAATAGGTTAGTTAATTTTTATATGTCTATTGATTAATTTGGGTTTAACAGTGTTTATTTTGAAATGAATAAATGGTAAAAGAAAGTGATAGGTGTATTGCTTATCAATACAAATTAATAAGGTGTTACATTTAAACTTAATATTTATTTATTTTCAAGTTTAGATTTGGTTAATTGTCTTATCGAAACAAGATGCGCAAATAATACCCCCGGAACAATAAAAGTAGGCAACCAAATAAACGGAAAATACAAAATTGCAATGTTTGGTTGGTCAAAAGCAAATTTTTGAAAAGGGAAGGGTGCTGAAAATACTGCGTTCAATACTATATTTAACAAGAGTATCAAACAGAGCACATTCCAGAGTATTATGATGTTTTTATTTAATCGTTTTAAAACAAAACCAAAATAATAAATAAGTGGTGCTGTAATTCCGGAAACAATATCAAAATTTCTTCCTTCAAAAGTCATAAGTTCAGGAACCACCTTATAAATAAATAACCAAAAGAGCACTATTTCAACAGGCACTCTTACAATGTGCAAAATTGTTAATGCTTTTATATCCAAACTATCAATAAAACTTCTGCCTTTTGCAGTTGCGAACAAAACAACAATCAAAAGTATTGGCGGCATTACCAACAATAAAAATCTGGGTGGAATTGTATCGGTAATAGTATAAAAATCAGTTAATGCAACAATTGTTTGAAGCGATAACCAAAATAATAAAACAATAAAAGCAGTTTTAGATCTGTTAGTTGCTTTATAAAATAATACCAGTGTTAAAAGAGTGGTAAGACCAAATACGATCGCTATATAAATTGGTAAATTTTCCAATGTTTCTATTTAATTCGCGAGTTCAAAAATAAACAATAAACTATTAGAAATATCCGCTAATTGTAATCAAGGTTGATTATCGCTTGCAGCTGATTTATTTATAAATCCACAAAAGCACCGGTTTTTCGGCAGCCATTAAAATTGGATCAATCGCAGTAAAACTTTTATTAGAGATAACAGGGCATCCCCAGCCTTCCGGTGTGCCATAAGGGTAGACTTCATCATCAGATATTGCTTCCCAGGAATGAAAAACGATGTACCTCGAAAGGGCATTGCTGTTTGTACTTTCTAACCCGTGCAAAACATATTTTGTTTTAACGCCCCAATCACTATAAGCCCTAGCGCCAATTTTATATTTTCCGAGGGATGAACAATGGCTTCCTTCCTCATTACTGAATATCGGTTCTTCTTTACTTTGTTCACCACTCCAGGAATAATTGCAACAGCCATGCCCCACCAAAAAACTATAACTAATGGTATCTGTATCAAAGTCCCAAACAAAAAAGCGTTTCACCCCGGAGTGCAAGCTCATATCTATTAAAACACAAAAGTCGGTATTCAATTTTTTGGATTTGCAATAAACCAGTGCTTCACTCGCTTTTACCCTTGTAGAATCAATATTTACAACAGGTTTCGTTTCCTCAAATTTTGTCCCCGGAGTTCTGCAATCAATAATCATAACAGATATCAGTAAAAAGAACAAAGTGCATATTATTTTCATACAATCAGGATTGATATTCAGGGTTTTCTTCTGTAAAGGAATTTATCTCCTTTTACTACTTCATAAAACGCAAATTATATCCCAAAAATTATGTTTACCCTTTGCCTCGCATCAAATTCAATTATAGTTGTAGATTTAATTATTAGTTAATCTGCATCCTTTTCATTTTTTTATCTTTTTTTATCCGCCCAATCCGCGTCATCCGCGTTCCCCTTAATCCAACCATACATTCATTTTTTTATTCCATTTTTTTTATCCGCCCAATCCGCGTCATCCGCGTTCCCCTTTTTGCATCCGAAATTTTCCAAATCCCACCGTTTGTTTTCCTCTGTCCCGTGAAAAAACAGTGGGCAGTAGCAGTGGGCAGTTTGTAACATTGGAGCCAATTCGTTCCAAGGAAAAATATATTGCGCATTTTAATATTATCAAATTACGGAGTGGAAGCTGTAATTATTTGCTAATCTGCATTTTCAAACATTTTTTTATCTTTTTTTATCCGCCCAATCCGCGTCATCCGCGTTCCCTTTTTTCACCCTCCACCCTTTGTTTTCCCTTGTTTCTTGTCCCGATACCCGATACCCTATTTCAAATACTTCAACTTAATAATCTCGCGCTCGGTCAAATATCTCCATCTTCCCCGCGGCAGATCGCGTTTAGTAAGTCCGGCATAAAGTGTTCTATCGAGGCGCTCCACTTTATATCCCAGTGATTCAAATATGCGTCGAACAATTCTGTTTTTTCCAATATGCAAGGAGATACCGAGAATATTTCTTTGCGTGTGATGCGCGTAATCTATGCCATCCACAATTGCCAAACCATCATCGAGCATTACGCCGTCAGAAATTCTTTGCATATCGGCTTGTGTAACAGCTTTATCTACTTCCACTTCATATATCTTTTTTGCACCAAAACTCGGGTGTGCTAATTTTTGTGCGAGGTCGCCATCGTTGGTCAATAATAATAATCCCGTTGTGTTTCTATCCAATCTTCCAACAGGAAAAACACGTTCGGTAGTTGCATTGGAAATTAATTCCATTACGGTATTTCTACCTTTATCGTCTTCCACAGTTGTTAAATAATCTTTCGGTTTATTCAACAAAATATAAACGTAATTAACTGGTTTTACAGGTTTGTTTTTATACTTTACAGCATCGCCTGGTTTTACTTTATAACCCATTTCGCGCACTACTTTTCCATTCACGGTAACCTCTCCCTTTTCAATTATTTCGTCGCATTTTCTGCGTGCCGCAACACCTGAATTTGCGAGATATTTATTTAATCGTGTTCCGTCGTCAGATAGTGGTGTAGGTTTAGAAAGATTTAATGTTGATGGATTTTTTACAAGCCCTACTCTTTTATTTACCTTTCTTTTTTCGCTGAATTTTTGCAGATTTTTTACAAATTTTGTTTTTCCGCTTTCCTTTTCTTCGCGTTTAGGTTCTGAAATATTTTTATCGCGACCGAATCTATTTTCTTTATCTTCATTTCTTGTTGAAAATCTTTTTCTGTCGGTATCTTTCGAATGATTTCTATTTTCTTTAAATGTTTTTTTTGGATACCGTTCCGATTTGTCACCGTAAATTTTTTTAATCTCTTCCCTTTTAGCTTTTAGAAAAGTTTCTTTGCTAACACCATATTTTTGTGGTTCAGAAAATTTGCTGTGGAAAGGTTTTTTATCGAGTGGTTTTTTAACTTCCTGCGATTCTTCTTTTCGGGAATCTGTATTTTTTCCTCTCAAAGAAGGAGTATGGCGCACACCGTTTTCGTCCGGTTTTTTGGAATATTTTTTAGCCCTTTCCAAACGCTCTTGTTTGCGGTTGGGGTTGCTTTTAGATGCAGCATCCTTTTTGGTTAAATCGGCCTTGCTTTCGGGTCTTTTTCGATCAGTTGTAGTGCGGGGAGACTCTTCAGTTCTCTTCCGGCTGTTCGTTGTCTGGCTGGTTCTCTTCGTCGGCTTGCCCGAGTCCCTGTTCGGTCTCGGTTTCCTGTTGTTCGTTCTCTTCATAATTATCTTGTTGGGCATCGTCGCGACGCTCGTTAGTCAGGACATCTTCCTGATTGTTATCTTCCAAAACGGTTTCTGTTTCCGTTTCCATACGGCGATCATTATTTAATGTCACCTGATTATAGGCATCCTCTTCACTCATGGTTTCCATGATCTCAGAAGGAGCACCTATGCTCATATCCTTTTGCTCAAATTCTTTTAACCGCGGCAATTCTTCCAATCCGTTGATACCGAAATAGTCCATAAAATACTGCGTTGTTCCATATAATAATGGTCTTCCTGCAGTATCGCTCCTTCCAATTATCTTAATAAGATCGCGTTCCATCAGTTTTTGAATGGTATGATCGCAGTTTACACCACGGATCTGTTCTATTTCAATTTTTGTAATAGGTTGAGAATAGGCGATCATAGATAGACACTCTAAAGCAGCTACAGATAATTTTCTTTTGGCTCTGTGCTGTAATAAAGTGGTGATAGGTTTGTGATAATATGGTTTTGACAAAAACTGGTATCCACCACCTGTTTTAACGATCTCGAATACAAAATCGTCGCTTTCATATTTAGTTTGCAGGGCATCTACGTGCTCTTGAATTGCTTCCAGACTCACCTCTTCACCCGAGTAGGTAAAAAGAATAGTTTGTAATTCAGCAGCAGTAATTGGCTGTTCAGAGCTGAAAATAAGGGCTTCTAAAAGTTTATGCAATTCATTCATCACGGCGCAAAGCTAAACAATTGTGCTGTTTGAAGAGGTGTTTTGGAGAGATTTTTGTGTATTTCAGGCTGCTTTTATATCAAATGCATAACTTTGAATCGATGAAATATATCACAGTAATCCTGTTCGCGCTTACCTTTTGTCATAATAATCTGCCTGCCCAAAGCATCAATTTCAGGCCGCTGACACTCGAAGAAGCTGTTAAAACCTCCGCTCTTGAAAATAAACCCGTATTATTTATGGCCTACCAGGCAACCTGCGGACATTGTGAGAAAATGCTGAACGAGGTTTTTGTTGATACTGCTCTCGCTAACTTTTACAATAAAACTTACCTCTGTATAAAGGAAGATTTGCAGGATCCTGACAAAGCAAAGGCATATTTAAAACGATTTTATATCACCTCCTTCCCCACTTTTATTATTTTAAATAGCAATGGCGAATTGTTATATCAATATGTGGGTGAATTTAAGGCAGAGGAATTTATTAATCAGGGGAGATTGGCATTAGCTCCAAAAAATCAGATCCCGACAGTGAAAACTGCATTTGAAAAAAATACGAAAGATTCTACTGCGTGTTATAATTATTTATTGGTTTTATCCCGGGGAAGATTACAAACGCAATCCGTAGCAAATATGTATTTCCATGCACATGATAAAAATCCGGAAGTAACGGCAGCCAACTGGAAAATTTTCAGCATGAGCGTAAGTGACATGGGTTCCGAAGTATTTAAATATATGATCGCAAATAAAGATGCTTATGCAGCCATTGTTACCCAAAAAAAAGTAGACAGAAAAATATATCTCACCGCTGCTTATAATTTACAATCACCGGCAAATGCAAATGATACAACAGTGTATTTTAAGAACCGAAAAACAGCAGACCAATTGCATTTACAAATTATAGATTCCCTCATTTTTATCAACGATCTAAATGTTTATGAAAAAAATAAACTTTGGGATAATTATATGCGTGTTGCGCTAACCGGAACTGAACGATTTGTTTGGAATGATGCAAACATTTTGCGCAGGATATCCGATGTTTTTAACAAAAACGGGAATGACCCTGAAGCATTGAAAAAGGCTGTAAAATTTGCTGTGCGCTGTGCAGAACTTCGCCCCGAATATTATAATTTTCTTGCAGCAGCAAACTTATATTTAAAGGTAAACGACAAACAAAATGCAAAAGACTATGCAACAAAAGCTAAAGACGTTGGATTGTACAATAATATGAATGTTAGTGAGGCGAATTTAGTGCTTACACAATGTGAAAAGTAAATATTTAATTTCCAACTGCCGGAGTTGTATCAAATTATTTCAAGTTGACCAACTCATTACGTGTATGTTCTCCGTAGTTTTAGTGAATAGGGATAACTCATACAAGTGAAATACTACATTTCCGATCTTGAATTTGCAACCTTTATTAAAGGTATTAAAGAAACCACTGCCCAAATTGCTTCCAATACTACAAAAGGATAAAATTGCAATAAAACAGAAGAAATACATGCAATGGTTGCACCAAAAAAATTTAATAAAATATAAACTTTTCCTGTATTAGAAATAACATTCCGCAAGTGCAGGAAATAAGCAAGTAATAATAAAGTAACTCCAATAGTGCCGAGGATATTTGAAATTTCCATTTTAATAAAGTTGAATCTCAAAAATAGATTAATATCATCTGATAAAATAAAATATTATTTAAATCAACTTTGGATTCCGGATTTTCTTTAATAATAATTTTAATATCCTTAACCTCTTTTTGATGTTAATGTGATAGAAAGAAACATTTAAAAAATCACGTGGTTTTTACCGTTAAACCCCTTCAAAAAGAGGAAAAAACGGCATTTCCTAACTTACTTCATAAAAAAATATTGCCCAAAATTTGGAAATACCGTGTTTAGTTATTTAGATTTGATAATAAGTTTAAATCAATTAAACCAAGGTCACCCCGCTATTTCACCTTAAAATGTCGGGATTTTGAAAACAATTTTTTCTTTTCTAACACTCAAACACATTTATTATGACGAAAATTTTCACACAAAATGGCATGAAAAAGTTGTCGGCAATAATTTCCGGCGGCAAAATGCGAACAACAGCATTTGTGGTGGCTTTGATGCTGTCCACTTCATTGTTTGCACAAACATTAGTTAGTGTTGTTCCAAGTAATAACGCAACCTCCGGTAACGGCCGAGCTCCTCAGGGCACTAGGTTATTTATCAATACGATGTATATCGTTCTGCCCTCCGAAATGGCATCTTCCGGATTTGGTGCAAATGCAATAACATCCGTGGGCTGGACCTGGAACAACCCATTGGGTGCAGGCGCTCCAACTACACAAAGTATTGCAACTACCGGTAACGTTAAAATTTGGGTTCAAAGCACAACTGACATTATTTATTCAAAAGGAACTACCTTTTCAACAACCGGTATGACAAAAATTTACGATGGAACAATGACCATTCCAGCGACTGCTGCTCAAATTAATATTGATCTTCCGGTTGGAGGACCAGGAACATCTGTATTTACAACTATTGCGGGAGAAGGAGTTTATGTTGCATTTGAATATCAAACAACAACAACATTAGCAACTCCCATAGGAGCACCTACAGTTTCATGTAATGCTATTGTTGCCGGAAGTGCGGCTACTTATCAAAGCCAGACCGTTAATGGAACTGCAATGGTATTAACTGCTTTCAGACCTGAAACAAGATTTGGAACAACTAATACCGATATTATTCAGGTTCAAAACCTTTACACGCTTGGAACAACTGCTGCATTATTTGGAAACACGCAGCCTCTACAAGCAATTGTAAAAAATGTTTCCGGTGTTACCCAAAATTTCAATGTTGACTTTACTATTTTAGAAAAGGCAACTTTAATTGTAAGACACAGTTCCTCTATACCCGTATCTTTAGGTGCAGGTTTGACAGCTACTGTGGATGATCTTGGATGGAATGCTACCTTAACTGAACTTGATACCGCAATAGTTTCTGTAACTCCAATTCTTGGCGAAACAGCAATATCTAATAATGAAAAAGGTTATCGCCACAATGTTACCTCCGACTCGTATAATTATGCCGACCTTTCAGCAAGCACCGGTGGTGTGGGATATGGTTTAGGTGAAGGCTTAATATTAAACAGATATCATATTGATGGCTGCAGTAATGTTAGGCAGGTAAGGGTTTATATGGGTGATGCAAACAGCGCATTTAATGTAGTTTATGCAGTTGTATTAGATGCTGCAGGAGTGATAGTTGGTCAATCTGCCGACTATACAATTATGCCTGCGGATATTTCTAATTATGTTACTTTCGACATTTTGACTCCGCCTAATTTTACTGATGCTGATGTTTATGTTGGACTTGCTCAAACAGTAAGTGTTGTTGCGTATTATCCGGTTGGAACCCAGGCGGAACCTTTTCCTTCACGCAGCAATGCCTATTATGCAACAGGTATAACAGGTGGAATTCCGGCAATGTATACCACACTTGGACGATTTGTTATTGAAGGTGTAATAACGCCACTTTCCACTACTCCTACTACTTCCGGTGATATTACGATTTGCCTGGGCGAGTCAACTGATATTTCTGTAATTGATGGTATTTTAAACCCATTTGCTACCTATAATTGGTACACCGATGGCTGCGGCACTACATTAGTAGGAACAGGAAGTTCAATTTCTGTTTCGCCTTCTTCTACTACTACATATTATGTAAGAGCAGAAGATCCATGTAATGGTGTAATAACCGATTGTGGCTCTTTAACCGTAACGGTAGAAATACCAACTTTATGGTATGCTGATACTGATGGTGATACTTACGGTGACCCGGGAATGTCTTCTTTAGCATGTGATGCCCCTGTGGGATATGTTGCTGATAATACAGATTGTGATGACAGTAACGGAGCCGTAAATCCTGCTGCTGAAGAGGTTTGTAATGCAATTGATGATAATTGTGTTGGCGGTATAGACGAAGGATTGATATTCTCAACCTGGTATGCTGATGGTGATGGTGACACTTATGGTGATGCCGGCACTTCAGTTTCTACTTGTGATGGTGCACCAGTTGGATATGTTGCTGATGCTACAGATTGCAACGACGAAACAGCGGCTGTTAATCCGGGAGCTACAGAAATTTGTAACACTATTGATGACAATTGCGATGGTAATACCGACGAAGGGCTGATCAGTGCTGTAATTACTACGCCATTACCAGCTACTTTCTGTAATGGAAGCTCAGTAACATTAAATGCTGCAACAGATCCTAGTTATGCTTATCAATGGCATCGCAACGGAATGCCTATTCCGGGAGCTACAGGTTCTAGTTACAATGCGTCTTCTGCTGGTATGTATAGTATTATGATTACGGTAGCACCTTCCTGTGCCGAAGTATCTGCTGCAATTGCAGTTACAAAACTTGCATCTCCTTCCTCTTTAATTACGAATATAGATGCAACCAACGATCTTTGTTTTGATGCATCTATCAAACTCAAAGCTAATGGCGGAGCAGGTTTAACTTACCAATGGTATAAAGGCCCAACTTTATTAGTGGGAGCTACCGGTAATGTTTATTTTGCAACAACACCGGGCAGTTACAAAGTAATAACTACTTTAATCGCTACAGGATGTTCAAAATTATCTACTTCTTATGTAATAATCCAAACTTGTCGTGAAGATGCCGGAACTATGGAAGAATCAATTTTAGTTTATCCGAATCCAACATCAGGCGGATTTACCCTTGATCTGAACATAGGCAATATAGCACCAGAAGTTGCTTACATCAATATTTATAATCTGGTGGGCGATGTTGTATTTTCAACTACTGCATCTGTAAACAACGGAGTAGTTCAGGAATTCATTAACCTGGAAGCTGCCGGTGGAGTTTACCTTATTAAAGTAACAACAGATGGTTCTGACAGAGAATACAATACCAAAGTTGTATTGACAAAATAATACATAAAATTGAAAAAAAGAGGTTACCTTGAGCGGGTAGCCTCTTTTTATTTTATGGATATTAAATTATATTTACATTGGTTTTCAAACTATGAAAAGGAACTTTTCCATACTTAAAACATTGCTATTTTTAGTTTCTCCTGCTATTAGTTATGCCCAAACTCAGGGTGTTGGAATAGAGGGAAACAGAATAATTAATTTACAATCATTTATTCCTGAACCCACTTTTGAAATTTCAGGAGAATTAATGAACCTGACTGATGCAGCTTATTATTCACATCCTGAATTTGGTAAAAATCCCTATGATACTCCATGTGAGGATTGTATAGAACTGGTTGACAGGAGAACAGAAAACACACGTTACTATGTAAAAAAAGGTACTTTAGGTAGTTATTTTTTCAAACAAACTTCAAATATAGACCTACACTATAAAAATGAAAAGAACGAATTTATTGCAATAGACTACAGATTAAAACCAACTAATATTCCGGGTTTATTTTCAGCATCAAATCAAAATTTTCCTACTTCTTTAAATCTATCTGATGGATATTCTCAGTTGGATTTTAGCAGCACTCAAGCAATAAAATTTAATAGGTCACTTGCTATTTTTTCGGCAAATACGACTGACGGAATTTATGCGTCAGATCCGATAAATGCAATCTTTTCGAATAATAGTGTTGGAAATGACGGTTGCAGAATAAATAATACATGGAATGGTATCACTACGGAAATGACCTATCAGGAATCGGGTGTAAAAACAAATTTTATTTTAAATAATTTGAATTCAATTAATGTCTCTGATAAATATACTGTTTTTGAAGATGAACTTGAATTACCGGAAAACATGTTTATTATTTATGATCAGTATGAAGGCTCCTTTAACACAAATGGAATTTGGGAGGGAGATTTATTGTTAGTTGATCAATATGAAATAGAATACGTGCGATTTTCCCGACCTGTAATTTATGATTCAGATACTAGCGGAAATGGGGAAAAGAATATTTTTAAAACTGGCTATAAGATAATTACTGATGGTGATCATTATAAAATTCAGCTTTATGTAAGTAATGAATATTTAAAAAATGAAACCAGAGTTTTTCCAATAACAATTGACCCACTTGTATTTATTACTACCTTATGGCTCGGCACAACCGGCTCCAATTTTAATGCAACTTGTGATTATATTGTGAACGTAACAACGCCGGCAAATGCCACATTAACAAATGCCACTATTTATTGGCAAGTTTATGGCGATGTTTTAGGAACTTGTGGACTTTCTGTGGCGCAAAGATGTTATATTGATAAATCATTTACGCGTTTTTCAACTACATGTGGAACAAGTCCTACCGATCCAACCCAATATTGGGTGTGTGCGCCTCCCGGTGCCTGTGACTTTTATTCGCTTCCTGTATTTGGAGCCACTACTCCTTCACAACCAGGCTTAGTTACTTGTCTTACTCCGCAGTGTGCATCCTATAATATTCCATTCACAGTTGGATTATTGCGAAATGCATGCAACTCAACTCCTTGCGCTTCAAATTGTATTCGCATTATCAGAGTTGATGTTACCATTGAAGGTCATACCATAGAACCACTCGCAGTAATTGGTGCAATTGGTATGGATACCTATACTATATTAGATTGTATAACACAAACTGCAACCTTTACTGCTAACGTATTATACGGTGTTCCGCCTTATTCCTATACCTGGTCACCATCGGGTGGCACAGGTGCAACTGATACCGATGTTTATCCACTTGGAGTTACTGTTGTTACCTTAACAGTTACTGACGCTTGCGGTAATGTAATAACGGATAACGTAACTGTAACAAATCCTTGTTTGTTGCCCATCACTTTAACATCCTTCAACGGATATCATGCAGAGGGTATGAATTATTTACAATGGTCAACGGCGTCTGAAAAAAACAGTGAATTATTTATTATGGAAAGGTCGTTTGACGGATTATCCTTTGAAGCAATAGGATCGTTACCGGCAGCAGGAAATAGCAATGAAGCGATTGATTATAGTTTTACAGACTCTAAGCCGGCTCCCTCTATAAATTATTATCGTTTAAAAGAAAAAGATCTTGATGGTACATTATCCTATTCCGGAATTATTGCGATAAGGTCAGAGCAACTAAATACAAATTCTATTGTATTAAATTCTGCAAATCCCGCTAGTGGTGAATTAAATATTTCCATCGTATCGGCAATGGAAGGAAATGGCAAATTTGAAATAATTGATATTTCCGGAAAAACCATTTACTCTAAAAATATTTATCTCAACGAAGCCATTAATTCCGTAATGTTATATCCCGGAGAGATTGCTACCGGCACTTATTTTATTAAATTCACAACGAGTGCTCAATTTGAAACAATTCAGTTTGAGATGTATTGATGGTTCGTGGGCAGTGGCAGTGGCAGTTTGTAACATTGGAACCTATTCGTTCCAGGGGAAAATATAATAGGCATTTTAATATTATCAAATTACGGTGTTAATTATTTTTTAGAAATTTTACTAAATCCAACCGTTTGTTTTCCCTTGTCTCTTGTCCTGATACCCTTGTCCCTTTTTTCGTTACGCACTGACTAAAGTCCGTTTTTACAAGACGTGTCGCCCCTTCGGGACTTTTAGTTGTCGAAACAATTAAAGTGGAAGCTTTAATTATTTGTTAATCTGCATTTTCAACTTTTTTTATCTTTTTTTATCCGCTCAATCCGCGTCATCGGTGTTCTCTCTTTTTTCATCCGAAATTTTCCATATCCCACGTCCTTTGTTTTCCCCTGTCCCTTGTCCCGATACTCCTGTCCAAAAATTAGTGGGCAGTGGCAGTAGGCAGTTTGTAACATTGGAGGTTTATCGTTCCAGGGGAAAATATAATAGGCATTTTAATATTATCAAATTACGGTGTTAATTATTTTTTAGAAATTTTACTAAATCCAACCGTTTGTTTTCCCTTGTACCTTGTCCCGATACCCTTTCCCTTTTTTCGTTACGCACGCACTAAAGTCCGTGGTTACAAGATGTATCGTCCCTTCGGGACTTTTAGTTGTAGAAACAGTTAAAGTGGAAGCTTTAATTATTTGTTAATCTGCATTTTCAACATTTTTTTATCCTTTTTATCCGTTCAATCCGCGTCATCGGTGTTCTCTCTTTTTTCATCCGAAATTTTAAAAAGTCCCACCCTTTGTTTTCCCGTGACCCGACACTTAAAATCACCTTTATGCTCCTTGCAACGCCGCAGCCCCACTAACAATCTCGGTTAACTCTGTGGTAATTGCAGCCTGACGCGCGCGGTTGTAAGAAATTTTTAATTCCTTTAATAATTCATTTGCGTTATCAGATGCTTTGTCCATGGCAGTCATACGAGCACCGTGTTCTGATGCATTGCTGTCGAGAATATATCTGTAGAATGTAGTATTTAATATTTTAGGAACAAGTTCTTCAATCATTGCTTCCTTTTCCGGATCGAAAATATAATCTGCCTTGGTTTTCTTTTCGTTTTTGTTTTCTATTTTTTTAATCGGAAGAAATTGTTCTGTTTCTAAAAATTGTGTTGCTGCATTTTTAAAACGGTTGTAAATCACCATTACTTCATCAAAATCTTTTTTTACAAAACCCTCTTTAATATAATCTGTTGCACGTGTTACATTTTCGAAACTTACCTTGTGAAATAATTCTTTAAAATCGAGTATCTGCGGATATGCTGTGCGCTTCATCACATCATGCGCCTTTTTCCCGATGAACATCAATTTAATATTCTGATTATTGAGGTGACTATACTTTTCTTCAATTAATCTTTTTGCAGCTTTAACAACGTTTCCGTTGAATGCGCCGCATAAACCTTTGTCGGAAGTAATTAAAACGATCAATACATTTTTTACTTCGCGCTCTTTGGCATATTCAATTTTAACATCGCCCTGAGAAGCACCTGCAATATTGCTGAGCAATTCGCCCATTTTCATAGCATAGGGACGCATTTGCACCACTGCATCCTGTGCTCTGCGCAACTTGGCAGCACTCACCATTTTCATAGCTTTGGTGATCTGCTGTGTGCTGGTAACAGAGGTTATTCGGGTGCGGACTTCTTTTAATTTACCTGACATGTATGGTTATGCAGTTTTATATTGTTTACTCATGTCGGCGCCAATTCTTTCCAGGGTAGCCGTCATTTCGTCTGTTAATTTACCTGCTTTAAGATCGTTTAATAATTCTTTGTTATGCGCCTCTAAGTAAGTAACATAAGCATCTTCAAACTGCTTTATTTTTTCTACAGGAATTTCTGTTAATAAACCTCTGGTTCCTAAATAAATAATTGCAATTTGTTTTTCAACCGACATTGGTGAATATTGTTTTTGTTTCAATATTTCCACGTTGCGTTTTCCTTTATTTAAAACTGCCATTGTTGCAGCATCCAAGTCGGAACCGAATTTAGAGAAGGCCTCTAATTCGCGGTATTGTGCCTGATCCAATTTTAATGTTCCGGCAACTTTTTTCATCGATTTGATCTGCGCATTTCCACCCACTCTACTTACTGAGATACCCACGTTAATTGCGGGACGAACTCCGGAGTTAAATAAATTCGTTTCCAAAAATATTTGTCCATCGGTAATGGAAATTACGTTAGTAGGAATATATGCAGAAACGTCGCCGGCTTGTGTTTCAATAATTGGCAATGCAGTTAATGATCCACCACCTTTTACTAAATGTTTAATGGTATCAGGAAGATCATTCATTTGAGATGCGATAAGATCGTTGTTGATGATTTTAGCTGCGCGTTCCAATAAACGACTGTGCAAATAAAATACATCTCCGGGGTATGCTTCACGTCCCGGTGGGCGACGCAATAATAATGATACCTCGCGATAAGCTACAGCTTGTTTCGAAAGATCATCATAAATAATTAATGCAGGGCGTCCAGTATCGCGGAAAAATTCTCCGATAGCAGCACCCGCAAATGGCGCATAAAATTGTAATGGTGCAGGATCTGATGCAGAAGCCGTAACAATTACGGTATACTCCATCGCGCCGTGATCAGTTAATGTTTTTGCAACTTGTGCAACGGTTGAATTTTTTTGTCCACAGGCAACATAAATACAATAAACAGGATTACCAGCTTCATAAAATTCTCTTTGATTGATAATAGTGTCAATTGCAATTGCGGTTTTTCCGGTCTGACGATCGCCGATGATCAACTCACGCTGACCTCTTCCAATCGGGATCATGGCATCAATTGGTTTCAAACCTGTTTGCAAAGGTTCGTTTACCGGCTGACGATAAATTACCCCCGGAGCTTTTCTCTCCAATGGCATTTCATAAAGATCACCACTTAAAGGGCCTTTTCCATCAATAGGTTCACCCAATGCATTTACAACGCGACCAAGCATGCTTTCGCCTACTTTAATGCTCGCGATATTTCCTGTGCGGCGCACGGTATCCCCTTCTTTAATATTGTCGCTTGCTCCCATTAATACCACACCCACATTATCTTCTTCCAGGTTCAATACGATTGCGCGAACGCCATTTTCAAAGGATACGAGTTCTCCGGATTTTGCATTGTTTAATCCGTAAATACGGGCAATACCATCACCTACCTGCAGCACTGTTCCAACTTCTTCTAATTCAGAACTTGTTTTGAAGTTGCTTAACTGCTGGCGAAGAATCGCGGATATTTCGTCAGGTTTTACGTCTACCATGATTTTTTATTTAGTAATTTGTTAATTGTAGCTATTTGTTAATTTATTAATTGTCAATTTATTAATTGATTGCTCCGATTTAAAATTTATGTCCCAATTATTCAATTGTCAATTAACAAATTGAAAATGTTTTAAAATTTTCGAACATAATCATTATTATCAAACTCATCTTTTAATATTGTTAATCCTCTGCGTATGCTGTTGTCGATCAATTTATCTTCCCACTGTAAAATATATCCACCTACAAGATCAGCATCCACTTTTGTCTGTAATTGAATAGTTTGAAGATGGGCGGTTTGTTTTAATTTATTGAGTACTTCATCAATTGCATCTTTCGAAAGTTCCGTTGCGGAAGTGATTATAACAGGTGTAATTCCTTTTAACGCGTTGTATTGATGAATAAAAGAATCAATAATTTCAGGAAGATGCGATTCGCGATTTTTGCGCATCAAAATATTCATGAAATTTTCTGTGATATCTGTAATTTTTCCATGGAATATCAGTTTAGTTACTTCCATTTTTTTATCTCCAGTAACGATAGGGCTTTTCAGCATCAAATAAAATTCACGCACCTTATCGGTGGTTTCATTTAATAAACGCATATCATTGGTAACCTCTTCCAATTTCCCTTTTTCAAGAGCCAGGTCGATGATAGATTTTGCGTAACGGTATGCGAGTTTTGTTGATGACATCGTAATTAATTCACTTTAATTTCGTCAACGAGTTGTTTGATATATTTTTCCTGTTCTGCTTTATTATCCAATTCTCTTTTCAGAATTTTTTCGCTCACTTCCAGCACCATGTTTCCAACATTATTTTTGATCTCAATTAAAGCTGCCATTTTCTGATTATTGATAGCTTGTTTAGCTTCTTCTACAATACGATTGTATTCCACATTTGCTTTTTCCCGTGCTTCTGAAATGAGCATATCTTTTGCTTCTTTGGCCTCACGCAACATTTTGCTTCTTTCTTCACGGGCTTCATTTAAAATGCGTTCGTTATCAGCCTTCATGTGACTCATTTCTTCACGGGCTTTTTGTGCCTGATGTAGCGATTCTGTAATACCATCTTCGCGTTTTTTCAAAGATGCTTTAATTGGTCCGAAAGCATATTTATTCAGCACCCATAAAACCACAAGAAATACAACAACTGTCCAGATAAATAAACCCGGATCAGGCGTTACAATGTCGAAAGAACCTAGTATTAACATTTGATAGTTTTTTAATTTGGTAATTTGGTAATTGAACTACAAATTAATAAATTGTCAATTACCAAATTGAAAAGGAATTAATTTTTCGGCAGCAACCAACCGTTGCCACCGAAAAATATTTTTGATCACCCTTGTAAAAGGGCAATAACCACAGCGAAAAGAGCAACTCCTTCCACCAAAGCCGCTGCAATGATCATGTTAGTTCTGATATCACCTAACATTTCAGGTTGACGAGCCATTGATTCAAGAGCGCTACCACCGATACGACCTACGCCGATACCAGCTCCGATAGCTGCCAATCCTGCACCGATTGCTGCGATACCTTTAACACCGCCTTCAGCTGCTTGCATAATAGTTAATAAATCCATGTTACTGTTTTTTATAATTGATTAAATAATAATTAATGATGTGCATCGGCAGCAGGATCGTGGTGTTCTTCCTGCGCCAATGAAATAAATAAAGCACTTAACATTGTGAAAATAAATGCCTGTAAAAATGCAACCAGCAATTCCAGAAAACTCATAAAAATTGCAAATGGAATAGCTACGATAGATGCACCTAAACCTGCACCTAAACTCTCTCCGGCTTTTCCGAAAATAAATATCAATCCAACCAAACTTATTATAATAATATGGCCTGCGGTGATGTTTGCAAAAAGACGTATCATTAATGCAACAGGCTTAATAAATATTCCTAAAAATTCAATTGGCACTAAAATAAACTTTACCCAGCCAGGTACTCCCGGCGGATTAAATATATGTCCCCAGTAATATTTATTTGCGTGCAAATTGGTCATTATGAATACCATCAGTGCTAGGGCAGCAGTTACCGCTATATTTCCGGTAAGGTTTGGGTTAGCAATAAATGGTATCAAACCAAGCATATTCGATATCCAGATAAAAAAGAATACCGTTAACATAAAAGGAAGATAACGATCTGTTTTGTTTCCAAGATTTGGTTTCACCACCTCGTCGCGAACAAATAGGATGAGAGGTTCCATAAAACTTTGTAAACCTTTTGGGGCCTGACCTTCTCTTTTGCGATAAGCTTTTGCAACAGAAGTGAAAACGAATATCATTATAAAGGAAACAATAAGAAGGGTGGCTACATTTTTAGTAATAGAAATATCTAACACAAATGCACCATCTTCATGCACTATTTTACCGCTTTCGTTATAATAAAACCCTTTATAGGTTTCCTGCGTATGTCCGTGATCGTTGCCTATCAAACCTAAAGTATGGTGGTCGGCATCGTGACCAAGGCTATCTGAAATCGGCTGCATAACCTGTATTTCTTTGGTCTCATGGTGCACATCCGGCATTTTATTGCTCATAAAAAAACTAACGCCGTTATGGATCACAATGCAAGGCAGTGGGATAGTTACATTTCCTACTATATGCCATTCATGTGCATCCGCAACGTGATGCATGGCAAATTCCTTAGGGTCGTAGGCACCTTCACTGCCCGATGCCGAAACATCAGAAATACCAATGGCTACAATACTTAAAAAGGTAAGAAAAACGGTGTTAACTAGCTTCACTACAGGTGTTTTTAAAATCCGCCGCAAAGGTAGCCTTAGAAATCCAAAAATAAAAGCAAATTGAAAAGTATTGTGCACCGTGGATGGTGTTTCCCCCAAGTGGTTGGTGAGAAACACCAACCACGGCATTACGAAACACCAACCACGGCATTACGCCGCGGATGGGTTTTCTATAAAGTGAAGCATTGTGCCCTAAGTGGTTGGTGAGAAACCCCAACCACGGCATTACGTCGAGGTTGGGGTTTCTCACCAACCGCAATTCGGAATAACCCCTTTTCATTTACCTTAGCATCATGAAGTGGAATTGTATCAGCATATTATTATTTATTACTTTGGGTTGTTCTTGTCAAATCAAGGAAGAAAAAACTGCTGATGTGCCAATAAAAGGAGAAACAAAAGTTATTGAAATATCTGCACTGGAAAAACAAATGATAAATGCAGGTTTAATGAATGTGCAGGAAAAAGAACCCGGAATTATAGTAGAACTTAAATATTCAACTACCGATAATTTTTTAAACACAGATGTTTACGGAACATTGGAAAATGCCTATTTACAACCGGATGTTTTAATTAAATTGCAAAAAGCATATCAATATTTAATAACCAAAGACAGCTCCTTAACTTTTATCATATATGATGCAACACGACCTGTTAGTGTGCAACAAAAAATGTGGGATATTGTGCAGGAAAATTATCCTGAAAAAAGCAAGTATGTATCCAACCCTAAAAATGGTTCTTTACATAGTTACGGAGCCGCTGTTGATATTACCATCGGAAATAAAAAAGGGGAAGCATTGGATATGGGAACGCCTTACGATTTTTTTGGTGAAGCAGCAGAACCACAATTGGAAAATATTTTATTGGCAAACGGAACACTTACAGAAATACAAATACAAAACAGAAAAATATTGCGAGATGTTATGGTAAAAGCCGGTTTTATTCAATTGCCTTCGGAATGGTGGCACTATAATTCCTGTTCGCGGGAAGATGTTAAAAAAATCTACAAAATACTCGAATGATTAAATCTTGAATCGCAGAAATCCGGCTGCAAATGAAACTGTAGGACTTGCTTCACCAAACCAGGTCATTACATCGCGCGTAGCAACGCCAATTTCCCAAAATTTTAAATCTAAGCCTACACCGGCAGGAATATTATAATAATAACCACCACCGGTAGATAATCCAGCGGATAATTTCAGTACTTTAAAAACAGTAATTTCACCGCCAAGTCCCAAAACCGGGGTTTCTAAAGAACCGGCAACACTATTAACCGGAAAAACTGCATCAACACCAATATTAAAAATATCACTTACTTCTAACGATCCGCCTAGTCGCACTTTGGTAGGTAAACTCACATCAAATTGAGATTCAGGTGTGTATTGAATTAAATTTTCATCCTCAAAAATCTGACTAACCAATTCAAGTGGATCGGTAGTATTAACACCACTGAAAGAAACGGTATCCATTACAAAATCATTTATCACTAAAACATTTGCATCGTAGGTCATTTTACCGATGTCGGTAATTGCTAAACCAAGTGTTAATATTTTTCCTGCCTTAGCACTTATCCCGAGATCAAATCCCACTCCACTTCCAACAGGTTCGGCGCCTGAACTTGTAATTGGGAATGGCGTATTTAAGGTATTCACATCCAATATGTCAAGACCTAAAGCACTTATTCCTGTTAGATTCCCATCCGCAGACGAAATATCGAGGTAGGCAAATCCGAGAATATATTTAATTCCCGCACCGCCATACAGAGCAAAAGTTTCATCATCACCCAATATTTTTCTTCCATAAGCCAAATTAAATTCCGAATTTACACTGAGTGAAATTTCGGTGTCTTTAAATAATTCGGATAAACTCAAAGGTTCGTACGCAACACCGGATAAAGTTCCGTCTTCGAAAATGATCGTGTCAAAATACTCTGCATAATTATATCCTTCAAAAATGATATTCGCCGCTTCCCCTGCAAATTTTGTTCTGTAAGCAACATTTGCTTTTATACTCAAACCGATAGTTCCAAATTTGGGGATTTCAAAACTCAAACCAACAGGCATAACATCAATGTTCACATTAAAACCTTCGTTTAAAAATTCGCGTGCAAGCAATTCTTGTTCTGCCGTGCCAATGGTATCTTCATTATTAAAAAGTATGTTTCTTACATCTTTTTTTGCAAGTGCTTCAGAATAGAATCCATAACCAAATTCCCCAATTCCCAGAGCAATATGAAAATCGGTATCAAAACCCAGGTTTGCCGGATTGATGCCAATTGCCTGATAGTCAGTTACGAAGGATGTTGCCGTTCCACCGCGCCCTGTTGCACCAAAAGAAGACTCTTCCACCTGCGCTGACAGGCTTATTCCCGTTGAAGTAATTAAACATGCGATAAATAATTTTTTTAGCATACTATTTCATTTCTTTTCCAAAAATAGAAATATATCTGAAAGGGAACATTCTTTTATTCACACTGAAGTAACCCTATACAGCTTTTAGAAGACGCAAGGACTAGCTGATTCCCGAAAATTTTCTTCCCGTTTTCTTCCCGCACTTCCCGCCTTCCCGGCTATTCCCATCCGTTCTTCCTTTCATTTGTTTATAACTGATTAATTTTGACCAGAATAATATTGTGACAGCTTTAGGTATAATATTTGAGCAAACGAAAAAAATTTAATTAACCCTATAAAAGATCGATGATGAAATATTTACAATTATCCATTTTTACACTGTTAATATTGACAGGTTCAACAATTTTTGGACAAACGAAAGTAGAAGTAAAAGAAGTAGTTACTGCATTAAGTATGGGAGAAAGAACCGGATATGCAGTTAGTCTCGGTGATAAAAGCGAGAAAGATGTTATCAAAGCGCTAAAGATTTGGCTTAACGACATACAAAAAAAAGTAGCAGTGGATGAAACCGGAAAACATGAATTTAAAGCGACAAACATTACTGCTCCAACATTAAGTGAAAACCCTTCCAATATTTATTTTTTATTCACTGCTGAAAAAGACGAATTAATTGTAACCGGATTTTTTGAGGTAAACGGAGCTTTTGTTTCTTCTACTACCAATCCGGATAAAGTAAAAGCATGCGAAACGCTCATGCAAAAATTTGCCTTTCGCATCGAAAAGATCGCCATAGAGGAAAAAGTAAACGCAGAACAAAAAATATTGGATCAAAGAAATGATGAACAAACATCTTTAGAAAAAAAGAACAAACAATTAAACGACCAGATAACAGATTGGGAAGAATCCATTAAAAAAGCAAAATCTGATCTGGAAACAAACGGTAAAAATCAGGACGATAAAAAAGCGGAAATAGCCACCCAACAAAAAAAGTTAGATGAAATTCAATCGGAACTAAAAAAGTACGAAAGTTATTAATAGATAACGATCATGTTTATTTCGTTAATTGTTATACTGCAGAAGCGCATAGCTAAAATGCAGATATACCTCCTATTTTTCCTTTGCGAATTTTTGCGTCTTTTACGCGGCAAATTTTTCATTATAAAAAGTAGTTTTAGTTAAACGATAATGCCCCTTCTACTTAAAAATAAAAAATCCATTCTTTTCAAACAGGAGATCATTCTTGTTGGTGAAAAAGAATTTCGGGTATTTGTTTATCATGAAATGCGCAACAATTGCAGAGCAAGTATTGGCCATAAAGGTATACATATCAGGATATCGAAATACTTAAATGAAACCGAAAAATTGCATCAGGAAATGCAATTGCTCGATTGGGCAAAAAAATATATTGCCAAACATGAGCTACACAAAAAACCACCATTATACCGGCAGTATCACCACGGTGATACTTTAAAAGTAATGGGACAGGAATTTTTAATCCGCATTAATTATACGCCAAAAAAGAATGCAAGCAGCGGAGAATTAAAAAATGGTATCATCATCCTATTACTCTCCGAAGGCATGTTGCCCGCACAAGAGCAAAAACACAAAACGTATTTGGTTGGCAGATTAATAGGCAATCATTTTCAACCGGCAATAGCGCAACGTGTGCAAATATTAAACGACATGCATTTTCAAAAACCAATAAAAAAATTGCGGCTGCGCGATAGTATTAGCAACTGGGGAAGTTGTTCCTGGGATGGCAATATTAATATCTCTATTCGTTTATTATTCGCGCCCCCGGAAGTGATAGATTATATTTTAATTCATGAACTTGCCCATCTTGTAGAACACAACCACAGCGACCGTTTTTGGAAACAGGTGGAAAGAGCAATGCCCGGCTACGAATTAGCCGAAAGCTGGTTGCGGAAGCATGGGGATCAGTGTATATTTTAGAGGGGTATCGGGTGAATGGTGAGTAGATACACGATAGCCGAATGTGATGAGTGATGAGTGATGAGTAATGAGTAATGAGTAATGAGTAATGAGTAATGAGTAATGAGTAATGAGTAATGAGTAATGAGTAATGAGTAGATAGCCGAATGTTTTTACTCCTGACCAATGAATGTTGA
>Ga0163152_10002868_pt1 | contig 23454 bp, 26 predicted proteins | sample OliLakLV19MP8IB2_FD_148635 | JGI IMG/M metagenome (GOLD analysis project Ga0163152, IMG submission 148635) | Freshwater microbial mat bacterial communities from Lake Vanda, McMurdo Dry Valleys, Antarctica - Oligotrophic Lake LV.19.MP8.IB-2 | ecosystem: Environmental > Aquatic > Freshwater >...
TCAGGTAGAGTCTCGGATGAGCAACAGAGTCACGCACAATGGTTAATTCGACCAACTGCTCCTTGAGAGACCTTTCATTCTTTTGGATCAACAGTTTGGAGATTTTCTCTGATAGTGAATCGCCAATGTTCTAATTAAAGTAGGTTGGAAACGGGAGTGGTGGCGTCTGCGAGGTGATATCACGAAACCATTTGAGGCGGGCAAGATGGTAATCCAGCCCTGATGTCATCAGAAGTATGGCTATAGCTGAAGGAGTAAATTCAGTGGGAGCAAATGGGTGGATCTCGCTGATCTATGTTTTTCTTGTAGACGGGAAACGAATGAGTTTGTAGCAGGGTCAGGCCATGCTCTATGATGCCCCTCGAGAGATTTGAGATCGACTCCTGTACCTCAGACTTCCTGGGCATGAAGAGAATTGGCTCCAAGAATCGTCAAGGTTATTCTACTTCTCTCAAGGGGTGGGCTGGCTGATCCCCGACTGTGCGCGTCCAACGAGGGCCTTCTCAGGCCGCGCGTTGCGCGAGCAAAGGAGACGGCCAGGCTACCCCGTCTTTTTTTGCGGCTCCAGCAACTTCTCCCCCTTCTTGAACACCCCGTAAATCGCCTGTGAAGGACAAGCATCCAAACAAAGGCGGCAGCTTTCCAGGCAGCGGGAAGCATCGAACTTATAGGGAGGAGTCGAGAGCCAGGCGCCGGTCGGGCAGATCGGAACACAGACGGCTTGATGGGTGCAGCGGTCTGGATGGCGAACGAGGTGATCACGAATGACCATCATAGGTTTGACTCCTTCAAATAGACCCTGAGAAAAGATGTCGAACATGTTTCTATCAGGGAGACTGTCACTCACTTCCACTCCTTCACGAGTTCTTTCAGGCGATCTTTCAATTCAGGATGCTGCTCCAGATTATTGTGAATCGCTCCAAGAATCTTCTCCACCCTGGCAGACTTAAGGGCGTCTTTGTCCTTCTTGACCAATCGATCATACTCCACATAGGCCGCCTGATGCGTCGGCTCAAGGAGCGTCCGTGCCACAGCCAATGCCTCACCCAACTCGTACGGCTCCGACGCCATCGGAGGCACGATGGTGAAGGTGCCGTCGGTGCATACGAGCACAGCGGCTCCCTGTTTTCCCTTGAGCATGATAACGGCCTTGATGGTCTTATTCGCCAAGGAATCCCAGTTTCCGAGTAACCCAGGAAACTGCTTCATGAAGGCCACCTTTTCCAGGTTGGCTTTCCACTTTTCTTCGACGGCCATTACGTTCCTTGTAATACGACGCTACGATTTGAGCGGAGGGACGGTCGTGGGAGCCGGGTGATCGGGCATAACGAGACGGGTCACGACCTCGCCTTTGATCACATGACGCTCCATAATTTCCGTCACGTCGGCCTCGGACTTGACTTGATACCACACACCTTCAGGATAGATCACCACACTCGGCCCTTCGGCGCAATGATCGAGGCACCCGGCTTTATTGGCACGGACAACGTCTTTTAAATCCAATCGCTTCGCTTCTTGTTTAAAGCGGGCGTGAAGCGCCTCAGAACCAAGCTTCGAGCAGCTCCCACGGGGATCGTCGGGACTCCGTTGATTCGTACAGACGAAAATGTGGCGTTTGTACCCAGACATGATCGATCGTAGCCTACGCTGAAACAGTGATGGTATGAAGTCGTTCGAGTAACCGTGCCACCTCGCCGCTTGCAAGCAGCGGTGAATGGGTCTGTGCGGCATCGAGCAGAGCGACGATTTCTCTCACCCGCAACGACGCACGTTGGAACTCATCGGACTTCGACAGTTCAGAGGTTTGTCCAGCCACAAGCTTGTCGGTTTCGGCGGATATGTCCCGGAAGTCCCGCTGGAGATTTTTCTGCATCGAACAACCTGCGCAGTACCATTTAGGGCTTTGATCGGTCGATGGAGACAATCGATCATAGGTTCGGCCAAAAAAGTCCTTCCCGAGCGATAACTTCATCAGCGCGGTGCCGGTAGCACCGCAGGCATTGCAGGACCCAGCTGCAGATTCCATAGAGCCTCCCTCTGTCGAGCCTGAGCTAGCCCGCATTATTCATGAGCGCTTCCGCTGCAATCGCCGATCCACTGCTACGACAAGTCTCCGGCCTGCGGGCTCGCCCCTCGGACCCTCCACGTACTGTACGAGTACGCCTCGGATCCTCATGGCTCCGCGCGCAGGTCTCACGACGCGGCTCAGCAATTTCGCGACGAACCGTCATGAATAAAGCGGGCAATGAGCGGGCGAATCTTACACTAGGCTTCCGCGCACTGTCCACTGAGAGAGGTGACTCCTCATACACGAGGCAGGCTCGCGGATTTTCTCGACCTCCTCCTATAGAATAGGTTGAGTTTCGAGGATACATTGCGAAAAGGAGGAGCAGCCATGGTCATCGGGGTCCCTAAAGAGATGAAGGATCATGAGTACCGTGTCAGCGTCACGCCCGATGGAGTGAGGGCATTGCGGCAAACCGGCCATGAGATCTGGATCGAACGATCGGCCGGAGTCGGCAGCGGATACTCAGATGAGGACTACCAGAATGCCGGCGCCATCACAGCAGAATCGAAAGAGCAACTGTTCCAGCAGGCAATGCTCATCGTGAAGGTGAAGGAGCCATTGCTCTCCGAGTGCCACTTCTTCCATCCGGGACAAACCCTGTTTACCTATCTACACTTGGCCTCCTTACCGGATCTCACGAAGGCCCTCCTAGATACGACAATCACCGCGATTGCCTACGAAACGATCGAGGCGAAAGACGGCACATTGCCGATGCTCAAGCCGATGAGCGAAATCGCAGGGCGGATGTCGGTACAAATCGGTGCACATTACCTGGAGAAGACGCACGGAGGGCGAGGCGTTCTCCTGGCGGGTGTGCCAGGGGTAGAGCCGGGAAAAGTCGTGGTGTTAGGAGCTGGCGTGGTAGGCAGCGCGGCAACCGGCATTGCGGTCGGGATGGGGGCCCATGTGACGGTGATCAATCTTGACCTCGAACGGCTCCGAGTACTTGACGAGTTGTATCGTGGTCGAATTGTGACACGTGTTTCCTCGCAAGCAGCAATTGACGAAACAGTGATGGCCGCAGATCTCGTCATCGGAGCGGTCCTCGTTCCCGGGGCTCGCGCACCCAAACTGGTGTCACGAAAACTAGTGGCGCGCATGAAACCGGGAGCCGTGGTGGTGGACGTCGCGGTCGATCAAGGTGGCTGCTTCGAAACCACGAAACCCACGACCCATTCGGACCCGGTGTATATGGTGGACGACGTGCTCCATTATGGCGTGTCCAATATGCCGGGAATTGTTCCGCGTACGTCGACGGTGGCGTTGACGAATGCCACGCTTCCGTTTCTCCTGCGTCTGGCCTCGCAGGGAGTGAAAGAGGCCGTGCGGGCAGACGCTGGATTGGGGAAAGGGGTTAACCTGTCTGGCGGCAAGATTACCTGTCGAGAGGTGGCCGATGCCCATGGCTTGCGTTTCGACCCTCTGATGTAAGACAATCTGCTTTCCCGTTGCGATTCTGTTGATTTTGTCGGGGCGTAGCGCAGCCCGGTAGCGCACTGCGTTCGGGACGCAGGGGTCGGAGGTTCGAATCCTCTCGCCCCGACCAAACAGAGCTTGCTCGACCCGGAACTTCTTTTTTATTGAGGCGACGGGACACCCCTCTGTGATTCATTCCCCCTTGACCAATTCTTGTTCCTGCCTCGTCTCAGAGTCATTACTCTATCTTATCTTCACAAAGTTTCCGGCGCGTATATTGGAATAGTTGAGCCATCTTTGCATGCGCCGAACCTCTTCAGTCGTCCCATTTTTCATTTCAAATCGATAGGCAACGCGTCCGCGCACGGAATCGCAAAACGCGTGACGCCTCTGCGGAGGTGTGAGAGTATCCGTTCATTGAACAGGCGTCTTCGTACTGCGCCGTTTGGCTGAATGCATGGCTGAAGAGATTGAATCGACAGTGTTCCGAGCGAGGCTGTCGATAAAGGGAAAAGTTCAAGGGGTCGGGTATCGAGCGTTTGCGGCTCGTGTCGCATCCCAACGAGGTCTCTCCGGCGGTGTCAGGAATCTCGATGACGGCCGAGTCAAACTTGAAATTGAAGGCCGCAAACACCAGATTCTGTCCCTGATCGAAGACCTCAAGAATGGGCCACCGGCAGCACGAGTCACAGCCATCGACGTGGAATGGAGTCCGGCAACAGGACGATTTACAGATTTTCAAGTGTGGTACTGAGGAACACGGATAGGAGCGACAGAACGTATGGGGCGAGGGGGCGAGGAACTACACGATCTGACCGAAGCGCGACGACATCTCGTCGACCATGACGATGAGGACACGGGTGCGTCGTCGAGAGCGGACGAGTCGCCCGTCGGCGAGGAGAAATCGAGTCGCCGGTCCGAAGGGTTGGATACGCTCAAGTGTTACTTGCGCGAGATCCGTCACTCCACGCTGCTGACGTTTAAGCAAGAGCAGCAGCTGGGCAAACGAGTCATGGCCGGGGATGAACAGGCCCGTCAAGAGATGATCGAATCGAATCTTCGGTTGGTGATCAGCATCGGCAAGCGATACATGCATCGAGGGTTCCCCTTCTCCGATGTCATCGAAGAGGGCAATCTTGGGCTGATCAAGGCCGTCGAAAAGTTCAACTATAAACGCGGGTTTCGCTTCAGCACCTACGCATCCTGGTGGATCCGGCAATACATCGAACGGGCGATTATCAATCAGGGAAAGCTCGTGCGATTGCCGGTGCACGTGGTAGAGCGTTTAAATCGGTATCTCACCAAGGTGGAGCGGCTCGTTCAGGAGCTTGGACGAGAACCGACCGCGTCGGAAGTGGCGGCACGGATGAAAACGACGGAAGAAACGGTGTTGGATCTCAAGCAAGTGATCCGAACAACCTGTTCGTTGGATAGTCCGATCAGTGAGGGCGGAGACACATTTTTACGCGATGTGATTGAAGACCCTTCCGGCATCTCCCCTGCAGATACGGCCGAGGGAGTGATGCGACGAGCTGAGATGATGGAGTGGGTACAGCTGTTGCCTGAGAAAGAGCAAACTGTTATTATGTCCCGCTTCGGGCTTGATGGGAGTGAAGCCAAGACACTGGAAGAAATCGGCCGGGAGATGGGATTGACCCGTGAGCGAGTCCGGCAGATTGAAATGGCAGCCTTAGCCCGTTTACGCCATACCATTGAACGCAGAACCATGACACAAGCCGACCTGCTCTGATCGATGCCTCCCATCAACTATCACGCGCTTATTCGGGAAGTTCCCGACTTCCCCAAACCCGGCATTCTCTTCTACGATATCACCACACTGCTCAAGGATCCCCGCGCCCTGGCGTCGATCACCGATGAATTGACCGCCTATTACCAGGAACATCGAATCGCCAAAGTCATCGGCATCGAATCACGCGGGTTCATTTTCGGAGGAATATTGGCAAATCGCTTGAACGCCGGCTTTGTCCCAGTCCGGAAACCTGGCAAGTTGCCCGCCGACAGTTTTGAAGTCAAATATAACCTCGAGTATGGGTCGAACTCCCTCGCCATCCATCGCGATGCAATCGGTGTGGGAGAACGTGTGCTGATTGTGGATGACTTGCTGGCCACCGGGGGCACAGCGGCTGCAACGGTGTCTCTCGTTCGTCAGTTGGGAGGCGAAATCGCCGGACTCGACTTTCTGGTTGAACTCAAGGGCCTGAAGGGCCGAGAGAAACTGATCGGCTATCCCATTCATTCAACAATCGTCTACTCTTAACCTCTCAGGCTCTTCTTACAACCTCTTGTCAAAAGCGGGAGCGCCGTGCTATGAATGCCGAAATTTTCCGGTGACTCCGTGTTCATCCCAGGAGTAGGATCCGTCATGGCAACCAAATCACCCGCCAAGAAAAAACCGACAGCAAAGGCCACCGTGCAAGCGAAGGTCGCAAAACCGGCGAGCAAACCTACACACACGCCAACTATAGTCATACAAAAACCTATCAGTATGGCTGTCTCCCCTCTTGCTGCCAAACCGAAAGAATCGGCGAAAGAACGCGAAGACCGGGAGCGCCGCCGCCAAGCCCTCCATCAGATGTTGGTGCGAAAGCGGCAGGACATTATTAAAGAGATTGAAGGGAGCCTGGGCCAGTCCCTTATTGAAGATAAACAGCGGCGGCTTGAATCTGCACGTGACGTCGGAGACCAAGCCCTCATGGATCTCGATCGCGAGCTAGGCATTTCCCTGATGGAAATGCGCAATCGCCGCCGGCAGGCCATCGACGAAGCGTTAACACGCCTCAACGAAGGCACCTATGGTATCTGCGCGGAGTGTGGTGTTGAGATCAGTGAGCGGAGGTTAGAAGCCGTCCCCTTTGCGAAGCTCTGCGTTGAGTGTCAGTCGAAAGAAGAGCTGCTGGAAAAAATCGAGCGGGAAGAAGATCGAGACTAGGCGTTCATGCGTGCGATCAGTCTTCTCCTTCCCCGCACATAACCCTCCTCCCCTCAACATGATCTCGTCCCCTCCTCGCTAGGCAACGCTTGCGTTCCGTGACGACACTTGGCACCTTGCATCGTATATGGGAGTGGGTGTGATGAAGCCTTTGAACCTTCGCGCAGTCGTCTTGGCGAGCGGAGGACTGGACTCCACCGTCACGGCAGCGATTGCCAAGCAGGATGGTTGCGAGCTCTTTCTTCTTACCCTAGCCTATGGACAACGCCATGCGATAGAAGTCCAGCGGGCACGGCAGGTCGCCGCCGTCTTGGGGGTGGCAAATCATCTGGTGATGAATCTTGATCTTCGCGCCATCGGCGGGTCGGCACTCACTGGCCCAGCGGCAGTACCCAAAGACCGAGCGGGTAATGAACGTAGCCAGAGCATTCCGATCACCTATGTGCCGGGACGCAATCTTATATTCCTCTCGATTGCAGCTGCGCATGCGGAGGTCGTGGGAGCCTCTCTCATCTATTTTGGCGCAAACGTACTCGACTATTCCGGCTATCCGGACTGCCGACCTGAATTCATCCGCGCATTTGAAGCGGCGGTGAAGGAAGGCACGAAGGCAGGCATGGAAGGGAGCCCCCTACATGTCAAAGCCCCTTTGCTTATGCTGACGAAAGCGGAAATCATCCAGCAAGGAATCAAACTTCAAGTCCCATTTCATTTGACTCATAGTTGTTACGATCCGGTAGGAGATCTAGCTTGTGGGCAGTGCGATAGTTGTGTGATTCGGCGGGAAGGATTTACAAAGGCTGGGGTTGTGGATCCCATCGCATATGCGATAACCTCAGGATGTTGAAACAGGCGGCCAGCGGCGTTCTCGACTCCTCGAAATCCTCAACGTACCCCTGGGGGTACGACTCCGGTTTCGATTCGCCTGCGGCCTTGCTGGCCATTTTGTTTGAACATCCTGTTCAGTGCCAAGCTCTCGCAGACTGGGAAAAACTGTTTCGGCATTCAGAAACTTTAGTTCGCTGCGCGGAGCCAATCCGGTCTGTTCGGTTCATCTAATCTATCCGGTTTGTTTTGTTGCTTGCCCCCAAAGAAACCACATAAACTAAATCAACCAAATGAACGAGACATACTAGACAGACTGAACAAACCAATAAACAAGATCAGAGGTATAGATTCCATGAAAACCACAATGACGTCAACACTGCAGATTGGAATATGCCTGCTCGGTCTGAGCCTCCTCGCGGCTTGCGATTCCTCGGAGCCCCCCAAGCCGACAGTCGCAAGCGGGCCTGTGCCAGCCGAATTCCAAGCAGGCGAAACCATCTTCAATGCGAACTGTTCGACCTGCCATGGAAAGCAAGCGGCGGGCACCGACCATGGACCTCCGTTAGCGCATAAAGTTTACGAGCCGAACCATCACGGGGATGAGGCCTTCAAACGGGCGGCGGCCAACGGCGTCAAGGCACACCACTGGGAATTCGGCAATATGCCGAAGATCGACGCCGTCACTCCTGCAGATGTTGATCAGATCGTGAAGTATGTGCGGTGGCAGCAGCGCCAGGCAGGCATTCAATAGCTGCAGGATGCTGAAAAAGGCCGCCAGCGGCGTTCTCATCTTGAAAGCATCCTCAACGTAGCCCAGAGGCTACGCCTCCGGTGCTTTCATCGGCTGCGGCCTTGCTGGACAGCCTTTTTGAGCATCCTGCCCAATCTAGACTCCCCCTTTCCCACAATAGTCTCTCGATGGGATTCGATGCGAGTCTCGGACTGATAATCCGCCCACAGAGATTGTTGAGAACCTACAATGTCTCCGTTTTCCGCCCCGATTTGAAAGCGGCTGGCGAAGCCACATGCCGTGGCAAAGACCCAGCGGCGCATGGCGTTGTCTGGGGAGTAAGGGTAGTAACTCGATTGGGAACTGACCGAGTTCGCTAGCGGAACACTGAAAATGCCGCCGACGGCATTCTCGTTTCGCTCAGAGAATCAATGAGATTTTCCCGAAAGTCGGAAGCACTGGAGGCACTCGCCACCATCGACCACTCCGACTATAGCCTCTGTGGTTTGGAAGGGGAGTACTGGGGTCGCTGCGTGACCTTCTCATTCACTCTCAACCGAGACTGGCCAAGGCTGCCCTTTACTGCGCGCATCGAGCGATCACTGTTTCATCGTAAGGGCTCTGCGAGCAAGAAGGGCATCTCGCCACTCCCGTCTCGATTTCAAGCTCCGCTTATTATCTCTTCAGGGCTGGGGGCTGATTGATCTTCCACTGCGCGCAACTTTCTCACCCGCCCACCCCCTGGCACGCCGAGACGTGCCATTATCCCAGGCGAGGCCTACCTGTTTTCTTCTCTGCACCTTCACATCTTTTCGCCCAGGGGAGTCGCCGGACTGTCCTTCACTGCGCGCACCGAAGGAGCACAGCTTCATCGTGGGGGTCCTGCGAGCAAAAAGGATGGTCTGGCGACTCCCCTCCCATCCTTCTGAGGCCGCGCGTTGCGCGAGCACAGAAGATCATTAGGCTCCATCCCCTCCTCTGCTCCACAAGCAGGAGGACGGCTAGGCTGCCCTCCCCCCTCTACTTTTCGTCTTGTCTCTCTGGCACCAACATCCCCCTGGATTGTGTTGCAGGAGTCCTTCTGCCGTCTCACCTTTACCAAGCATTCCAAGAACATCCCAGCATAAATATCTGATTACATTGAAATATTAATTCTTCTTTCGTGGGAATGTTCGTGGTAAGATTCACCCGCTGCTTTCCTCACGCTATGGGCTCTCCCCCGCGCAGAGGAAGTCGGGGAGGTGATGTGGCCATCACCTCCCCATTTTTTTGTCTCGCTGACTTCTTGTTTTGCTAACCTTAGCCCGCCGAGCGTCTTCTACTGCTTTGCCTGACGCCTCATCTGGACAGCGAATCATCGCTTCGACGGCACAAGCGGTTTCGTCATCGTCACCTATTCCAGAATTCGCCAGGCGACGTAGCCACCCCTGCTGTCAATACAACAATATCGGCGGCTTGAACTACTCTGGTCGCATGTAGACACACCTGTCTTATCCATACCGTTAATAGTCCTGGGTTGGAATGACGTCTCTACCATGCGACGTGATTGTGATGCGCTCGGACCTGCGGGAACATGAGGAAGAGCGTATGGAAGGTGAGGAGGCGACGTGGCCGTCGCCTCCTCATAGCACGACGACTACTTCTTCTTGGCAGCCTTTTTCACAGGCTTCTTCGCTGCTGCTTTCTTCGTTGCCATGAGCACTTCACCCCCCTTCGATGTCAAAATGTTAATCGATGTACATGTGGTATAGCAGAGTTTGTGCAACGAGTAAAATTTTGTTTTCTAAATTCATCCGGTAAGAGCGAACAAGGCTCCCCTTCCCGCATCCCTGCGCCCGCTCGCCGTAGAAAATGATTGTGTGTTTCGAAGCCATGGCGGTGAACGAATAGCCCTCGCTGTTTTTTTGGCTTTTTGATTCAATTGACGATACACACCAGATGAACCAAAAAAAACCAGCCAGACGAGCAATGAGTTAGGACTGTCGAAGCGCCTTCCTCGCATCCTCGATCGGGATTTCTCGCCATGCACCGGACGGGAGATCTTCTAGCTTGAATGGACCGTATTGAATACGCCTCAGCCTGGTCACCTCATGCCCCAAGGCCTTGAACAGTCTTCTGATTTCACGGTTTTTCCCCTGAATCAGCACCACTTCCAAATGTGATTCGCGTCCAGAACCCTTCTGAATCTTCACGCTGTGGCACTGAAGGCGCTCGCCACCCTCGACCACTCCGCCTATGGCCTCTGTGGCTTGAAACTCCGTGAATTCTCCTCGCACGGTGACGAGATAGATCCTCATCACTTTATGGACTGGATCAGTGAGATAGCCCGACAGGACTGAATCACTCGTGAGCAAGAGAAGCCCACTGGTTGCCTGATCGAGTCTCCCCACGGCGTGCAGATATCCCAAGTTCGCCGGCAGGACATCGAAAATCGTCTTACGGCCCTTTTCGTCGCTGTGCGTTGTGACGACCCCTTTGGGTTTATGAAAAAGGATAAATCGTTTAACTGAGTCTTGAATCGGTTGATCGTCTACCGAGACAGAGTCTTTGGGCCACAAGACCCATGTGGCCGGATCACGTACGACTCGACCATTGATGCGAACCCGCCCGGACAGAATCCATTCCTGGCTTGTGCTACGGGAAGCAATCCCAAGCTTCGAAAGCAATCGATCTACAGTGAGGCGTTTGGAAGACGGAGCCTTATCTGCCATCCTGAACCTTCCAATTTAATAAGAGTCGGCCGGGATAATCCCAACTGCTCACCACATTAGCGCAGGATGCTCAAAAAGGCCGTCCAGCAAGGCCGCAGCGAGCGAAGAGGCGAGGCGTAGGCTTCGGTACGTTGAGTCTCTGAGCGACGCGAGAACGATGCTGGCGGGCTTTTGGAGCATCCTGCTAGAGGAGGCCGCGCTTTTGGAGATAATCTTTGTCAATAACGGGAGTGGGTCTGGCGGGAAGCTGCCCACGCTCTTGTAGCAATCGTTCGACGTATTTCCCGATCAGGTCCGATTCGAGATTGACTTGATCGCCGACTTGCTTGAGACCCAGGGTCGTGACCTTGGCCGTGTGTGGGATAATCGAAACGGAGAAACCACGATCAGTCACCTGATTGATCGTCAGACTGATGCCATCGACGGTAACAGACCCCTTCACGATGCAGTGGCGCAGAATCTCAGGTTGGGCTTCTATCGTGAACAGAATGGCATTCCCATCCTGTTGGCGGTTGCGAACTGTGCCGATGCCATCCACGTGACCGGCTACAAGATGCCCGCCGAGCCGTTCGTTGAGCTTCATCGCCCGTTCCAAATTCAGCGGGGCGCCGGCAGCGAGCTGCCCGAGTGTGGTCACGGACAAGGTTTCAGGAGAAACTTCCACGGAAAAATTGTGTTCGGTCTTATTCACCACGGTCAGACAAGTGCCGTTGACGCTGATGCTGTCCCCGATTTTAAGGTCTCCCATCACGATTGAGGCCAATACCGCCATCCTTGTTCCGGCGAGGGTCTTGTCGATCGAGATGATGGCGCCCAATTCTTCGACGATGCCTGTGAACATGTCTAGCCCTTGATCCTCGACTTGATCACGTAAATCCCTACTCCAATCAGTGCCATTGTCCCAACCGCCACGATGGCACACTTGATCATATACAGTGTGTCCGCATCCACCTATGACCTCATGATCCGCTTCACGACAAAAACAACCATCACAACCAGCACAATCACGCCGAGGCCTGCCAGCGTGCCAATAACGATATTCTCTGTCGCGATCGCGTTCAACATCAGCCTATTATATAGGACCAGCCCGCATTATTCATGACGGTTCGTTGCGAAATTTCGCAGTCGCGTTGCGAGACTGGCATGCGGAGCCGCGAAGCCCCGAGGCGTACGTGAGCAGTACGTCGAGGGAGCGAGTGGCGAGCCTGCCAGCCGAAGGCTCGTCGCAGCAGCGAATCCGCGATTGCAGCAGAAACGCTCATGAATAATGCGGGCAAGGCTACGTTCGTCTCATCGCCATCCAAAACACCGCCGCCGCGACGAGTTGAAGACCGGCGATGATGGCAAAGGCGTTGGCATAGTTCAGGTGCGCGATCAGAACCCCTGCCAGAAGCGGCCCGCTGGCATGGCCAATGTCTCCGATCGTCCCTTGCATACCCATCCCCGCCCCGAGCGTCTTGAACTCGGAACTATCCGCGACCAGCGCGGACGATGAAGAGGAGACGACGGCTTCGCCGAATCCAAAGCCCGCTGAGAGCAGCAAGAGCAGCCACAACATCGACACCTGAGGGATGCAGACGAAGGTTACCGCGCAGATCACAAGGCCAATGACGATGAGTGGCTGACGACCGATGCTGTCGGACACCCGGCCCATAATCGGTTTGGAAACCAGCGACGTGAGGGCCTGAACCGTAAACAACAGCCCAACTTCTCCCGGATTCAATCCCGCCGAGACGCCATAGAGCGGGAGAAACGCCATCAAGGCCCCATTCGCTATCATCTTGGCCGCATCGGTCGAGCTGGTAATGAGAACCTTGCGATTCTTGGCGACCACCCTGAAGCCCTTCCACATCTCCGTCATCAGCGGGGCCATTCCCTTCTCCTGGATACGAGGGGGAGGCGGTGTGAGGCGCAGACTGTAGAAGATGGCAATGGCAATGCAGCCAAATAGGCCGGCCGTGAAGAAGCCAGCGGAGAATCCCGACACATAGATCAGATAGCCACCGATAAACGGCCCGACCAATGCACCGGATTGCGTCGAAGCCGTGTAGGTCCCGAGCGCAGCCCCCCTTCGTTCTCGATAGAGATCGGCCACGGTTGCCAGCGCACTCGGAGCGAAGATGGCCGTAGCCAGTCCGTGAAAGAAGCGTAAGGCGGTGAGTGCATCGAGATCCGTCACCCACGGGTACAGAAATGGCGGGAGCCCGAAGGCCACTACGCCAATCTGAAGCAGGAACCGTCGACCATAGATGTCGGACAGCGCTCCAGACGGCAGCTTGAGAAACACTCCCGTAAGGGTGGAAACAGACACGATGAGCCCAATCCGTTCAGGGCTAGCCCCCAGAGACTCAGCGAATAACGCCAGCACCGGCATCCGGACCATGTTGTAGCTGATAAAGCAGAACACCCCGACCGTGCAGAGCAACGTGAAGCTGCGTGACGTCGTCATGGTGCGGTCGTCCTGGATGAGATCCCGCCGCTGGAATGGGATAGATCGTCCAACGCCTGTTTTAAGAAGGCCACGTCATCGTCCGGAAAGGCAGGGAGGTCCGTCGCTTTACCCAGAACACGGTCGGGATGTTGCCGCATCAGGCGGCTCAATCGGTTGACGGTCTCCACCCCTTTGCTCAACTTCCTTGTAATAGTCCCCCCGATAATCGGGCGCAGCAAGGTGACCACTCCGGAAAGGATGCGATTGTCCAATCTCATGTACGAGACCATGGTACTGTCCGTCGCTTCCACTCCATCTGCGTCTTTCACCGAGTCCATCCTCAGAAACACGACGGCTTTGCCGGAAATGTTCGGGAGCAACCGGCTGTCGTGAGATCCTTCAAGATAGTAAATCCGAGAGGTGCGGTCTTGGTAGGCAAGTTGCACAATCCCTTTGGTCCCTTCGCCGTCATCACCCCAGAAGCGGCCTGGGCCTCTCGCTTCCGATGTATACAAACCAAGTTCCAGGCGATTGATCAATGCTGCTGTCAGAGGTGGACGATCCAGCAATTGATGATAGAGCGATTCCGGCAAACCGGCTCGAATGGGACCGACCTGGCTGACTGTGGTGTAGTTGTCGATAATCTCGTACAGTCGGCAAACCCAGGCTGGATCAATCTTTTCAATCGGAAAGGTCATCCCTCCATGCTCGGATGGTAAGGAGCAGGTCTCCGACTGGGCTACGCCTGAGTAACTGGGCGAACTCAGCCCAATCACAACGAACAAAGCCACCAAGCCGGCCTTCCGACAACCCCACCGCACAGGGATCATCACGGCTGCTTTCGAACCTGGATGGCGAGATGGATGGGAAAAAGTTGCCGGGAATCTTGTCGCAGGCGCGCCTGTTTCAGCAAGGTCTCAAGCGACGGCGTCACAGTGCCGTCGAAGGACACCTGCCCATTGGTGAGCACGATGAGGGGCTTGGAAAAATCGATGAGCTGTTCGTTCAGAAAAAGACTGTACCGCTGGACTCGGTCAGCCCGGACTTCAATGCGATTCGGCGCCACGATCGACGCGTCCAATCTTGCATATTCACGCTGCTTGATCAGATCGTCTCGTTTACTGACCAGATCTTCTGAAAACGCGGCGATTGCATCCGTCGTATCGATGCGCACCCATCCAAACGGTTGAAAGTGACTGGCCTCACGCACGACCGTCACGTTCGTCGGCAAAGGATTGCGCCGTTGGGCATTGAGCCACGTCACCAACCCAGGCAATTCCTCTCTCGGGAAGTAATGTCCACCCGCCATGGGATGCTCGCGATCATGCTCCCGATAGACGAAGGGATAGCCCAGCTTCGTGAGTTCACTGGTAATTCTCCGGCTAAGTTCCACCGGCATCACCTGATCCTTGACTCCGTGAATGATATAGATCGGCGTGGAGCGCAAGTTAGCCAGAAATGGCAGCAGCACATTATCGAGACCACTCGCCATGGGGGCAATGCCGGCGAACAACGGCGCATCGTGCATACCGATGACCCAGGCGCCGATCCCGCCGTTGGACATGCCGGTAAGAAAGATCCGGTCAGGATCGATGTGGTAGCGCCGTTGCACGGAACGAATCGTGGCCAACACCAGTTCTTCCGCGCCTCTCGTAAACCAGGCGCCCATCGGAGTCGTTGGACAGGCCAAGACATAGTCATCCCCCAATCGAGCCTGCCAGCGTTCCAGGTAGGCCTCACCGGTAAATCCTGCGCCATGCAGACACACGACCAGGCCGTAACTCTTCACAGACTGATAGGTCGGTGGAACGGAAAGCGCCACGTGATAGGCACGCCCCTGCACATCGATTCGCTCGTCTGGAATGGTTCCGGTCGGCTGCGGGACATAGTTCCGCTCAGTTTGAATGATCCGAATCGCCTGGTCGATCGTAGTATGTTGATCGGACAGCATGGACTCCAGAATTTTGGCTGCTTCTTCTGCATCCGTGCTGTCAAGGTAGCGGAAGACTTGAGTTTTCATCTCAGCAGAGAAGGCGACCGCGGCCACATCCATGCCATGAAGGGCAAAGCCGGTAAGGATCATAACAAGGGCGCCCATGAGAACCCTGCGCGTCACAGATCTCCTTCCACGACCAAATCTTTCCCGACACGGCGAACCGTAACATGATGCAATGGCAGTGCTTGGGCCAAGCGCTCCGGGCTCCGGTCGCCGATCACCGCCTTAGCATCCTGTCCTCCCATTAGAGTCGGCGCGAGATAGAGCACGACGTGATTGACCAGTTTCTCGCGTAATGCTGCGGCATTGACAGTACTACCTCCCTCGATGAGCACGGACGTAATCCCGCGCTTGCCCAGCATCGTCATGAGCGCCGGAAACGAGACACGCCCGTTCTTCGCCAAACATGGCACCACTTCCACCCCTGCCCGTTCAAATGGGCGACGCCGTGACGGAGATGTACGACTTGTGGTCACGATCAATGTCTTCGCTCGGTCCTGCTTGGCACAGACCGTCGCCGTCAGTGGCGTCCTGAGCCGGCTATCGAGCACAACACGCAATGGTTGCCGAGGCGCCAACTTGAGTGGGCGATCGGACAGTCGAGCCGTCAGCGTGGGATTATCTTTGAGCACGGTACCAACCCCGACGACCACGGCATCCACCTGGCTCCGCAGTCGGTGCGCGTCTTGCCGCGCGAGTGGACCAGTAATCCATTGCGACTCGCCCTTCGCTGTCGCCACCTTACCATCCAACGTCATCCCGGCTTTCAAGACTACGTAGGGGCGACCGGTCTTCACCCAATGGAGATAGGCGTGATTCATCTTGGCCGCTGCCTCATGTGCGATACCCATCGTCACCGTCATCCCGGCTCGACGTAAGGCAGCAATCCCACGTCCCTTGACCATCGAATTGGGATCAGCCATCGCAACCACCACCTGCCGTACCCCGGATTGAACCACTACTGGCACACAAGGCGGAGTCCGTTTGAGAAGGTGACAACAGGGTTCAAGGGTGACATAGAGCGTCGCGCCCTTGGCGCGTGGCCCCGCTTGCTTGAGTGCAAGAATTTCTGCGTGAGGTTGCCCTGGTCCGTGGTGATAGCCGCGTCCGACGATGCGACCGTTCTTCACCACGAGGGCGCCGACCATGGGATTAGGGCTGGTCCTACCCCGGCCCTTCGCCGCGAGACGAAGCGCCAGGGTCATGAAGTCGAGATGCGCGGTGGTGACGGTCACCGTTTCTTGCGCGTGACGCGCGATCGGCTGCGAGGCCGCTGAGCCGACTTCGTCTTTGTGGTATTCATTTTCGCCTTCACACGAACCCGTGATGCCTTGCGCTTGGGGGGAGAATTCTTCGATTCGGCTTCAGCCAAGGCCGCATGAGCTGCCGCTAGCCGCGCAATGGGAACGCGATAGGGCGAGCAACTCACATAGTCCAATCCAAGTTCGTGACAGAATTCCACGGAGCTGGGATCGCCGCCATGCTCACCGCATATGCCGAGCTTAATCCCAGGACGGGTCTTCCGGCCTCCGGCGATGGCCTGCCGCATGAGAGCTCCCACCCCTTCGCGATCAAGGACTGCAAATGGGTCGGACTCAAGAATATTCGCCGTTCGATAAAAGTCGATGAACTTCGCCGCATCGTCACGGGAGAAACCGAACGTCGTCTGGGTAAGGTCGTTCGTTCCAAATGAAAAGAACTCCGCCTCTGTCGCAATGCGATCCGCCGTCACAGCGGCACGCGGCAGCTCGATCATGGTACCCACGAGATAGGAGAGCTTCACGTTGTATCGCTTCATCGTCTCCTGCGCCACCTCGCGGATCAAATCTTTCTGCGCCTTCATTTCCGAGACCATCCCTACCAGCGGGATCATGATCTCCGGGACAATCTTCTTCCCTTCCTTGGCCAGCTCACACGCGGCCTCCATGATGGCCCGCGCCTGCATGCGGGTAATCTCCGGCATCGTAATCCCGAGTCGGCAGCCGCGTAACCCGAGCATGGGATTGAACTCGTGGAGTTCCTCAACGCGAGCCAGCAACCGCCGCTTCTCTTCGAGCCTGGGACCGTCGCGCCCGGTCAGTTCCAGCTGAGCAATTTCCACCATCAAGTCTTCACGCTTCGGCAAAAATTCGTGCAACGGCGGATCGAGCAGACGAATGGTGACCGGATAGCCCGCCATCTCGCGATAGAGCCCGATGAAATCCTGTTTTTGCAGCGGCAAGAGCTGATCGAGAAACTTTTCCCGCTCTTCTTTCGTCCGAGCCAGGATCATCTTCTGCATGATCGGGATGCGATCCTCGGCAAAGAACATATGTTCCGTCCGACAGAGGCCAATCCCTTCTGCGCCGAAGCCACGCGCGATGCTCGCCTGATCCGGGACGTCCGCATTGGCGCGGACGTGAAGCTTCCGGACACGGTCGGCCCATGACAGAATCAACGCGAAGCGCTGGTACTTGTCCGACTGCTTCGCATCCAACTTGCCCTGGATCACTTGAATGATTTCAGATTCGACGACGGGCACGTCTCCCTCGTACACATTGCCGGTCGAACCGTTGATCGAAAGATAGTCCCCCTCGCGGAACACTTTAGCCCCGATGCGAACGGACTGGCTGTCCAGCACTTCCACCGCATCGCAGCCGGCCACGCAGACCTTGCCCATTTGCCGGGCGACCACCGCCGCGTGGGAGGTCATCCCGCCCCGAGCCGTTAAGAACCCTGCCGCAGCGTTCATCCCGTGAATGTCGTCCGGGCTGGTTTCCTGTCTAACCAGCACCACACGGGCACCAGCCGCTTTCATCGTCACGGCTCGATCGGGAGTGAGAGCGATCTTCCCGGCGGCCGCGCCAGGACCGGCTGGAAGCCCTTTCCCTAGTGGATTGGACTTCGCCTCTTCTTTCGTATCGAAGATCGGATAGAGATATTGCGCCAATTGCTCAGGCCCGATCCGCTGCACCGCTTCCTGCTTCGAGATGAGGCCTTCTCTGACCATATCGACCGCAATCTTCACGGCGGAGATGCCGGTCCGTTTGCCGGCCCGCGTTTGCAGCATGTACAGCTTGCCCTCTTGGATCGTAAATTCCAAATCGAGCATATCCCGGTAATGTTTTTCGAGCCTCTTGTAGGTGTGCTCCAGTTCCTTGTAGGCCTCCGGCACATTCTTCGCCAGCGCACTGACCGGAAGCGGCGTCCTGATGCCGGCGACAACATCCTCTCCTTGGGCATTCATCAAACACTCTCCGAAAAAGATCTTATCGCCGGAAGCCGGACTACGTGTGAAGGCCACACCAGTCCCGCTCGTTTCCCCCATATTCCCGAATACCATCGCCACAACATTGATCGCGGTCCCCCACGAGTCGGGAATTCCATAGAGGCGCCGATAGGTGACGGACCGCGCGCCGAACCAGGATGAAAAGACGGCATTGACCGCCAAGCGAAGCTGTTCGAGCGGCTCATCGGGGAACTCTTTTTTGGTCTCTTCCTTGATGAGCGCCTTAAAGCTGGATACCAATTCCCGAAGGTGCCGCGCATCGAGATGGGTTTCGTGCGCGGCACCCACCTCGGCCTTCTTGTGCTTGAGGATCGCTTCGAAATGTTCGCGCGGCACGCCCATCACGATGCTGCCGTACATGGACACGAAACGCCGATAGCTGTCCTGAGCAAACCGATCGTTGCGCGTCTTTACCGCCAGCCCCTCAACGGTCTTGGTCGTCAGCCCGACATTCAGCACTGTGTCCATCATGCCGGGCATCGAGGCCCGGGCGCCGGACCGGACTGAAACCAGCAACGGCCGTTCAGGGTCGCCAAACCCCAAGCCCATCGACTTTTCGACCCGCTTGAGCGATTTTAGCGCGGCATCCCACATGCCGGGAGGGTACTGTTTTCCATTCTTGTAATATTCAACGCAGGCCTCAGTCGAAATCGTGAAGCCTGGCGGAACGGAGATGCCAAGATTCGTCATTTCAGCAAGTCCGGCTCCCTTGCCACCCAGGAGCTCTTTCATGTTGGAGGTTCCTTCGGCCTTGCCATCACCGAAGTAGTACACGTATTTCTTTGCCACGCTGCCCTCTCCTTCGTGTTGACTTCGAGTCAATTCAAATGGACAACCGATGCCCTATGGCTGGCGGCGGATTCGAGACGCAATCGATACCAGCCGACCAGATACCATTTCGCCACCAGCCCGAACGTAATCACTGCCACGACGACCAGCACCGAAAGGAGCAACCGATAGTCGGCGTGCCTCCCCTGATCGACATAATACTGCCCGTCCGGCCCTTGCCGAAACTTCGTCTCTGATTGCAGCTGATGGGTCTTGCCGGACGGATCGGACAGATGGATCCATTCCGAACAGAGAGGCACTGGTTCCGCCGCTCCCGTAACCGAATGCCAGCCGAGCCGAAGACAAATATCCTGTTTGGAGTTGAAGATATCGGGAGTTGCTGCCAGTTCATCGAGGTTCATCCCGCTGACCCGTAACCCGACCAGAACGATCGCATTACAGAGAATAATCATGGCAAGAGACACGCCGATGGCGAACCGACGGACTCTCTTCGCCCGACACTGATCGTCTGACGATGGTTGGGAAAGAGACGCTGTACCCATGGACGGCTCCATACCGTACTGCCCCTTTGTTGCTCCTTCGCCTATCTCTCCATAGGAATGGAACCCGTGATGGCCTCATTGCGGCCATCTACCATCTAGCGAAGCGACAAATGCTCCCTCAACGCTCGCTCGTTTTCTCTCCAAGGATGGGGGCTGATTGATCTTCCACTGCGCGTGTTCAATTCCCCCAATACATTTCAAGGGTGGCCTGGTCGATCCTCGATTGCGCGCCTCGAACGAGCACCTTCCGAGCGTGCGCGTTCCGCGAGCAGGAGGACGGCTAGGCTGCCCTTCCATCCACGCTCTACCCTCCTTGTACCACAATCTGTGAAAAGTCCGCGAATGAGTTGAAGAAATCGTCCACTTCCTGAAGCAACGACAATCGGTTGCTTCTGGTGGACGGGTCCTCGGCATTGACCATAACGCCCGCGAAGAACGCATCGATAGGAGGCTTCAGACGCACCAACGCGTCCAGAGCCTGGACATACTCCCCACAGGTCATTGCCGATATCATCTTCTGCCGTTCTTCAGCAATAGCCTCGTACAACGCCGATTCCGTGGGATGTTCAAACCGCGCCTTGTCCACCGGTTTACGATCCCACTGTTCTTTCTCGACAAGCCGATGCGCGCGCTTGAACCCGATGATCAACGGATCGAATTCCGGCTTTTCGGTCACAGATTCAAGTGCCTTCATTCGCTGAACAAGATCCACAAGGTCCAACGATTTGCCGTGCGATTGCTTGAGCACGGCTTCTATGACATCGTCTCGCAACGCATAGACCACCCTGACATAGTGCCGAACCCGCTCAAAAAGAAATTCTATCATCCGACGCCGGCCATCCTGCGAAGGGTTGGCTCCCCCTTTGAAGCCATCGCCGATAACAAGGTCTCTCGCGGTATCGATATAACTTCCAATATCAAGGCGTAATTGTTCTTCAAGTATGATCCGGACAATGGCCGTGGCATTCCTGCGCAGAGCAAAGGGATCTTCCGATCCAGTCGGCACGAGACCCACATGGAAAAATGCCGCCACGGTATCCAGCCGGTCGGCCAATGATAGCACCTGGCCAGCGACGCTCTTGGGCAATTCCCCTTCGATCGATCGAGGCAGATACTGCTGCCCGATGGCCAGACTCACTGCCTCAGACTCACCGTCATGTTTCGCATACTCCCCCCCCATGATGCCCTGAAGTTCTGGAAACTCACCGACCACACCGGTGAGAAGGTCGGCCTTGCACAGATCCGCGGCTCTCTCGCAGGCCATTTCGAGATCGCCATCCTGTGGTCGCAAACTTGAGGCGATGAATCCAGCTAACCGTTTAACCCTTTGCTGTTTTTGCCCCATCGTACCGAGTTTCTGATGAAACGTGACACCAGCCAGTTTCACCACCCGTTCCTCAAGCGTGACCTTCCGGTCTTCGTCAAAAAAGAACTTCGCGTCGGCCAGGCGCGCAGCCAGGACCCGCTCGTTGCCTTCGCGAATTAATCCCATATCTTTGGCTCGATTGTTCGTCACCGCGATAAAATGGGGGACGAGCTTCTTGTTCTCTTTGTGCATCAAGGAAAAGAATCCCTGATGTTCCTTCATTGAGGTAATCAAAATCTCTTGAGGCACTTCTAAATAGGCAGACTTGAAGGACCCGATAATGGCGTTGGGGCATTCAGTCGTATAGACCGCCTGATCCAGCAAGTCGCCGTCCATATTCAACGTGAAACCGGTTTCCTTGCACAAGGTCGCGATCTGTTCTTCGATTATATGGCGGCGGCGCTGCGGATCCGGAATGACCCCCTGGCGTTCAAGTCCCTTCAGATATGATTCATAGTGTCGAACCACAATCCCCTTCGCACTCCCTAACACGCGATGGCCTTCCGTCCGATTTCCGGCAGTAATCCCGGCCACTTCGATGGGAAGCGTCACCCCTCCATACAGGGCCACCAGCCAGCGCACCGGTCGAGCGAACCGAACACCGGTATTATTCCACTTCATCGATTTCGGAAAAGAAAGCTTCGCAATCAACTGAGGAAGAAGTCCTTCCAGGACCACGTGAGTAGTCCGCCCCTCCTCCTGCTTCACCGCGAAGAGGTACTCCCCCTTTGGAGTCTGGCGAATCTGTAACTCTTGGACGGCGACTCCTTGTCCTGCGGCAAATCCTGTCGCAGCTCTGGTCGGCTGGCCTGCAGAATCAAACGCCACCGCTTTGGAAGGCCCCATCGCTTCCTTGATCATCGAAGCTTGTTCGGTCGCGAGCCCTTCGACCACCAGAGTCAATCGCCTGGGAGTTCCCAGCGTACCGATGTCTTGAAACGCGAGACGTTGGTCTTTGAACAGCTGTTCAGCGGAATCTTTGAGAGCAGCGAGGGCGGGAGCGATGAACTGGTAAGGAAGTTCTTCGACGCCGATCTCAAGCAACAACTCGGCAGTGGACGCCGGAGAAGGACGCGTCCCCTTCTTCGCAACAGAAGCGGAACGACGAGGTTTCTGATTTTTTGTCATGAATCTTTTTGCTGTTCTATCAGCGGCGTGCCACAGCTTTTGAACGAGAACCGGACACCTTCGCCCCACCATGCCCCGTGCCACGATTGAGCAGCGGATGCCCCATCGCCGCCCGCTCTTCGATGTACCGTTCTGCACATTGGCGTGCCAGCGCTCGTACCCTGGCAATATAGCCGGTCCGCTCCGCCACGCTGATCGCCCCGCGGGCATCGAGCAGATTGAAGAGGTGCGACGATTTGATGCAAAACTCGTAGGCCGGAAGCATTAATCGCTTCTCGCGATTCGCCAGCAATCGTTTGCATTCTCCTTCGAACGATTGGAATGTGGCCATAAGCATCGCCACATCGCCTTCTTCGAAATTGTAGGTGGAGAATTGGACTTCGGTTTCGTGATGAACGTCTCCGTATGTGACGGAATCGTTCCAGGCGAGATCGAAGACGTTATTGACTTGCTGAAGATACATGGCAATGCGTTCAGTCCCATACGTAATTTCGACAGTAATGGGATTCAGCTCGATCCCACCAATTTCTTGAAAATAGGTAAATTGGGTGATCTCCATCCCGTCAAGACGCACTTCCCAACCCAGACCCCAGGCGCCGAGCGTCGGAGACTCCCAATCGTCTTGAATAAAGCGAATGTCGTGTTGCTTCTGGTCGATTCCCAATTGAGCCAGGCTCTCTAAATACAACGCTTGAATGTTGTCCGGCGCCGGCTTCAGCACAACCTGATACTGATAGTAGTGCTGCATACGATTCGGATTCTCGCCGTATCGTCCATCGGTAGGACGTCGGCATGGCTGGGGATAGGCAGCCCGCCAAGGTTCCGGGCCGAGAGATCGGAGGAACGTAGCCGGATGAAAGGTACCGGCCCCCATTTCCAAATCATAGGGTTGATGGATCACACAACCCTGCTCAGCCCAGTACCGATGTAACGTGAGAATGAGGTTCTGGAAAGTCACGAACAGTCCAGTCGTTGTGGGAAGGTCTGAATTCTAAAGCTACGAGCGTTGAAATGAGCCAAGAAGCTAACAGGAATTTGGAAGGGCTGTCAAGGCACAACCCCTCTATGATCAATAAGTTGCAGCCCATCACACTCTGAAAATTGCTGCATCCTGATGGTCGGGACACTTGACTGATCGCACCATTTTTTCCGATCGACTCTTGACGGGTGCAACGCCATACCGTATTGTTACAATTCTTGATTAACTAACTCATGAATTAACGGATCTCCT
>Ga0163152_10002873_pt1 | contig 23411 bp, 23 predicted proteins | sample OliLakLV19MP8IB2_FD_148635 | JGI IMG/M metagenome (GOLD analysis project Ga0163152, IMG submission 148635) | Freshwater microbial mat bacterial communities from Lake Vanda, McMurdo Dry Valleys, Antarctica - Oligotrophic Lake LV.19.MP8.IB-2 | ecosystem: Environmental > Aquatic > Freshwater >...
GACCGGAATCGTGCAGCCACCTTCCAGCGTCGCGAGAAACGAGCGCTCCGCCTCCACCGCCGCCCGCGTCTGTGCGTGGTCGAGCGCCGCCGCGACTTTCTCGCGAAGCGGATCGTCGGCGCGCATCTCGATCCCGAGCGCACCCTGCCCGACCGCGGGGATCATCTCGGGTGGCCCGAGGTAGCCGCTGATGCGGTGAGCGAAGCCGAGGCGCTTGAGTCCCGCGACCGCCAGCACGATCGCGTGGTAGCCGCCCTCGTCGAGCTTGCGAACGCGAGTATCGACGTTGCCACGCAGGTCGGCGCACTCGAGATCGGGGCGCACCGCCTTGATCTGCGTCATTCGCCGCAGACTCGACGTGCCGATGACCGCGCCCTTCGGCAGGCTGCCAAGCGTGTTGCCGCCCTTCGACAGGAGCGCGTCGCGTGGGTCCTCGCGCGGCGGAAACGCCGCGAGCAAGAGGCCGTCCGGAAGCACCGACGGAAGGTCCTTCGACGAGTGCACAGCGATCGACACGCTGCGATCGAGAAGCGCCTCTTCGATCTCTTTCACGAAGAGACCTTTGCCGCCCGCCGACGCGCCGATCTTCGAGAGTGGATCGGTCTGGTTCTTGTCGCCGGAGGTCTTGATGATCGTGAGCTCGATCGGCCCGAGCACCGGCTCGAGCAGCGCTTTGATGTGGTTCGCCTGCCAGAGCGCGAGCGCGCTGCCACGCGTGCCGATGCGGACCGGCGCCGCCACGTCAGCCCCCCTTCTTCGCGACGATCGGCGCGTTTGCCACGGCCAGATCCACCGCCTCTTCCGCGCCGCCGTCGACGGCTTCGATGGGCGCGAGCCCGAACACGCGGCGCAGCACCTCGGCCTCGAGGCTGCCCTCTTTGAGCGCGGTGATCGGCTCGTGCGCGATCTTCGCAATGAGGCCGCGCGTCACACGCTCGACCGCCTCGCGCTGTTCCGGCGAGAGCGATGCGAGCTGGCTCGCGACGCGCGCGATCTCCGCCTTGCGCACCGCTTCGAGCTTCACGTTCAGCAGCGCGATCGTCGGCCCGAGCTCGACCCTGCCGAGCGCGTGGAGGAACTCCGAAGCCTCTCCCTCGACGATCGCTTCGGCCTTCTCGGCCTCGCGGCGGCGCTCGGCCATGTTCGCGTCGACGACGCCGCGCAGGTCGTCGATGCCGTAGAGGTACACGTCGTCGAGCCCGTTGATTCCCGGCTCGATGGTTCGCGGCACCGCGATGTCGATGAGGAACACCGGCCGGTGCTTTCGCGCGCGACGCGCGTCGATCACCATCGGGCGCGTCACCAGGTGGTGCGGCGCACCCGCCGCCGAGATCACGATGTCGGCGCGGTGCAGCCAGCTCGCGAGCTTTTCGAACGGCACCGGCGTCCCGGAGAACGTCTGCGCGAGATCCACCGCGCGTTCCCAGGTGCGATTCGCGACCAGGATCTCCGCCGCGCCGTTTTTCTGCAGGTGTTTCGCCGCGAGCTCACCCATCTCGCCGGCGCCGAGCAGGAGCACGGTCTTCCCGTCGAGCTCGCCGAAGATCTTCCGCGCGAGCTCCACCGCGGCGTACGACACGCTGACGGCGTGCGCCGCGATCCCGGTCTCGCTGCGCACGCGCTTCGCGACGGAGAACGCCTTGTGGAGAACGCGGTTCAGCCAGCCGCCCGCCGCGCCCGCGTCGAGCGCTGTCTGATACGCCTCTTTCACCTGCGCGACGATCTGCGGCTCGCCGACGATCAGCGAGTCGAGCGAGCTCGTGACGCGAAAGATGTGGCGGAGCGCGTTCTTCCCCGCGTGCGCGTAGAGATGCCCCTCGAGCTCCGCCGCGCCGATGCCGTGCGCGTTGCAGAGGAACTCCTTGAGCGCCGCGAGGCCGGACTCCGCGTTTCCGGCGGCGGCGTAGAGCTCCACGCGATTGCACGTCGAGACGATCATCCCCTCGGGGACTCCCGTGCTGCGCGTGAGCTCGGCCAGCGCGTTTTTCACGTCGCCCGACGCGAACGCCAGCCGCTCGCGCAGCTCGACCGGCGCGGTCTCGTGGCTCAATCCGAGGACGAGGATTTCCATCGCGTCAGGTGAAGAAGTGGAAGCCGTGCGTGAGCCCCATGCCCACAAACGAAAGGAGGATCGTCGCGAAGCCGACGATCGCGAAGAGCGCCGCCTTGCGGCCGCGCCAACCCGCGAACACACGCGACTGCACCGCGAACGCGTACCAGAGCCACATGCCCGCGGTCACGACGACCGTCGGGTCTTTCCACACGGGATCGCCGCTATCGACGGGGATGATCGCCGCGCGCACGGCGCCCGTGAGCAGCCCTAGCGTGAGCAGCACGAAGCCGGCGACGATCATCCGCTGATTGAGGCGATCGAGCGCGTCGAGCGACGGAAGACGCCGGAAGAGCGCGCCGAGATTCCGCTCTTTCAGGAAGCGCTCCTGGATGAGATACGCGACGGCCACGCAGAAGCTCACCGCGAAGAAGGCGTATCCGAACATCAGCGTCGCGATGTGCAGCGGGAGCCACCATCCCGGAAGCTCTCCTGCCGCCGCGGTCGGCGACCCGGGCGCCGACTCCGCGACGAACGCGAAGATCGCCGCAACCGGTGCGACGAACGCGCCGATCGCGGTGAGCCGCATCTTCACCTGCGCGACGAGATAAACCGCGACGATCCCCCACGCGATCACGGAGAACGCGAGCGCCTTGCTCGTGAACGCGAGGCCGCCGCCGCCGCCGCCCGCCTGGTAGATGAAACACGCGGTGTGCCCGAGAAAACCGAAAGCGAGCGTTGCGGTCGCGATCTTGCCGAGCAGCGGCCACGGCTTCGCGAGCCAGACCCCGTACGCGACGGCCGCCGCGAGATAGAACAGCCAGCCGCCTGCGTGGATGGTCGCGGTCATCGGCCCTCTAGGATACCAGCCCGACGGTCAGAAACGGGCGTAGGCCACGAAGAGCTCGCCCGCGAGCGCGGCCTCGCCCTTGTGCTTCTTCTTGCGGAGCCACGCGTTGACCGTGTGGTCGGCGGGGCGCGCCAGGTTCATCGGGTCGCGGCGGATCTTCCCGCTGATGTAGTGGATGAGCTCGACGGTGCCGTCGTCGCGCACGCGCTCGACGAGCGCGACGTGCGTGATGCGCCCGTTCACGGCGCCGGTCGTGTCGCGAAAGAACACGAGGTCGCCGGGTGCAGGCGTCCCGCGGAACGCGCGACCCTCGGTGGACGACCAGTCGTGCAGCATCGCCGAGACGTTCTGGAAGCGCTGGTGCTGATTGGGGATCCGAAGCGGCTTTCCGGCAGCGCGGAAGACGTCCATCACGAAGCCGGAGCAGTCGCGGCGCTCGCCGTCGTGCATCTTCCCGGCGTTCGCGAGCGCCTGCGCGTGGGCGATCAGCCGGCGGCCGGCAACGTCATCGCGGATTTCGGGCGACACCGCGGGCTTCATGGGCGCGTTCGTGGTGGGTACCTGCCGAGAGGCGCAGCCAGCAAGACCGAACGCGAGAACCAGAGGAACGATCCGACACCACATCTCGCCACCTCACTTATGCGTCAGTGAAGTAAAGTTTAGCTTAATTTAGTGGCCGGACAGAGTACAAAAAAAGCGACCTGGCTTCAGAGTGGGGCACATCACTCTGCAACCAGGTCGCGTTGGCGGGTTTGCCCCGATGAGAACGACTCCCATTGGAGTCCCGCACTGGGGATTGTTGAAGCACCGGAAATGCCAACCGGACCTCAACGAATCCGAGTACTTCCCCGCGACGGTTTTTCGCAAACCCCGCGCGCCTGACATCCATGTCGTGGTTTGCGGCAACGTTTGCGGGCGCGTCGAAGGGCGGTAACCTCTCGTCCGTGATCCAGTTCACCAAGAACTTCCGCGACCATTCCAACGCCCAGGGCTTCCAGTTCGAGTTTTTCTGCGACAAGTGCGGAAACGGACTGATGAGCGAGTTCCACGCGTCCGCCATGGGCATGGCCGACGGCGTCCTCAAGGCGGCCGGCGCGATCTTCGGCGGCGTGCTCGGACGCGTCGCCGCCGGCTCGAACACGATGAAGGACAACCTTCGCTCGAAGGGCCGCGACACGGCCTACGGCAAGGCGGTCGAGGAAGCGAAGAAACACTTCAAGAAGTGCACGCGCTGTGGGCACTGGGTCTGTCCCGAGTCGTGTTTCAACGGGAACAAGAACCTCTGCGAGGAGTGCGCACCGAACCTCCAGGAAGAAGCGGCCGCCGCGCAGGCGCAAGCCGGCAAGGCGCAGGTCCAGAAGAAGGCGGCGGAGGTCGATCAGACCGGCGGCATGGACATGTCGAAGTCGGTGTCGGCCGGCTCCAACTGCGGCGCGTGCGGCGCCGATCTCGGCGGCGCGAAGTTCTGTCCCGAATGCGGCCAGGCCGCAGCTCCCGCAAAGGTGAAGTGCGGCCCCTGCGGCGCCGAGATGTCCTCCTCGGTGAAGTTCTGTCCCGAGTGCGGTGCGAAGCGCGCCGCCGCCGTGAGGTAGCCGAAAGTCGCCTAACGGCGACGTCGCCACCCCGTGACACTGGGGTGTTTTCCCTCAGGCCTCGATGTCCCAATCGTGCGCGCACGTTCCCCCGCGATCGCCAGAAGTCGTTCGGCGTCGCGGAGTTCGCGCACGAACCGGCGAAGGGGGGTGCGTGGTCCCGCGCTTGCTCTCTTTCCACGCATGATGAACCGCACGCTCATCGCCACGATCGCTCTCGCTCTTCTCGCGCAGGGCTGCGCAAACGACCCCTCGCTCGTCGAAGTCGGCATCGGCCGCAGCACGTCGCCCGACACCGACGACACGAACCCCGATGGCGGCGGCGACTCTCCGGACAATCCCGACAACCCCGACGATCCCGGCGAGGAGCCGCCCGCGGCGCCCGAGCTCTCGTGCGGACTCTTCGTGATCCGCGACGTGCGCATCTCCACGGACGACGGCGCCAACCTCGACTTCCGCACGTGGGCCGATCTCGATCTCGCGGATCCGAACGCGAGCACCGTCAACGACGTCGCCGTTCCTCCCGGCCTCTACGACCGCGTCCGCTTCACGATCCACAAGCGCACGGGCGAAGGTTCCGGCGGCCCCGGGACCGGGAACCCGGAGGTGAACCACTCGGTGCATCTGTGCGGAACGCACCAGGGCGTGACGTGGGACTACACGGACGACACGACCGACAACGTCGATCGCCGCGACGAAGGCGGCGTCCTGATCGACGGCGACGGACCCGCGAAGCTCTTCATCGTTTTCGACAGCACCACCTGGTTCGACGGGATCGACCTCACGCAGGCGGAAGTCGCCGCGGACGGCGTCGCCTACCTCGCGCACCACGAGAACTCGGACCTGCAGCGGGCGCTCCGCGACAACATCCGGGACTCGATTCACCTCGCCAATCACGCTCCGCATTAGGTTTCCCGTTGCTCTCCGGTAGAATGCCCGCATGAGCACCGACAGGATCACCGCGCTCACGGGTCGGATCGCGTTCTACGGCGGCGAGGAGAAGTTCGTGCAGGACCTCCCCGGTCTCGTCGCCGCGCTCGCGGCCGCGTCGTCCAGCGGTACCTCGGTCCAGGTGATCGAGATCCTCGGCAAGGGAAGCGACGGCAGCGACTACCGCGTGCTCCTCGAGCCGGTCGGTGTGTTCAAGGAGCAGGCGCCGATCGGCTACCAGACGCTGCTCTTCGAGCGCGCGCTCGGCGACATCCTCGTCGCGAACAACGTGATCACGATGGACCAGCTCAAGGCCGCGCTCGGCGAGCAGGGCAAGTCCGCGGTGAAGGAACGCCTCGGCGAAGTGCTCGTGCGCCTGAAAATGGCGTCCGCCGAGCAGGTCCGCGACGCTCTCCTTCGCCAGCTCGGCCACTCCCAGACCTGAGCCCGCCCTCACCCTGAGCGAGCGAAGCGAGTCGAAGGGCCGTCCGAGATCACCAAGCTCTTCAACTCGGCGCTGGCGCGCCTCGCTGAGCCTCCGCTACTTGAAGTCTTCTTTGCGGATGTTGTACTGCCGCATCTTCTCGAAGAAGCCTCGCCGCGAGATCCCCGCGTGCTGGTAGCTCTTCTTGATGTTGCCGCGATACTGGCGCAGCAGCCGCTGGATGTACTCCGCCTCCAGCCGCTCCGTCAGCTGGTGGATGAGGTCCTTCAGCGGAACGGCCGTGTCGACGACGGTGGGCACCGGCAGCGAGGCGGCTCCGCCACTCGGCGCCGAGCCCGAACGCGACGACGGCGCGTCGGGGAGATCCACCTCGCTGATGAGGCGCTCGCGCGTGAGGATGAGCGCGCGCTCCACGAAGTTCTCGATCTCGCGAATGTTGCCCGGCCACGGATACGTCGCCATGCGCTGCAGCGCGACCTGCGAAAAGCCGACGGACGTGGAGTTCGCTTTGCCGCGATACTTCCCGACGAAGTGCTCGACGAGCAGCGGCAGGTCCTCGATGCGATCGCGCAACGGCGGCAGCGTGATCGGCACGACGTGGATGCGGTAGTAGAGGTCTTCGCGGAACGTGCCCACCGCGACCATCTTCTCGAGGTCCCGATTCGTCGCGAGCACGATGCGGATGTCGATCTCGAACGCCGCGTTGCCGCCGACGCGCCGGATCTGCCGCTCCTGCAGCACGCGCAGCAGCTTCACCTGCATCGAAAGCGGGATCTCGCCGATCTCGTCGAGGAAGATCGTGCCCTGGTGCGCCTCCTCGAAGCGGCCGCTCTTGCGGCGGATCGCACCGGTGAACGAGCCCTTCTCGTGGCCGAAAAGCTCGCTCTCGAGCAGCGTCTCCGGAATCGCGGCGCAGTTCACCGAAATGAACGGGCGATCGCGTCGCGGCGAGAGGTCGTGCAGCGCGCGCGCGACGAGCTCCTTTCCGGTGCCGGTCTCGCCGAGGATGAGCACGGTCGCGTCGGTCGGCGCGATGCTGTCGATGAGGGAGAAGACCTTCCGCATCGCCGGCGTGCGCCCGATGATTCCGCGGAAGTAGCCGGCGTCGATCTGCTGGCCACGCAGCCGCGAGAGCTCCTCTTCCTTCCAGCGCCGCTCGAGCACGCGCGTGACGCGCAGGATGAGCTCGGCCGGATCGAAGGGCCGGATGATGAAGTCGGCGGCGCCCTCGCGGACGGCTTTCAGCGCGAGGTCGAGAGACGCGCGCTCCGCGATGCCGATCACTTCGGATTGCGGCGCCGTCTCGCGCAAACGCGTGACCGCGCTCGCGAGGCCGTGCTCCATCCCCATCAGCACGAGCGCGAACGAGCGGAGCTGCGGATGCGAGAGCCCCTCCTCGATCGTGGAGACGCCGTCCGTCTGGAAGCCCTCGATGTGCAGTACGTTGCGCAGATACTCGCGCTTCGCGCGATCGGGCTCGATCAGAAGGATCGGCCGGTCCGGCCGTGAGGTTGCCTTTCCGGCGGCCGCCATCGATGCACGACCGTACCACCGGTCAGGACGAATGGGCAGCGCGAAGCACATCGCCGATCAGGATCCGGCGGAGTGCGGCTTTTTGCCCATCGTCGGTCGCGCGCGCATTCACGACCGCGAGCGTCGCCGCCATGTTCACGAGATCGAGCACGCACTCCGGGTCGACCTCGTCGAGCGGCCGCTCGGAGAAGTTCAAGTGGCAGCACTTGATGACCGCGCCCTCCCCTTCGCCTTCCGCTTCCTTTAGCACGTCGGCGAGAACCGGCAGCGACGCGGAGCCCACGTACATCGGCGCTCCGTGACTTCTGCACACCAGCGGGCGTCCTTCATAAACCGCGCAGCGCCCGTCCTCTTCGAGCGCGGGGCACGGACCCTCGCCCTCCGGGAGCCCGGCGGCTCTCGTGGCGAGTCGCGCGCGCGTCCCGGCGTCGCGCGTCGCGAGCGTCCTCGCAATCGACTCCGCTTCCACGAGCGACACGGTGAGGTGGTGGCCGCAGCAATCGGAGCAGCCGGCGCCACACCGCATGTCGGCGCGGTAGCGGTCGTGGACGCGATTGAAAAAATCGTCGACCTTGCCGGCGAGCGCCTCGTATTCGCCGAGGCGAACCCTCTCCTTCGCGCGCTTCGCGGCCGGCTTCTTCTTCGTCGCCTTCTTCTTCAGTCGAGCCACACGGGCCCCGTTTCTCCGCTGAGATCGACGCCGGCGTATCCGCGCGTGGACTTCTTTGCGCGCTCGAGCAGCTCTGCGCCGCGCGTCTCGATGGTGGCGCGCGACGTGACGCGCACGGTGGCGATGTCGGTCGAGACCGCCTGCAGACGCCGTACCTCTTCGCGCTCCGATTCCGAAAGCCGGAAGGCCTGCGCGACCGGTGCCCGCTCGTCGATGCGTTTGCACGCCAGCTCCCAGCGACGGAGCGCGTTCGGTTCCGGATGGGCGCTGCGGCATGCATCGAGCGGGTGGCACGCGCTCGCGAGCGTCGCGCCCGACGGCATTTCCGCGAGCTCGGGGTGCGCCCGCTCCACGATGCGCGGATCACTCCACACCGCGGCGACCACGCGCGTATCGAGCGTCGCGCGGCGCCTCGTGCGATCGAGGCGCAGCTCCATACGGTCGACGCGCACGACGACCGGAAGATCGTGGACCGCGTCGATCGCCGCCGTCACCGCCTCCCATCCGCCGCGAAGCCGGATCGTGTATTCCTGCCAGCCCGCGACGAGCTCCTCGTCGGCACGTCGGGTCACCTCGATGCGCTCGATCCCCGGCTTTCCATCCAGCCGTTTGCGGAGCGGCTTCTGCAGATCCTGGTCGGCGCCCCGGAGCGAGAGCGCTTCGATCGCGACGACGGCCGCTGCGCGTTCCTTCTCGAGCGCAGCCCGCATCCCCTTCTCTTGCGCGTCGAACTCGTCGAGGTTCGCGGCGTGCAGCTCGTGGCGCGTCGCCGTGTCCTCGAGAGCGAGGCTGCACGCCACCTCGCGCGCGCGATCGCGAGCGGAGTCCCGATGCGAACTCCGCCACGCCTCCCATCCGGAGATGGACGCGACCACCACCAGCCCGAGGAAGGTGGCCGTCCAGCCACCTCGCATGCGTCTTACATCTTCCAGTCCGGCTCGCCCTTTTCGTTGAACCGCAGCTCCGCGACGCCCGTGACGCTCGTCTTCGCCTTCTCCACGATCGCGTCCGCGTGTGGCGTCCACATCGCACGGTCGTCGTCGCGCCGGCGAATCAGGTCGTCGGCGATCGCCGTGCGCGCCTTCACCGATGCCTCGAGAAGCTCCACCGCGCGAACCGCACGCGCGAGCGCTTCCTTCTCCTGCAGCGAGGTGCGGCCGGCCGCTACCTCGGGGGGCGCGGGATGCGTCGCGCATTCCGCCGCCGGCGTCCATGCGAGCGCGTCCGAGTAGGCCGCCGGGGGCCCGGGCTCTGGCGGAATCGCGGGCGGCGGCTCCGTCAGCGTGTTGACGTGGAACTGGACCTTGAGGATCGCCCAGCCCTTCTGTTCGTCCGCGATGTTCACCTCGACCCTCTCGAGAAAGAACGCCTTCGGCTGCTCGTAGAGCGCCGAGATCGTCTTCGCCGCGCGTTTGAATTCGCCCTGGATCTCGACGTCGAAACGCACCTTCGCAAGCGGCTTGCCCTGCTCCTGGCGCAGAGGCTGGATCGTTCCGACGCGCATCTTCGCGGAGATGACACGACCCTTGATCTTGTCGGGATACGCCGACACGGCTTCGTCGCGCTTGATGGTCAGACCGTCGAGCCGCTTCTCGATCGCGACCGCGGCTTTCTGGGCGTCCTTCTTGCGTTGCTCCAGCAGCGGCTCGGCCTCGGCGAGCGCCGCCGTCTGTTCTTGCACGGCGGTGATTCCGCCCTGCCATGCCGCCGCACAGGCGTCCGCCTGTTTTTGCGCGACGCCGCCCGAACAGCCCGCCGTGCCCAGCGCGATGGCCGCGAGAAGTGCTCCACCCCGTGCCGTCATTCTCACGGGCGGATTGTAGCGGCATTCGTTGCGGGTCCGCGCGTGATCCAAGGATTGCAAAGCCGGCCGTAGACCCTACGTTCCGTTGCGCGCATGCCTGACGACCGAACCGAAAAGCCAAAGTCCTCCCTCAAGACCCGCTGGCCCTGGGGGCTCATCCTCTTCGGGTTGATCGCGCTCTGGGCTTTCCAGGCGCTGCTCACCTACCCCTGGGTCGAACCGGGCATGCAGGAGGTGCCCTACTCCCGCTTCAAGGAGCTGGTGAGTGAGGGCGCGATCGAACGTGTCGTGCTCTCCGAGCAGACCATGCGGGGCGAAGGGAAACCCGTGGGTGCGGAGAAGGCGCCGCTCTTCGTCGCCATTCGCGTGTCCGGTGACGACGAGCTCGTCTCGCTCCTCGAGGAGAAGAAGGTCGCGTTCGCCGGCGAGGCGCGCTCGAGCTGGCTCTCCGACGGCTGGCTCGCGTGGCTCCTGCCCATCGGCCTGATGGTCGTGTTCTGGTCGTTCATGCTCCGCAAGATGTCGCAAAGCCCCGGCGGTCCCGGCGTCATGACGTTTGGCCGCTCGAAGGCGAAGATTTACGCACAGACCGAAACGAAGGCGACGTTCGAGGACGTCGCGGGCCAGGACGAAGCGAAGTCCGAGATGAAGGAGATCATCGAGTTCCTTCGCCGCCCGGAAAAGTTCCGTGCGCTCGGCGCCAACATCCCGAAGGGCGTGCTGCTCGTCGGCCCTCCCGGAACCGGCAAGACGCTGATGGCGCGCGCGGCTGCCGGCGAAGCGAGCGTGCCGTTCTTCTCGATCAGCGGCTCGGACTTCGTCGAGATGTTCGTCGGCGTCGGCGCGGCCCGCGTGCGGGACCTCTTCCAGCAGGCGGAAGCGAAGGCGCCCTGCATCGTCTTCATCGACGAGCTCGACGCGCTCGGCAAGGCCCGCGGCATGAACCCGATGGGCGGACACGACGAACGCGAGCAGACGCTCAACCAGCTCCTCGCGGAAATGGACGGCTTCGACACGCGCAAGGGCGTCATCGTGATGGCGGCAACGAACCGTCCCGAGACTCTCGATCCGGCGCTGATGCGGCCGGGCCGCTTCGATCGCCAGATCGTCGTCGATCGTCCCGACGTGCGCGGCCGCGAGGCGATCCTCGCGGTGCACACGAAGAAGGTGAAGGTCGCGAGCAACATCGACCTCAAGAGCATCGCGTCGCGCACACCGGGCTTCACCGGCGCGGACCTGCAGAACCTCATCAACGAGGCCGCGCTGCACGCCGCGAAGGTGGATCGCAAGGAAGTCACGATGGAGGACTTCGACCTCTCGATCGACCGCGTGATCGCGGGCATCGAGAAGCGCAGCCGCATCCTCGCGCCGCGCGAGCGCGACCGCGTCGCGCATCACGAAGCGGGCCACGCGATCGTCGCCGCGAGTACGACGGGCGCGGATCGCGTGCACAAGATCTCGATCATTCCGCGCGGCATCGGCGCGCTCGGCTTCACGATGCAGCTGCCCTCCGAGGACCGCTACCTGCTCACGCGGAGCGAGCTGCTCGGACGTCTCGACGTACTGCTGGGTGGGCGCGTCGCCGAGGAAGTCGCGTACGGCGAGGTCTCGACGGGCGCGCAGGACGACCTGCAGCGCGCCACCGATCTCGCTCGCCGCATGATCACCGAGTTCGGCATGAGCCGGCAGTTCCCGAACATGACGCTCTCCGAGCGGCGCCCTGCGTTCCTCGACACGGGAGCCGGCAGCGGCAGCGGGCGCGAGTTCAGCGAGTCGACGGCGCAGGCCGTCGATGCGGAGGTGATGGAGCTGCTCTCGGCGGCGCACGATCGCGCCACCGAGATCGTCACGCGCCGCATCGGCGATGTCCGCGCGCTCGCGCAGGCGCTGCTCGTCGAGGAGACGGTCGACGGCGACCGTCTCGCGACGCTGCTCCGCGTGCCACCCGCGAACGGCAGCGGCCAGGAGATCTACCCGCCCGCGATCGGCGAACCGGCCAACGAGATCCTTCAGTCGAAGCCCACGACGCCGCCTTCACCCTGAGCGAGCGGAGCGAGTCGAAGGGCCTATACTCGGGCGTCCGTGCGCCCACTGCTCTGCATCTCCGGGAAGCGCTTCTCCGGCAAAGACACCTTCGCGGCGTTTCTGCGCGAGCACGCGAAGACGCACGGCGTCGAGCTCGAGTGCCACGCGTTCGCGGCCGAGAGCAAACGGCTCTTCGCGGCGGCGCAGCGCGCGATCGGCGTCGAGGTGGACGTCGATCGGCTCACGTCCGATCGCGCCTACAAGGAAGAGTGGCGGCCGAAGCTCACGCCGTTCACGGTCGACGCGATTCAGAAGGATCCCGTCGTGTTTTGCCGCGAGGTCGCCAAACGCGTCGAGGCGTCACCGCGACCGGCCGTGATCATCGACCTGCGGCTGCGCCTCGAGGTCGAGCACCTCTCGAAGCACTTCGCGCTGCACATCGTCCGCCTCTCGCGCTCCGACGACCGGCGCGCCGCGTCCGGCTGGAAGCACGACCCCGCGGCCGACGGCCACCACACCGAGACCGAGCTCGACGATCCCGCGCTCTGGACCGAGATCGTCACGAACGACGGCACGTCCTCCGAGCTCTCGACGAAAGCCGATCGCGTGTTGCGCCCGTATCTCGCCGCCTCCGCCGCTTCTTCACCCTGAGCGAGCGAAGCGAGTCGAAGGGCTGTCGGCGAGACATCGCCGCGCGACGTATCTCCCACTAATCATGCTGGCGACGATCCCGCGAAATCGCCCGATCATGTCGCCCGCCACCCACACACCCGGCGCCACCTGGAGCTGCCCGTCATCGACGGGATAGTCGCCGACGCCCTCGATGCACGGCACGTGCACCGTGACCGACCCGCGCCGCAGTCCCGGGCTCCTCTCGAGCAGCCGCTCGAGTGCGCGATCGAGCGCGCGTGCGCCTTCGTCGCCGAACGCGGACGCCAATCTCTGCGGCCCGGCCGCGAGCCACTCGTCGAGCGGAAACGACTCCGCCGGCGCGTCGTAGAGCCGCCGCTCGACATCGCGGCCGAACGCCTCGTCCGTCGTGCGCACGACGAGGCCGACGTTGCTGCGGCCGGTTGCGGCGCCATCGGCGCGTCCGGAGAACGCGGCGAGATCGCCCGAGCGTCCGAGCACGACCTCGCCATTGCGGCACGTGCAGAACGTCCGAATCTCGACCGCCCTGCCGTATTCCACGAAGCGGATCTTCCCGTCGACGCCGGGCAGACTCGAGAAGAGCCCGTTCGTCGCTTTCGTTTCGAGGCGCACGCCGAACTCCACGCGCTGGAACGCGAACGACACGCCGAGCTTCTCCAGCCACGGCCGCATCGAGCGCGGCGACCAGCGTCCGCCCGCGACGACGAGCTTCGCCGTGCGAATCTCCTCGCGACGTCCGTTCTCTTCGACGACGAGCGCGATCTCCTCCCCGGCGCGCTGCGCGTCGACGACCCGCGTCTCCGCGCGACGTTCGTCCGCCAGTTTCCACAGCTCTTCGATGCACGCGAGCCGCTCGTCGAAACCCACATAGAGCGCGGGATAGTTCTTCTCGACCCAGGCGCCCTTCGCGGGAGCGTCTTCTCTCGTGCTCGGCAGCGGTCCCGCCTGGACGCCGTACCGGGCGAGCAGCGCGGTCGTCGCGCCGTACGCGCCGGCGAGCGCCTCGCGATCAGGAAGCTTCCACAGCTCGCTCGCCGACGGAAAGAACGAGTGTTTTCCGTCGGAGAAGAGTCCCGCGCCGCCCGCTCCCTGCAACACGTCGGTCGCGCCATCGCGATTGCGCGCCGGCGCCGGGAGCCCCTGTTCGAGGAGCAGGCAGCGCGTCTGCGACGACAGCTCGGCAGCCGCGGAGAGCCCGGCCGGTCCCGCTCCGACGACCACGGCTCCGAACGAAAGCGCCACGCGGCGCCGATCATCTCACGGCGAACGTGACATCATCGGCGGCGCATGGCGCTTCTCCCTCCTTGTCCAACCTGCCGGGTTCCGCTCCTCGGCTCGCGTTTGCTGAAGCTCTACCCGACGGAGGTCGGCGTCGGGCCAGGTACCGACGCGACGCTCCCGGCGTGGCTCGCGACCGTGTCGTGCCCCGGATGCCTCGCCGTCGTCGAGATGAACGGCTGGCAGGAGGGCGGGCCGGAGTGGAGCGCACGCGAAGTGACGTCGTCGAGCGCCGTCACGCGGATCCGCGATCGACTGGAGCTCGCGCGAAAAGATCAGGTTCTGCAACGCGAGGTGCGCGCGCTCTTCTCGAATCCCGCGTCGGCGCTGTTGCTCGGCACGCCCGAGCTCCTCGAGTTCGTTCGCGAGGGTCTCGGACGTACCGTGACCGTGCGCGAGGACTGCGGCGCGTGGATCGACCCGACGTGCTCGTTCAGCGCGGGCGACGGCTTTCCGCCAGGGTGCTCGCTGCTGGCGTCGATCGGCTGGAAGTCGCTTCCCGCCGCGCCGGGAAATTTCGCCGTTCACACGGGCCAGGCGCTCACCGTGACCGGCGTTCGCGACGGGAAGCTCCTCTGCGAGTTCGAGAGCCAGCCGGTGCTCGTGGCGTTGTCGTACCTTGAAGCATCCTCACCCTGAGCGAGGCGGCGCTGTTTGCCGCCGAGTCGAAGGGCTGCAAGGACCATCCGCCCTTCGACTCGCTTCGCTCGCTCAGGGTGAGGATGGGTGAGGCGCACACCGTCCACTACCCCCGCTATGATTGCCAAAGATGTCCGAGTCCGAGCACGTCACCGGAAAGTTCGAGCTCCACGTGTTCGTGGAGCCGCTGAACCCGCCGCCGGAAGCGGTCGCGGCATTCGGTGAGGCGTGTCGCAACGCGCCGGCACCGATGAAAGCGCTGCTGCTGAACCTGGACTACGTCGGCAAGGGTTTCGTCGGCGTGTTGCAGTCGTCGCGCTACGTCGACGGCGACATCGCGTCCGCGCGCGCGGCCGTGCGTCGCGACGCGGAGCTCCTCCGCGCCGCGGGACTCACCGTGATTCGAGAGAAGGTCGAAGCGCTCTCCGTGAACCCGGGCGTGCCGCGCGATGCGTCCGACGCGAAGCGCTCTCCCGCCGATCGCTACTTCGAGTTTCACGTGCTGATCGACGGCCGCAGCGCGCCGCTCTCCGACGACGACATGCGCTCGCTGCGCGGACTCTCGTCGCAGTTCACCGCGAAGCTCCGGTGCCCCGTGCCGCTCAGCTACAACGCGATGAAGCCGTCGCAGCGTTTCCTGAACCTGCGCTCGCGTGGCGTCGGTCTCGAGCAGGCGCTGCAGCCGGTGAACGAGCTGCAACGCGCCATCGAGACGGGCGGGACGCTCGAGGTGAAGAAGGTGATCAGCGAGTACATCTGCTTCGACTCGAACCGCGCCGTCGACGACGGCTGGCTCGAGCCTTTGCCATGAGCGACTGGATCCTCGTCACCGGCAACGAGAACAAGTGGCAGGAGGCGCAGCGCATCGTGGGGCGCCCGCTCGCGCGCGAGGCGCTCGACCTCCCGGAGATCCAGGCGGCGACGACGCGCGAGGTCGCGCTCGAAAAAGCGAAGGCCGCGTTCGCCGTGCTCGCCCGCCCGGTGATCGTGGAGGACGCCGGCCTCGAGCTTGCCGCGCTCGGCTCGTTCCCCGGTCCCTTCATCAAGTTCTGGGAGAAGCTCGGCGGACGGGAATCCATCTGCCGCGCGCTCGACGGCTTGCCGAACCGCAACGCGACGGCGGTGTGCGTGCTCGCGCTGTGCGATGCCTCCGGCTCGCGCGTTTTCGAAGGGCGCGTGGCGGGCACGATCGCCGCGACCCCCCGCGGGGTGACCGGCTTCGGGTGGGACTCGATCTTCGTTCCCGACGGCGACACGCGGACGTTCGCGGAGATGTCCGCCGCGGAGAAGGACGCGATCTCGCATCGCCGCCGCGCGTGGGAAGCGTTCCGCGCCGATAGCCGAAAGCCCGCGACCTGAGGTCACGGGCTTTCGAGAAGAGTTACGCGGGCCGATCGAGTGATGTTGCCGGGCGCCAGACACGAGGAGGGGCCTGTCCGCACGCCGTCGATCGGGTGGGGGGATCCAAGGCATCAAGTTCGATCGACCCGCAATTCCAATCTACCTACTGCCAACCGCTTCCCAAGCGCTTTCCCCGTTCTTCACCCTGAGCGAGCGAAGCGAGTCGAAGGGCTTTACGAACCGGAGCGACCGTCACTCCGAAGGAATCTCGAAGACCGGCGCCAGGATCGGCTCCTCCACGACCACCGGCTCGACCGTGAGTTCGCCCCGCGAAATGTCCGCCGTGCGCACGCCCAGATCGACGCCCTGCACCTTCGCGAGCTCCACGGTCCGCTTCACGTTGACCTTGGCCTTCACGTAGTTCGGGTTGCCGGCGAGCGCGGCCTGGTAAGACGCGTGCGCGTCGCGAAGGTCGCCCTTCTTTTCGTACGCGAGTCCCAGGTTGTTCCAGATCGTCGGCGTGACGCCCGTGTCGAAGCTGACGGCCTTCTCGAGCTCACGGACGGCGTCGTCGTACTTGCCGATCACGAGGTACGCGTAGCCCATGTTGTTGTAGGTCCACGGGTTGTCGGAGCCCCGCGCGATCGCTTCTTCGGACGCCTCGATCGACTCCTTCCACATGTTCTTCGACTGGTAGACCTTCGCGAGGAGGCGGAAGGGCGTGGGGTCGGTCGGGTCGAGCTGCGTGACCTTCTTGATCGCCCCCATCGACTGGTTCATGTCCTTCAGCTCGAAGTAGGTCTGCGCGAGCATCTGCCAGGTGGTGGCGTCGTCGACCTGCTCGAGCGCCGCACGCAAGTGGCCCGCCGCGAGCTCGAGGTTGCCGCTGCCCTTGTAGGCCTCGCCGAGCATCTTGCGGAGCTCGAAGCTCTCGGGCTGATCGAAGATGCCGCGCTCGAGCTCGGCGATGCCTTCGTGGACGAGGCCGGTCTCGATGAGACCGACGCCGACTCCGAGGTGGTCGTCGGAGCACTCGCCGTGGTGCATGGTGCCGGAGAAGCTGAGCACGTCGACGATCTCGTCGGATTCGACGGAGCCGAACTCGCGGGTGGAGGGCACTTCAGGCTTGGTGGTGCCGGAGACGGGAGTGGGAACGGCGTTGGTGCGGGAGCGGTTGTCCTTGCAGGCGCCGCCAAACGCGCACAGCGCGGCGAAGGTGGCGATGACGACGAAGCGGTTCATGTGGGTCTCCTCGATTTGCGAAGCAGGTGAAGCGTTCGACGAGAGGAAGTTCACCGGATGTACCAGGATGAGCCGGGGGAGGCGGATGGCTGCAAAGGCCGATCAGCACTACATTTGCGGCGATTCGTGAAGATACGCAGGCGGCGGCGGGGCGTGTCGGTGCAGACACAGCCGCACCGCGAACGTCAGCGTTCTGTCATCGCGCATACTTCCGGCTCGTGAACGACGCCGACATCGTGGCCATCGCCCAGCGCGTCCTCGAACGCCCGCTGGAAGGACTCGCGGTTTCAGAGCTGCGCTGCGAGAGCGGAGAGCTTTCCGCGCGAGTCGATCTGCGCGGCCAGCCGGAGGACACGACGATTCTTTCCGCCGCGGGCTTGCGGGGCGAAGACGGACTGACGGCGTTTCTCGGAGCGTGGGCGGGCGGGCTGCAGACGGTCGTCGCGTCGATGGCGGCGTGCGACGAGGCCGTGCGACCCAGCCCGATGTTCTACGACCTCGTGTTCCGGGACGCGTTCTCGCATCCCGACTTGAAGAAGAAGTCGGCGCCGGCCGATTTCGAAAAGTGGCTGCTCGCACCCGGCCGGCTGGGCAAGTTTCTGCGGCTCCCGCCAGAACCTCTCCGCGCTTTCCTCGCGCGCGTCGACGAGACGGCGCACGCCGTTTTCCCCGCACGCCACGGCCTCGTCCAGCTGCGCCTCGCGGCGCCCGGGAAGAGCATCGCCGTGGTCTCGAACGAACCGTACGGGAGCCTGGACGGCCCGGTCGTCGAGGCGCATCGCAACGGAATCGGCATCTGCGTCGAGCTCGCGGTCTTCGACGCGCCCGGCGAGCTTCGAGACCTCAAGCAGCAACGAGTGGTGTTCGTCAGCCACTGGGGCGCCGCGACTCATCCCGACCGTGCGATCGCGAGCCTCAAAGGCTGGGCCGCCGTCCTGCCGCGATTCTTCGCGCGGCTCGGCGAGGACGTCGAGACGCTGATGCCGCACGACCTCTTCGACGCCGAGGTGCTCGAGCTCGCGCGTCCGATCACCGAGCACGATTTCCGCGCCGTCTTCGAGCGCCGGTGGAAGCTCTGATGGCCGACCGCTCGATGATGGTGATGATGGATCGCCACGCGCATCTCGATGCGCTCTTCCTCGAGCACCAGACTGCCGTGCTCGATCGCGACCTCACCTCCGCGCGGGGCGCGCTCGAGGCGTACGCCCAGGCGCTCGACGCGCACATGTCGGAAGAAGAAGCGCACATCCTCCCGCTCTACCGCGCCCGCGTCCCCGAGAAGCCCGGGGCGCAGACGCAGATGTTCCTCGACGAGCATGCCCGCATCCGCGTCCTCCTCGCCGACCTCGTGAAGAAGATCGACGGCCTCTGCGGCGGCGCGGACCGCCCCGAACCCAAGGCGGTCCTCGCGTACCTCGACCAGGAAACGCAGTTCAAGGGCTACATGGACCACCACGACCGCCGCGAGCGCGCGTTCCTCTACCCCGGCCTCGACGGCGTCACGACCCCCGCTGAGCGTGAGGCTCTCCTGTCGAAGCTGGAGGTGTCATGAACGCGTCGCAGCCGCCCGTCGAAGCAGGCTTGCCAGACGTCTTGGGAACGAAGTTCTCCGACAACGAGATCTACGACTTCCTCGGACTCCATGTCGCGTTCAGCGCAGAGCGTCGAGGCGAAGAGCATGGGTGGCGCCCGGCGAGGTGGGATGTACGTCGTCTGGAACGTCGCCGGCGAGGCTCCGGTCTACGTCGAAGAGGTCCACTACGGCTCTTCAGCCGAACCCGATGGGCGATTCTTCTCGACGTGCTCGACATGCACGATCCCCGTTACGACTGTGAAAACATCCGTCAGGAGTGACCGGACTCGTCGCCGCCGCCGGGCTGCGTCCCTTCGTTTTCGACGATGGCGTTCAGCTTCCGCTCATCCTCGATCACGCGGTCCTTCTCCTTCTGCAGCTCGCCATCGACCTTCTTGTTGATGTCGGCTTCTTCCTGTTTCCGCTGCACCTCGAACTCGCTGTCCTTTTCCGGCATGTGATTCCCCCTTGAGGAGAATCTGCGTCGCCGAAACGAACAATCGAGCGCGCCGGAGCGCGCCGCTAGCCCTTTTCGCCAGTCAGAAAGACGGAAACCTCGTCTGCGTCTGCGTCCGTCAGCCCCGAGATCCTCGACGTCGAACCGATGATCTTCACGCTCGCGCCCTTTGCCGAAATGGCCGACGCGATTTCGTCGGTCGTCGATGTGAGACGCCACGACGATGTCAGGACGATGACTTTCACGCTTCAGTCAGCCGATCTGCGCTACGTCGAGCGCAACCAGGGAACCGGTGTTCGACGGCTCGCTCGAGGACCCCCGCGCGGAACTTCGGACGGATCCAGCAGCCCGAGCCGCGTCCATCCGGTTCTCAGGAGCCACGTCGCCGGTTCCGCGACTGGCGACGGTCCGTCCAGCCGAGGACACTCGATGGGGATCTTCCAGCCGGGGAACCACTTCGCCGAGGAGCACGGATCGACCCGGCGCGCGGGCCACGCAGCGCCCTGATCTGCGGCGTGGTGCTTGGCGTTGTTCAGCACGTAGAGCAGCGCGTTCCGCACCTCGGTCGGGGTCCCGAGATCGCGCGAGTGGTAGCGGTCCGCGAAGACCTTCCCGCGCCGGCCCGCCGCCTTGTTGATCGCTCGCGCGATTCGGATCGTGAGTCCCTGCATCCGGCGCGTGAGGGCGAGCTGCGAGACGGCTTCCACGATCAAGTGGATGTGGTTCCCCTGCGCAGAGAAGTGCACGACGCGAAATCCGGAGCGCTCGCGCCCATTGCGGATCGCGTCCTCGAGCGCGAGATAGATCGTCCGGGCCCGGATGTCGGGCACGTCGTCGCGAAGGCGCAGTGTCACGATCGAGGCTTCGCCGACACGTGCGAACGCGACCGATGCCCGACGGATTTCTACAACCTCTTTCCTTCCGCCACAAAGCAACGCCCGAGCAGTCGAAGCAGATCGGGCGCATGAGTCCTGCGCGCGTCCACTCCGCACGCGGGTTCGACGGCCCCATCGACACTTTCCCTCAACCCGCCGCAGTTCGCGCGGATACGACACCGCACCGCCCGCGGCCAAACTGCTCCCGACAGGCGGATCGCGTAAGCGGGGGCGCGATCGCGGATTCCCGAAGTCCGCGCATCAAGAAATTGCGTCGGCGCCGAATTTTCCGATGTCCGCCGAATCAAGTGGGCCGATGTACCGCCCTTCGACTCGCTGCGCTCGCTCAGGGTGAAACGGGCAAGCTGCCGTCCGCTCGGATCTCGGCGCGGAGGATGCAGTCGTCGCGGTAATCGATCCGCGCAACGACACCATCCGTCAACACGCCGCCGTGGGAGATCGTGTTGCTGGAGCAGACGAGCGTCCAGGCCACGTCGCGGATCAGCCTTCGTTGGCGGAGTCGCGCTCGATGCCCAGGGCTCGCATCTTCTTGTAGAGATGCGAGCGTTCGAGTTCGAGCTCGCGCGCGGTGTTGCTCACGTGCCAGCGGTTCTTGTCGAGGCACGCGAGGATGATCTCGCGCTCGGCCGCGGCAACCTGCTCGCGCAGCGGGCCGCCGATCCACGCGGACGTCCGCGCTCCCGTGCCGCTCTTGATCTCGCCGGTCAGCAGCGCGCGCACCGCGGCGCCGTCGATGATCGGCGCGGGCGTGAGGATCATCAGGCGCTCGATCGTGTTGCGGAGCTCGCGCACGTTGCCCGGCCAGTCGTGCGCCTTGAGCTGGGCGAAGGCGTCTTCGTCGATGTGCTTCGGCTTCATCGCGTTTTCGTGCGCGGTCATCGCGACGAAGTGGTCGACGAGCGACGCGATGTCCTCTTTGCGCGCACGCAGCGGCGGCGCCTGGATCGGCACCACGTTCAGCCGGAAGAACAGGTCCTCGCGGAAGCGGCCCTTCTCGATCTCGACGGGCAGGTCCTTGTTCGTCGCCGCGAGCACGCGCACGTCCACCTTGATGACGGACTCGCTGCCGATGCGCTCGAACTCGCCCTCCTGCAGGACGCGCAGCAGCTTCGCCTGCATCGCGAGCGGCATGTCGCCGACCTCGTCGATGAAGAGCGTGCCGCCGTCGGCCTGCTCGAAACGCCCCGCGCGCGATCGGATCGCGCCGGTGAAGGAGCCCTTCTCGTGGCCGAAGAGCTCGCTCTCGATGAGCTCGCTCGGCACGGCCGCGCAGTTCATCTTCACGAACGGCTTGTTCGAGCGCGGGCTGCCCGCGTGGACGCCGTGCGCGATCAGCTCCTTGCCGGTGCCGCTCTCGCCGGTGATGAGCACGCGGCCGTTCGACGGCGCGGCGAGCGCGATGCGCTCCTTCAGCTGCTTCACCGCGGAGCTCTCGCCGACGATCCGCCAGCGCGAACCCACGTCGTCGCGCAGCCGCTTGTTCTCCTCGGAGAGCCGCAACATCTCCGACGCGTTCTGGATGGCGAGCAGCAGCCGGTCCAGGGAGATCGGCTTCTCGACAAAGTCGCTCGCGCCGCCCTTCGTCGCCTTCACGGCGGTGTCGATGTTGCCGTGCCCGCTCATCATGATGACGGCCGGCGGCTGGTCGAGCGCTTTCAGCTTCGGCAGCACGTCGAGGCCGTCGATGTCCGGCATCTTCACGTCGAGCAGCACGATCTGCGGCCGCCACTGCGCCGCCTTTTCCAGCGCCACTTTTCCGCCACCGGCGACGGAGACCTCGTAGCCCTCCATCTGCAACGCGCGCGTGAGCGTGGTGAGGATGTTCTTCTCGTCGTCGACGATCAGGATCTTCTTCACTTCTTGCCCTTCCGCATCGCCATGACCCGCAGCTCCGACATCGCTTCCTGATTCTTGTCGTCGAGGTTCACGCACTTCCGGTAGGCCTTCTCGGCCTTCTCGAGATCGTTCAGCGCCTTGTAGATGTGCCCGAGGAAGAGGAACGCCGCCGAGACGTTCGGCCGCATCTTCAGGCCGGTCTCGATGTGTTTCACCGCGTCCTGCTGCTTCCTCGTCTCGAGCCAGATGAGCCAGCCCCAGTAGACGTGATGCTCCGCCTCGTTGGGGTTCATCTTCAGGGCCTCGGTGAGGTGCTTGCGCGCGTTCACCAGGTCCTTCTTCTTGATCATCACTTCGGCCTTCTGGAACTCCAGCTCGGCCATCAGGATGATCTCTGCGGCATTCGCGTCGGTGCCGCTTTCCCTCGCGTCGAGCTCGTTCACATACGCTTCGCGCTGTTTCGGATCTTCCAGCACCTTCTGCGCCTGCGAGATGATCGCGAAGATCGAGTCGACGAGCTTGCGCCGGTCGGCCGCCGCCTCCGGCGGCAGCGTGTCCGGGTGGTACTGCTTCGCGAGCCTGAAATACGCCTTCTTCACGTCGGCCGGCGAGGTCTGTCGCGTCATGCCGAGCACTTCGAAGTAGTTCTGTTTTTCGAGCTCGGCGTATTTCTTCTTGAGGTCTTCGACCTCGGGATCCGGCGCGCCCGCCGCGGTCGCCGCCGCGTTCGCCGCCGCGGCCGCCGCCTTCTTGTCGTCGAGCGCCTCGTTCAGGCGAACCATGCCAGCTTCCGCCATGAGGTAAACGATCTGCAGACCGCGCAGCTCCTTGGCCTGATCGCCGGCCGCCCACTCCTTCGCGATCGTCTCGGCGCTCTTGCGACCGTCGACCATGCGCGAGAGCCGGAACTCCGCCGGCGAAAGCTTCAGCCGGTCGATGTTCGCCATGCCGACGAGGTCCTTGTCGACCGCTCCGCGCAGCCGCGTGCCGAGCGCGCGATAGAGCGCGGCGCCGTCGAGCTCCTTCAAGCCGCGAGAGATCAGCTCCTCGAGCGGCACCGAGAGTCCCGTGTTCGCGGGCGGCGCCGGCGCACCGGCGGCCCACTGATAGCGGCCGCCCATCCAGCGGAACACGTCGAGCACGAGCGACTGCGCCGTCTCCTTCGAGAGCTCGAACACCTCGCTCCCCTGGACGAGCTTCAGGTGCAGAAGCGCCGCTTCCATGCTGCCGCCGAAGCCTTTCGCGATCGTCTGCAGGTCGGCGTACTGGTCCGGCGTGACCTTGCCCGCGGCCTTCAGGCGGAACTCGATGCGGTCGCTCTCGATGTTGCTCGACGCGTGCAGGAGCTTTCCGTCCTTGACCCAGAGCTCCTTCGTCGCGACGTCCTTCTTGAACGTGAGCTTGCCGCTGAGCTTGTCCGCGGAGCAGCGGTACAGGAGCGCGAGCACCGACATCTTCTCGAGGTTCCCGTCGGTCGCAAGACCGTCCGCGACTTGGTTCGTTGCGACGGGCTCCGCTGCCGTTGTCGCCGACGTGCCCGGATTCAGTACGGCCGCAGCGGCCGCCGCAACGGGATCCTCGGGCTTCGCGCGCTTGGCG
>Ga0163152_10002877_pt1 | contig 23392 bp, 34 predicted proteins | sample OliLakLV19MP8IB2_FD_148635 | JGI IMG/M metagenome (GOLD analysis project Ga0163152, IMG submission 148635) | Freshwater microbial mat bacterial communities from Lake Vanda, McMurdo Dry Valleys, Antarctica - Oligotrophic Lake LV.19.MP8.IB-2 | ecosystem: Environmental > Aquatic > Freshwater >...
TTGAGATTATCGACGGCATTCCGACCCGGAAAATGACCAGCACAACTGAGACCGTCACAGTCCCGCAGTTTGATGAAGTTGCCGTAGTGGACGAGATGGGAAGGCCTGTGATTGTTGATGGCGCGCCTATGATGCACGCGGTTCCGCGGATGCGTACGGTATCCAAGGCAAAAACAAAAACCGTCACGATTGACGATTGCCTCTCCCTGAATTCTGACCAGATCTATGCGGCGATGTATGGGGCGATTCAACTTCTCATCGCCAAAGTTGAAGCCCTCGAAGCACGCTAACGAACAATGGGCCTACTCACGTGGGGCGGCGACCCCTTGGCCTGGGGCCCGGAAGAACTGCTGTGGGGTCCTGTCCCGGCCGGGGGTAGGGGGAAAAGGCTCAGATGGCAGAGCATCGGCAGTGATACGGCGACAGACAGTCATGACCGGATCGGTAGCCGATTGGCGAATAAACCAACCGGCAAAATCGGGAGCGACGAATAGTGCAAGAAGAATTGATCGCCGGCGATACGCTGGATTTCACAACCAGCGTGCCGGATTACCCGCCCGCCGACGGCTGGACGCTGAAGTACAGACTGACGCCGCGATTTGCGACGCCGACGCAGGCGCCGATCAACCTGACCGCGACAACCAGTGGCAGCGACTACCTGGTGCAGTCCGCGCCGGCGACGACGGCGCTCTGGGTCGCCGGCGCCTACACCTGGGCGCGGTGGGTCGATAAGAGCGGCGCGCGGCAGACACTAAGCGAGTCCGGCGACCTGCTGGTAAAGGCCGATCCTGCAGCCACCGTGCAAGGGCACGACGCACGCAGTCACGCGCGCATCGTGCTCGACGCGATCGAAGCGGTGATCGAGGGCCGCGCCAGCAAAGACCAGGAGGAATACACCATCGGGAGCCGCAGCTTGAAGCACACGCCGATCGCAGACCTCATAAAATTTCGCGGCCGCTACAAGGCCGAAGTTCTGAATGAGCGGATCGCAGCAGGCGAAGAAGGCCTCGGCACCGGCAAGCTGGTCTACCGCTTCTGATGCGGGCCGTTTGCGTCAAAGCCTGGGCCGCCATGCGGGCCGGCATTGAGCTGCGCGATGTGTTCGCGTTCGGCGGCTTGGCCTGCGTGGTCGTCGGCGCCGCGCAGATCTACGTCCCCGCTGCCTGGGTGGTTGCCGGCGGCGTTCTGTTCTGGCTCGGAGTGCGGCGCTGATGGGCATACTAGATAAGCTCGAAACCCGCCCGCGCATCGCCCGTGCCGGCTATGCCGCGGCGGCACAGAGCCGCCTGACCTCGTCGCTCGCGACAGAGGCGGAATACATCAACTACACGCTGCGCACCCAGCGGCGTGCGCTGGTGGCCCGCGCGCGCCAGGGCGCGCAAAACAATCCGTACCTGAAGCGGTTTTTTCAGCTTTGCGTCGACAACATCGCCGGCCCGAGCCCGTTCCGGCTGCAGGCAAAAATCAAATACAACTCTGGCAAATTCGACGACGCGGCAAATCGGCAGATAGAAGAAGCGTGGGCGATCTCCGGCCGCAAAGGCCACTGGGATCTGACGCAGCGCTGGTCGCGTACCGCGTTGACTCGGCTGATGGTGCGCACCCTGGCCATCGACGGTGAAATGCTGGTTCGCAAGCTGCGCGGCCGCCAGTACGGGCCGAACGGCTACCAGTTGCAGTTGATCGATTCCATGCGGCTGGACGACATGAAAAACGAGTCGCTCCAGGACGGCGGCGCCATTCACATGGGAATCGAGCTGGACGCGAACGGCAAACCGGTCGCCTATCACATCCTCAAGCGCCGGCCGAACACGTGGCAGGGCAACTACTACAGTCGCGAAAGCGACCGCATTCCGGCGTCCGAGATCGAGCACATCTTCATCGCCGATTTTGCTGAGCAAAACCGCGGCGTGCCCTGGGTGTACGCAGCGCTGCTGAACCTCATCCACATCGGCGCGTTCGAAGAGGCCGCGGTGATCGCGGCCCGCGTCGGCGCCACGCAGATGGGATTCCTGCAGCAGCGCGAGGATGCGAACGCCCCGTTGGCGGCGGACGGCAAGGATAGCAAGGGCAATCCGCAAATCGACGCCGAGCCGGCGTCGTTCCAGACCTTGCCGCCGGGATACGAAATGAGCGCCTGGATGCCGAAATTTCCGGACGCCGCCGTGGACCCGTTCCTGAAGGCGATGCTCCGCGGCACCGCATCCGGTCTCGGCGTGGCGTACCACAACCTGGCGAATGATCCGGGGGAAGTGAATTTTTCAACGGCGCGCGTTTTTGGCGGCGACGAACATGAAATGTGGCGCGGCTTGCAGGTGTTCTGGTCCGAGCACTGGGAAGAACCGAACTACGCCGAGTGGCTGCGAGTGCAAGTGCTAAACGGCAATCTACCGTTCGACTCAACCAAACTGGAGAAGTATCTCGCGGTGACCTTCATCGCCAAAACGTGGCAATCGCCGGACCCGGTTAAGGAGCAAGAAGCAAACGATCTTGCCCTGCGCAACAAGTTGAAGAGCCGCACCCGGATCATTGCCGAGGGTGGCGACGACATCGAGGACGTGTTCGACGAGATTTCCGCGGAGGAAGCGCTGGCGAAGTTGAAAAAAGTGGACCTCACCGTGCTGCCGAAACCACAGGCGAATCCGAAACCCGCGGAGGACGCTGCCGGCCAGGGTGCGGGCAAGACGAAGGGCCGCGAAGCGTGAACGGACGAACTCAGGAGACAAAGATGAAACTTCTCGCCGGCAAGGAACTTGAAGCCTTCCGCAAGCTCGATCCATCCGCCGCGATCGCGCTAATCCGCGGCACGACTGGCGAACGAACGTTCGTCGTCGAGCGCGACGCCATCGACAAGGATGCGCGGACAGCCTGGTTTTCTATTGCCAGCGAGCGCGTCTACTCGCGCTGGTGGGGAGACGAAATACTCGATCACGGCAAAGAGTCGATCCGCACCGAGCGGCTCGACTCAGGCGCAAATTTTCTGGTAGGCCATGACACATCCGACGTGGTCGGAGTGGTGGATCAGTGGGAAATAAGTCCTGAAAAGAAACTTCGCATCCTCGTGCGGTTCGGCCGTTCCGCACGTGCCGAGGAAATCTTCCAGGACGTTTCCGACGGCATCCGCCGCAATACGTCAGTGGGCTACATCATCCACGATCTGCGGCTGGAAAAAAGCGACGCAGGCGTAAACACTTATCGCGTTACCGACTGGGAAGTGCTCGAAGGTTCCCTGGTCGCTGTGCCGGCGGATCCTTCCGTCGGCCAGGGCCGGGCGCTGGAGCCAACCCCAAACAAAAGGACAGACATGGACCCGATTGAAAAAGCACTTATCGAATCCGAAACCCGCGCCAAAGTGGAAGCGGAATTCAGGGCCAAAGCCGAAGCCGATGCCCGCGCCACGGCAGACGCCGCGCGCGCCGCGGCCAACACCCCGGAAGCCGTGCTCAAGCGCGAGCAGGAGCGCGTTGCCGCGATCATCGCTTCTGGCGACCATTACGCCAACCTGGGCGGCCCCGAGCTCGCCCGCGAGCTGATCAAGGACACCGGCGCCACGACCGAAACGTTCAAGGCCCGCATGCTCGATCAGCTCGGTCGCGGCAGCGCGCCCACCCCGGTCGATGTTCCCGCTGTCGCGAATTACGGCGACGCCGCCCGCGTGCGCTTTCGCCATGGCAGGCTCAAGGCGTTCAAGGATCTGCCGCTGCAAAACGGCAAGACCATGGCCGCGGACGAAGCGGCGCACCGCGCCGGCATGTGGCTGGCCGCAACCGTGTTCAAAAAAGACTGGGCGAACAAGTGGTGCCGCGAAAACGGAATGGACCTGTATTACAAGGATGCGGACAGCGGCCAGGTGCGCGTCATGAGCGGCGGCACCAACGCCGCCGGCGGCGCACTGGTGCCGATCGAAATGGAGCAGGCCGTGATCGACCTGCGCGACACCTACGGCGTGATTCGCCGGCTGGTGCGCGTGCGCCCGATGTCGACCGACCAAAAGCAGATTCCGCGCCGCACCGGCGGGCTGACCGCGTATTTCTTCAACGACGATGACGGCACCGGCATCACCGCCAGCGATAAAGGCTGGGACGATGTGACCCTGTCGGCAAAAAAGCTTGGCGTACTTGCGCGCGTCTCAAAAGACCTGATCGAGGATGCCGTGATCGATGTTGTCGACGACCTGGCGCAAGAAATGGCCTACGCGTTCGCCGTAAAGGAAGACGAATGCGGCATCAACGGTGATGGCACCAGCACCTACGGTGGTATGACTGGGTTTCGGCCGAAGCTCGGCGGTACGGCGTACGCCAGCCGCATCACCACCGTGACGAACCACGATACTTTTGCCGAGATCGATTCGGTCGACCTGAGCACCACCATGGGCGGCGTAGCGGCTTTCGGCAAGCCTGGAGCGAAGTGGCTGATGTCCGAAACCGGCAAGGCGATCATGATCGACCGGCTGAAGTCGGCGGCAGGCGGCAATGACCTCATCAGCTTGGGCGGAATGCTGATGCCGGCCTACCTCGGGTATCAGATCGAAACGTCGGAAGCGATGCCGAGCGATGCGGCCGCGGACTACACCGGCCTGGTGATGGCGATGTTCGGTCGCTTCGATCTGGCCGCCAGCATGGGCACGCGACGAGGCATCGAGGTAACGGTGCTGAACGAGCGATACGCGGAACTCGGCCAGTTGGGCATCGTCGCAACAGAACGCTTTGACCTGGTTGTGCATGATCTCGGCACCACCGCGATCAAGGGTCCAGTCGCCGCGATGTACGGCGCATAACGCCAGGTAATCGCTACGCCGGCGGCCGCAGTGGCCGCCGTCCTCCGATTCTGAAAAAGGAAAAATGAAATGTTCAAAATCATCCAGTGGTTTCTGCAATTCACCATGCCGAGCATTATGCCGGCTTCAAAGCTTATAATCGTCCTGGCGCCGACCTCCACCACCGCCGCCGCCACGTCGAGCGGCAACGTCGACACGCTCGGTTACGACTATGCGTCCATCGACATCATCGCGCCGACCGCGGACGTGGTGAGCAACAAGTTTTCTGTTTGCAAGCTGTCGCATTCTGACACGACGGATTCGACAAACTTCAGCGACGTGGCCAAGTTCGTCGCGGGTGGCACGGGCGGGTTCACGCTGGCCAACGCGAACACGTCAGCGGCATACGGCGTCAAGTTAAATGTCGATTGCCGGGCGCTGAAGCGCTACATCAAGGTGTCGGTTTCGCCGCGCACTACGCAGGTGCTGACGATCGTGGCCAACCTCTCGAAGGGAGAACAAGTGCCGGTCAGCGCGACGAGCGTGAACGTGAACACACTGGTTGAAGGCTGAGCAACCGGGCACTGCCAGCTACTGGAACGGGCCGCAGCAATGCGGCCCGTTTCTTTTCCGAGGCCACTTCATCGAGAGGCCGCCGCGGAAAGGAACCCATGAACGACATTTCTATAAAGCATTTCGGCGATATGGTGACGGCGACGCCCACCTGCTCGCCCGTGAAAAAGCTGAACCTCGGCGCCGGCGATATCGCCGTCGACGGATTCGAGCCACGCGATGCCAGAAAAGGCGACGTACTCTGGCCGCTGCCGGATGCCGATGCCAGCGTGGACGAAATACGCGCGTCGCACGTGCTGGAGCATTTTGCGCATGCCGTGATTGCGGACGTGCTGCGCGAGTGGGTGCGGGCGCTGAAGCCAGGCGGCGTGTTGCAGATCGCCGTGCCGGATTTTCAGGTTATCGCGGAGCAGTACCTGGCCGGCGCGAACCTGCCGATCGAGGGCTATGTGATGGGCGGCCAGGTCGACCGGCACGACTACCACAAGGCCATTTTCGATGTCGACACCCTGAGCGACCTGCTCCGGGCCGCCGGCCTGGTCGGCATCCGCCGGTGGAAAAGCGAGGTCCAGGATTGCGCGTCGCTGCCGGTGAGCCTGAACCTGGCGGCGACCAAGCCGCCGGCAAAGTGGCCGAAGATCGCCGCCGTGGTGAGCATGCCGCGCTTGGGCTTCAATGATTTCTGGGCCTGTGCGTATCGCGAGCTGGCGGCAATGGGAATCCCGTTGAAAAAAACGACGGGCGCCTACTGGGATCGCGACCTGACCATCGGCATCGAGCAGGAGCTGCGCGACGAGGATCCGGAATGGATCCTCACCCTCGACTACGACACGATATTCACCCGGCACCAGTTGCAATGCCTGATGGACCTGGCCGTGCGCTATCCGCACGCGGACGCCATCGCGCCGCTGCAGACTGCCCGGCACCACGCGCAGCCGATGTTCACCGCGCGGCTGCCCACCGGCGAGCTGGTGACGGAGCTGGACCGAAAAAGCCTGCGAAATGGCGAAGTGATTAAAGCGGAAACGGCGCACTTCGGCCTCACGCTGCTGCGGGCAGCGAAGCTCAAGGCGCTGCCGAAGCCGTGGTTCGAACGCGCGTACGACGAGCAGGGCGGCTACGGCGACGCCGGTTGCGATCCGGACATCAACTTCTGGCGGCGGTGGAAGAAAGCCGGCAACACGCTGTACGTGGCGCTGCGGGTGCCGGTCGGGCATGGCGAGCTGATGGTCCGCTGGCCGGACCAGAACCTGGAGGCTTCGTTCCAGCGACCGAGCGAGTTTTTTGAATCCGGGCCGCCGGCGAACGTTTGGCGATAGGAGAAAGCATGTCAGGCACACTGAAAAAAGTTCGCTTCATCGTCGCATGGAAATCCTACCGCGTCGGAGACGAAATCACCCCGAACGGCTCGCTGCGTGACTGGTTGGTGAACGGCGGGTACGCCGCAGTCGTGGAAAACAGCGGCGTTCAAAAGATCGTCGTTGAAAAGAGCAGCGCGGAACAAAACAAGTCGCCGGTCGATCGTCAAATGAAAGTGCCGAACAAGCGCGAGCAGCGCGGCGGCGGGTTGATATAAATGTTTACCGAAGACCTCACCCCGTTTTTCGCCACCGGCGACTTTGCCTATGCCGCCACCTGGACGCCGGCGGCAGGGGGCGGGCCGTTCGCGGTCAATGTAATTTTCGAGAACGGCTACTTCGAATCGCCGATCGGGAATTCGGATGTCGCCGGGCGGGAGACGATGTGCTGGGCGAGTGATGCACAACTAACACAGGGCAGCGGCATCAAGCGCAACGACAGCATCATAATCCAGAGCGTGACCTACAAGGTTGCCGACAGCCAGCCGGATGGGACCGGGGTCACCGCGCTGAAGTTGCGCACTTGAAATGCGCGCCGTTGAATTTTCCGTTCACTGATCACTGATCACCGTTCACAGAATTTAAATGCCACACCAATGCGAAAACATCCTGGCGGCGATCGTGACGCTGCTTAAGAACGCGTCGACCGACGCCGGCACTCGGGTCTATCGCGGGCGCACGCTGGCGGTGGAAGAGGCAGAGGGCGCCGGGGATGTCATCAACGTTTACGAGGGCGACGAGAGCAGCAATCCGGACGACGTGAACACTCGCAAGCTGCGCTCTCTGGAAGTGTTCGTCGAGTTGCACAAGCGCGCCACGCCGACGGACGTTAACGACCCGACGTCGCTGGAAACGGCGGCGAATGATTTCTTACGCGAGGTCGAGGTAGCGCTGGAGGCCAGCGTCACCCTGAGCGGCACATGCCTCAAATTCGAACACCAGTCGACTCGGCGCGAACGCGAGGGCCGGGCGGACCGGGAATACAGGGTCGTCACGCTCGGCCTGGTGGTCGTCTACCGGACCCTGCGCACTGATCCGTCTACTCAGGCTTAGGAGGCCAGAATGAAAAAGTCCGCCGATTACGGTAAGCCCGACGAGAAATCCGCCGACGTGGCCCGCGCCGAAGCCGCGCAGCGCGCCACCCTAATCACCTCTGCCGGAGATGCCGGCGCCGTGGTGCCGGATCGCGCGAGGGTGGTGCCGGAGTCCGATGCCGCGCGCAAACTCAAAATCGCGCTTGGAATCCCGCCGAAACACGCGAGCGAGCCAGCCGCGCCAGAGAACATATAACCGCAGCCGCATGTCCGAAAGAGCCACTTCATCCGGTGGCTTTTTTTAATCCGAGGAGACCGTCATGTCACTGATCAAAAATCGCGCCGTATTGTGGGCGAAGCAGGAGGTTACTTACAACACCGATCCGGTGCCGGTGACCGGAACCAACGACTTTCTCGTTGAGAACCTGGACGGCCCGAAGCCCGCGAATGCGCGCGCGTACAAGCGCTCGCCGGTGCGGCCGTCGTTCGGAAAACTAAAGCCGATCTACGGCGGGCACCTGGCCGAGGTGTCGTTCGACGTGGAGTGCAAGGGCTCCGGCACCGCCGGCACCGCGCCGGAGTGGGGCGCGGTGCTGAAGTCCTGCGGGATCGGCGAGACCATCGTCGGTGCCACGTCAGTCACCTACAAGCCGATCTCCACCGCGATCCCGTCTCTCACGCTGTACATTTTTCGGGACGGCAAACGACAGATCATGACCGGATGCCGCGTCGCGGCGCTGAAAGGCGCTGTGATGGTTGGGGAGGTCATGAAGCTCTCGTTTAGTTTCGTCGGGCACCACGTTTCTGAAACCGATGTCGCCCTGCCAACGCCGACTTACGATAGTCCGGTGCCGGTGGTGGCGCTGTCCGCTGCGGTGAGTTTCGATTCGTTTTCGGGCATTTTCACGAAGATCGAATGGGATGCTGGCATCGAAATCGCCCGGCCGGCGAGCATCAACGCCGCCGATGGTTACGGCGAGATCCAGATCACCGGCCGCGATGTGACTGGCTCGATAGACATCGAGGACACGCTGGTCGGTACGTACGACTTTCTGACCAAGTGGAAAAACAACACCGCGTTCGTTGTGACTACCGGCGTCATCGGCAGCGTTGCCGGCAACCGCTGGCAGCTCTCGTTCCCAGCGGTAACCATCCAGGGGCAGGATCCGGGAGACAAGGAAGGCCTGCTGACCCGGGACATTAAATTCAATGCCGCAGAATCGACTGGTGATGATGAATTCTCGCTGGTCCTGACCTGAGAGGCGTCGCATGACCAAAGCCGTAGAAGCACTTAAAGAAGAGTGGTACACGCTGACCGAGGATGCCGGCAATGCATCGGCGCCGCAGTTCTTGTTGCGGCCGCTTTACGGAATAGAAGAGCTGGACGTGCGCTTTCGCATCGACGGCAACGGCAACGGCAGCATGGATAAAAATTGCGCCACCGCGGTGCTCGATGCCGGGCTGCTGAACTGGAGGAATTTCAAGGACAGTCATGGCCCGGTGGTGTTCGATCGCGACCACCGCGCCGGCAACCTGCGCCGGCTCAGCCTGCAGCAGGTGGTCGAGCTGGCGGTTGAAATCTACTCGCGGACGAAACTGTCGCCCGAAGAACGAAAAAACTTATCGTCGCAGTCCACGTCGCAACCGAAGATCGAAAGCCCTTCGATTGCGGCCCCCGATGCCCCTGGGGACGGCACTGCGACGACAGCAACCCAGCCCGGGTAGAGGGGTGGTTCGAAATCCCCGGGGTGATCCAGTCGCGCACTTGTTTTAAGCCGATGCGCAGCGAGTTTTCGTTACGGATGATGCGGCTGTATCAGCACTACCAGGCCGGGTACCTGCCGTTCGCCGGCGGGATCTTGCAGCAACCCAACAAATTGCTGGAGGCGATGGAGGTCATCAGCGCGACGGTGCACGGCATCGAGCGCGACCGCTTCGAGCGCGACCGTAAGGATGCCGAGCGCGATGCTGCCCACCATTGACGTGCGCACCACCATCAAGGATGTGATCGCCGACATTCGTCTTATCGAGCAGGGCATCGGCAAAAAGGCCGCGGTGCGTGCGGTCAACACCGCGGTCGACCGCGTCGCCACCGGGGCCAGCCGCGAAGTGCGCAAGGTTTACAACGTCAAGGCGCGCGCGGTGGCCGCCGCCATCAAAAAGCGCAAGGCCAGCATGAGGGGCCGCAGCGTCAGCGGCTCGGTGCTGTTCTCCGGACGCAACATTCCGCTGGTCGAGTTCGACGGCCGCTGGACGCGCAAAATGACCGGTGCCAGCGTGCGCATCAAGGTCGGAGCCGGCCGCAAGACGGTGGCACACTCCTTCATCACCGCGACGGCGCGCACGCCGCGGGGCGTGTTCGTGCGGGTGGGCAAGGAACGCTTCCCGATAAAGCAACTGCGCTCGGTGTCGATTCCGGACACCATTCGCAACGAAGCGGTAAGCACAGCGCTGAACGGCATCGGTCACACTCAATTTCGGCGTGAATTCATCCGCCAGATGAACCTCCTCACGAGCAAAGCGAATGGCTGATAAAAATATCGCGATCGACATCATCGCCGCGGATAGAACCAAGGCGGCATTCGAGTCGGTAAAGCGCGGCCTCGGCGAGGTCGAGGGCAAGCTCTCGGCCGTCAAGGGCGTGTTCGGCGCGTTCTCTGCGCTGGCCGCCACCGCCGGCCTGACGCAGATCGTCACCGCTGCTGTCCAGGCGGCCGCGAAAGCCGAGGACTCCAGCAAGCGCCTGGACGCCGTGCTGCGCGCCACCGGCAACACGGTCGGCTTCACCCGCGACCAGCTCGACAGCATGGCCGATTCGATGGCCAAGAGCACCACCTTCGATGACGAAGGCGTGCGCGATGCCATGTCGGTGCTGGCCAAGTTCGGCAAGTTGCATGGCGAGGTGTTCGATCGCGCGCTGAAGCTGTCCGCCGACTATGCCGCCTTCACCGGCGGCGACATGGCCGAGGCGGCCCAGGCGGTGGGCAAAGCCTTCGCCGATCCGATCAACGGCGGCATGATGCTGGAGCGTCAGTTCGGCAAGCTGACCGACGCGCAGGACGCTTCGATAAAGAAATTCATGGAGCAGGGCAACATCATGGCCGCCCAGCAGGTGTGGGTCGAGAAGCTGGAAGGCGCGATCGGCGGCACCGCCGGCGCCATGAACAGCGGCCTGACCGGCGCGACCTCGGCGGCGAGGAAGTCCTGGGACGAGCTCATGGAATCCATGGGGCGCAGCGGGGCCACCAAACTGATCGTAGAAAACTCTCTGCTCTCCATTTCGGCGCTACTCGACGCCGTAAAAAAGAAAATGGAGGACGTGAACAAGGAAACCGCCGGCATGATCGAGCGGTCAACCGGAAAGCTGCGCCCACTGGCGCCGGAAATTTCCGGTGGTGGACGCGGCATCGGCGACCTAAAGGCCGGGGCCACGGTCGACGAAATGGCGGTCGCCGGCCGCGCCGCCCGAGCGCGCCAGGACGAGGAAGCCGCCCTGATCCGCGCCGCGAACGAAAAGCGCGCGGCGGCCATGCAAAAGGTGCGCGCGAAAGCGCAGGAAGAAATCGCCGCCGAGACCTACAAGCGCTGGCAAGACCAGATGCGCGCGCACCTCAAGATTGTCGCAGACCTGCGCCAGACGGACTTCGACAACGCCACGCAGCAGGGCGCAGAACTGCGCGGGTTATTTGAGGCCGACCAAAAACAGAAGCTGGACGCCGAGATCCAGTCCGGCGAACAGATGCGCGAGCTGTTCGAGCGCAACAAGCAGGAAGAAATCGACAAATACGCAGCGTTCAGCCAGCGCCTCACCGAAAACCTGATGACGGAGCAGGAGCAGTTGCGGTTCCACTATGAGCAGGACTTCAACACGCTCAATGACGCAAACGCGAAGAAGTACCTGAGCAATGTGCGGTACTACGAGTTGATGGGGCGGCTGGTGCAGAAGTACGAAAAGGACACCGTAAAAGACAAGAGCCACACCACGAAAAAACTCCAGGACCTAGTGGATGGGTCGGCTAAGGGCGAACTGGCCGCCATGGCGGGACTGGCGGCGATGGGCATCCCGCTCATGGAATCGAAGTCGCGAAAGATGTTCGAAATCGGCAAGACTGCGGCTTACGCGAACGCCGTGCTTAATACGGCGCACGCCGTGACCAGCGCGCTTGCGGTACAGCCCTTCCCCGTCGGCATGGCCTTGGCGGCGGTGGCGGCAGCGGCCGGTGCCGTGCAGATCGGCACAATTAAAGCGCAGACGTTCACCGGCGGCGGTTCGGCATCGGGAACAATTGGGACATTCTCCGCGAACCCGAGCACCGGCCTTCCAGAAAGCCCGACAGGCTCCGGGTTTGATGCGCCGGTCAGCCCGCTGGGCACGTCAACCGTGACCCGCCGCGCGTTGAATCTGAACATCCAGTTCGTCGGCTCCGGCCGTTATACGCAGGAAGAAATTCGCGACTCGCTGATCCCGGCGCTGCGAGAAGCCATAGACGATGGAGTCCTGGTCTGATGCCCACCGGCCCGCTGATCCTGTATGAAAGTCGATTGAACGACGCTGTCCCGGCGGCGAGCACCACCGCCACCGGCTTCAATGTGCTCAACCTGCGCGACGGCCGCCAGTATTCGTTCTGGAAACCGTCCGCCATGCCGGCCACCGTGACGGTGGACTGCGCCAGCTCCAAGGCCGCCGATTACCTGGCCGTTTACGCGCATGACCTATTCACCCGCGGCGCCACGATCGAGGTGCGAAAAAGCACCGACAACTTCAGCGTCAATGACGTGCTGGTTGCCACGCATACGCCGAGCGACGACAAGCCGATCCTGGTGATGTTCACCTCGACCACTTCGCGCTACTGGCGCATCCGCGTGCTCACCGGCACGGCGCCGACGATTGCGATCGCCATGCTCGGCATCCGGCTGGAGATCCCGGCCGGCGTGCGCGAGGGCTTCGATCCGATTGGCCGCAAGTCGGTGGCGCAGTATAACCAGTCCGTCAAGGGCTACCCGATCGGCAAGGTCATCAATTACCAGGAGTGGAAAGAAAGCCTGCGCTTCGAGCTGGTGACCTGGACCTGGGTGCGCACCACCTGGGCGGTGGCCTGGGATGCGTGGCTGCAGTCCGAGCCGTGGTTGTTCAGCTGGAACCCGGACACCTACCCGAAGGAAACCTTTCAGGTGAGTGCTGACGGGCATTTCAACACGCCGCACAAGAGCGGCAGTTATTGCGACCTCGAGGTGCCGGTGACCGGGGTGATGCCGTGACGGAGCAAGTCCTTTCGCAGGTCCTCGAACTAGATCTGCCGCGCTGCCAGCATACCTACGGCATCGCGCCGTGCACGGCGGCCGGCGCGGTCGGAACGGAGTGCTACAACACATTCAAGACCTGCCAGGACAAGCCCAACTACCTGCAAGGCACGCAGACGGTGCGTTTCACCGGCATCGGCGGGCCAATCGACAAGACGGCCGCGGCGCGGCCCTACATCACGCGGCTGCAACGCGCGCCGACGGAGCTGGACCCGGAGGAGGGGATGGGCCGCCGGGCCTCATCCAGCGTCACCATGGTCGACGAGGCGTGCGCGGACACGGAGTTCGACCCGTACGTCGCCACTCGCGCAGCACGCGCCGGCGGCACGTTCTGGACGCGGCTGCTGGCCCGCGTGAACAACTATGCCGGGCGCACCGCGCGCATCAAGCACGGGTACGTCGATCGCGGAGTGTTCGGCACCTACATCACCGAGCAGTACATCGTGGAAAAAATCACCGGTCCCAGCGGCTCCGGCGAACTGACGATCACGCTGAAAGACCCGACCAAGCTGGCCGACCGCTCGACGACGCCCACGCCCACCAGCGGCAAGCTCGCGGCGGTGCTCGGCATCAATGACCTGCAGATCACCCTCGGCAGCGGCGACGGTGCGCAGTACCCGGCCTCCGGCTATGTGCGCATCGGCGACGAGGTCATCCGTTACGGCAGCAATACCGCCGACGTGCTGTCGATCCCGGTGTCCAGCTATCGCGCGCAGTTCAGCACCGCCGCCGCCGAAGGCGCGATCAGCGACGGCGTGCAGCTATGCACGGTGTGGGACGATGCGGCCTGGTACACCGTGATCAAGGACATCCTCAACAACGCCGGCATCGTCGATGCGTCCATCGACCTGACCGGCCTGGCCAACGAGGACGCCACCTGGCTGGGACCGTCCTACCGAGTGACGCGCTGCCTGATCGAGCCGATCGCGAACGACGAGCTGCTGATGGACCTGCTCAAGCCGGCGCAGGCCATGCTGTGGTGGGATCCCGAGGCGGCCAAGGTCCGAGTACGCGTTTTTGCCCCGCAAGCGCCGTCTTTCGTGGCGGCGCGCACGCTCGACCAGAGCGGATACCTGATGCGCGGCAGCGTCGAGGTTGAGCGCCTGGAGGACCTGCGCATCACCCTGGCCGCCGTGTATTTCGGCTTGACCACCGCGGTGGCCAATGTAGAGGAATCGAAAAGCTATAACTTCGGCGAGTTGACCGTCGATGCCGACGCCGAGTCGGCGGACGAATACAACGAGCGGCGCGTAAAAACGTTCTACGTGCCGTGGTTCGGCGTCGCCAATATTTTGGCTATGCGGAGTCACTCGCGCCGCTATGTGGCGCGTCACCGCGACACGCCGGAGAACGTACTGTTCGATCTGGCGCCGAAAGACGGTGACCTCGAGGTCGGCGACGTGGTCGACATCCAGTCGCAGACGCTGGTGGACGAGGACGGCCAGATCCGCACCGCGCGGCTGCTGATCACGCGCAAGGAACACCTCGGCACGCACATCAAATTCCGCGCCCGCGTCACGTCGTTCGATCAACACTACGGTTTCATCGCCCCGGCCGGCGCACTGGCTTACCCGGGCAATGCCGGCTATGCCGTTGTCACCACGTCCGCAGGGCTGCAGAGCGACGGCACGCCCGGCTCGTTGATCATCTAAACACGGTCTGAGGAAAAAATGCCCACCCCTTCCAAACCCTTTACCGCCATCGTCGACGCGCAGATCGATGTCGATTCGCCTTTGACGGACACGCTCATGACCGCCTACCGAGACCGCGACCAGCACCTCAAGGAATGGCTGGGCGGGTCCTACGTGGCAGCGGTCGATCACGATCACGACGGAGTGAACTCGAAACTCTTGCCCGGCAACGTCGCGGGCAATCTGTATATGTACCACCTCTATCCATAATTCAAGGAGCGCCCCGATGAAAAAAATTTCCCGCCGCGTACGGCAGCAATGTTTCGCTGTGAGTTTTTTTGCAATTCTGGCGCTAGCCTCGGTCAGTGGTTTTTTTGATCGCCTCTGGAGCGGGCTGGGTCTGCTTTGGGCGGCCAGTTCGCCGGCGTGGGCAAGCGTGCCGTACGCCACCGCGACACCGGGCTCGCTCACGGCCGCGAACACAGCGACCGACGGCACCGGCACGACACTTCTGCTGCTTACCTCGCCCGCCGGCGGATCGTTCTGCGAGCGGGTGCACGTTGAGCACCTGGGAACCAACGTGGCCACGGCCGTGCGTGTGTTCCGCAATAACGGCTCGACCCCGACCGTCGCAGGAAACAATTCGCTGATCGCGAGCAAGACCGTTTCCGCGAATACTTTATCGCAGGTCGCCGAGGCGATCGGCTATGACATCGTCGTGAACGCATCGCTCAAATCGACCGAACGCATCTACATCTCGATCGGCACAGCGGTCGCAACCGGCCTGCAATTCACTCCTTACGGCGGAGATCTCTGATCGTGATTTATCCAGGAATGTTGGCTGCACCGTTTAGCGCGCAGATGGTGCCGCGCCCCGGCATGATTCAGGTCGTTAATCCGATCAGCGGATTCATTCTGCTGGACGTGGCTGGGGAATTTCCGGTGCAACTTCCGCACGCCGTCGCGTTCGCGCAGTATCAACTGGTCGCCGGCGGCGGCGGCGGCGGCGGAACGGCGAACGCCAGTGGCACCGCCGGTGGCGGTGGCGGTGCAACTGGGGATCAAATTTCGGGCAGGCTGGAAAACACCGGTGTGGTCCTGGTTGCGACCATCGGCGGCGGCGGGGTGGGCAACAGCGCCGGAAACGGCAACACCGGCGGAACCTCGACGCTGGTGAGGAACGGCGTCACCCTGGTATCGATGCCCGGCGGGCCGGGGGGACAAGCGGGTATTGGCGCCGTGGGCGGCATCGGCGGAAGTCCTGCTGGCGGAGGGTCGCACCCGGGGGCAACAGCCACTTCCACGGCAGGCAGTAATGGTGCTTACGGTGGCCGTGGTCCGACTTTTTCAAGAGGTGGAAACCCCGCCGGCGGCGGCTCGAACGGAAACCCTGGCAATTACGCTGGCGGTGGCGGCAGCGGGTCGGGCGGTTTTTCCGGCGGTGCATCTGGCCCACTGACTGGCGGTTCTGGCGCGGCCGGCTTGCTGGTTATCTGGTGGTAGTTTTCTAGACTAGAAAGGAGCAAAGAATGAAATTCTACAAATTCGTGATTACCCTGTGGCGCGATCGCGCAGCGGCCCGGCGCTCGGCGCGTATCGCAACCGAGTTAGCGGAGATCGATGCGAAAGTTGGCGTGGTGGAAAAGTTGGCGGCCGACGAACGGGAGCGCGTGCACAGACTGGCGGGCTCGGCCGACCAGGTCCAGGCACTGCAGCGCCGCCGCGACGACCTCATCGAGCAGCGTCAGGCCATCGTCGGGCCGGAGGAGACGCTCGCCGGCGTGCTGCTCGCAGCGGCTGGCCTGCATCCGATGGTCGGAAAACTCGGCTATCAGGTCATAAGCGCGGACGGATCGGAGGTCATTAGGGTGGTGGATGCAGAGGGCAACGAGTTTCCGGCCAATGCGGTCGTGGAATACGATTTGCTGGAGATCGATGCGCCGGCGCCGGACTGGGCACCGGCGAAGCTGGCCGAGTGGTTCCCGCCGAAGCGGGCCGGAGAAGTGACAATCTGAATGAGCACAACCCACGGACTCTACCGGTAAGCTCTCGGCAGAGACCGCGCGAAACATCAACCGGAGGGAGAAGCGCAAATGGACGACCGCCGTATTTTCTTGCTCATCGTGATGTTCGCGATCATTGTTATTATTGGCATGATTGTCACGGTGTTTCGCGCCGCGCAGAACAACGTGGAATGTTGGCAACTGATCTCCACCCGCAGTCGCATGGGCGAGGAACGCGCCGATCCGGACAAAATAATGAAACTCATCGCCATGGTGGTATTCACCGGCGTCACGATCTACTACGTTTACTCCAGCCCGCTCGGCGGCGACGTGCTGCTGCTGATCACCGCCTACGTTGGATTCGCCACCGGCGTCCCGGCCTTTAACGCAAGTTTGCGATCACGGCAGGATGCCCCCAAGCCGTGACCAGTTGCGCCCTACGCTGGGTGCTCGCCGTTGCGATATTCGTCGTGGCGGTGGAGAGCCATGCCCGCGATCCGGGCCGCGATCATGACCAGGCGGCGCGCGACGCCGTCGCCGAGCTGCTCAGAGAACTGCACTACGACGGCCCGCCGCCGGCGATCACCTGGGTCAGCGCCCATGAGGTCGTCGAAGTTTGCGGTTGCACCGTCGGCGCCGACCGCCGCTGGGCGATCTATCGCAAAAATACCGCCTACCTGTCCCGCGCGCTCAACCTCGCCGACCCGTTCGACCGCTCCGTGCTCCTGCACGAGCTGGTGCACCACATCCAGTGGATCGCCAGCGGCCCGGCGGTTGACTGCCACGAATGGCACCGCCGCGAAGTGCTCGCCCATGCCGCGCAGAACGCCTGGCTCATGGATCACGGCAGCGGCCAGCGGGTGATTTTCATCGGCACCTGCCGATAAAAAAAGCATTCACCGAGAGAGACGATGATGATCAGCGTTGACCATTACTTCAAAAGCTCCGAGAAACACCGCACGCTCGAACTCGATGCCGTCGCCGAGGCCATGCTGGAAAAGGTCGAGGGCCTGCGCGAAGAAGCCGAGGCCGACGGCATTTATTTCTACAGCGACCCGGACACCGGCACAGAGATCTCCGGCGCGAAGGGCGGCAGCGGCGCCGGCGGATTCCGGCCGCAGAACTCCACCACCGGTGCGGCCCGCTCCGCGCACAAGACCGCGCACGCCGTCGACGTGTTCGACGCCACCCGCAACTTCGCCGCCTGGTGCATGGCCCACCTCGATCGCCTGCGCGAGCACGGCCTGTACATCGAGGATCCGCGCTGGACCCCCGGCTGGGTGCACCTCCAGGATGTGCCGCCGCGAAGCGGAAAACTCTGCTACATCCCGGCCCCCACGCCCGCACTGGCCGACTGGCCGCCGCAGTGGCAGGCATGATCCCCATCCCCATCCCCATCCTGGCCTACAAATGGATCGCCATCGCCCTGGCCATGCTGGCCATCATCGCGTGGGGTGGAGTTGGCTGGTCCGGCAAACGCGCGGCGCAACTCGAATTCGCCGACTACAAACTCGCGCAAGCCAGGGTCGTGGCCGACCAGCTCGCCGAAAACCAGCGTTTATCTGACGCGCAATCCCGTCGCGGCGCCGAAATTTCAGAGGCCTACCAAAAAGGAAAAATAGATGTCGCCAAAGCTTTCCAGCCGGCGCGCGCCGAGCTACGACTGCTGCGCGCCCGTTATTCTGGTGGTGCTGCTGGCGGGATGCAGCAGCCTGCCGACGATGGTGCCGGCGCCATGCCCAGCCCCACCGACCCCGCCCGCCGACCTCATGCAGTCGCCTGCACCGATCGACCCGGCGACCTCATTGATGCCGCTCGTGGAGTCGCTGCAGAGATTGAGGGCTGTGCCGGAAAAATAAGGCAACTCGCAGCGCTGCAGGCGTGGGTGCGGGGCCTGGCCGCCAAACCGCATTTCACTATCCGGGAAAAATAGTTCTTCGAACCCCTTGACAGCTAATACGGATACCGTATATAGTCACTACATGGTCGCAGTGGCCATAACACCAGGCCCCGGTGAGTAGGGGGAAAAGGAGAATCAAAATGAGAACCATAACCTGGAATAAAGGCGCGTACTGGATGCACGCTGATGGGTACGACGGGCACAAAAAAGCCTTCTCGAGCATCGCCAGCGCTCAGGCTTTTGCACTCGCCGAAGGAGAGACAGGCGAATTCTTGGAGTCGGCGCCGGTCGCGGTCGCGGTCGCCCAACCAGGTATGCGGGCCTGCCGTGAATGCGGCGCCCCAGGACACGTTGATGGGCGTGGCCTTGGCATCTCCTGCGGCTGCGCCGCAGAGTAAGTGGCGTAACCACTTTCACCCCAGCGCCCCTGCTCACGCGGGGGCGCGGGAGAACCAGAACACTAGGCCCCGGTGAGTAGGGGGAAAAAAGGAGAATCAAAATGAAAACATCCAAAATAGTAATGAAACTGCGTGGACGTGAAGCGATCGCCTGGGCAGCGGCCAACGGGAGGACCAGTGTCTACAAATACGCGGACCCGGTGGACGGCGCGCGGCGCGTGTCGCTCTCAGAGGCGGAGGAGATCGCGAGAGAAGACCCGTCGCTGATACGGGTCGCAATCCTCTAATTCCACTCCCTGCCCCTGCTCACGCGGGGGCGCGGGAGAACCAGAACACTAGGCCGGCGGTGAGTTGCCGGCCACAGATCAGGAGCGCCGAAATGAATAGACTCGATCAGATCGTGCACATCGTACTACTCGGTAAGGTAGTGGCATCATCCATCCGTGAGCTGGATGGGTACATCGAAGAGACCACTACGCCGCGGGGCGTAGGCCCGATCATGCATCTGCGAGGCGCTGAACTCTGGAGCTGGGGGCATCAGGGCAGCAATCCGCACCTGGTCGCGGCTTACGGCAGCGAGGCCGAGGCGCAGGACGCGCTCGAAGAAACTTTCGCGTGGGATTTTTGGCATGGCGGCAGCTTCTACCCCGTCGTCTTCGCGCGGCGCGCGGACGCCGAAACGTACCTGCAGGACTTGCAGGACTCGCAGGCCTCGCAGGACGGCGAGACCTGATGCCACGCCCGCAATTCCCGCGACGCCGCACGCAACCGATGCGGCCAGACAGCTACCTGCGCATCGCCCGGCTGCTCCGTGACGCCGCCGACCGGATCGAGCGATCGGCACCGGGCGCGGACCGGCACCAGAAACAGAGCCTCACGACCGCCCTGCAGGGCCTGCGCCACCAGGCGCGAGACTGGTGGGAGCGACACCAGGCGACGGCGGATGGCACGCTCAGGATGCCGCCTAGGCCGCTCGGCGGGCCGCGCGATGAAGCGTAAGGCGGCGGCGGACACGCCCACTCCGGCGGAGATCGCCGCCGTGCGCACCCGTGTCGGCCTGACACAGGCAGAATGCGCCCGCCTGGCAGGGATGAAAACGCAGCCCCGCTGGGCCGAGTACGAGGCAGGCAAGCACCGCATGGATGGGTGGCGCTGGCGGTATTTCCTTCACGTCGCCGGGATCAGGCGTCTGCCGTTCACCGAGCGGCGCGGTGGCGATTAGGGTGAGGGCGGGAGTCACGGCAGGAGCTGCAACCTCAACTGGCCGAGGTGTTCCAGCTCATCAATTTTCGCCTGCCATGCTTCCGGCGAGTCGGGTGAGGGCGGGCAGCAGATGACGGCCTCCGCATTAGTTTCGTAAGTTTTTTCGCAACCCTGGCATTCCCAGATTTCCCACACGTCCGGGAGACAGCATTCCTCAGCGTCCCATTTATTTTCGTGCACGGTCTCGCAGCTCGCGCACTGATATTTTTTCTTTACGATCATTTGGCTGCTCCTTCAAGCGGGATGCCGCAAAAGCGCGGCATCCCTTAACTCTACGTTGGGCCGTCTACCGCGTAGGACACAGCATCGTCGAACGCGAGTTCATCAGTCTCGGAGCCGATCTTCACGCCAGCGGCTGCTGCACCCACGTTCTTGCACGCTTGGCGGTAGTAGCTGGCCTTAAGTTCCGCGCCGACCCCGCGGCGCCCAAGCATGACCGGGCTGTAGACCTCGCTTCCGACGCCCATGAAGGGCGTGAATACCGTCTCGCCGGGGTTGCTGAAAAGCTGCACGCAACGGTCGATCACGTCAAGCTGCAGCGGGTGGACGTGCTTCTCGTCCTCGCCATCGCGTGCCTCACGGAAGGGCAGAACGTGGCCGACGCGGATGTCGTCCCACATGCAATCGGCATATTGGCGCCAGATCCAATGCGAAAAACGGTTCTCGGTCTGCTTGCCTTTCCACCCGCGATAGGACATGACTTCGCCGGGTGGCACGCGGTCGCCTGCGTACTCAAGCATTCCTACCGGGTGCTGAACCGGAACCGGGTTTGTTCCCTTGCGCCGGAACGTCAGCAACTGGTCGCCAGCAGCGACGCCACAATCAATCGAGTCATTAACCAGCGACTGATGAGCCAGGTTCTTCTGCATCGTGCGCAAGCGCACGGCCAGCGGTTCCTTCCAGATCATGCGGCGCCCGGTAAAATTCCACCCTTCGCGCTCGTGCAGTCGGATGATGTCTCCGGGAAAGTCGATGTAGCTGTCGGTGCCGCTGTTGCTACGCGGCACGTCCATGCAGTGCACGGCTGTCACGCGGCCCGGCATCGTCACGCGGGCAAGCTCCCGCACCACGAATGCGTACTGCTCGAAGAAAATGCCGTAGTCGTCGCAGTTCGACAGGTCGCGGTCATTGCTGCTGTAGTGATACAGACCGCCGAACGGCGGGGAGTAGAGCGACAGGTGAACGCAGGCGGCAGGCATGCCCTGCATGACCTCCACGCAATCGCCGTGATAAAGAGCGAACTTGTCGGTAATCAGTTGGTCGTGCACAGCCATTGCGGTAGCTCCTGAGTCTTGGTGAATTGCGATGCGCGGTCGATAGCCTGGGCGGCGTTCATCTGCGCGACGAGGTTGGAAAACATCTTGTCGGCCTGCTCGGCCTTGCGTTGCAGGTTCCGAAGAACCCCGCGCTCGCCTTCCGTGGTGATGATGTCCACCGTGACTGGCCGCGTCTGCCCAAACCGCCAGCAGCGCCGCACCCCTTGGTAATACTGCTCGAACGAGTGCGACGGGAAAAACGTGATGTGGTTGCAGTGCTGGTAGTTCAAGCCCCACGCGCCGATCTTCGGCTTCGTGATAAGCACGCGGGCGCGGCCTTCCGCGAAGTCCAACAACTTGCCTTCCTTCTTGTCGTCAGAGTCGGCTCCGCTGACCTCTACGGCATCCGGTATCAAGTCGGCCAGGCGGTCGCTTTCATCGTTCAGGTGGCACCACACCAGCGCGGGCTGTCCGGTTCCGTTTACCAGCGCCGCAACGCGCTCGCAGCGTTCGCCCATCGTGCGGCGCCGTTCTTCGCGTTGCTCATCGAGGCCGACCGCAGGCAGGGCGAAGAGCATTCCCGGCGCGCATGTGTCCGTCTCGACCACATGCTCAACCTCGCGCAGCGCCGGAAGCACGAACCGCGTATCGTCAAACCCGATGTCTGATGGCCGGCGCACTGCCCGCGCCCAAGAGCACACCCAGCGCCAGAACGGAAGTTCGGCGTGGCCCTTCAACCGCCACTGGATGACCTCGGCACGGGATCGGCCCGCCGCGCTGTTGTTCAAGTTGTTTTTGAAAAACCGATTCAGCATGTCCATGTGACCGAGATAACCCAGGGCCTCGGATGACGTGCCTAGTTCGGTGAAGTCGTTCGGTGCTGCTGTCGCCGTGGCCAGCAATCGATACGGCAGCTTGCGCGCAAAGGTGGTAATCGCGCCGCGCGTGGCCCCGCTGTAGCTCTTTAGAATGCTGCTCTCGTCGCAGGCCACGCCGACAAACTGCGTCGCTTCAAACAGGTGCAGCTTCTCGTAGTTCGTGATCGTGATGCCTGCGTGCGGGACACCGTTGCGCGAGACCTTCGCTTCAATGCCAAACTTCACGGCATCGGCGGCAATCTGATGTGTCACCGCCAGCGGCGTAAGCAGCAGCACCCGGCCGCCTGTGCGCTTCACGATGTTGTCGGCCCATACCAGTTCCATCGCCGTCTTGCCAAGGCCACAGTCGGCAAAGATGGCAGCGCGGCCCTTGCGAAGGGACCAGGCTACTAGATCGGCCTGGAAGTCAAACAGCCAGCCGGGCATATCAACGGGCTCGAACCCGTGATCGCCGCCTAGCTGCGCTTTCGTTTCAATGAATGTTGCGTAATCCACGTTCTTCTGTCCTCGTTTTACCGTCGCGCAAGAGCCGCGATCCTGGCCGCGATCTGGCTCTTCAACTTGGCGGAAATAGCGGCCTCAATCTTTTTCCGCGCGGCAGGCGTGTCGTTCAGCGCCTCTTTTAGTATTCGCAATCCACTGCGAATTCGTGCCAGCAGTCTGGGCACATAACTGCGACACCCTTGCTGCGATCAGTTCCGTGTTCCGGGACATCGAGTTGCCGCCCGTCCCAAAAATCCGCGTAGTCGAGCAAATCGACATCTTCCCCACACTTCGGGCAAGTGCAGTTCAGCTCAACAACCCATGTTGCCGTTACGGCTGCCACGCGGTCTTTGTCATCACTCATTTGTCTGCTCCCTTCATTAATGCCGCGATCCGGGCCGCGATCTGGCCCTTCAACTTGGCGGCAATAGCGGCCTCAATCCTGTCCCGCAAGGCAGGGGTGTTGTTCAGCGCCTCTTTGACAAGCCGCTCCATTACCACGGCCCATTGCGTTTTGACTGCGGCCTTTATTGCTCCCTCAGCGTGGTAAGCGTGTGT